>Ga0272445_1002728_pt1 | contig 11751 bp, 16 predicted proteins | sample YNPCB0031_FD_194404 | JGI IMG/M metagenome (GOLD analysis project Ga0272445, IMG submission 194404) | Hot spring sediment microbial communities from Yellowstone National Park, WY, United States - YNP-CB-003-1 | ecosystem: Environmental > Aquatic > Thermal springs > Hot (42-90C) > Sediment... | reverse complement strand
TGTTGGTACTAGGCCTGAGATTATCAAGATGGCTCCTGTTATTAAGGAGCTTGAGAGAAGGAGGGCAGAATTCGTATTTATTCATACAGGTCAGCACTACGACTATGAGATGAGCAAGATCTTTATTGAAGAGCTCGCCCTTCCCCAACCAAATGAAAGCTTTGCTTTGGAGAACGCCAATCCTGCTGCTCAGATTGGGGAGATGATGATTAAGCTTGAGAAGGCTTTGGAGAGGTACAGAGGTAGGAAGCCAAGGATTATGCTTATTCAGGGAGATACAAACTCTATGCTTGCAACAGGTTTAACAGCTATCAAGCTAAGTATGAGGATCGGCCATGTTGAGGCTGGTTTGAGGAGTTATGATTGGAGAATGCCTGAGGAGCACAACAGGAGAATGATTGACCACGTATCCCACTATCTCTTTGCACCAACAGAGCTGGCTAAGAGGAACCTGATTGAGGAGCATGTATGGGGAGAGATATTTGTTACAGGTAACACAGTTATAGACGCTATAGACATGTACTTCGATAAGGTGAAAGAGGTTGAGGCAAAGGTTATGGAGCAGATAAAATTCAGCGAATACGCACTAGTGACTTTCCATAGAGTTGAGAACGTTGATAACCCACAGACTCTCAGGGATTTTGTGAGGATGTTGAAGAAGAGCCCAATACCAATAGTGTTCCCTATACACCCGAGAACAAGGAGGAGGTTACAGGAGTTTGGGTTCTGGAACGAGGTGGAGAATATTCAGCATCTACAGATACTACCACCACAAGGATACTTCGAGTTCCTAGCACTTATGAGGAACTGCAAAGTGATAATGACTGATTCTGGGGGTTTGCAAGAGGAGGCCACGCATCCAAAAATACGAAAACCGGTGCTAGTCCTAAGAACATCTACAGAGAGACCGGAAGCAGTAATTCATGGCTTTGCACGAGTAGTAGGAACAAACCCAGTCGTGGTACTAGCAGAGCTTGAAAAAATACTTAGTGAAAACCCAAAGCTACCTGAACAATCACCGTTCGGGGATGGGAAAGCAGCAATAAGGATAGTTGACATAACCATGTCTAGATTAGAAACATAAAAAGAATAAACGTTTATAATGCTCTACTCTATTCTCTCCCTTCTAAGCTCAAACACTACTGTTCCTCCACAAGTATATGGTTTTCCAGGGTCTGGACACTGAACATAACCAACATCATCTCGCTCACCTATACCAAGAACCTTTGCCGAGACCCCTTTGAGGAAGGGTGATAGAAGTGTTAGCATGGAGCTTAAAGCATGTATGCATATGCCTTTCCCCACCTCAGATATGTAGAACCTTTCTACAACGAAGCAATCACCTGGTTTATAACCCATTGCACAGTTTCCTCTAACCTCCCTAACACACACTCTAACCCTATACGCAGTACTCATTGGTTCTGCACCTTCCAATATTTTTCTGAATCTGCTTATTTCCTCTGGTTTTGCCCAGGGATTAAAGCTATTAGCACAGGTATTGTTGTGCATACCGGCTCAATGTTGTTACGTGTATAGGCGCTCTCATCACTACGCCTTAATACCTTAGTGTCATAACTCATTCAAGAGTGTGGTTGGTATTATTATGGTGAAGTTCTGTGCTAGTTTGCTAAGGCTCTAATATTTTTCTTTGCAATAAAGTCCTAGAAGCCCCTGAAGTTCTTTGTTGCTGGTTTCTACGAGACCCGGCAAGGCTATGGAGTAATTCACAAATATCTTCCTCACTACTCCCCTGGCGTTAATTTGTGAATTTAGAGATAATGCTTGAGACTATGCACATGAAAATTCAAGGAGATCTTTAAACGCGTCTCAGTAGATTTAGACATACTCGTTAAGGTCGAGAATACCTCGATAATTCTAAAGCCTTAGTCTTTAGGGTTTGGAGTTGTTGTCTGAGAGCCATACACGGTCACCCTGGCTAGGAGCGGGTTTATTGTTGACCTCTACACACACCCCTCCTTCGCGTGGGTTGTCTACATGGATGGTGGTAGGCTCTTAGATTGCTGTGTTGAGGAGGTTGATGTGGGAGGTCTAGTCGCGAAGGCTCTGAGTAGAGAGGCTGAGGTAGCTGTTGCTGCTGCACATGCTGTTTACAAGGAGCACATGGTTCTACTAATGGACTGCCTAGTGGCCTGGACCTGGATGAACAAAAGGGCTTGGAATATAGCGGTAGAGCATGGTGTTGAGGAGGCACTAGAGGCTCTATTAGAGGTGTGTAGCCTTGTGAGAAGGGGGCTTGTTGAGGCGCCGTATAGGCTAAAGCCACACGTGTTGCTCAAGGCGTATATCCACAAAGCCCTCCACGACCCGGTCTTCCGCAGCACACTACTCAATACACTCAGGTACTTGGCTAGGAGGGATTTGGGTTTAAGGATCTCAACTAGGTTAACCAGGAGGGGCTACTAGGTCGACGCGGGTTTAGAGCCACGTAGCTAAAACGGTAGCATACTTAACACTGGTAGTGTGGTGTCATTTGGTGAAGCCGGGAGAGCCCCTGTGAGGCTTCAAGTTCGACCACCTTCTACTCGAACTTGGCGCGGCTACTAGGCTAAAATGTGACCTTGGGAACCAATGCTACCTGAGCCATAGATAATGCCGTGCGTGGGCTCTTACACTCTACATCTACTACCATGAGGGCCACATGCTACCACTAATTAAGGGGTATTACATATGGTAGCACGGGGTATTAGATGGTAGCGCGTGGTATCAATGGGGGCGAACTGGTCTCCCGGGTTAGAGAGTTCTTGAGGGGTTTAAGTAGAGAGGAGATTAAGCAGCTTAGCCGCGAAGAATTTGCCAGGGCTATAGGCGCAAACCCTCTCAGCATACCCTCCAAGTATAAGTGGGAGCTCGCAAGGATATTGCACAGCGAGTTCAAGTTACCGTACAGGAAGATTTCTGAGTTGCTGGCGATGAGCAATAGGGACATCAGCAAGGCGGTTGGAGGTGAGGCGAGAGCTGGGAAGGCCGTGAAAGAGGTGACGATCAATGTGGACGTCGAGATCCAGGCTAAAGCAATAGAGCTCGTGAGGTCTGGTGAGGCGAGAAACCCCAACGACCTAGTGTTGAAGCTGAAGATACCACTAGACATAGCCGAGCAACTATTCAACAGGATCGTGGAGAACGAGAAGATCACCTTAGAGTCCACTATAAACGCTGTTGTGAGGATCGAGAGATCCCTCAGGACTATCAGCCGGTACGCGGAGAGACTAGAGAGGTTAGAGGAGAAGATTAAGGGGTACGAGGAGAGGGCCCAGAGGATCATAAAGGAGCTTGACGAAGCTCTCAACTTCACCGAGAAACGGGTAGAGGGGCTTAGGAAAGAGATATATGAACTAGGTGTAACTCTTGCTGGTATGGGCGCAGAGGTTGCAACCTTCAAAGACCTGTTGGGGCGTGTGCAACAACTAACGAGTGAGGTATCAAAGTGTAACGAGGGGCTTAGGAAGCTCAGTAAAGAAGTAGAGCTAATTGATAGGAGGCTTCTAAGCGTAGCTATAGAAGTGGGAAGACTAAATGAGTTCAAAGAGAAAGTTGAGAAGATCATTAAAGCTAGGTAGGGATGGAGGTTGAAGAGTTACAAAAATCTCTCCTATGAGTATTGAGCCTAAAGTTGGAAACAATGTTTAGATTTCGTTAGTTCGTTTGAGAAATTTAGAGCTAAGGAATAGCCTAAGGTCTCACTAAACTGGAGGCTTCCACTTTTCCTTGACTTTCGAAGACCAATAATAGATCGTTATCTTCTCCAGTGTGAGGTCGGCTAAAGCTGTACTTGGTATTACATTTAGTGTGGGATCGCTTAAAGCGCTTACAATTACGATTCATCACTCCTAGCACCTTAGCACATTAGGCTGTTTGCAACGGTTTTGTGGTTACCGGAGCTTCGATAAACTATTTGAAGAACTGATAATACAATCAGAGTACTAAGGTAACTAAGGTAAAAGATGTTTTGTACGAGATTATTGGGTTAAAAAACTTAATTTTATGAGTTTATAGAGGTGTACGTGGGTATAGTTGTCCGTATTTCTTACCTGTTTCGTTAGCTAATTTCATTAATGCTACGATCTGGTCTTCTGTTAACTCGTATGGTAACAACGTGTATTCTGCAGATGTTTTTAGTTTTTCTGCAACTTTGTATAGATCTTCATCTGTTATTTCTTTTAACCCAAGTTCTTCAAATGTAACTGGTAAACCTACTGAATGAGCCCATTTTATATATTCAACTGCTTGCTCAGGTGTTCCTTCAGTAAGTATCTCTACAAGTGTTCCGAAACCAACCATTTCTCCGTGGTATTGCATAGGCTTCATCTTCTTCTCTAGAACACTCATAGCATGAGCTACAGCATGAGCAAGACCTATTCCAGCATTCTCAAAAGCTAAACCACTTAACAAAGTATTCGCGTAAACCACTAGCTCTAGACTTGGTGTCACAACTTTTAGTTTTGCAGATTCTATAGCAGCTACACCGTGTTTTTGAAGGATATCCCATAGAAGTTTAGCTATGAGAAGAGGTAGATCAAACGATCTTAATGGTTCTACACCTTTCATCTTCTCATAGTCTAGAAATACGAAGCTAGCAGCTTTATTAACTTGGAAAACCGAACGAATTTCCCAGTAATGAGATGCAGCATCGCCCATACCAGCAGCTAGAAATCTTGGAGGAGCACTAGCTATAACTTCTGTATCTACAACAACCATATCAGGGTTCTTATGATAAGTAATAATTTCTAAGAATTCTCCAGGATAAGGTTCTGTGTATATGACAGAGAGAGCTGATGTTGGTGCATCTGTAGAAGCTATTGTTGGAACCATAACGGCTGCAAGCTCGTTAGGAATAGCAACTGCTTTAGCTGTATCCAAAGCTTTTCCACCACCAACACCTATAACCATATCTACGTTATTCTCTAAAGCTATCTTAGTAACCCTCCTAATCTCCTCCCAACTGCACTCTCTATTAAAGATAACGTAGGTATAACCTATACCGTAGTCCTTCAAACTCTTCTCGATAACATCGCCGACAATACGCTTAACATCAGAATCAGATAAAACCAGCGCTTTCTTACCAAATCTCTTAACCAACCTCCCTAAATGCTTCAACACCCCCTTACCTTGTATATACATTCCAGGAGCTCTAAAACCACGAATATAGAGTGTGGAAAACGTTGTTATAGGCTCGAACATATGGATACACCTGGTTCAGTATTAATTGATGCTGGGGTATTTAAAAATTTTCTAACTAGGAGTTGCTGTAAAGCTAGAAGTGCTGGGAGATGGGAGATTAGAGAGTACTTGGCATACTACTATAGAGACGTGTATGGAGATGGAGGTGTGGGGCTAGAGATTGCTATTAAGTAATTAGGTACATTAAAATCGTAGATTTCTGGGGTTTAATGTGAGTTTTGAAGAAGTTGAGTTATTGAGGAGTAGAGCTGAGTCGTTTCTCAGGAATGCGCTACGGTTAATCGAGGAGGGTGAGGCGGATATCGCGGTATTCAGCTTGGAGCAGTATTGTCAACTAATATTGAAGTATAAATTACTAGTCTACACTGGTTCATATCCTAGAACACACTCTATTAGGCTGTTGATTAGAGAACTCGGTAGAGTAGACTCGAGAATACTTGTATTAGTGAGTGATGTGAGGAATTTACACTATGTTGCGAGATTAGAGGAAGCTTACATATCATCGAGGTATTTACCATACAAGTATACTATTGAAGAAGTTAAGGATATAAGTAGATTCATCCTAGAGGTGTTTAAACCCATTGTCGACTCAATATAAATCCAACTTAGAGTACTTGAAGAATTACCGCGTAGTCGCTGAGAGAGTAAAGGAGATTGTGAAACTACTCGATCCCAGTGCAAAAATATACGTATTTGGCTCCGTAGTGCGGGGATTATACACGGCCTCTAGCGACATAGACATACTCGTTATTACAGAGAACATAAACTTAAAATACGACATAATGGTGACAGTATACAGAGAGCTCATAGACGCACCAATACAACTACACGTAGTAACCCCAGAACTCTACGAGAAATGGTATAAGAGATTCATAAAGCCAGACGAAATAGTGGAAATATAACAAAGCACTAGTAGACACTGGTGCTACTTTCCCTACCCTGCCAGAGGATGTTGTTGAAAAGCTTGGTCTACCCACTCACGGCAAGGTTGAAGCTGAGACGGCTACGGGTAGAGAGAAAGTGAAGCTAGCTTTAACAGTTATTCGGATAGAAGATAGGATTGCAGCAAGCTATGTCATTGTTAAATCCAGAGCCACAACACATTTAGTAGGTGTCGTGGCTTTAGAGCAGATGGGCTTCAGAGTAGATCCAGTAACGGGGAAGCTAGTCAAGGGATTACCACTAATGCTCTAATGAGAGCTGCTTCATAGCTGATGTTTAGGAGTTAGGTTTTTACAAGTCTCGATCTCATCTACCTCCCTGAGCCCGTCTAGGCGATGGAAGTGTCGCTTTAAGTGCAGGCGGGCTTACACTAGATGAAAGCCTCGTAGCATCAGGCTCGGCGGGTACTCATTAAGTGTGAGTTGAAGCGAGTGAAACCCGCATAGAGGTCAATCCTGCTAACAGTGCTTAGTGATATCTGTGAATACCTGTATTTCCATTAGGTGGAGAAACGCCAAACACTCCTTAATCTACCTCTTTAGAGCTTCGCAAACATTCATGATCATGTTCGAGAAGGGTGAGGAAAACAAGGTTATAACAACAGCAAGAGACCCTGAAGAGTTTAGGAGGATCCTAGGAGTTGAACAATAAATTCAAGCACGAACTCCAGATCTCAAAACACTTCAAAACCTCTTGAACCACTTGACAAAGAAATGGAGGAGAGGATCACAAAGAGACTAAAGGAGCTTTTAAAGGGACGTATAAGTGGAAGTCATTAAGGTAGAATACGAAGGTTTTAAGGGAATCAGAATAGAGAAAGGTACAGGCTTATTTATAGCAATTCAGAGCCTTGCAAGCTACACTTATACGATATTAAATCAAGGGATATAGTCTACATGAAACCAAGCTCCAATCACAAAGCTATGTAAGAACATTTGTTGAGGAGAAGAGATTTACGAAAAGTTTTAAGCATGTGGAGAGGTATTACATCAATAATGCTAGAGATGTGAAGAGAATCCTGAAGGGCAGAGACATGGTCATAGACTCGCAAACTCTTGGATAATGGGCGAAGATGGAGAACTTTGTACTGTGATTAAAAAGTCTTTTCCGTACTTCTACAGATCACCTCACTTGCTAATTGAAACTATCACTTTATAAGATTAAATATTAAATATGTATTATGTAATAGAGTGATTGCAGGTGAGTATTGTGATTTCATCCTCTGATACGCCTAAAGAGGGTGTTAAGACTATTTTGGAAGCCGTGAAGAGGCTTGGAGAGGAGGAGAAGGTTTTTGAGGAAATGGTTAGAGTGAAGATCTACTATCTAGGCTACCTACCAGCGACCTTTAAGGTAGTAGCTAATAGGCGACCAGAATTGGCAACACTAGGGAGCATGGTTTTTGTTGTGAACCTAGTCCTGGAAGGTGATGTATTGTGAGCACTACTTCAAATCCCATTGGTGTTGGAAAGATCAAGCTTTCCGATGGGGCTGTTCTGAAGCTCAAGATTCTGATTGTTGATGTTAGAGAGTCTGGATTCTCACCTTTCGGTGGTGTGAATTTTGACGCTAAAATTATTGGTGGAGTTGCTGTTGAGAGCGTTCCTGAAGAGGTTAAGAAGCTTGTTATGGATAAGCCCTTAATTCCCCCGGAGCTTCCAAAAGAAGGTTGGGAGGTTATAGACATAGTTGAGCAACAACCAGCAGAAGCCTGGGAGGTTGTACAGAGCTCTAGAGGAGAGTTCATAGTTAGAGTTATTGCAGAGGCTATCATGGCCTCTAGGAATACCTTGTACAGGTCAATTCACGGCGAACCCGTCTATTGGGTTACATGGGTATATAAGGTGTCTTGGAAACCAAAGAGATAGGCGGGGTCTAGATCCATGTACTCATATATGCCTGGTGGAGAGCTAATGGTGCTCAAAGACTTCGATTTAACGCTATCAGCTATGCAAGCATATAGTACCTCTAGCTCTACTTTAGTTGTAGGATCTGAAACGCTTGTTATCTCTGTATTAACGTGGCAACATGGTAGTATTGAGGGTGTTAAGTATCGTGAGCACTTTTATGAAATGACAAAGGTTAATTACGCCATCTCGGCATCCCTGGAGCTTCTTCACGAGTTTCCAGAGCTGGCTCCTTTGGTGGAGAAGCTTATTGGATTAAAGCCTCTAGATGAGGTTGATAAGAGCAACTTGCGCGAGTTGGTGGAGGCCACTGGTTGGAGTGTTGATGATATTGTTGATGAATTGAGGAGTGTGTGGAAAAATCCTCTGGATAGAGTTGATAGGTATAGGAACATATTTGAGAAGTACTATGGCGAAGCTCTAGAGCTAGTCGATAAAGATCCTCGGCAGGCTGCTGAAAAGCTTTGGGGAGCTATAACAGCCTTGGTGAAGCTTCATGCTGCACTGAAAGGTGTCTTTATTGCTCACTGGAGCCATGGCAAGCTCTATAACTATGTTACCCACAATGTTGAAGAGAGGTATAGGAAGCTCTTCTACGACCTCTTAAAAACTGGTGAGGTGCTTCACAGGTACTTCTATGAAGAAGACTTGGATAGAGATACCTTTAACATTCACTGGATTGAGGCTTTGAAGCTCTTAGATGAAGCAAAACATGTAGTCTACAAACTCTACACCAAAGTAGCGTGAAAGAAGGAGTATGCGTTACTCGCTGAAAGCCCCAAATGCCTAACCTCTACTCCTTCTCCATGGGCTATTCCTTAGTTTGCCCATATAAGCCTAGGGTTTGTTGCTGTGTTGATTCTCGAGTTTCTTCAAGATCTTGTCAACAAGGTCTACGTATTCCCTGGCTCTCTCCATTAGTGGTCTGTGTTCTTCTTCCTCGTATATTAGCCCGTAGAAGCAGTCTCCGTGAAGACTCTTCCTAACATCTATGAAGTACGAAGCCCACTCAGACGCCTCTTCTTCGCTAAGACCAGCCTTCATAAACGCCTCTTTAACAAACGACCTCCACGAAACCCCCTTTGAAGGCGCTGCCTCCTTCAGAACAACAATGGTTAAAGCTATTGTAGCGTGTTTAACAGCTGCCCAGATCTTCTCAGCAGCGTCGAAGGGATCTCCACGCTCGAGAAGCCTATAAGCCTCGTCAAGATACTGCCTAGCCATAGCTAGATGATCTACAGCACTGCTCACAATCCACACCTCTCTCAAGAGCCAATGCTACATGATGTATTTTAAGCTTTATTCACAGCCTTATAAACCTATATGAAGCTTAAAACGGGTGCTAAGGGCAAGTCTAAGCATGATTTTAACTACTTGAAGTGGAACAGGGTTGATTTGCTGTAATCACGGTTATGCCTAGCTCTTCTTTGATTTTCTCAGACTTGTTAATGATGTCAGTGTCAAGTGTTAAGAGTACTCTGCACCCTAATATGTTACTTACAACGACATGTAACAGGTCTAGTGTTCTAAGTCTCAGTCTCTCAGCATATAACATCGCCTTCTCTAAGACTTCATTGAAGTCTACCTCGACAATACTAGCCCCAGCCCTCTTAATCGAGTATATGGCCAGCGCTATGGGGTCTTCGAGGTCTGCCCTCGAGTACACTGAGATCAACTCAACTAGTGTCAGCCTAGATACAAGCTTCCTACCGCTGATACCACTTAGTAGCTTCACCACGCCATCGTGGTATGGGTCTTTCTCATCAATATTAGCTATGACTATGTTAGTATCGAGATATACACAGCTACTACTAGTCAACCCCACGATCCTCGGCTAATAGCTTATTTAAGCTACCATGACTAAGCTTAAACCCCTTCTTCTCTAACTCCTCAACTCTCCTATACACACTCTCCCAATATTCAACCTCCTTCTTGACCTCGGAGAGACCTCTCTCAATTAGGATATTAAACGCGTGATTCCTACTCCTCGCGAGACCATACTTGACCATCTTCTCAACCAACTCAACGATCTCTTTGCGAACCTTGATAGACACCGAGACGCTCATAAAGGTACACCATGGAACACCAGAATACACCATAATAACTATTGGAAACACAGCCTTTAAAACCTCTGCCCACTCACTCAGACTCGAAACCCCTTACAGGATCTCTAAAGCCCTCTCGAACCCGCACCTAGATGACCCGTGAGTAAACTGGGAGGAATCCATGCAGCGTCGTCTATTTTTGCATTAACTCCCTCGTTGACACTGTTTCTAGGTATTGCTCTGCTTTCTCTCCTAGTTTCTTATCGTCTGTCACTAACACCAGCTTGTTTTTAAATGCATAGTAGAGGTATGCGGCATCATATATTGTTAAACCCTCTTTGACCGCCAATTCAAAGACTCTCACCTCTTCACCCCTAATACTCGCTAATGTAATGACCTCGAAGACTCTTCCCAGAATACCCAATAACTCCCCTACTGTTTCCTCGTTAAGATGTCTCAATATATAGTGCTCCTTCCAGACAGCGTTGAGAACCTCATAGACTGCTAAATCCAGTGTTACTCCCTCGGCGAGGGGTTTTAAGTATCCTCTCTTAACTCTTAACCAGGTTGGTAATGACACTAGCGTCGAAGAGGTACATTGCACTATTACCTCCTCTCCCGGTCCTCACGTATTATAGAGGCTACTTCCTCATCGCTTATATGAGAGAGCCTCTCAGAGAATCTTCTCGCATTCTCCTCGAGCTCGGATAATACACGTCTCTTAACTTCTTCCTCGAGAGCCCTCCTAATAACAGGCCCGGGCTTTATTCCATACCTATCAAGCAACTCCTTCAACCTCCTAGGAATCTTAGCTGAAACCGTGACATAGCCCATTCTCAACCCTCATTATAGTCATGAAAAGGGTAAACCCATGTAAAAATTACCAAATATAATGGCTCCATTAACTACGACTCAAAATAGCAATCTAGAAGCCCTTGGCAACATACACCCTATGAAACAGGAGAGCCCGTGAATAGAGTGGAAAGGTGGAGTCGGTGGAAGAGATTGTTCACACCGGTTTAAGCAGAGTCTATTAAGTGCATGGATATCGTTGATGTGGATCCTAGTGTCTTGACTCATTGTTCACGGTATTGGTATCGCAATGAATGCTAGGTATATGAGTATGTTTACTGCTGCGACTAGTGCTCCTATTTTGAAGAACTCCGTAAACGTTATCGTAGTGTTAATTTTGCTCTCTAGTAATTCTAGGACTATGATGTTGGAAGCTGTGGTAATAGCAATAATAGAGTAGACAAAACCATAACCTATAAACCAGGTGGCTCTCTAGGGAATTCATATAGGTGTATTTGGTAATCTTCTATTGGAAGGGTGGTCTCTACGAGCTTTGAGCTTGCGAGAGAGGTTTTCAACTATGCGAAAGAGGAGTTTGAAAAAGCCTTGAAGCTAAATGACGTCTTCCTCTACAGGAACGCTGCTGATAAGGTCTTTTTAGCCTTAGTCATAGCGATAAATGCTTATATTAAGGCAATTGAAGGCGTTGAGCCAATTAGCCATAGCGAGAGGAGGAGAATATTGAGGAAGATGGGTAGAGAAGATCTTAGAGCTCTATACAGCGACCTAATGAAGACATTACATGATGAAGCATTCTATGAGGGTGTTTACCAACCTGACGAGGTAGAATACGCGTTGAAGAAAGT
>Ga0272445_1002726_pt1 | contig 11764 bp, 22 predicted proteins | sample YNPCB0031_FD_194404 | JGI IMG/M metagenome (GOLD analysis project Ga0272445, IMG submission 194404) | Hot spring sediment microbial communities from Yellowstone National Park, WY, United States - YNP-CB-003-1 | ecosystem: Environmental > Aquatic > Thermal springs > Hot (42-90C) > Sediment... | reverse complement strand
ACCCGAAGCCGGCCCCGGAGCGGCTGCCTTGGTGGGCGAAGCTCCTAGCCCGCTTCATGATCGTGCCGTGGGGCTGGGCCGGCCCCGAGGAGGGCTTCAACGGCTACGTGCGCATCTACCTGTTCCGCTGCGGCAAGTGCGGGAGGTACTCGCTCGACTACCTGCGCGGCTACAGCGGCTACCTCATCTGCCACTACTGCCTGGAGGAGGAGCGGAGGAGGGAGAAGGCGGCCGCCGCGGCACCTCTTCCAACCGCTTGAAAAGGGTGGGAGGAAGGCGCCGAGCATAGCGCAGCGCCGAGGAGCGCTAGGGCGAGCGCTGCGAGAAGGATCGAAAAGATGAGCACAGCGGCGAAAGCGAACGCCGCCACCGCGCCGGCAGCCTCCCAGGAGAGAGGGTGTGCGCGCGCCAGCGCCTTGAGCGAGGCCTCCGCGACCTTGAGGCAGGCGAGGTAGGCTAGGAGGACGAGCAGGAGGCAGAGCGCCGCCGTGACCGCGACCAGAGTCCCAGCGCCCACGCCCCCGGCTCCGGGCGCCCCACTCTTAAAGGCAGCGGCGCAACTTATTTCCGACCCGCCGCGCCACGGTGCCGGTGGAGGCGTTGTACCTCCAGTACTCGATCGCCCTGGTGATGGCGGGGGCGTTCCTAGACCTGCTCTTCCTCGTCCTCGGGTTGACCGAGGGGAGGGCGGGGCACAAGCTCGCGTTCCCGCTCATCTGGGCCGCCGGCGCGCTCTTCCTCGTCGCCGCCTCCGCAGCCCTCTCAAACGCGGTCGCCGACTTCATCGAGAGCGGCCTCTACGCGCTGGTTCTCCACACGCTCCCAACCCGTTACGAGCAGCCGGACGCGGTGCTGGCGCCCCTCCTCTTCTGGCTCTTCATGGCGGAGGTCGTCGCGGCCGCCCTCTTCTACCCGCTCGGCACCGAGCTCGCCTCCCGCCTCGCGGGGCCCGCGCCCCAGGCGGTCGAGGCGGCGGTCACCCCTGCTCCAGCCAAGAGGCGGGCTAGAGCGGTCTGGAGAGGGCCCGGCGTCGTGTTGGGAGAGGATGGAAGGCTTTATGTACTGGTGAGGAGGGCGGAGAAGCGTGGTTGACTACGTCGCCCTAGCCGTCAGCCTGCTCACGACAACGGGGATCGGCTACGTTAGCGGCTGGGCGTTCAAGAGGCTGCTCGGCGTGATCGAAACCTTCCTCGCAATCGTCTTCCTCATGTTCGGCGGCGCCGCCGCGCTCGGCATCATCACCATAAACCCTGGGAAGCTCCTCTACTGGATCGGGTGGGCATCGGAAAAAATATGGGGTTTGGTCGACGTTAACGCGATCCTCGCCACCGCCGGCTCCTGGCTGATGGCGTTCAGCGCCGGCTTCATCCTCGGCTTGGCGAGGGGCGCTCCCGCCAGCGCGCTCAGCAGCAGGCTCGCCGAGGCCAGCGAGTGGCTGGAGGACTAGAGACCCAGCATCCTCGAAACCTTGTGCAGGTCTTCCGCCGACAGCAGCACGAGAACCCTGTAGCCCTCGGACAGGTGGGTCATCTTCGCCAGGGGCAAGCTTCGCCTCCTCGCCAGGATCAGGGCCGCCTTCACGCCGCCCTTCTCTACCTCGACTTTGAACCCTGGCGCGTACCCCACAGCGACCCCCTCCGCCTCTCCAGCTCGCGCTGGGCCAGGAGCCAGTCGTCGTCGCAGCGGCTGCAATCGTCCTCCTTACCCTTCCTCTTGGAGAGCCCCCTGCCCAGCACCATCGGGATGGCTGGGGGAGGAGAGGGAGAAAAACGTTACGGGATGAGCGCGAGCGGGAGCAGGTGGATCGCGACCGCCAGCGCGTTGTGCGCGTAGCTCTCGGTCTTGAGCGGCCCTCTCACCCTGAACCCGAAGACCGTGACCCCGTGCACGGTCAAGGCGTCGGTGAGGATGTGGTCGATAGCGCCCACCGCCAGCGTCACCGTCCCCGCCAGCGCCAGGGGGCCGGTCAGGAGCAGGTAGACCGCGAGCTCGTGCAGGCTCCGGTGCCTCAACCCCAGGATCCTCTCCAGAACGTCCGGCAGCACCGCCCCCACCGCGACGAGCACCGGCGCCGCAGCCACCTCGCCCGGCGCCAGCGCCACCGCCAGCAGCGCCGAGCAGAGCACGTGGGCCCACCACTTCACACCCTCCCCTTCCCCGGCGCCGTTTTAAAAGCGCCGCCTTTATCTGCCCCCTCCCCTAAGGGCCGGCGTGGCCGGCAGGAACTACGAGCGGGGCCGCGCGTTCGAGTACAGGGTGAAGAGGAAGCTGGAGCGGGATGGTTTCTTCGTGGTGAGGAGCGCCGGCAGCCACTTCCCAGACCTCCTCGCCGTGAAGGATGGCGTGCCCTACGCGGTCGAGTGCAAGAGGGGTGCGAGCGTGACGAGGATGGAGCTGGAGAGGCTCGCCGCCCTCCGCAAGCACGGGATCATCCCCCTCGTCGCCTACCCGCGCGACGGGAGGATCGAGCTCACGCCGGCGGAAACCCTCCTCGCAACGAGGGTGGGGAGGCGTGGAAGGGTCAAGGCGTAGGCTCGCGGTCTGGCTGGCGCAGGGGGTCGCCGGCAGGCTGCTGGACGCCGCCAGCACCTACCTCTGCATCTCGCTCGGCCTCTGGGAGATGAACCCGAGGGCCGCGCCCCTCCTATCGAGACCGGAGCTCTTCATCCCGCTCCAGATCCTGGCAGGCATCCTGCTCGGCCTCCTCAGCCATGTCTCCGAGCTGGCCGGCCTCAAAGGGGCGGAGCGCGCTCCGCCCGAGTGGAAGAGCAGGGTGAAGGCGACCGGCAGGTTCGGCGCGCTGGCGATCGCCGCGATCAACTGGTTTCCCGTGCCGTGGAACCTGCTGCAAGCTACCCTAGCCCTGGCGGCCCGCCTCTAGCTTTTTTCCCTTGGGTGGGCTCGACCTCGAGGATCGCCTTCACGGGCTTGAAGAGGATCGGTCTCAAGAGGATCGGCGGCAGCAGCTTGGCTGGAGCCAGGTCGCCCACCCTCGCGACCGTCACCCTGGCCAGGTAGCCCTTCTCCGCCAGGGAGAAGGCGAGCCCGACCAGCCCGGTGAAGAGCGAGGGGTGCGCCTCCACCCTAGCGGCGAGCGGTCTCCCGCGCCTCAAGCTGCCCGAGAGGATCCAAGGCTTCAGTGCCGCCTCCACCGCCAGCTTAACCCTCCAAGCTGGGAACCGGCAGCCGCTCACGCCGACCCCTGCGATCGCGCCCCTGAAATCCGTTCCGCTTATATACTGGCCGGCGGCGGGTGGAGGCGTGCCGAGGGAGTGGAAGGCCCTGTGGGTGAAGCGCGACCTGTACGAGCACCTGATGAATCTGAAGAGGGAGAACGGCTACCGCTCGATTGACGAGCTCCTGCGCACCCTGCTCGACTACTTCCCGCCCCCGGAGAGGAGGTAGCGCTACGCATATAACGCTGGGCCCCGCGGGAGCCCTGTGAGCCATTGGACGGTTGCGAGGGTCTCGATCTCCAAGGTGGACAGGCAGGTTCTCGAGAGGGCGCTGCGCGCCCTAGCCGAGAAGCTGGGGACGAGCGTGCAGCGCGGCTTCTACGTGAAGGGGCATAAGGGCGGGAAGTGGTGCGAGTACGCGCTCCCCGCCAACCTCCCCTACGGGAACGCGTACGGCGTCTCGCTGGAGGGCGGCTTGACCGTCTACGTCGACGACTTCGGCGCCGGGAAGAGGGGGCTGCCCACCGCCGAGGAGTTCGCCCGGATGCTCCACCAGCTCTACGTCGCCGCCGCCGTAGCCAGCGCGGCCGAGGAGATGGGGATGAAGGTTGAAGCCTGCGAGCGGGGCGAGGGGGCGATCGAGCTGCTCCTGGTGAGGTGATTTGGGTGCCGACCACGAAGGTTCTGGTGGGGAGGGATGGGAGCGTGGTGGTGGAGGGGGTGGGCTACAGCGGAAGCGAGTGCCTGGAAGACCTGGAGAAGCTCCTGGAGAAGCTGAGGGAGAAGGGCGTCGAGGTCAAAGTGATCGCGCAGAAGCGCGCGACCCCTATTCCCTCGCCGCGGTTAGCGGCGGGAAGCTCGTCCTCATGACGCCCACCCGCGAGCTCGCCCTCGAGCTGCTGAAGAAGCTGAGGGAGAAGGGGGTGGAGGTCAAAGTCGTCCTCGAGTCGCCCTGCGGCTAGCGAAACTTATATCCGCCCGCGCGCGCAAGCCGAGCTCGTGTACGACGGGGAGGCGAGGAAGAGGTTCAGCCGCGCCTACGCGATGGAGGTCGAAAGGAGGAAATCGCTCGAGGAGGCCTTGGAGGAGTGGGGGCGGCAGGCGACCCCGCTCGTCGCGCTCCTCCTCACGCTCAACCAGCTCAGGATCCTCTACCTCGTCCCCGAGTTCAGGCTCGTCTTCGAGCGGTTCTGGGAGATAATCCGGCTGCCGCCCGAGGCGATCATGCAGCTCTACCCCGCCCTCTACTACAGCTCCCTCGTCGCCTCCTCCACCCTGCCCCTAGTCCACTTCCTCCTCCAAACGCTCGCCGCCCGCCGGGCGGGCGCGCCGGTCTGGGTTCCGAAAGGCGCCCTGGGCGCCGCCAACACGGCGCTCCTGATCGCCTCCGTCATCTCGCTCTCGCTGTTCGCCGCTCTCTCCAAGGACGTTTTCAGCTTCTTCATGGCGGCCTTCTATATGGTGCTCGGCGTGGCCGGGAGCAGCCCGGTCGCCAAGGAGGTTCTGGAGAGGGCGTACGGCGGCGCGAGGGGTGGGGAGGAGTGACGGCATTCGGCTACCAGGACGCGATCCTCATCGCGGTGGGCCTCGCGGTCGACGCGGCCTCGGTCGCCATCCTCTCCTGGGAGTACAGCAGGCTCGTCTCGAAGGGCTACACGCCGGCGATGCCGTTCTCCATCTTCCACTCGACCGTCCCCGCGACGAAGCTCGGGCTGGTGGCGGCCTTCGGCCTGCTCGCCTGCCTAGCCCCCTTCGAGGAGGAAGCGGTGTTCAGGGTCGTCCCCTACATGATCGGCGGCCTTCCCTTCGCCGCCGCCGGCACGGTCGCCTGGGTTCTCGCCCACTACCACAAGCTCTACGCCAGCAACACGCACCTGAGCGCGGACGCGCTGAGGAGCTTCGGCGCAGCCTACATCGCCAGCCTAGCGCTCCCAGGCGCCTTCTACGCCTACAGCGTCTCGGTAAACCCGCTGGTACCCTACCTGCTCCACGTGACCCACAACTCGCTCGTCGTCCTCAACATGTACAGGATGGCGAAGCCGCCCAAGGCGGAGAGCAAGCTGCTCAAGCCGGCCGGAGCCAAGCAGCAGCAGGGCGGGGCGGAGAAGGGAGAAACCGGGAAGCCCGCCCCGGCGGCGCCGCCGAGGGCGTGGGCAGTCAGGTACAGGCTCGACCGCTACGCCTTCTCGACCCCGCCGGCTTGGGCGGAGGAGTGGCTGGAGGCTGGGGAGAGGGAGAGGCGAAAACGTTTTAAGTGAGCGCTCGGAAAGCCCTACCGATGACGGTCGAGAACAAGCCCTGGAGCCGGGTCTTGCTGCTCGTCGGCATACCCCTCGCGGCAATCGGTCTGCTGCTCGCCGCTGGAGTCAACCCGCTGAGGGCGGGAGTCATCGTCACCATGATCGGAGCCACCGGCTTCATACTCTCGACCCTCGAGACCAAGGAGAAGATCGACAACGAGGATATGGTGTTCGGCCTCCTCTTCGGCATCGGCGCCACGCTGCTCGCCGACTGGTACATCAGCACCCGCATCCTCGTCTCCCAGACCCTATGGGACATCGCGCTTGGCTCCGCGGTGGCCGGCGGGGTCGGCGCCGCCGTCGCGACCACCGTCAGCCTCCTCGTCAACCGCGCCTTCAAGAAGTGGTCTAGAGCATCCCTTTCCCTCAGGCTAGCCGGGGCCTCGCCGTGGCTGGAGGGCTAGAGGGCTTCGGCGACGTAGTAGTCCAGGCGGCGGTCGGGATCCTACTGGTAGCCGCCTCGCTCTTCTTCATCCAGCAGGAGCCGCTCTACTGCCTGCTCCTCCTCGCCGCCGGGGCCGACAACCTCTACGACGCGTACAGGAGGTACGCTGGGGTCAGGCCGCCCTGGTGGTACGGGGCCCCGAACGTTTTCTTCAGCCTGCTCAGCATCGCCGCCTCCACCGCGGCGCTCCTCTACGCTGTGAGGTTCGCCACCTACTACACCTTCCCCGGCTTCCTCGCCCTCGCGATGCTCTTCGCGGCGGACATCGGCCTCGCGGTCAGGGAGATGGTGAACCCCTACGCCTCGACCCCGAAGGCCTCCGAGTGGCTGGAGGGCTGACGGAACGAAAGCCTTTTTTCTTGCCCGTCGTCTAGCCCGCGTGCGACTCCAAACCGCGGCAGCCATCCTGATCGCCGTCGGGCTAGCCCTCCTCCTCTTCCCGCTCCCACAGCCCCAGCCCAAGGCTGAGACCGCGCTCTACGCGGTCTGCCCAGCCGCGGTCTCCGTCCAGGGGGCGGAGAGGAGCTGGGTGTTCGGCAGCGTCGCCGTCTACAAGCTGGGCTCCCAGCAGGCCCCCGCCGAGTGCAGGGTGGTGGAGAGGGCGGTCAAGCCGGCGGCGAGCGTCGCGCTGAACCCGAGCTCGAAGCCGCCCAGGCCCCTCTCCACCTTCTACCCCAGCAGGTTCACCGGCGCCGGCGTCAGGGTGGCGGTCGTCGACACCGGCGTCGACTACACGCACCCAGACCTCGAGCGCGCGGTGAAGGTTCTCGCCTCCTTCGTTGTGAGGACGAGCAGGGGGACGCCGCTCGTCTGGATCGTCGGCGTGAACGGGACGCTGAGGGACGCGTACAGCTTCGACGACTACGTGTACAGCGTCGTCGGCGCGTACGCTTGGCTGGACGAGAACGGGCACGGCACCCACGTCTGCGGCACCATCGCCGGCAGCGGCGCGGCGAGCGGCGGCCTCTACAGGGGCGTTGCGCCCAACGCGGAGCTGTGGGTGGTCAAGGCGTTCTCGAAAGATGGAACCGCGACGCTCGACGCGATCCTCGACGCCCTCTACTGGCTCCAGGATAAACCCGTCGACATCGTCAACCTCTCCTTCGCGGTTCAGGGCGAGAGCAGCGGCGACGCCGACCCGGTGGTCGCGGCCGCCGAGCAGCTCGCCAGGGCGGGCAAGATCGTCGTAGCCGCAGCCGGCAACGACGGGCCCATACCGTTCACCGTCACGGCCCCCGCAGTCTCGCCCCTGGTGGTGGCGGTGGCGGCGGTCGACGAGCAGGGGAATCCCGCGCTCTTCAGCAGCGTCGGCGGGTGGGGATCCCCCGTGAAGCCGGACGCTGCCGCGCTCGGCGTCGGCGTGGTGGCGCCAGCCCCAACCTACCCGACCCGGCTCACCCCCTACCTGCTCCCCTGGAACCGCTACTACGCGGCCTTGGACGGGACGAGCATGGCGACCGCCGCCGCGAGCGGAATCCTCGCGCTCTGGGTGGAGGCGGTGGGGAGGGAGGCGGTGGCCGCGAACCTCCAGGACTTCCTCCGGAGGAGGAGCGTGCCCACCTCCCCCTTCCTCCTCCCGAAGACCTTTGTGAACGGTTACGGGCTGCTGGTGCCCCCCTAGGAAAGCTTTTTATCCGACCTCCCGAGAGCCTAAGCCGATGAAGGCAAAGGTCTCGACCCTGCTGCTGCCCGCCATCCTGCTCGCAGCCTTGGTCTTCGCCGCAAGCGTGCAGATGACGATCTCCTTCGTCAACGCCCCCGCTTCGGTTGACGGGGCGAAGCTCTACATTTACGACTCGACCGGTAAACTGGTCGCCTCCGCCGCCGTCTCGGGAACCAGCGCCTCCGCCACCATCGACAACTCGTACGCCTACCTCGCGAAGCTGGACGCCCAGAACCTCTACGCGGTCTTCACGATACCGAGCGGAGCCACCAGCGCCTCCTTCGACTTCACGCAGGCCGCCAACGTGACGGTTAAAATCAACATCGCCGGCGGCTTCCTGTACAAGCCGAGCGGCCCGATCGAGTACACGACCACCCTATCGGTCGGCGGCACCATGGCGAACGCCACCGCCTCCACCGCCAAGGCGCTGTACATCCAGCCGAGCGCCAAGATCACGCTACCCGAAACCCTCCTCTTCCCCAGCGTCTACGGCTTCAAGCTGGCCAACATCACGCTGAACGGGGCGCCCGTCCAGAACGGCTTCACCATCTCCAGCGCCGGCAGCTACACGGTCGAAGCGACCTACGAGTTCACCGGCATGCCCTGGTGGGTGTTCGCCGGCATCGCGGCGTTCCTGGTGCTGCTAATCGCCATGGCAGCGGCCAGGGGCGGGAGGAAGGCTAGGACGGCGATGGCGCTGGCCCAAGCCAGCGAGTGGCTCGAGGATTAAGCTAGAATAATTTTTTCTTTTTCAGATCTTGACCGGCTTGAAGTCCAGCTCGACCGCGGCGAGCTCGAAGCCCAGCTTCCTCATCCCGCTCTCGTAGTAGGCGGGAACCACCACGTCCCGGTAGCGGAGCTCGATCAGGCTGCCCGAGACCTCGGCGACCGCCCTGCCCCGCTTCCCGAACCCGACAGCCCCGTGGTTCAGGTACATGCTTCGACCCAAGCTGTAGGCGAGCGCCAGCTTGCTCGCCGCCAAGGGGAGGAGGAAGGAGAAGTACGGGTTCCCCTCAACCCTCCCGTCCGCGTAAACCCTCGTGCCCCCAGCCACCGCCAGCGCGCCCCCCTCCACCCTGGCCTCCACACCCCTCCCCCTCAGGTAGCGGGCTGCCTCCGCGAGAACCTCCGGCTTCGCCTCCACCCTGGCGACCTTGTAGTGTTTAACCTTCCAGCTCAACGGGCGCCACCCAGCTCCTCCGCCCTCACCCTCAAAAGCTTCGCGATGTCGGCGGTGCAGACGAGGGCGGCGGAGGCGCTGCCCCGCTCCAGGGTGCGGGGAGACTTGGCGCAAGCGTCCATGAGCGGGAGCGCGAGCTCACCCAAGCTTTTCTCAACCTTGTCCACCACGAGCGCGAACCTACCCCTCTTGGCCGCCTCCCTCACCGCCCTCTGCGCTTGCTCCGCCGGCTCGCCCGCGTACGCGTCGACGAGCTCCCTCGCCGCCGCCTCCAGGGCGGAGAACAGGTCGCTCAGGCACGCGTAGAACGCCTTCTCCCTGTTCGCCTCCTTCTCCGCCACCCTGGCGCAAGCTTCGGCGAACGGTTTAGCGACCTGCTTCAACTCGACGCCAGTCCCCACCACCTTCTTCCGGAGGAGCGCGTCGCCGAGGAACCGGCGCGCGTACTCGGGCTCCAGGACAGCCTCCAGCCTAGCCGCCACGCTCCAAGCGGCTCGGCGCGGGGAGATAAGCGTTGCGGTGAGCGTTGCCGTTATATACCGGCGAAGGGCTGAGGCTGCGTGTGGCGGTTCGAGATCCTCGAGCAGGCGAGGAAGAGGAGCATCCAGGTCACCGCGAGGAAGCTGAGGCTGCTGGCCGCCCGCCACGGCGCGAGGCTGACACCGCTCCAAGCGAGGAGGGAGCTCGACTGGCTGGAGGAGGAGGCGAAGGCGCGCGGCTTGACGGTGGTGAAGGAGGGGAAGAAAGGGAGGCCGCGGAAGCTCTACCTGGCGCCGAACGGGGTCAGCCCCTACCTCGACTTCTTGGCAGAGGAGTAGCCAGGGAGGCGCTCTGGCTCCTCGCGAACATCCTCGCGCTCGAGGAGCACGAGGCCGAGGCGCCCGCCGGCCTGGGCTTGGCTGAGCTGAGGGCGCTCAGGGCCGAGGCGCTCGAAGCGCTCCTCGAGATCCTAGGTAAAAGGAGGGAGGAGGTCTCGCCCAGGTGGTGCCACGCGAAGCATGCGCTGCTCGCCGCGATGCACGCTTTCGAGCTCGCCGGCATGCTCTCCGGCGAGAAGCCCGAGCTCTCGGGCAGGCTCCTCGACCTGTCCAGGGAGCTGCTGGAGCTGGCCGAGCTGCTGCTGGCGGGAAAGGCTTAATAACCGGCCTCTCCAAGCTCAAGCGATGAAGACCGGAAGGTTTAGGCCGGTAGCGGCAGCCCTCCTGATCCTCCTCGCTGTAGCCGGAGCCTACGCCCTCACCGCCGTCCAGTCCAAGCCCAGGGAGAAGCCTTTGACCGTCGAGGTGCCGCTCACCAACATCATCACCCTGAAGGTCTACAGGAGCGACGGCAGGGTGGAAACCTACCAGAAGGTGGGAGACCCCTGGACGCAGAACCTTATGGCCGCCATGGCCAACCTCCTCTTCGGCAGGTACTACACCAACCCCCTAAACCTCTACGCTAGGGACGGAAACATCAAGACCCAGGTCGAGACGGAGTACTGCAGCAGCAACGTCAACCCGTACCTGGCGATCGGGATCGGCAGCGGCTCTGCTAGCCCGAGCTTCTACGACGTAGACCTGACGAGCCTGATCGCGCTGGTCAACGTGACGGCGTCGGGCGTCTCGGTGTCGGACAACGGGACGCACATCGTCGCCAGCTACACGGTCAGCTACACCGCCAGCAGCGCCGTCACGGTGCAGGAGGTCGGCCTCTACTGGAGGGCCGCGGACTACGGCTCGCAGACGTACAGGTACTACCTCTTCGCGAGGGACGTGCTCAGCCAGCCGATAGCGCTGGCGGCGAACGACGTGCTCGCCGTAACCTACACGGTCGCGTTCATGTACAACCAGCCGCCGATGACCTACAACTTCGCCGCCCTCATGTTCAACTACCTGTTCGGTCTCAGGTACTACAGCAAGGCCCTGACCTTCACCACCGCCGACGGAACCGCGACGAGCAGCGCGGACTTCGGGATGGATTACTACGCTCCTGCTAATAACGGCCCTGGTGACAGCGTGAAGGAGTATGCGAAGGTCAGGTTCGGGAGCGGCTCGCCCAGCTACATCGCGAAGATCAGTGACGTGAGGAGCGCGCTCGCCACCACGAGCAACGTGCAGGTAAACGCGGGCAGCAACTCGACGCACTTCTACTTCACCTTGACGGTGGGCTACCCGTTCACCAGCGCCGCCACGGTCAGCGAGGCCGCCCTGATCTTCGACGGCATCGACATCGACCCCAGCGGCCCCAGCAGCGCCCCCCCCTCGAAGCAGCTGCTGGTGCTCTACTTCCCGATATCCAGCTCGGTGAGCGTGCCAGCTGGTGGAGCCGTCAAGTTCACGTTCACGATCGCGTTCAGGATCTCGCCGTAAGGTGCTCCAAATGAAGGCTAAGCGGCTTGCAGCGCTCCTCGCGGCGTTAAGCCTAGCCGCGCTGATCGCCCTCGCCGCCAGCTACAGCCAAACCCGGAGCTACAGTCTCTCCTGGAGCGCCGGCTGGAGCGCGAGCAGCGCCCCCATCGCCTACCGGAGCTACAGCGCCCCCTGGTCTGCCAGCTGGAGCCTAGCCTTGATGCCTTGGCTGTACCCCTCGCTCAGGGTGCCCTGGTCTGCCAGCTGGAGCCTAGCCTTGATGCCCTGGTACTCGTGGTCGAGAGCGGTGCCCTGGTCGGCGTACTGGCTGGTCAGGCGCTCTCTCACGCTGCCGAGGTGGGGTGGGACGAGCATCGGCTTGGAGGCTGACAGCACGGTGAACGTGACCCTGCCCTCCGCCCGGTCGTGGATCGGCTACGTGAACCTGAGCGGGGTCGGCGCGGTGGACTTCGCGCTTCCGGCGGGCGCTAAGCTGGTCGCGTTCGGCGGCGTGGTGGTGAACGGGAGCAGGGTCTACGTGAAGGGGTCTGGGCTCGTTGGGGAGGTTGCCACTTGCAGGCTGGTCTCGGTGGTCGACCCGCGCGGCTACACGTACGACTTGTACGCCTACTTCAACGGGACGAAGATAGCTGTGGGAACCAGCTTCCCC
>Ga0272445_1002725_pt1 | contig 11767 bp, 14 predicted proteins | sample YNPCB0031_FD_194404 | JGI IMG/M metagenome (GOLD analysis project Ga0272445, IMG submission 194404) | Hot spring sediment microbial communities from Yellowstone National Park, WY, United States - YNP-CB-003-1 | ecosystem: Environmental > Aquatic > Thermal springs > Hot (42-90C) > Sediment... | reverse complement strand
CTGTTGATCGCTTAAACCATCTTACTGCTCATTATTTTAGAGAGTTTATGAACGGATTAATTTAAGGGTTAATTAAATTATTTATAGAGATAGCTACGTTTTCGCCTTCTAATATATGCCATATAAGCGGTTGCCACGCTAACCGCAACCACCGCTCCTATAATGATGATATTTGTTATGGGGAAGGTTTCCGTCAAAGGAGTTAGAGACACTTGATGAGTAATGTCAACCGTTTCTATGCATGGAACAACCGTTCCAGGATATTCAAGCCCCTGATTCTCCGGGATCTTAGGCCAATGGATTACTTGAATAATAATGTTGCTATCACTTTTTATTTTATGCATCCCCGGCTGAGTTATCAGGACAGGTTTATCGGCATCTGCAATCATAGCTGTATCGTCAACCTCAACCCGTGCGCTTCCACCGGCAAATATGTAGGCTTCACAGGTGGAGTTTATTGGTAAATAGATCGGCATATACTCGTTTGGTTTAACACCTATGAAGATGACGCCGGCTCCGTAACCCCAATTTCCAAAGTCAGGCCATTGAGAAGTTCGGAAAAAGTATCCATCATGGATGAACGCGAGCGAGATCGGTGCGTTGCTTTCAACCTTCACCCCCTCAGCTTTAACCTTAAACCTAACGCTATCTTCATCTCCAACTCTTGCCTCAAATATAATCTGCTTCGTCGCTAAATCATACACCTTGAAATCCGCTGCCTTAATTGCGGAAACGCGGAAACCATAATCCTCAACCTCATTTATTGTTGTAGCCGCAACCGTGTAAAAGTCCGTCCCAACAAACCCGCCCTGGACAGACGGTATAGCAAAACTGTAATGGTAGCTTCCGCGCCCCCCAGGATCCCCAGACTGCACCATTACATATCCCGTTGATTCAATCTTGTATATGCGCCATGGTTGCAGCAGCACCCTCTCAAACGAGTTCGGCTCAAGCGATAGAGACTTAACGGTTACGCCCATTTCATCCGTTATCTTCACGTTAGATTTCTCTAGAGCGAATATTACGAATCTCCTTTGCAGGTCTGATGAGGATAAAAGAACAAATTCTTTCCCAATATAAGCCCCGTCTGTTGCTGGATAAAATGTATTTGGAACTGGAACCGAAGTCTCATTACCTAAAGGTATGCTCTGATAGTTTAGAAGTAAAACATGCACCGGATTGTCGGATTCAACCTTAAATATCGTCCCATTCCTTAAGAGAACATAATGCTTCTCCATGCTGTTTAAGATTGTATGGGATATTAACTCGCCAGCCGTAATATTATAAACTTTTACATCCGTCTGGTCGTTCCATGATGCTATTGCGAGAAGCCACAAAATGTTTGGGTCATAGGCAAGCTTCAACCCGGAATTAATATCGAATTGATCAACAAGTTCGTAACGCCAAAGTCTTGAGGGAACAACACCATAATAAGTGAATCTTCTTGAAGAATCCACTCCTAAAAATGCTGCTGTAAAACCCGTGATGAAGATGAAATTTAAGGATAGAAGAATTAAGCATGAAATGGAAGCAGCCCTCTTTCTTAAAGTATTCAAAACAAATCCTTCCTAAAAAATATTTATCAGAAGAATTATAAAAGTTTGACTGCTTTCCTCAATAAGGAAACCGCGTATCTGCTTTCCGAAATTTTCTTTAAGACTTTCTTCTTTCAAGTGGTGAAAGGGCTTTCCGTAGACTTTTTGAACCCTTACGATTGCTCCAACAGATTGACGATTCCTGAATTTCCCATTAAAGTTTTTATTTAACCAGAAGACTGATTAATACGTAGGCGCCACCCTGGGGCTGTGGGCTAGCTTGGTCTAGGCTACGAGCTTCGGGCGCTCGTGACGGGAGTTCAAATCTCCCCAGCCCCACTACTATTAAGCTTTTCTAATCTGTTGAGCTTTTATTGAAAACTTTAAAACCCCGCTTCGTTCAAACGTAGGATTGAAAGAAACATGGTTCAGGGAGGATATGAAATTCTATGAGAAATATTGCTCTTATTTGATGAATATCACATTTTTAAGATTTCTAAAGTGTTCATCTCCTGTTACTATTTCAGCATTTTTAATTACCCCTGTGGCATAGACTATAGAGTCGGCTAGTCCCCAGCCTTTAATCTTCTTTTTCATGGCGCAATCTATTTTAGCGGATTCAATAGCTATTTTTTCGTCTAATGGAGCGAGGGCGCTTTTCTCTTTAATAAAAGCTCTCTGTTTTTCAGCTAGTTCTTGCCCTTCTACCTTCAAGATTTTAGCGTAGACTTCAGCAAGACAAATAGTGGGGGTTATTTTCTCCTCTAAACCTTCGATGATAGGTTTAACTTTTTTCCTGCTTTAGTTCCCATGAAGTATTCTATCCACGCGTATGAGTCTATTATGTATCTCATACTCGCTTCCTATGGTCTCTTAAATCGCTAATATCAACTGGTTTCATAATCCCAAACATGCTTTCACTTTTCGCAAAATATTCCAGTAGGATTTTATTTATTAAGTTGGAAATGTTTCTGGCTCCAGCTTTCTCTTTGAGTAATTGATAAACATCTTCTCTGAGGATAATGGTTGTCTTTTTCACCATAGACATCACCATAAATATTTATGGAACCATAATCTAATAAATATTGCGCGGCAACAATTTCATGGAATTGTTTGAAAGAGGAAAATATGCCGCGCATAAAGCGACAAGACTGCAACAAATCTCCAGCTAAAAATTAATCCCTGATCAACATATTGATTTGCTTGTTGCTAAACTATCCCTCCTTACGCTTACTTTTTAGAAACCTAGTAAACTACGGCAATTTTTCTCTTTTCTCCCTTATTTTTTTAGAAATGCTTAGAAAATTTGCAAGTAGATGCTTATTATCTTGAGATTATGGAAACGATCCATTGAATGAATAGTTATGCCATTTTTCGCTAAAATCTCGGTCGGAAGCGTTAAATCCAAAATTATCAGATGCATCCATCTTAACTATCTTGTTGAAGGCCCGCCTCAAACCTTTTAAGAAGGCAACCTCATGATAATGGAGATGCCGGAAAATTTTTGGCTTAGAATTATGTTTATATCTTAGCGTACATCAAGTGGCTGATGGAGCGGTTGATCGCTTGGTATGCGAGGTAAAAATTTATGAGAGGCCCCAGTTGAGCAGTCCGGTTCTTGTGGAGGGGCTTCCTGGCATAGGGCTTGTTGCAAACATAACCGTTGCTTATTTAATAAGAAAATTGGATGCTAAACTATTCGGCGAGATTAAATCCTCATATTTTCATGATGTCGCATTTGCTGATAAAAATGGTTTACTCACCTACCCGACTAATCAGCTTTACTATTATAGGGGTGAGAGAAGCGGGCGCGATCTGATACTGCTGTATGGAAATACACAAGCCCTTACTGCACGTGGACAATATGAACTCTGCGGATGCATACTTGAAAACGCCGAAAGTTTAGGATGCGGGCTCATAATAACCCTAGGCGGCTACAGACCGGGAAGGGGCGATGTTAAACCGCGTCTCTACTTCGCCGCTTCAGACCATGATATGGCGAGAGCCGCCAGAGATCTTGGGGCTGAACCCCTTAGAATCCAGATTTTCGGATTAGCCGGACTCTTAATCGGCATGTGTAGACTACGCAACCTCAAAGGTCTCTGCCTACTCTCAGAAACCCCGGGAACATATCCAGACAAGGAGGCAGCGCAGGAACTTCTAAAAGCTCTATCAAAAATCCTTGAAATAAAGGTTGACATAGAGGATCTAGGCGACCCCATGGATTTAATAAATGTCCTGCCGCCATTTGATTTCGGAGCCATGACTAAAAAAAGAATTGAAAAACAGCCTATGCCGGAGTGGCTGATCTAAAATAAGCTGGATAGACTTTACACTAGCATAATCTTCACGGCTTACTTTAAATTTCCAACCGCCGCTATCCACCTCTAGTTTCCTGCATGAACTGTTGATAAACCCTTTGCACCCTTTCAGCAGCCGGCCCTGTCCCTTCAACCACTCCCTCGCGGGTCACCTTGATCCTGTCCATAACCCATATGAAGCCCTCTTTCTCATAGAGTTTAACCATTCTTGGGAAAACCCGCTCCAGCCTTTCAGCCAACCCCTTAAGATCAAAAGGCTTTTCAACAGATAATATTTCGGCAACCCTGCTTCCGCTCAGTAAAATCTTGGGAATAGGCTGCCCATTAGGGTCAGTTGCATCAGCTAAACATAGGCTTAAGCTACTAGGGTCTATACCGACAAGCGTTCCAGTGTATGTTTTTCCATCAATTGTTACTACGGTGACCGTTTTATCAATAAATGAGGAAACCTCAGTAACGAATCTTCTCTCAGCCGCAGACATAATTTTTACTTCCCTACGCCTGAATCTTACTATTTAATGTTCAATCATCTTTATTACTTTATTGCATGGGTGGAAAATTTTTGCGTTTAATTTGCTGCTCCAGAATAAGCATGGTGTTCGGTGGGACATCGGAGTAGACGATTACATTCGGTCCAATCCAACTATTATTGCCGATTGTTACTCCGGGCATGAAGAGCGCGCCAACGCCGGTCATAACGTTGTCCCCCATGATCACGCCAATCTTTAATCTTCCAGTATCTATGGTTTCGCCTCTAACCCTCATTTTAATGGTTCTCTTATCGAAACGTAGATTTGCCGAGATTGATCCCGCGCCTATATTGCATCCTTCACCAATAATGCTGTCACCGACATATGAGAGATGCCCAACATGCACATGATCCATTATTATGCTGTTCTTAATTTCGCAGGCGTTCCCAATTCTGGCTTTTCTACCTATGCTAGTGTATGGGCGTATGTAGCAGTTCGGGCCAATATCGCTTCCATCGCCTATATAAGCTGGGCCCTCAATGTATGAGCCGGAACGCACTAGGGCTCCGTCACCCACATAAACCTGGCCCTTAATGCGGGCTCCCTCCTCAACGGTTCCTAGAATGCTCCGCTTAACCGTTTTAAGAACACGCATATTAGCGTCCAGGAGATCCCAAGGTCTTCCAATGTCAAGCCAGTCGTCTCCGGATATTTTTGCAACAGCTACTTTTTCGCCATCTCTGAGGGCTAAACGTATTGATTCAGTTATTTCCAGCTCGCCTCTCTCAGATGGGCTTGTGCGCCTTATTAAGTTAAAAATCTCGGAGGAGAATGCATATATGCCGGCGTTAATCCAATTTCCCAATGCAGCCTCGGAGCGCGGTTTCTCCAGAACATCGATGAGCTGCCCGCAATCAATCTTTAAGACACCGTAATGCTCTGGATTCTCAACCTGAACAGCGGCTAGAGTTGCCATAGGCTTAGCCTTCTCGTGAACTTCAAGGACTGGTTTTATCGCATTAACCGACAGTAGGAGGTCGCCATTAACAGCCAAAAAATCTTCGTTGTTAATATAATTCTCAGCGGCAGCTATAGCGTCAGCTGTCCCTAAAACTTTTTCCTGCATAACATAATCGATTTTAACATTGAATCTTTCTCCGCTGTTAAAATGTTCCTTAATCATTTCACTTTTATAATTAACAACAATCAGAATCTCTTCTATTTCCGCCTCTCTAAGCGTGCCTATTAGATGTTCTAGAATCGGTTTCCCACCTACAGGTATCATATGCTTCGGGCGGGTGAAGGTTAGTGGTCTAAGCCTCTGTCCTTCACCAGCGGCCAATACAACGGCTTTCATCAAGACTACCGTTACCAAATAGAAATAGGATTGGAAATAAATAAAAGGTTTATGAATATGGGGAATATTTCATTTGAGCCCAGAAATTTTGGAGGTTAAATTTGCGATTGCAAACCCAAATTTTCTACATAACTCCTTATCCTCCTCGCTTTCCGGAGCCCCAACTATCGCTAAGCCATAATGCTTGTCTTCAGGATTACCCTTAATTATCATGCCATGAATAAGCAGCGCCTGCACTATTGACAGCAGCGTAGTCTCAGCCCCAGTTGCTGTTCCACCTGAGGTTGTGAAAGCGGCTCCAACCTTCCCCTCAAGCTTACCATGTATTTCGACGCTTTTATCTATCAGAGCCTTTATTTTTGAACTCATACCGCCGTAATATGTCGGTGAACCGATAACTATGCCGTCAGCGCTTAAAAGATCATCCAGAGAAACATCGTCAACCCTTTTAACTACGCAATCCACATTTTTAACCTTCTTAACGCCCTCGGCAACCAGAAAAGCCGCCTTCTCAGTATTTCCAGATCTCGAATCATACACTATTAGTACCATCACCATATGCAACTCCTCCATCCAGCAATCTTTTCTATAGCAGATTTATTATTTAATGCCTACGCAAAGAAAACATTTTCCGCCCATTAATTCAATAGGTCCTAAATAATTTAATAAATTAGAAATAGAATTGATTGAAAAATAATAAGTTCGGATTCGATGTAATGCTAATTGGGGATGGTGGAAAACTTGAGAAAAATAATTCTTGACACGGATATTGGAACAGACGTGGATGACGCTTTAGCCCTAACCCTAGCCATAAAATCTAGGGAAGACATAGATTTGCAGGCGGTAACAACCGTCCATGGAAATGTTGGATTAAGATCTAGGATAGCTCTGAAGCTTTTAAAGATTGCAGGTTTAGAAAACATTCCAGTTGCTAGGGGAATAGAGCGCCCGCTGCTCATTGATAGGCCAATTCTTGGATGGGGAGGACATGAGGGGGAGGGGTTCCTAACCCATGAAGATGAAAACTTAAGCCCATCTGAACATCACGCCGTTGATCTAATAATTTCAAAGGTAATGTCCATGAAGGGTAAGATTACATTAGTCTGCGTAGGGCCATTAACAAATTTAGCGGCTGCAATAATTAAGGAGCCGCGGATAATAGACAATGTTAAGGAGGTTGTTATTATGGGCGGGGTTATAAGGCTCTTCAACGGCTTAAACCTGCCCTACAGAGAACACAACATTCTATGCGACCCGGAGGCGGCAAAGATAGTTTTCAGCTCAGGTATGCCAATAACGATGGTGCCGCTTGATGTTACGCTTAAAGTTTACATTGAAAGGGAGGATCTTGCGAGAATACGCGCCGTTGACAGCCCCTTAACAAACGCTATAGCGTCAATGATTGAAAGATACCTAAATATTGTTAAGAGGAATTATACGTGGCTTCATGACCCGCTTGCTTTAGCAACCCTAATAGATGAGAGCTTAGTGAAAACAATGAGCATGAAGATACTTGTTGAAACCAAAGGTGAGTATACAACTGGGCTGACTCTAGCATTGCCCGCTAAGCAAGATGATGAGCAGGTAAAAGTTTGCGTCGATGTTGATGTTAACCGATTTAAAAAATTATTCATGGAAATAATATGTGCGAAGTAATTTTACCTCTTATCGCGGCTGGCTAAGTTTCCCGGCTATAGTATGGCTTCCTCACATGCTTGAAGGCTTCCATGGCGGCTACTATTGCCTGCCCAACAGCTGTACCAATCTGCTTTATTGGGCACGCTGTCACATCGCCAGCGCCATAAACACCTTTAATATTAGTTCTCTGCAGCATATCGACAATAATGTAGCCTCCTTCATCAACCATTATGCCAGCTTTTTTAGCGAATTCGCTGTTCGGAACCTCGCCAACAAATATAAAGACCCCGTCGACGCTTAGCTCCTTCTCATCGCCGGTTTTCCTGTCGAATAGGATGACGCTTCTAACCTTCGAGTCGCCCCTAATGCGCCTAACCTCGGTATTCCAGAGAATTTCAATCCCCCTCATAGCAAGATCCTTAACATATATTTCATCAGCCCTCAGCTGATCCCTTCGATGCGCCAAGTAAACCTTCGAGGCTAGATTAGCTAAATATATGGCTGAAACCACCGCAGTGTTTCCACCGCCAACTACGAGAACCCTTAATCCCTTAAAGAAGGCCCCATCGCATAAAACGCAGTAGCTTACGCCTCTACCCTCAAACTCCTCTTCCCCCGGGATCCCTAGCTTTCTATGCCTGGAGCCTGACGCTATTATAATTGACTCAGCCACGTAATCCGCTAAACTGGTCTTAACGATCTTGCGTTCATCGTCCAATATTAGCTCCTCAACCCCCTCAAACTCATGCACCTCAGCTCCGAACCTCCTGCATTGATCAAGCATTCTTTTCGCGAGATCCTCACCGCTGACGCCGTCTGGGAAACCCGGATAATTCTCAACCCAAGGTATAACCATAAGTGTGCCGCCAGCCTGCTTCTCATCTAAAATAAGCGTTTTAAGCCCGCTTCTAGCACCATAGATGCCGGCTGTTAAGCCGGCGGCGCCCGCCCCAATAATTATTAAGTCCCATTTCTCCACTCTTATTCCTCCCTAAATTAATTGAATTTGCATCCGTAAAACTATTATTGTAAAATGGAGTATGCGCTATTGTATAAGCCTAGAGGAGCTATGCTTATGAAGGAGGGGAAAACGGGTTTTGAGTTTCTGGAGCATATGGCGGACGCTTACATAGCCGCTTACGGTAGAAACCTCAATGAGGCATTTGAGAACGCTGCCCTAGCAATGTTTGAAACCATGACGAGCACATCAGATGTCGAACATAATGTCGAGGAGGAGGTTGAAGTTGAGGGTGAGGATGAACAATCCCTGCTCTACAATTGGCTTGAAGAGCTTCTAGTCAGATTTGAGGTTGAAAACATGCTATATTCAAAATTCAACGTGTTAGAGATATTGAGGAAAAGGGGCGGCGGATTTAAACTCAAAGCTAAAATCTACGGCGAACCGTTCGATCCGGAGAAGCATAAACAAAAGGTTGGGATAAAAGCAGTAACATACCACCGCATGGAGATTGAGAAAAAGCCCGATGGGGTTGTTGTAAAATTCATACTTGATCTATAAGAGATGCCCACATATAAATATACTTCCACATATTAGCAAACCTTAAAATACGCTGGAATAAAGATCCTTTAACTGTGGCGGCTCATATGGATCCTAAGGAAGCCAGGGAAATAATTAAAGACATCAGGGTCATCGGCCAAACATATAGGGAAGTCTTTAACGCAATGAATAATGTTTCTAACGTGATAAAACCCGTGAAACGCTTATTTAGCGATGAAAAAAGCAGATTGGGATCAAAACTTATCACTGCTGGTGTAGCCCTAGTAGTGTTTCCAGAGCCTATAGTTTCAGACATTATGGGTACAACATTAATAGCGGCTGGAACATTAATAAGCAGAATTAGGGAACCGAATGTAATGGACATATATAGGGAGCTTAGGAGAATAAACAGGGGCCTAGGGAGCTTCAATAGAGAGATTTTCTAACCCCTCTATGATGAATTGAATGGCTATAGCCGCTATTAAAAGCGCCATGACCCTGGCGATCACTATTGAGCCGCTTCTTCCAAGCACTTTATAAATTGGCTCAATGAACCTAAGCGTTAACCAGACTATTACGAAAACGAGCACAACGGACATTATTGTGGTTAAAAGCCCATAGGTTTCAAGATTGATTATTGTGGTTGTTATAGCTCCCGGACCTACAAGCAGCGGAACGGCTATTGGAACAACACCTATGCTCTCCGGAGATCTCTCCTCCCATCCGCCTATCACCAGAATTCTTACAGCGATTATTAGCAAGAGAATCCCGCCGGCGATCATAAAACTTTGCAGGGTTACACCGAAAAAGTTCAGTATCTGCCTTCCGGCTAAGGCAAATGCTAAAAGCAGAATGAAGCCTGTTATCGTAGCTGTGTGAAATATTCTCCTCCTGGATTCGCTGCCGATCCCTTCGGTTAAGCCTATAAATATTGGTATATTGCCAAACGGGTCAACAATTATAAATAGGGAAATGAAGCTCTTAGTTAAATCTGGAAGCACGCTAAGTAAATTTTCCACCATATGAAAACCTTTAGCAGCCTCAATATTTTAGCTTAACTGGAGCAGATGGAGAGCCTAAGGGAAAAATATATATTATTGAGAATGAACATTGAATGAAAATATGTAAAAGAATATATGGAGGAAGAAAACCTCCGCGTGAATCTTAAATCTATCAATCAAAAAGAGACGTTTAAGTTTAATTTCTGGAGGTGCCTAATTGCACGAGAAAGATGAAGAAATAAGATCAATTGATGAAATTAATGAGAAGATAAAGCGTGGAGATGCTGTCGTATTAACGGCTGAAGAGATGATTAAGCTTGCGGAAAGCAGCGGACTTGAGGTTGCCGCTAAAGAGGTTGACATTGTCACATCCGGAACCTTCGGGGCGATGTGCAGCTCCGGCGTATTCCTGAATTTTGGACATTCCGATCCTCCGATAAAGATGACGAGGTGCTGGCTAAACGATGTTCCGGTATATAAGGGGCTGGCTGCTGTAGATGGTTATTTGGGCGCATCATCAATGAGTGAAACCAAGGGTTTCGATTACGGCGGCGGACACGTCATAGAGGATCTGGTTTCCGGAAGAGAAGTTGTTTTAAGGGCTGAATCTTATGGAACCGACTGTTATCCTAGGAGACATATTGAGACGATGATAACGATTGATGATTTAAACCAGGCTGTACTCGTCAACCCGAGAAACTGTTATCAGAAGTATGATGCTGCCACAAATAGCTCTGATAGGGTTCTATACACCTATATGGGTACACTGCTACCGAACTATGGAAACATAACTTTTTCAGGCGCTGGACAACTGAATCCTTTGTGTAAGGACCCTAACTATGAAACTATTGGTTTCGGAACCAGAATCTTACTAGGCGGCGGTGTAGGCTACATAATCGGTGAGGGAACGCAGCATAATCCCACATCAGGTTTCGGCACCCTCATGGTTAAGGGAGATCTGAAACAAATGAGCAGTCGATATCTACGCGGCGCATCATTCCACAGATATGGAACAACCCTATATGTCGGCATAGGCATACCAATACCTATCATAAACATGAGGGTTGCTAGGACGGCGGCGCTGAAAGATGATGAAATATATGTTGACATACGGGATTACGGCGTAGCGGTTAGACCTGACTTAAGACCTGTAGTAAAAAGAGTTTCATACGCTGAGCTCAGATCTGGAAAGGTTACAATTGGCGATAGGGATATTCCATCGTCATCATTATCAAGCTACAAGATTGCCAGGGAGATCGCTGAAACCCTTAAAAAATGGATCCTGGAGGGAACATTCTTCCTAACAAAGCCCATAGAGCCGCTTCCAAAGCATGGGAAACCTAAACCGTTAAAAGTTAAAGGTAGGGAGCTGAAGGTTGGCGACATAATGAGCAGAAACGTTATAACCGCTAAGCCAAACGACGACATCAAGGAGGTCGCATCCAAACTTGTTGAAAAAGGCATCGATCATTTACCGGTTGTTAACGAGGAGGGCAAACTAGCCGGGATAGTTACTTCATGGGATCTAGCTAGGGCAATAGCCCAAGATAAAAGGAGGCTGGAGGAAATAATGACTAGGAAGGTTATTACCGCCTTCGAAAACGAGTCCATAGATGTTGTTGTACGCAGAATGGCGCAGCATAACATATCCGGCGTCCCAGTTGTCGATAGAATGAACCATGTAATCGGCATATTAACAACAGATGATGTTTCAAGAAAAATCATCGGGGGGAGAACCGCTCAATGAGGGTTAAGCTTATATATTCACACAGCGTTGTTGAGAAGCCCATCCTAGCCAGCATAGTGCTCAAAACCGGCATACCGATAAATATTCTTGAGGCTAGAATAAATGCTCAGAAGGGTGAACTTATAGTTTCAATACCGGCAAGCGGGGAAAAACTTGAAGAAATACTAAGCCTCTTTAGGGAAGCTGGAGTAAAAGTTCAG
>Ga0272445_1002724_pt1 | contig 11768 bp, 12 predicted proteins | sample YNPCB0031_FD_194404 | JGI IMG/M metagenome (GOLD analysis project Ga0272445, IMG submission 194404) | Hot spring sediment microbial communities from Yellowstone National Park, WY, United States - YNP-CB-003-1 | ecosystem: Environmental > Aquatic > Thermal springs > Hot (42-90C) > Sediment... | reverse complement strand
ACGGCGAGGAGGTTCCCGGCGAAGCCCGTCCAGATCATCCGGCGGGCGACACGGTAGCCGTAGACCTCGGTGACCACGTCCCCGATGATGTAGGTGACCGGGAAGACGATCACCGCCGCGGGCAGGGCGAGGGGGCCGAAGGCGAAGAGCTTGACGGCGATGATGTTGGAGATCACCAGGCCCGCCACGAAAAGCCCCACGAGCAGCGTGAGGGGAAAGGAAGCCCTATCGCCCATTCCGCCTCCTCCCAGGCTCGGATGAAGATCGCACGGCCCTCCGCAGCCAGCGGACCAGGCGCGGAAGGTCCCGCCGCGACGCGAAGAGGACCAGATCCCCCGCCTGCCGGCTTCCCCGCCGGACTGCCTCCCGGTAGGCCGGGGAGGGACAGAAGGCCGCCCGAAAGCGGAAGACGCCGTCCATCCGCTGCAGCAGCGCCTCCAGCCGCTCCGCCACCCGGGCGATCCCCTCCCGGTCCGCCGGATGCAGGCGGAAGTCGTAGGAGATCACCGCCTCCTCCCCCGCCTCCTCCAGAGGAACCGGGCCGTACAGCCCGGAGATGAACACCACCTGAATCCGCCGCGCCTCCTCCCCCAGGGCCTTCTCCACCGCCCGCCAGATCCTCCGGAAGGAGCGGGAGGCGGTGTAGGGCTTCTCCCGGCTGCAGGGCAGAAGCAGCAGAACCCGCTTTTCGGGGGAGGGCCGCCAGTCCCGCCGGCGCAGATCATAGTCGTCCGGGGAATGGGGCCGGACGGCGGGGAAAGCGGAGGGGGCCGCCGGGGATGAGGCCTTCGGCCAGCGCAGGGTGGGAAAGCGGCGCGGCAGATCAGCCAGAAAGGCGGGGAGCCTGCCGGCCCGCTGGGCCTCCACCGCCTCCTCAAACAGCTCCAGATCCATCTCCAGGTTGTGCAGCGCCAGGGCCGCATACACCGCGCTCTTCCTTCCCGGGCGCTTCCCCCGCAGGATCTCCAGGTCCGCTCGGGGAGACCGTCCCTCGCAGACCGGGCAGGCGCAGGGATAGCGCCGCAGCCCCTCCATCTCCGCCAGCGGGATCCCGCGGCGGGAGCGGGGGTCCAGGAAGATCAAATGCCGGGCGTTCTGCACATACGAGGCCGCGTCGAAAGAGTCCGCCCCCTCGGCCATCAGGAAGGGGATGATGGAGCCGGTCATCCCGAACACATGCAGGCGCATCCCCTCCGGCAGCGCGCGGCGGGCCGCCCGGACAAAGGCCAGGATCTCCCCCGCCCAGCCGTTCCGCCGCCGCGGGACGAGGCTTCCGACGGCGACGCCGTCCGCCAGCTCCAGCAGCCCTTCCGCCCGCAGCCGGCCCAGGACCTCCCGAACGAAGGCGGCCAGGTCCTCCGGATCCGTCCCGTGGACCGGGATCATCCAGCGCGGACGGCGATGCGGCGGCATCCCCGCCAGCGCCCGCCCCGTCCGCAGCGCGGCCTCCAGGGTCTCCCGCTGCCGCCTTCGGGCCTCCTCGGGATCCAGGCCCGGCGGGATCGGCCAGTCCAGGGAGGCGATGCGGTCCGCCCCCCAGTCGAGCTGCAGGCCCAGGATCCCCTCCGGAAGGCGGTCGGGCGGGATGCCGTAGCGGGAGAGGTCCAGATGCGGATCCAGGATGAGGGCGAATCCGCCGGAATCCACGAAGAGCTCGCCGCGCCAGTCGGCGCAGGGGCGGTAGTGCGCGCGCAGCGGCCGGCTCCGCCAGCGGGCGAGGGCGGGAGGATGAACCTTGAAGTCGAGAAAGTGGAGGGCTGAGGCGAGGATCGGCAGCGGCGGATCGCGGCGCAGCAGCCCCAAAGGATGCGCCCACAGGATGTCCCGCCAGATGCCGCCGCCGCGCGGCGTGGAGCCGGTGACGAAGCAGGCCACCGGATACAGGATCGGGTCCATCCGTCCGCCGCCTCCCGCCAGATCCGGCCCGATCGTATCCGGAGCCGGCCATCCTGTCAAGGGGCCAGGCGGATGCCGAAGCGCCCCAGCTCCTCCCCCAGGAAGGCCAGGGCGTCCCCTCGCGGGTTGGACGCCAGATGCATCCACTCCACGTTCTGGGTCAGGCTGCGGGCCAGCAGGTTCGCCGAGGTCCGCAGAACCAGGCGGTCCGTGATGATCGCCTTGGCATGAAGGTCCGGGACCTCGCGCAGCGTCAGGATCTCCCCGGCGGCCCGAGCCAGGGCCTCCGACCGCCCGTCCCGCTCCCGCAGGATCAGCAGGAAGCGCATCCCCCGCTCCTCCGCCAGCCACCGCAGCGCCCGGGAGAGGGGAACTTCCCCCTCCAGCCGTCCGGCCCGGACGCCTTCCCAGCGGTAGACCCGCAGGAGCACGTCCTCCGCCCACGGGCTGACCAGGACGGCCCGGCCTCCGGGCGGGGATGTCAGCAGCAGGGTCGGGATGAGCCAGGGCAGCGCCTTAGAGGACCAGGACGACATATTCCCCCTTCGCCTCGTCGGCCCAGATCACCGGGCCCGGAATCCCCTCCCGCCCCCACTCCGAGGCCGGGATTCGTCGGGTTAGCGCGGCCACCAGTTGCTCCGCGATGGACCGAGAAATCCCTTCTTCTCCTTGACAGATCAGCGTCTGAACGCAGGCCGGGCAGCCGTCATACCGGGAGCAGACCTCCTTTTCCGGGTCCGTGTAGTTCGCCTCGGCCGTGGCCTCCGAAACGATGTCCTGGAGAACGGGATCCTCGAGCGGCAGCCGGAATTTCCGGGAGAGATATTCCAGGAGCTCATTCGCGCTGTTCCACAGCCTCCCCTTCTGCTCGGCCAAGAAGATGGGACAGGCCGCCGTCCGCACCATCTCCCGGTAGATGAGCAGAGGATCCCGCTGCAGCGTCTCAACAAAAACCTCGCTGAGGCCCGCCCCGCCCTCGAACCGCTCGTAAACCAGGATGCTCCCCCTTTCGGGATCCAGGAGATAGCCCAGCTGGTCCTCCCGAACCCCGACGATGGCTGCGACGGTCTTCAGCAGGACGTGGGCGGCCGTATGCAGGGCCATGTTTCGGTTTTCCGGATCCGGGAGCTCAGGGACCCGCCAGCGGATCCCGCGGGTCTGGAAGTCGTAATAGAGCGGCGGCTCCAGCCAGGCGTAGAATTTCCTCTCCATGCCCTCCGGGGTGCGAAAGGATACCCGGCTTCCCCGCAACACGTTCCACACCCGCAGGTCGTGGATACACTCGAACCTCGAGGCCACCGGGCTCGTGAATTTGAGGGATTCGATCCCGCCCTCCTCATAGGTTTTGATGAGGAACACCCGGCCTTTCCGGACGCTGCCCCCGCATGCGCCACACCTCTCCTGCTCTACGTCGTGGAGGCGGAAGCAGTTCAGGCAGAGCCCCACATTCCCCCTCTCGTCGCTGCGGACCCCCCGGACGCGGAGCCGGCGGACGTGGACCACCGTCTGATCACCCTTCTGAGGATGGCGATGCCGTGGGCCGCTGGCGATGGGACGAAAGCGCACGTGGTCGCCGGCGTCTGAGGGGCTGGATCGAAGGAGGAAGGTCTCCAGAGCGAACATCTCTTCCTCTGAGTAGCGATAGGACAGGCGGTAGGGGGCGAAGAGGCTGGAAAGGTAGCGAAGGTCCTCCCGTTCGGTTCGGACATGCTGGCCCCGGAGGATCACTTCTACAAAGAAGGAACGCCCTTCCTCAAAAAAGGCGTCAGGGACATAGACGTCCACGTCCGATAGGCATCCGTGGTGTCCAAGGCCTTCATGGAGAAAGAACAGCGCCTGATAAACCCTTCGCACGATCTCAAAGGCGATATACCGGTTCCATGGCTCCTCAAAGAGAGATCCCATCCGCTCGAAGAAATCCAGCCAGGCGCGGCCGGATTGGAGAGCTCGCTGAGCGGCCTCCCGTCCTTCCTTGGCGAAATTTTGAATGACCTTACAGGCCTTCCCCAGGAGCTCGACATCCTCCTGCGGGAAATCGCCCAAAATGGTCTGCTTAAAGTAAGCCGAGGCCTGCTCGACGATCCTGTGTAGCTCCTCTGTCATCTTGTCGGTTTCTATCTCCCCGTCCAGCCAGCGGCGGAAGGCCCCGTAGGCCTGATCGAAGAGATCCAGGATCTCCTCGCGGAGGATACGCCGGCGGAGATCCGGAAGCGTCCACTCCGCCCCCATCTCCCTCTGGGCTTCCTCCTTCCCTCGCTGAATCCATTCCCTCATCCGCTCCCATCCCTCCGGAGGCCGGAGGTTCCGGATGGAATTCAGATAACTGCTTCCATAGCGCTGGCTTAAGTAGGGGCATGCGCAGAGGATGTTCATCAGCCATGCCCAGAGACCTTCCGGCTCGCTGCCCCCTTTTTCCAGAATCCGGTCAAAGATGGCCTTGCGGGCCTCTTTCAGGCGGTCATGGACCCTTTGAACCACCGGGTTCTCCGGGTTGAGGGGCAAGCGATAGCTGCCTTCGATCAGGCGATGGCGGCGGACCAGGTAGAAGTAGTCTGAGGGTTCCTGATCCAGGACCATCAGGGTCCAGGCCAGATCCCCGGGCCGGCGACCCGCGCGTCCCCGGCGCTGGATGAATTCAAAGACCGTGCGGGGGGGACGATAATGGAGGGTGGCCCGGATGGTGGGGTCGTCGATCCCCACGTCCAGGGCCGGTGTGGCGATCACCACAGGCTTCGTGAGGGCGCGGGATCCGGGGGTCCGCCCCGTGACGGTCTGGATTTCCAGAGGGCGGCTTCGCAGCGCACGAAGCGATTGATGGCAGCTGACTTCTCCGATGATCCCCCGCCAGCACTCCCCCTGCAGGTAGAGAACGTCGCACTTATGGGGAGTCGTTCGAGGGCATTGAGCTCCCCAGAACCCGAAGACCTGAGGATCGTCGTGGTCAATACGGATGCGCCAGAGCTTCCGCCTCTGCTCCGCGTCCTCCAGGTCCCGCCTGAGGCGGCCGGCGATGTCCAGAGAGTGAACGAAGATGAGCATTCGATCGTCATCCTTCAGGACGGCGTGGCCCATGGCCATCGCCGTCTGGATCATGGTGGAAAGCGCCTCCCGGTAGATGCCCCGCCGGGGGGCCTGCAGGAAGTAGAAGACCTCGACCCCGGAGGCCTCCATGGGAAAATCCTGGGCGTTCACCACCCGGACGGGGATGCCCAGCAGCCGTTCCCCGAACTCCCCCGGATCCGAGATGGTGGCACTGGAGGCGATGAGAAGGAGATCCCCGCGGTTCTGTAGCGCAAGGTCTCGGATTCGCCCGATGAGGTGGCGGATGTGCGCCCCATAGAGGCCATGGTAGATATGGGCCTCGTCCAGGACAATCCCATCCAGGGCACCCAGGTAATCCCGGAAATCCCAGTCCAGATACATCCGTTCCAGCGATTCCGCGGTGGTCAGCAGGATGTGGGGCCGAAGATCCCGGTGGCTATGCTTGGAGAGGGATACGGCAACAAATTCGTGGCATGAAGGGCATTCGAGGGTTGGGACGGAGCCCGGGCGCGATCGAAAGCGCAGACGGACCTGCTTTTTGCACCATGGGCATCGGTCCAGAAGCTGGAACTCGGATTGGATAAAGATCTCTTCGTTCTGCAAGGTGTCCCTTTGTTCCGCCCGGATCCCCTCGAACTGAAGCCCGAGGATCAGGCGACGGACGGTGCCGATTCTCTGCTGAGCTTTCACGGCGTAGTGCAGCGTCCGCTCCATTTGATCCTGAAGCAGAGCCTTCCGCGGATAAAGAACAAGGAAATGAGGGTCATCTTTTCCTTGACGGATTCGCTCGGCGATCCAATACAACAGGGGAAGCAAGAAGGCCTCGGTTTTGCCTCCGCCAGTGGGAGCAACCAGCACGACCCCGGCGTCCCGGCGATCCAGGCATTCCAGGATCTGTCGCCAGGCGGCGACTTGAAAGTCCGAATAGCCCTTGTGCCCCCCCATGTCGCCGATAGCGCGAAGCCTCGGATCCTGAGCCTTCTGCGCCCAGTTCGGATCCCGCACGGGGGCATAGCGGGAACGGATCTCCGCTCGGAAGCGGGCGACCAGATCCCGCCCGGGGTCATCCCGTTCGAACCGCTGGCGAAGCCTCCGGAGGATCCGCCCAGCCTCGATTGGAAGGGGGGTATGGACCTTCGGTCCAATCTGGACCCGAAGCAGATTGCTGGAAAGGGCGGGGGGGTTGAGAAAAAAGGAAGCGTTTCGGAAATCAGGGATGTTCGTCCAGTTGGAGGCGTTCAAATGATTCAGGGCTTTCTGGATCTCTTCCACGTCTTTCTCTACCGCGCTCATTTCCGTCCTCCTGTCTACTTGTTGGGGTAGATTCTCTCACCCCAGCCGCTCCACCGCCGCCTCCAGATCCGCTTCCGATGGCCTGGTGTAGCGAGCGGTGGTGTTCAGGGATTCGTGCCCCAGGATCTCCGCCACCGTCACCAGATCGGCCCCCGCCTCCCGCAGCAGCCTTGTGGCGAAGGTGTGGCGCAGGACGTGCGGATGCGCCTCCACCCCGGCCCGCCGCGCATACTCCCGGACAATTCGCCACACCCCGGAAGGCGTCAGCCTTCCCCGCCGCCCGACGAACAAAGCGTCATCGGAAGCGGCGGGGCGGACCGAAAGCCACTCCCGCAGCGCCTCCCGGGCCTCGGCGTTGAGCGGCACCTCGCGGACCTTCTCCCCCTTCCCGCGCACGACGACCTTCCCCTTCCGTTCGGACAGCGCCACATCCGAAAGGCGCAGGGCGCACAGCTCGGAAGCCCGCAGGCCGGTGTGGGCCAGCAGCAGGATGACCGCGCGGTGAAGGGGATTGGAGGAGCGCCGGGCCTCCCGCAGCAGGCGCCGCAGCTCCGCCTCCGAGAGCGCCTTCGGGGCGGCGCGCGCCTGGCGGACGCCCGGGAGGCGGGCGGCGGGGTTGGAGGGGATCTCGCCGCGGGCGGCCAGGAAGGCGAAGAAGGCCCGCAGGGCGCTGACGCGCCGGTTGATGGTGGCGGGGGCGGCGCGGCGGACGGCGAGCAGGTGCTGGCGGTAGTCGCGGAGGTCTTCGGGGAGGACGGCTTTGGGGTCGAAGGCCTCGCCGTAGCGGCCCTCCATCCAGGCCGCGAAGTCGGCGAGGTCTTTGCGGTAGCCCGCGAGGGTGCGCGGGCTTCTTCCGGCCCGCGCCAGGTCCGAAAGGAAGGCCTCGATCAGGGGGTGGAACGCGCCCATCCGGGAGCCTCCGGAAATTATCTTGCGAAGAATCCCGGGGATCCGGACCGGGATGTCCGGCCTCCAGGGTAGGGGATCCGGGGGCTTTTGTCAAGTCAAGTGGACTTGGATTGCGAAATTATATTGCGACCCAAGGCCCCTACCCCTTCCTCACCCGATCACCCGGATCAGGCGGCGGGTCCCCACGATGTTTCCCTTCTCGTCCCTCACCGCCCCCGATCCGGTGTCGGGGACATAGATCCCTTCCGGCGCCACGTACTCCCAGGCCCACGCCTGGGCGATCGGTAGCGAAACGATCACGGCCTCTCCCGGAGGGGGCGGCTCGGGGACCTTGAAGACGCGCAGCACCACAGGGACCTCCACATCCCCAATCCGGACCGGGTCCCCCTCTTCATCGATCTCCTCCATGCGCAGGGGACCCGCCGGATCAGGCGGGATGATCAAGAGCGGCCGGATCTCCTCCCCGGTCTCCGGATGGAAGAAGCGGTCTCTTTCCACCCGGACTCGAGGGGGAGCGTTGGGCGGAAAGATGACCAGGGGATGCGGTGTCAGGTTGCGCATGAGGCCTCCTTGTCCTGTTCGTTTGCCCTTCCGCGCAGACGAGCGCTGGCGGCCGATCGATCCTGCGGCCGCCAGAGGTGAGCCTCCAGGCCCGCCGCGGCCAGCCGCGCCAGGATCTCCCGCTGCCGCTCCTTCGGACGCCCTCGCCCTGACTTCAGCTCGACGGCCAGGACCTCCGGGCCGCGCAGAAGGACCAAATCGGGCGTCCCGAAAGGCCAGTTCAGGATGACCACCTGCCAGCCGCCGAGGCGGGCCATCTCCAGAACATCCAGGAGCAACGGAAACTCCTGCCCCCTCCCCCGGATGGGCCGCAAGGCGCGGCGAGCTTCCCGGAGAACCCGGATCCGCAGGGCGCCCCAGCCTGGCGCGCCCATGGCCTCCGCCAGGGACGAAAGCAGCGTTTCGGATCCCACCAGGGCGGCGAGGGTCTGAACGTGCCAGGGTGTCCTGGGGGGCAGCCCGACGAGCGGATCGCAGATCTCCTTGATGACCCACCACAGGAAGTATTCCACCAGTTCCGGGCGATCCCCCAGAGGGCCGCGCGGAGGAATCCAGCCGCGCCGCAGCAGCACAGCGCCCAGATTGTGAGCCAGCTGCCAATCCCCGCCGTCCGCATGCGGGCGGGGAAGAAGCCGATCTCCAAACCGCTCCCGGATCTTCTCCGCCCCCTCGGCCTCGAAGTCGGCGATTCGATCCAGGACGCCGCGGACAGTCCGCCGAACGACCTGCTCCCATGTCTCCTCCGAAGAAGGCGGGGGCGGGAAAGGGGGAGCGCCTGGCACCCGACCTGCATGAGCCATGCGATCGACCTCGGCGAGGATCATCCGGCGCAACGGCCCCATCCGGCTCACTCCCGGATGATCTCCTTCAAGACCTCCCGATCCCCCTTCCAGAACCGCTCCGCCACATCCACCAGGGCGAAGCGGCCGGCGGGAGAGAGGGAGCGCACTTTCTGCGTCAGGGGATGTTGTTCCCCCAGCCGATCCGCCAAATCGGCCCACACCAGGTGGGCGGTGTGGGGCGTGTAAAGCACTCCGTTGAGGACCTCCATGATCTGCAGTGCCTCACCCTCGGTCAGCCCCAGGCTCCGGATCTCCTCCCGGGCATGGACCAGGAGGGCAGCATATCGCTCCAGGCACTCCCGGGCTACAGCCCCCCGGGCCTCTCCTGGACGTCGCCGGGCGTCCAGAAAGGCCAGGAGCTCCGAGCTTCCCCGGAGACCGACAAAGTTGGTTGTGCCAGCGACGCTTTCGGCCTTCTTCTTTCGGCCCATCTTCCGGTTTCGGGTCATCTTTGTCCTCCTTTGCGGTCAGCACAACTCCAAGCAAAGAAGCCCCGGGACGCTTCCGCTGCCCCGGGGCGGCCATCTCAGCGTTCAGCCCTCGCTTCGGACGCCATGAGGCGGGCCCAGCCCTGTCCTTCCCGAACCGCCCGGACCACCAGGTCCGGGAAGTCCTGGGCCGCAATCCCATAGGCGGGATCAGGCCCATGGCTTGACCCCACCCACGCTCCGCAAAGAGGGCAATGGTAGGTCCGGATATACCCCGTGTGCCGGCTGGGTTCGTGGCTTACACGTAGCTGCCGGTACGGGATCCAGGTTTTACATGAGCGGCACACAACCTCCACGCTCTCGAGATCCTCCAGCCCGATCTCCGCAGTCCCCCACCGGGGAAACCGGGAGAACGGGTCATTGTTGACTCGAACGTGATCCTTGCGGGCCGCCAGCTCCTCGGCGACCCAGTCCCGGAAAGAGGGAACCTCTTCGTAAAGTGTCGCCCGGCAGATGGGGCACACGAACTTCCGCCGGGGCGCCACAATCCCGCCCTCCACGACGTCCAGCCGCGAGAGCGGGATCCACTCACCACACCCTTTGCATTTGATCTCAATCATATTGGCCTCCTTTCTTTGGGGGCGAGGATCTCCCTGCCCCCGGGATGGGTTCATCGCTCCCGCTCGTACCGCAGATCCCCCAAGGCCCGTTGCCGAGCCTCCCGGATCCGGCAGGCCTCCGAGAGGACATCCTCCGAGACCCGGACGAGATACCACGTCAAGTAGAGCTCCATGTGATTCCGGGGCACCCGACCACGGGGGTTCCAGTAGAGACTGCGCTCCCCCGGGAGCCGGAAGCCCCATCCCTCCCGGATCTTCCGGATCACCTCATTGGACCGCATGGGATTTGCCTCCCTGAGCGAGATCCCCCCGCCGCCCCCGTCTCCCGCTTCCACCTTCGGAGAGGCCTCTGATCCCTGCGGCGGGGGCCATGTTGCCATATGGGATCGGCCCCACCCCATCGGACGGGGACCGCCTCTCCGCCCCCATCATAGCGCCGTTTTCGTTTGTTGTCAAATGTTATCAATTGTTTTCAGGATGACAGCATGGCGTGGGAAGGATGATGGGCGGTAGGGCTGAGGCCGGGGGGCTTCCGGGGCCGGACGGGCAGCCCAGGGATATGTGTCACCCAACGGGTAAGATCTGTTCAATGAATCTTGAAGCAGGAGCATCAGCCATGCGAGACATGAGCATCCGGAAGACACGGAGGGCCAGGAGGCGCTCGTGGAGCAGCCCGGCGGTCCGGACCAGCATCTCCGGGGGCGTCTGGACGGCCGCGATCCTGCCCTTGATCATCGCAATGCTGCGCCGGGCCGTCGAGCTGTGGGCGCTGGCCGAAGCGATCCGGGCCCTGGCGGATCTCCAGCGCTCGAACCCGCATCCGCTCTTGCTGCTTCTGGCGCTGCTGTTGGGGCTGGCCCTGGCGCGGCGGACCGGGCAGTGACCGATGGGCCCATCCGGCTTGTCCATCCGGCCGCCCGGGGAGATAAAAGGCGGCAAATTCGGGGCCTGGGCCGTGGCCTGCTTCTGGGGCTCGCGGCAGGCGGCCTGCCAGCGGCATCGGCTCATCCCCTGCGCCACGGAGGCGGAAGCCCGGGCGCTGGCGGAGCGGATCGTTCGCCGCAAGACCCGCCGGGGCTATCGGGAGGCGGAAGGATGAAGCCCGCGCCGCTGGTCATCCTGGCCCGGATCCTGGCCCGGCGCGTATTGACAGAAGGCGCCCTGCGTGCTGTGATGGGATCGGCATCCCACTGCGGGGAGGCTTCCATGGCGAAGCGGACGGCGCGGCGGATGGTCTCGTTCCGGCTGCCGGCGGAGACGCTGGCCCAGATCCGCTGGCTGCGGCGGCTGAAGGGCTGGGCGGCCGCGGAGACGGTGGCGAAGGCGGTCCGCCTGCTCTGGGAGCAGGAGGTTCGAGGAACCCAGGGGCGCATGGAGCGGAGGGGGAAGCGCTGGGTTCTTCTGGCCGGCAAGGACGGGCGATGGGTGGAGATCGGGTGGGCCAGCCCGGAGGTCATGGAAGGAGCGGAGGAGGCGGTCCGGACGGAGATGGACCTGGATCGGCTGATGACCTGTCTCCTGCTCTGGCAGGATCGAAACCGGAAAGGGGAGGTGCGGATCCGGGAGCCGGCCGCCAGCTCGCTCCTGATGGCCCTCCGGGAATACGCCGGGGGCGCCGGAGGGGAGAACGCCTGACGCGGCGCCTCAGAACGACCTCACCAGCGTCCACGGCTCAGCGGCCTCCTCGGAGAGTTTGGCCAGGTTGCAGACATACAGGCGCGCCTTCCGCCGGGACCGATAGGTCCACATCCCGACGGAGGAGACCACCGCGCTCTGGATGCGGGCGTCGGGAACGAAGACATAGAGGGCGTCCCCGTTGAGCAGCAGCATGTTCTCCCACTTGCGGAAGATCTCCTCCCCCTTCGCCGTCCGCTCGCACTCGACGTAGATCGTCTTCCCGTCCCGGCTGGCCGCCAGATCGGGGGCGATCACCCGCCCCTCCACCCGCAGGACCGGAGGGAGAAGGTCCACGGAGAAGCCGAACCGCTCCAGGACCTCGGCGGCCTTCAGATTCAGCCACACGTGCTCCTCGCTCTTGTGGCGCGCCAGAAGCCGGTCCAGAAGCGGCTCGGCGGGCTCCCGCCCGAAGCGGCGCCGGAACTCCTCCCGGCCCCGCTCGGTGAGTCGCAGGAGATACGGGGTGTTGCCCAGGCTTTCGACGCGCGGCTTGAGCTGCT
>Ga0272445_1002719_pt1 | contig 11791 bp, 12 predicted proteins | sample YNPCB0031_FD_194404 | JGI IMG/M metagenome (GOLD analysis project Ga0272445, IMG submission 194404) | Hot spring sediment microbial communities from Yellowstone National Park, WY, United States - YNP-CB-003-1 | ecosystem: Environmental > Aquatic > Thermal springs > Hot (42-90C) > Sediment... | reverse complement strand
GCAAAACTTTCACCTCAAAGTAAACGGTAAATAATCAGAAGATCTGCCGAGCAGAAACTCAGCAACCCTCCTAGATTGCAAAAAAATATGGCTGGATAAGGGTAAACTTCTTCTTAATGAGAGTAAGCTTCACCTTAACGATTACAAGAAGTTTTACGATGAGATGTGGAGTGACCCAGATATGAAGCCTCATAGGCATGGTGAAGAGGCTGACAAGATCGACGAGAGAGTTTAAATATCAAAGCTTAAGGCTTTATGGTGGGATGTCAGCCGTAGCGTTAGCTGCTGCACCTACAACGTCTGAGAAGCTTGGGGATGCGATTGCTGATTTTGAAAGTGCATACAGGGATTTTGAGTAAGAGGTATAGGATTAAAGACATGCTTGAGAGGATGGGTTTGAAGGTTAAGGAAATGTGCACACGCTCTGCAATTCTTGAGTCAACAGTTGAAGGTTTAGTTGAGGTCGACATGCTCTAATCTATAAGGTAAAAGAGAGTTGAACAGAAAAATTAATTAAGCCATAAAGAAATTAAATCTAGTAAAAAGGCTTATTGTGAGGAATTAAAGTGGCTAAAGGAAAAGAGGGCAGTATATACGGTTGGGCCTTTATTGCTGGACGAGAAATTATTAAACGTTTTGAGACTTTGTATGGCGCGGATAAGGCTGGGAAGAGAATGGAGAGTTTGCTCCTCACCTTAAGATCCGAACTACTGCCAGAGCGATTTAGAAGATCTCTTATAGACTCTCTTATCGAGGTAAGTCCAGAAGTAGGGATACCGGAGGAGATAAAAGTTGAGAGAAGATGGAGAGTGGATGAATTTTACCGTTACAGCACCGCTATTTTAGCGGGCTTTTTTGACGCATTAAACGTGTGGAAAGAAAGTAAAAAAGAAAAGGAGATGGAGAAACATGCCCAATAGAGCCTTAATATCACTTGTTTTAAAGGTTAGCGGAAATGTAAATGCAGATGTTGGCGTTGGGACGAGAATACCGCTTAAAAAGATAATTACATGGAACCAAGAAGTTAGACCTTTCGTATCAGCCCGTTGCGTTAGAAGATGTATAAGAGAGAAATTATATGAAAAAGGCTTCCTAATAGATCCGCTCCAAATGATAGGGCCTCAGGGGAGAGAACAAATAGGCGATATAGGAGACCCAGTAAAATACGTTGATGATGATCTATTTGGCTTCTTAAAACCTCAAGAGCAACCATTACGTAGAAGCAGCCCAATTAAAATTTCACACCTTATATCTCTAAGACATGCAGAGGTTAAAGTTGAATTTGCGGCTAGATTTCCGAGAGACTTTATACCTGGGCATGAGAGGGGTTATCCAGCGCCTTTTGAGATCGAATTAGCCGAATGGTTGGGTAAACTTAATGTGATAATATCTGATAGGGTTGGTCGCTTTGGCAGTGATGAATTGAGTGAAGATCTTAAAAAGCAATTAGGAGAAGGGCAAGCGCTTCCTAAAGACGAAAGGGTTAAGAGACTTTCTGGTTTCTTAGAGATTTTGCTTTGGGAAGGATGGAATTTTCCGCGGGGATCACAAAGTCCATGCGTCCCAGAATTCTATTATGCAATTATTGGATTAACAAAACGTTTCGCTCCACTCTTCAGCTATATAGATATTACTGAGGAAGACAAATTAGACGAGAACCTTATTGAGAACATGAGAAAAATATGTGGTCAGCTATTAGACAAACTTTTCATACTAGACTATAGGAGTAGTCGTTGCTTACAATATACTTATAAGAAGGGTGGCGAAGAAGAGCAGACAAGCGTTAGTCTAGACTCAAAGAGTATGGGCGACATTATTTCGGAGATATGCAGTTACATAATACGGGAATAGGCGCATTCTTTTGAAGGCTCTAACTTTCACAGCACGTTTTCTTACAGCCCAATATAAGGAACATACGCAAAAAATGACTAGAAGGACTTACTTAATCCCGCCACCATCCGCCGTTGCTGGCATATTTGGAGCGATAATGGGCATAAAGAGGGAAAAATTAGTTGATATAGGCGAAGAGATCTGGGCGGGAGCCGAATTAAAATCCTTAGAGGGGCGCATTACAACTTTAGCAAGAATATTCAAGATTGATCGCCCAGCATCCAAGTTGCTAGACTTGGTCAGAGAGTATTATTATGGGGAAAGAAGCAAAGTGATTAAAGATGTACAAGGGCTTCTAACGATAAAAGAGAGTGAAGAACTATATATGCCGGAATATAAGTTTGCAATCGCATCGAGTAATGAGACCTTGATAGATGAGGGGCTAAAGAAATTAGGAGAATACGATTTTGAATATGAGGTGTTTGGTGGAAACGACTATCATTTCCCCGAATTTATAGGAGACCCAAAACCCGCTAAAGTAGAAAAGAGTCGAGAAGGATGCGGTTACTGTCCACGCGAAGATCTCGACAGAGTAGAAACGGAATCATTTAATGTAGCATTCAATGTTGATGCGCTTGAGTGGATAAAACCTCCAATAATTGTACCAGTCATGTTCTTGGCTAATGTCAACATGGAGTTCGTTCAAGTTTATGGAGCTAAAATAGTCGCAAAGAGAGAATTAAACGTTGTTAACGATGGAGAGAACAAAATATTCATTCACGAAGTAAAACCTTTCTTAGTTACATAAATTTGAGGTTTCTCTATGTCCAACGTGTTTAAGAGTAAATTGGAGAAGATTACTGAAGAAGTCAGTATTAGTGAAATTCAAAGCGCGCTCGAAAGAATTTTTGAAGAAAAACCGAGTAATATAACCGAGAGATTCTTGAGAGAGATAAATTTTTCAGGAAAGCTACGCATACATCCCCTAATAGGGAAGGCTATTGATTTAGGAAATATAATGAGAGATGTTAGAGGATCAGAGACTTACAAGAGATTAAATGAAAAACTAATTGAAATTTTAAAACGACAAGTGGAAAAGGAAGACATCGCTGACATAAAAAACCTTTTGGAGGAGCTAAGGGATAGGGTGATAGATTATGTCGTTAAGCAAGCGGGTAAAGTTGAGCAAGGACTGAGACATATTCATGCACCTGGTTCCGTTGCTAGGAAAGAGGGTAGAAACCTATACTTTGGAGAACGGTTTACGCAAGAAGTGCTCTATAAGTTAACTTCAAGACTTTGTGACTCAATTGCTTTAGGGGATACTCTTGGAATTTATAGTGAAGATGAAAGTTTTATGCTAGACCTAAAGCAGATTGCTTCTCTCGATTTCAAATGTCCATTTAAGATTGAGTTAGAGGGATTAGGCGCCTATGAATATGAGGCGAATCATCCTTATGCAGTCTTCCTGAAGTTTATCCTTTGGTTGATGAGTAAATTTGATGTAGAGGAAAACTTTGAAAAAAAGAAGCTTGTCATATCAATTTTAAATGGACTTAAAACCTCAGCAATAAGTTTATTCTTTATGCCCCCCGATAGGGAGAAATGGTGTACAATAGTCCTACCACGTCTCGATATTTTTATCGAAAGGTGGATTCAGAATAAAGAGTCTCGAATAAGAATAGAGATGTTAGTCAGCGGACTCCACAATTTTATAAGAGCAGCCATTAGAGAGGCGAGAAAGAAAAGAGAAAGCGAGAAGGTAAGAAATATTATTGACCTTTTAATGAACAATTATGAGGTTTTTTGTCGCAGACTTATTGAGCATGGTGCTCTAGATTTCTACGCGATAAGAAATATGATGGACATAATAGTAGATCTTAGCACTAGATATGACCTTAAACTAGGTCTTAAACCCTTAGGGTTGCTCATTAGATGTTGAATACTCTGGATAGGCTCCGCGAAAGAAGTTTAGACCTATCTAAAGAGACCCATCCGGAAAAGCCATATTATGCTCATGTTGAAGAGTGCCGTGAATTCGTTGAAAAGTTAATGAGGAAAATTTATAATTATCCTCAGGAATTAGTGACCTTTGCCGTTTTGCTTTCTGAGTTGCATGATGTTGGTAAACTCTTACCCAAATGGTCCATAAATCAAGAGAAGAGACCGCGCCATGCTATTGAGGGCGCAGAATGGTTTCTGGGTGAGAACATCGATCTGCATATAAACTCTCAATATCGTGAGATTCTCGCATATGCGATCATGACTCATCACTCCCCACTGTATATACCGGATAAAATCGGAGAGACCATAAATGAGGCTGAGAAGATTAAGCTAAGGCATTTTAGTAGGTATTCCAAGTGTAGAGTTCTGTCCCATAATATTAACAGTTTGCTAAGGAGAATAAAAAAACAGATGAGATTCGACTTCGCCGATGTAATGGGTATTGTGAAAGTAGCCGATGTAATATCAGCCAAAAATCTTTCCATAGATAATATTTTGGCACAGTATCGTTGGCCGGAAAACTTGGAGGATAAGTTAAGAGATGGAATATTAAAGAGAGCATATGAGAAAAAAGGAAGTTTTGATCGATCTAAATTTGAAAGACAAATAGCTATAGCTTCTTCTGAAGAGAAACATTTACTGGTAGCAGCGCCCACGGGATGGGGTAAAACCGCGCTCGCGTTGATTAGGACGGTTTTTAAGAAGCCGGTTAAAGTGTTTTATATTTTGCCAACAATAACCGCGATAAAAGACTTCTATGACACTTTCACAAGACTTCTAGATGAAGCATATATAGGGGAGTACTTTTACTTTGTGGATGTTGAGCTGTTGGGAAAACGTGATCTTGAAGAGGAAAATCCGCTTGACATTTACCGCTACTTTATACCCAAAATCACATTAACAACGATGGACCAGCTGCTTCTTACGGTATTACAGATTGGAAAATACCACGCTAGACGGTTTAACTTGAAAGGGTCCTTGCTGGTTCTAGACGAATTTCATTTACTAACACCGCAAATGATTGCTGGTCTCAGATTATTTTTAAAAAGTTTATCAGAACACTATAATATTTCATGCCTCTTTATGTCCGCTACTCCGAGCCCTGTTTACAGGGACTTGCTTAGGGAAGCTCTTCCACACCTAGAAATCATGATACTTGATGACGAATATAGGCGCTTAAGACGCCATAAAATCGACATTGTCGACATGGGAGTTGAGGAGTTTATTGCGAAAAGAGAAGATTTACTGCGAAGGAATCGCGCATTAGTGCTGGTTAATACTGTTAGTAAGGCACAGAAACTATATAATAATCTGAAAGAAGATTTAAGTGGCTCTAGAAATGTTGTGCTAATTCACGGAGATTTCGCCTATAAGGATAGAGCGAAAAAAGAGGATCAGATAAGTAGCGCCGACATACTTGTTTCTACGCAGGTTGCTGAAGTCTCCCTCGATGTCTCTTTTGACCTCCTAATAACTGAGCTGTCTCCAATCCCATCTCTAGTTCAGCGTTTTGGCAGAGTAAACAGATATGGTGGTACACCAGTTGAAACCAATATTTACATATGTAAATCAGAAAGCAATAAGCCGTATAATCCTGTCTCAATTAATTTAGCTTACGAGTTTCTTCCAACCCTAGTAGAAGGTCTTGAGCGGAAAGGTGAAGAGACTTACCTAAATGAGAATTTTTGGCAATATGAGCAAATTTACAGGAAGGACGTGGAGAGGATGGAGGAGAAGATCTCTGAAAAGATGGATATAATGCTTAACTTCTTTAGTTTCCTAGCTGACGAAAAGGAAATTTTACAAATGCTAGGTAGAGAAGAGACATGGCTAGCGATACCAAAGATTTACCTTAGAGAAGTGCTTGCCTTATCCGAAAGACTTAAAGGTGCTAAGAAATATGAGGAGCGCAAAAATATCTATGCCCAAATTAAAAAGTACTTAGTTCCAGCGTCACGCTCAGATATTAAAAGGGCAGAATGGAGTGACGAGTTGAAACTACCAGTGATTATAAACTACGATGAAGATATAGGCATAATTAGGGATTGATGAATTATGTCTATTATGTCTTCCTTTACATTTAGGTTGGTTGTTGAGGAGCCTGTTGTTTTTCAGAGTTTTTCCGGTTTTGCTGCTTGCGGTGTCTTTTATAATCTGGTTAAGTCTGTTGATGAGGGTTTTGCTGAGGTTTTGCATTCTTCTAGGAGGTTGGCTCCTTGGTCTGCTTCCCCGTTTTTTGTTGAGTCTCCTTCTCCGCCTAGGATTGTTTATCGTGTTCTTCCTGCGCCTTCTATAGTTAATGTTTCGTTCTCTATTATGGACGGTAAATTGTGTGATGTTTTTAGAGAGGCTATTCTTAAGCCTGATCTACAGGTGGATTTAGTTAATGTTAGGGCTAAGGTTGTCAGCGTAGCCGTTAACACATATAGGTTTTCTGATATAGCATCTAACGCTGACCCCATACCGGATAGGTTCGCTGTGAAATTCTTAACTCCCACCGTTTTTAGGCGCTCAATCTTCGATTGCTGCCCCGAATGCCCACATTATGTTGAGTATACGCTTAGGGTTAGGGGAGGCGAAAGAGTTAAGAAGCCGTGCAAGTATGCTGCCCTATGCAGGGGGATGATTGTTCCATTGCCGATTCCATCACTAATGTTTAGTAATATGGCGAGAATATGGTCAGCATTCTCCAATATACACTTAGATGTCCAGGGCGCCGCACGTTGGGCTGAAAACGCAATAATGATTGCTGGCTTCCCAAAACCGGGAATAAGAACAGTGCGAGTCTACGAGCACCCAACAACAAACAAGTGGATAGTGGGATTCATGGGAACAGTTAGATTCGCTATAAGAGAAAAAATGTATAATGAGCGATACGCGAAAACCATTTCAGCCCTACTAAAAATGGCTGAAGTAACAAATGTAGGGGTAAGAAGAACAGCTGGGCTAGGATTAATAAAATATCTTGCACCAGCAGAAGAGGAGAAACGAAATAAAAAATAATGCTCCTCATAGAGAATTATAATTTTGAGTAGAGTGTGCAAGATCTCATGTTTTAAATATGTTTTAATAGAATGTATTTTAGAATCATAATTTTCTTAATTAAAATTAGATATTTTAATCTTAGGAATTTAAGGGGTTTATGAAATGCCTTTGAAAGCATTATATCAGCAAATTCTTCAATTTATTTAGAGAGGAGAGATAATATTTGAGGCTAGACGCTGCAAAGGATGAGGTGCTTGAACGCATTAGCAAAATAGTAGGCGTCAAAGTTTCAGAAGACGATTTAACATTTTTCCAAAAACAAGCGTTAACATCTATCGCTCAAACCCTGGGACAGCTACTAATAATAAAACAGATGCTTATGGTAGAACAAACCAAGCAGAGCAGCTTTACCTTCCGTATAGTTAAAAGTTTAAGAAAAAATAAAGAAAACGAGGATATATCAAGCTACCTTGAGCAGATAGATGAGCTGCAAAATCTTTTAAACACTAAAATAGAAGAGTTAGCAAACAACATAGTTGAAGAGAAAAGGAAATTAATAGTAATAGACGACGAACCGCTTGTTAAAGAGGGAGCAGATGCAAATGTTATACAGCCACTTAAATGCACAAATTGCGGAGCAGGATTAAAGGTTGTTTCATCCAATCTAGCAGAATGTGAACATTGTGGAATGAAGTACACCATGGCAAATTATTTAAGCATGCTAAAAACATCAATTCAGAAAACTTGATAATAAGCCGGCTCTCTCCCAAACCCTTTTTAGGGCTTCACCTGTGACTTTAACGGCTTCTTCAGGCTTCATTCTGTTGACTTTTTCGCTGAACGGTTCAGGGGTTACTGGTCCATTGTAGCCTATGTCTCTTAAAGCCTTAAGTAAGCCTACTAGGTTGATTACGCCTGTCTCTCCTGGTAGGCATCTCACGTTATCTACAAGCTTACTTAGCGGAACATTTGCCGGCGCATCATTCACGTGCACGTACACAACTTCTTTACCCTTAAGCCTCATTATGTCTTCTATTGTTCCTCTGGATGCGTACCAATGCCAGCTGTCTAGGAGGATGCCTACATTTTCGTTCTCCAGCGCTCTACATAAACTTATTACTCCATTTAAATCGTATATGAAATTGTACCTGCGGCCTACTCTAAGCGATTCTGTGCCTACAAACTCTAATCCGAATGAGCAGCCATACTCTGATAGAGCGTCGGCTATTGGTTTAAGTCTTGATATATGCCATTTAAAGTTCTCTTCGAAGGGCTTATCGTCTGAGAAGGGCAGGATATATGTGAAGGCTCTTGTACAATCTATTTCAGCGGCTATGGAGGCTAGATGCTTCAGATCCGCTAACCCATCCTCGTAGGTTTCTTTATCGCCGCGCCAGTCGAATGGCAGCCACCATCCGCCTGGTTTTATTTCCTCCTCGATGAATAAGCTCTTTATATAGCCTATGGATTTATCCTCAGCAAGCTTAGAGACTTCGTTTATGTTTACTTCAACACCTCGGAAGCCTCCAATCTTGGCTAACTTAATGTTTTCAGGCAATGGCTTATGAATGCCTATAGCGTATGGACTTAAATTTCTAAACATATCCTCACCTATGCCTCTTCATGCTATTTAAAATTTTATTTGATCCAGCCAGACTTTGAGAAGTTAAATACGCTAGCTGACTCGAACCCTTTCACCCGTATCAATGCTTTTAACGATCGCATCCAGAGTTTTTAATGCGTAATATGCATCTTCAGCGTCGGCGCGCGGATGGGCTCCTGAAAGTATGCATTGCGCAAAGTGCTCGAGCTCCTCCACATAGCCTGGGCGGGAAACACCCCTATAATGGCTTCCATGCTCAAAAACTATGGTTTGCATCGCAGTTGGGTCTGTCGGCTCAATCCACCCTCTTCTGCTCGCATACTTTAATCTCTTGAATTGCTCCGCCTCAGCCCATCCCTCCGCACCCTGAACCCCAATACGCTCATAGAAGATTGGTGAGCATCCGCCTAGAACAAAGGAGCCTATGGCTCCTGAGGCGAACTGAAGACCGGCGGATACCGCAAGCTTCCTTCCCTCCGCTACGATGCCCCTCGCCTCAACCTCAACCACTCTTCCACCGAGAAATTGGAGGCAGTCCATTGGGTGAATCGCCTGGTTAAGCATGAAGCCCCAAGCGAATGGTTGCCCCCAAGCCCCCCTCGTATCCGGAGCCAGATATGTGGCTTCAAGGCGGAAGATCTCGCCGAAACCATCCCCCTCGGAGATCTTCTTAAGCGCTCTATGAACAGGCATATGACGCCAGTGAGTCCCAACCATACAGATTCTCCCAGAGGCTTTCATCGCCTCAAAGATTCTTCTCGCACCATCCAAGGTTAGCGACGGAGGCTTCTCAACGAACACATTCAACCCCCTCTTTAAGCATGAAATCCCCAGTTCCTCATGCATTTGAGGCGGCCCAACAATTATAACCCCATCCGGAGACTCCTCATCAATCATTCTATCATAATCCGTATACCATCTCTTAGCGCCGAAACGCCGCACAGCCTCCCTAGCCCTCTCCTCAACTAAATCACATGCAGCCGTATACTCGATTTGGGGAATAAGCGCAACAGCAGGTTGAAGACTCTCCATCGAATGGCGCCCACACCCTATAAAGCATACACGAACCCTATCCCCAACCATCCCTAAACCACCACCAATCACAGGCTATTTACATAGTTAAATTAAGCCCATTTTAGTTTAAAGCCCTTATTAATTAAAAAATAAAAAACACCACAAGCTATTCTTAGCGAGGAGCTAAGCCGAATCTACCCTTCCAATTCTCTTTCCGAAATTCAAAGACCTTAACGTAGCGTTCCGTGGATTTCACGAATCTTCTCCTCCTCAGCCTCTCCCTCCTCAGAGAGGGACCCCTCGACAACCTTGGGATCCGCCCTTACAACGAGAGGCCTAAGAGGCTTCAGCAGCAGCCCATCATCCCTGATCTCAGCAGCAATCTTAGATCCTTCATCAATGTTAGCGGCAACCCTAAAAGATGCAGATAAACCAATTTTGGGAGAAAAAAGAAAAATGTTTCTTAATAGACTTGTGAAGGCGAAAAATCATCATAATCATGCCATATCTAAATGATGATAACATAATATTGACAACATAATATTAGTATTTTGCCTCCATATTCAACGAAGCCCAAGCCGCCAAAAGGCAATAAGCACCTCTAAAATAGGGGCATAGCGCAATCTCTCTGAGGCGTAACTTCACACTCTTCTACGCATTCAGCAGGCTTAACCTCCACCCTTATTGGGGTTAGTCTAGAACCCTGACTTCCTAGCTTTCCTGCGGGAAAGGATGAGGACCAAAAACCTCTAGGTTTTAGTTTGTAACAGCAGCTTCTTCACACAAAAATAAATTATTCCACTGGAAATTAGCAGAAAACCTACGGAGATGCTTAAGAGGGATAAGGAGAAAGCCAAAGTAAGCGTGGAAAGAATTCCCATTATAGAAATTATGGAAATTTTTCTCGGGCTGTTTCCCAATCTTGTTGCTGAAAAATTTAGGAGGGAGAAGTAAACGAGAATTAGGAAGCTTGCAACTTGAACCAAGCCTCTCAAATCAAAAAACAATAATGGAACTGCTATTGCCAATCCGCTGAGCAGCACAGCATTTCTCGGAGTCCCGCTACGTTTTTCCACATGCCCAAACCATTTCGGGAGGTCACCGCGTCTTCCCATCGCAAACACCATTCTTGATAAACCTAACACATCGCCGAGAAGGACTGAGAAAGTTGCTACAATCGCCCCAAATATAATTAGTGGAACACCGAAGGGAAGATTGATCGCGTTCATAGCTAAAGCAATAGGGGAGTCCGTTGAACCCAACATGCTTGAGCCTACGAGACCTATTGCAACAAACATTACAAGAAAATAAATTAAGGCTGATATTGCTAAACCCAAGAATATTCCCTTCGGTATGTTCTTCTCAGGATCTCTAATTTCCTCAACAACATATATTGGCCTAATAAATCCAACATATGCAAAAAATATTATCGCTGAAGCCTCCAACATACCGCTTACGCCGTTTGGAAAGAAAGGAAAATAATTGCTGGTCTTAATATTGAATATTCCGGCAAAAACGAAAAAGAGGAGTATACTAACTTTGGTAATCGTAAGCAAGTTCATAGCTCTCCCAGTTGCGGATATGCCAAAATAGTTTATTGCTGCGGCAGCCGCAACCGCTATAATTGCTATAATTTTAATTTGCAAAGGAAGAAAAAGAGATACGTAATTTGCAAAGCCCAGCGCTATCACGCTGTCTGAAACAATTTTATTCAAACACCACATCCAACCAGAGAGGAAAGCAAAAAAGGGCGAGAGGGTTCTATAAGCAAATTCATATTCACCACCCTCCACAGGAAAAGCCTTAACAAGCTGAGAGGCGCTTACCCCCGTTAATGCCGCTATTATGCCGGCAATCATTACAGAAAAAAGGAGAGAGGGCCCTGATATCTGTGAGGCAACCCCTGTTACAGCGAATATTCCAGCTCCTATTATAGCTCCAAGCGAAAGCGACACCGTGTCAAATAACCCTAAACTGCGTTTTAATTCACCCATGCGGTGGCCTCCTATCAAAAGTAAAAATTTGCTTTGTGGCTTAATTATTTTTTTCTGTTTAACTCTCTTTTCCCTTATGGATTGGAAGCGTGTTGATGAGAGGCTTATCAAGCGCGGCGAGCTCCTGCTCAGCCTAGACTTCCTTAAAGGCTACGATCTTGAGCTCAGTGTTATGAATGAGGGTAAGGTTGGGCGTCCATTCAAGCTCACTGAGAGGTATATTGAATTCCTCATGGTTGTCCGATATTTGTTCTCGATGCCTTATAGGCAGCTTGAGGGCTTCACTGGGGCTTTGAATAGGCTTATCCCTAAGCTTCCATCAGCTGACTACTCATGGGTTAGGAGGCGTATACTCAGGCTT
>Ga0272445_1002713_pt1 | contig 11815 bp, 14 predicted proteins | sample YNPCB0031_FD_194404 | JGI IMG/M metagenome (GOLD analysis project Ga0272445, IMG submission 194404) | Hot spring sediment microbial communities from Yellowstone National Park, WY, United States - YNP-CB-003-1 | ecosystem: Environmental > Aquatic > Thermal springs > Hot (42-90C) > Sediment... | reverse complement strand
CTTGCCAGCAAGTAAACGGAAGGTATGTATGCCCTGCGGATTTGGGAGACAGCCTTTGCACCTCTGCGGACTGGCGGGGGCCCACTTTGTATGATACAGACCCTAACACTTTTGATGCACCTATATGGGCTGTATACCAAACAAACTCTTTAATAAACTTTGACCAGTATCAAAACCTTCTCTCTCAATACAATCTTGACTGTTTCCCTGTGCCACAGTCTACCCAAGACAGGCTTTACGAGTTTGCAAGTCAAAACTTTGCTTTTCCAGTTTGGGTATGCGGTGGTGCCCTCTATCGGGATGGCTGGTTTTCCTACAGCGATTGTTCTTACATTTCTTACGATGGGTCTTTGTGGAAGGTTAAGGGTAATGCCTGTTCTGACCCAAACAAGGTGTGGCAAAGGATAGGTTCTAAGTGTTATGCCACTTCATGGAAGCATACTATCACTTTAGGAAACTCTACTGTGCAACTTACTTGGAATGTTCCTTCGCCTCAGGATAGCTTTGACCAAACCCAGCAGTTTAGCGTAGGAGGACAAGCTTACAAGGTTAATCTAAAGTGTGTTGAAAGCATCACAGTAAGTGATGAGGTAAGCGGTGCCCAGCTGGTTTTATGCACCTCTCTTTCAGAAAGCGTTTATGACTCCCAAAACTCTTTACTTTACCAACTAAGCTGGAATTTAGATAGCACCTTTCCTTGCCCTGTTTCTCAACTCAGTCAATCAAGCAGTGTTTCTTCTGAAACCCTAACACCAACTTCTACTTCTCAGTTTCAGGGGGCAGTCCTTGAAAGACCTAACAACATAAGCACGGTAGCCGTGGGAGTAGACAAAACAGGCAAGAGGTGTAAGATATGTGCGGAAAGCACGCAGGGACTTAGCGGAGGGATTGTAAAGAACCAAGAGGATGCGGAACCTCCACCGCCTCCTCCATCGGAAGACACTACCGCATGTGCAAACCCAAGATTTTTCAGTGGTGAAGCAAGGTTCTGTAGGTCTGGTGGTCTTACCATTTTGGGTGCGTCCTGCTGCGGTATATCTGGAATGTTTAGTAGTGTGTGTAATAATAGCGAGAAGGAACTCAAAAAGAAGAGACAGGCGGGCTTATGCACTTATGTGGGAGAATTCTGTTCTAAGAAATGGAAGATAGGGTTCGTGAAAATATGTGTTGAGAAAAAGCGTTCTTACTGCTGCTTTAACTCCAAACTGGCGAGGATACTCCAAGAGTGTGGCAGACCTCAGATAGGAAAAGGCTGGGGCGCCGCCCAAAGCCCAAACTGTTCTGGGTATACCATTGATGAGTTTTCAAGGGTTGACTTTACCAGTGAAGCTTGCGTGCAGGCCATAGAGATGTGGGCACAGCAAGTGGCAGGAAGCGTGGGAGATAGTGTTGTCGGGAATATAGCAAGTCAAGTTAATGACCGTGTCCAGTGGTGGCTTAATAGCGTAAAGAACACCAAAGATTACGGTGGAGAGAAATAACTATAATAAATACTGATGAGAAACTTCAAATACTTCTCTGACTTTGAGAGACTTGTGAAGGAGGTTCGCTTTCAAGCCATCATCGTCTATGCCCTGCTTTTTATAGTTCTGTTGGAAGGGATAATGCTTTACAGGGCGGCCACTAACAAGGTGGTTATTGTAATCCCTCCTAAGGTGGACAAGGAGTTTTGGGTATCTGGAGAAAACCTGTCTTACGCTTACATTGAACAGGCAGCGGTGTATCTTGCGGACAGTCTGCTTTCTGTTTCTCCTGCCAATGTAGACAAAGCCATCTCAAGGGTTATGCCCTTTTTAACCACAGACCCAGCCCAGGTAAAAGAAATCAGGGACAGCTTTGCAGCTTATGCCAAAGCGGTTAAGGAAAATGACTGGTGGCAGTCGTTCTATCCCATGAGGGTTGTGGTGGATGAAAAGCAGCAGAGGATAGATGTTTATGGAGTTTTGAGGAAGATGACGGGGAATGTCTATGTAGGGCAGGAAAACAACAAGGTAATTTCTTTCAACTATGAGGTTCGTAGTGGAAGATTACTTATTACGGGGGTGAAGTTCTGATGCTTAAAAAGTTTGAAGGAGAGAGAAAAAAGCAGCTTCTTTTTTTGGGCGGTGCTGCGGTGCTTTTGGGAGGAGGTGTGTTGCTTATTAGTGAGATGCTGTCGTCAGATAAAAAGAAGCAGGAACAGAAACCTCCGCCTCCAAAGATAGAGACGCCACCTCCTAAGAAGATTGAAGAGGAGAGTTTCAAAAAGGAATACGGAGAGAAGCTTGCGGTTTTGGAAAAGCAGTTGGAAGAACTGAAAAAACAGCAGCAGCAACAGCGTCAAACACCAGAACAGCCATCAGGTCTTCCTAAAACCCAACCGCAGCCCTTTTCGCCTCCACCTCCTCCACCACCACAGCCTCCACCTCCCCCACCTCCTCCTCAGCAGTATCCACCTGTGCCTCAGGAAGGCGGCACGAGACCTCAAGCGCCCTCCCGTCCTGTGGACTTGATAGCTATAGAGAAGAAGGAAGTTAAGAAGGAGGAAGGGAAAAAGGAAGAGAAGAAAGTGGAGTTGAAGGAAGAGGTGAATGCAGAGAAGAAGAAATCTAAGGCTTTAATTCCAGCGGGTGCTTTTGTTAGAGGTGTTTTACTTTCTGGACTTGATGCACCCACTGGAGGGAAAGCCCAGACTTCTCCACATCCAGTGCTTATAAGAATTGTGGACAAGGCAATATTGCCAAACCTTTACAAGTCTGATATTAGGGATTGCTTTGTGATAGGGAGTGGGTATGGAGATTTGGCGGCGGAGAGGGCATACATACGACTTGAGGCTATATCCTGTGTGAAGGAGGGAGGAGAGGTTGTGGAGAAGAAGATCTCTGGCTATGTGGCTGGAGAGGATGGTAAAGTTGGGCTTTTGGGTAGAGTAGTCACCAAGCAAGGTGCCATCTTAGCCCGTATGCTTGTGGCAGGGTTCATTGAGGGCATAAGCAGGATATTCCAGCAGGCAAGCACCACGGTAATTGTGTCTCCTTCTGGAACCCTTTCTACCATAGACCCTAAGCAGGCATTTCGGGCGGGTATAGCGGGAGGATTTTCTGAGGCGGCGAGGACTTTGGTGGAACAGTATAAGAAGCTTGCGGATGAAACTTATCCTGTGGTGGAGATAAACGCAGGAAGACGGGTTGATGTGGTGTTTTTGCAAAGTTTTTCTTTGGAGGATGTAGAGGGAGAGAAGGTGATAAAGCCTGAACATGGGCTTAACAAGCCGCCTCCTGACCCAAACGCACCTATACAGTAGGGAGGAGAACGATGAGATGGGTTTTACTGTTGGCTTTAGCTTTGTTTATGAGTGGATGCAGTTCTAAGATACTCCTTCCCTATGAGGAGGAGAAGCTTTGCAACAAGGGACTTGGTTATGGTGTTTGCGGTTCTCTGTCGGATGTCTACAAAGACACCCTTGAGAACCCAGAGTTTTATGGAATTGAAAAAAGGAGGTAATGAGATGAAAAGGCTTGCAATGATTTTGGGTTTTTTGCTTGCAGGATGTGCCGCAAGCACTCAAACTCAACAGGCGAACCTCAAGCACATAGAACCCCAGACGCCCGTAAAGCAGGAAAAGGAGAAAGAGGAGGAAAGTCTCTATAAGCGTGAGTTAATGGAAAAGCTTATGAAGATGGTAAGGGAGGAACCTACGCCTTTGGCGCTGCCTCCCACTGTTTTGAGGGTCTTTGTTCTTCCCTATGTGGATGACCAGGGCAGGCTAATTACCCAGCACTACCTTTATCTCAAGGTGGACGAGGGCAAATGGATACTGGGAGACTATCTTCTGAAGAAGGGACAACCTCCGAGGGAATTTACTCCTCTTAAGAAGGAGGGACAGAATGAGGGTAAGTGATTTTTATGACCTTTTAGAAAGAAAAGGGCTTTCTGAGTATCTGATGCCCGAGTGGGAGGAGAATGAGGTCTTCTTTTTGAGGGATGGAGGAGTGGGTATTGCCTTTGAATGCTTGCCTCTTTGGTATGTAAATCAGGGTGTGGAGAACGCTTTGAAGCTTTTCCTTGAGGATTTGCCACCTTCTGCATCTGCCCAGTTTATCTTTACCGCCACTCCAGATTATCTACATTTGATTGATTACTATCTTGCCAACAAGAGGGCTGGGCTGGTGAATTTAAGAGGCGTGCATGCGGATTTGCTTTGGGAGGCGGTGCAAAGCTATGCACAGTTTTTGGAAAGAAAAGGGCACGAGCCCATAACCAAAAGTTTTACCTCTTACCTCAATCGGAAGCGTCTTGTGATTACGGTAAAGTATGGAGGCAAAGAACAGGAAAAGTCCCTTTTTTCCAGTCTTTTTTCTGTTTTTAGAAATGGCAAGGAGACAGAGGAGAAGACTTTGGAGTATAAGCTGACATTGATTACTCAGCTAAAATCCAAGCTTATGGGACACTTGGCGGGTGTGGGCTTTAATCCTCGCCCTATGAAGGCACAGGACCTGTATGAGTATATGTATAAGCTGATAAACTTCAATGCGGATTGGCGGGATGTTGGGGAGTATGATGGGACAATTCCCTTGAGGAGGGCGGTGGTAAGGAATGACAATGTTCTGAGGGTGCATGATGACTGCATAGAACTTGGTGGGATGTTTATCAGAAGCTTTTCGGTAAGGAACTATCCAAAGGAGTGGGGGCTTTTTGATGCGATGGGGTATGTGGGTTCTGAGATAACGGGTTCCTCTTTGGACTTTCCCTACATGATATGCTTGAATGTGGTAAGGTTTTCAGACAAGGTGCTTGGAAAGATAAAGTCCTCAGCACTCATGGTGCTATCTCAGAGGGTTTCATACAACCTTGTCCCACGGCTTAGGTTCAAGCATGAAGACCTCTCGGTGGCTATGGAGAGGATAGAACGTGGAGAGGGAGTGTATGGAGTGGATTTGCTTATTTTCATCTGGGCGAAGACCAAAGAGGAGTTGGAACTGAAATCTTCAAAGATAGTGTCTCACTTTAAAAATCTTGGGTTTGATATAGAGAGGAACGCTTATGTGGTTTTGGCAGACTTTATGAGTGCCATGCCCTTTGGGTTTGACCAGAAGATGGCGGACTTTCTGTCAAAGCAAAGAATTAGAGGGATGTTTGCAAACAATGTGGCCACCTTTGTGCCCTTTTTCGGAGGTTGGCGTGGGACAAGGCCAGAGGTGTTTTTCATAGACAGCTTGGGAGAACTGGAAGGGTTTGACTTTTTTTCCAATCCAGCGGGTGGATACAACAGCTTTGTGGTGGGAATGACGGGCAGTGGTAAATCCGTTGCCTTGCAGTATATAGCTTTTAACTACTTGGCAAGCGGCAACAGGGTTTGGATAATAGACATAGGAAGGTCTTATCAAGCTTTTGCGGAAGTTCTGGGAGGAGACTTCATAGAGTTTAGCTTTGATAGTCCCAAGTGTGTAAATCCCTTCTCTATCATTCAAAACACGCAGGAACTGGAGGATTACTTGGAGTTTCTGATAAACCTCTACTATATGATGGGTGCGAACAAGGAGATTAGAAAATCAGAGGAGAATGAGAAGCTTATAAGGACCTTCCTTGAGGAGGCTATCAAAGAAAGCTATCTCCGTTATGGACCTGAAAGCTGTGTGGATACGCTTATTGAGTATCTGAAGAAGTATTCCACCGACAACAGGGTGAACGACTTCATCATCCAACTTACTCCCTATTCAACAAGAGGACAATACGGAGTGTTTTTCAACGGATGGTCTCACTTTGAGTTTAACAACTCACTCACAGTCTTTGAAAACGACACTTTAGAGAACATCCCAGACCTCAGAGACCCACTTATCATGATTTTGACCTTCTTCATTTCCAAAGACATCTACAACCAGCACACTGCCAATTACAAACACTTGGTTATTATAGACGAAGCCCACAAGTTTTTGGGCAATCCCAAGATAGACCTCTTTATTGAACAGGCATACAGGAGGTTTAGAAAGCACGGTGCAAGCATTATCTTGGGAACTCAGGGATTTGAGGACTTCATGGCAGGTTCAGGAGAGGTCTCCCGTGCAGGTCGGGTAATCATAGAGAACTCCTACTGGAAGCTGTTTGGTATGATTTCCTCCACATCAAGGAATGCCATCAGAAACTCCAAGAGGATTTCTCTGACCGAATACGAGTGGAACCTGCTTGAAAGCGTGCATCCACTGGCTGGCGAGTATGGAGAGATGCTTTTGGTTTCTGAAGCGGGGGCGTCAAAGATCAGGATAGTCCTTGATGATTTTATGAAGGCACTGTTCTTTACAGACCCTGAGACAAGGAAAAGACGCTACGAACTTGTAAAGCAAGGCTACAGCTGGAAAGAAGCCATAGAAATCCTCAGGAAGGAGAAGGCACAATGAGGTGGTATCACTGGGTTTTTATCGTAGCCCTTCAGCTGTTTATCAATGTCTTGATCCTGGTCTTTATAACCAAAAACATCAAGGTAGTGAGTTTTATGGAGATAACCTCTATAGGAGTGGATGAACTGGCAAAGGCTATTCAGGCGGGAGAAGACCCTCAGAAACTCCAACAGATGCAAATGCAAAAGCTAAGGCAAATTCAGGAGAGAATTGGCAAGCAAAGTGGTATAGTGCTTCTTAAGGAGTGTGTGGTAAAAGGACCCTTTGAGGATATTACCCATGAGGTTTTGGGAAAGTAAATACAAGTGGCTTTTTGCGTCTGTAGTTTTTGGACTGCTTTTCTTTTGGCTGTCTCCTGTGAAGGTAGTTTATACGATGGATTACTCTTTGTCTTACAAGTGGTGGTTGTGGAGTGAGATTTTCTTCAAAATTCAAAAGGGAGACTATGTGGAGTTTGTGCCTCCTGTGGAGAACGAATACACAAAGGGTAAAGTCCTTGTAAAGCGTGTGGTGTGCATGCCAAAGGAAACCTTGAGGACTGTCGGGCTTGATTATTACTGTGGCGATATGTATCTTGGCAGGGCACGGACTCACGATTCAAAGGGAAGACCTGTGGTTCCCTTTAGGTATGAGGGAGAAATCCCAAATGGGTGCTATTTTGTAATGGGTGAGGTGGAGAGGTCTTACGATAGCAGGTATTTGGGGTTTGTGTGCAATAAACACATCAGGGCAAAGCTTTTCCCAATTGCGAAGGGACCCAATCTGGACAAATTCTTTTTGGAGGGAAGACAATGATTTACATAGGGCTTATTTTTGCGGGCATATCGGTGCTTTATGCCTTTTACCGTCTTTATGAGTATATGAAGAAGAAGGCGCAGCAGTCTCCCAACCCTCAGGTTTACATGAGGACTTTTTGGTTTGTGCTGCCAGTGCTGTTTATCGTTTTCCTTCTTTTCTTTTCTTATGCCTTTCTTTATTCGCCTCTTTTGATAACAGGAATGCTTCTTTTGTCTCTTGGGTTTAGCACCTTTATGCTTGGCAAGGATTTGTTTTTGTGGGTTTTAAGGCGTTTGCCGTCTGTCAGAAACCCTTATGAAATAGAACCCATAGATGCAAGCTTTAAGGTCTTCTATGACCCTCCAGTGAAGGTCTCCATGTCTGCCATAAACAGGCATGTGCACGTGATAGCGCCGACGGGTGCGGGTAAAACAAAAAGCGTGTTTGCACCAATGGTAGCCCAAGCTTTGGAAAAGGGCATGGGCGTAATGTGTATAGACCCAAAGGGAGACAATGAGGTTATCAGTGCCCTCATAAACCAGCTTAAAGCCCAAGGCAGGTTCCCAGAGGACTTTTATTACTTTGATGTGGCAAAGCCAAAGATAAGCAGGTCATACAATCCTTTTTACGGTGCCATCAGAACCAGGAACTATCATCAAATAGCGGCTACCATTGTTGCCACCATGCCAAAGGTGGGTGGAACTGCCACGTTCTATGAAAAGATCCAAGCGGAGGTCACGAGGGCTCTCTCAAGGCTACTGTCCATCATCCCTCAGACGGGCAAGATGATAAACTTTATAGACCTTTACGCACTCTTGGCCTATTTGCCAAGGTCTGTGGAGTATCTTTTGGACCTGATAAAGGACAGCAAGGACAAGGACGAGTTGGCAGAACTTTGGCTAAAGACCATCTCCCGAGAGGCAAAGATAAACAGGGACTTTAGGAGTTATCTAAGAGGTCTTCAGCAGCACCTGGCCCTGTATGCCTTTACCTTTGACCCAAGGCTTCTAAACTCTTACTATCCTGAGATAAGGCTGGCGGAGGTATTCAAGGAGGGAAGGCTTGCTTACTTTGCCCTCAGGGCTTTGGACTTCCCAAGTGGAGAGAGTTTGGATATAGGGAAGATGGTGCTAATGGATTTGCAGTCTTATGCGGCGTGGAAATACAGGGCGGGAGTGCGTTGGAATGTGCCAGACCTTGTGTTTGTGGATGAGGCGCCTCAGGTTTTGCCTCCAGAATTCCAGCAGGTTTTTGAAATGGCAAGGGGTGCGGGCATAGGCGTTGTGGTAATTCACCAGTCAGTCCATCAGTTTGAAAGAATTCAGAGGGGCATGTTCCAAAACATTTTCGCCAACTGTGCGGTGAAACTTATACTCGGTGCGGGTGATCCAGAAACCGCAAAGTTTCTGTCTGAGTATCTTGGACAAGAGGTGAAGTATTTCAAAGCATACTCAAAGGCGGGTGCAAACATTTGGAAGGACCCGATAGATGCAATGCTTCCCACTTGGTCTGATATAGCCCAAGAGAGGTATGACTACAGGGTTCGCCCTGAGGAGTTGCTTAACATGAGCCCAGGGACCGCATACCTTGTGGTTTCTGGAGACAGAGACAAGTTTGGAGTTTTTGGCAAACTCTACTACATGGCGGACGAAAAGCCCTCAAAGGTAGAACATGAACTCCTCGCCTGTATATCCTCGGATTGTAAAGATGAGTGGAAGGATAGGGACCTTGGGCTTTGTCTTTTGCAAACCTTCAGAGAAAGCCTCGGAGAGGAAGCTTACCTTGAGGAAATGGTAAGATATGTTGTGGAGAGAAAAGAAAAAGCAAGGGAAATACTAAGCCAGTTGGTAGAAGGAGATGAGGGAGGACAAATCCTTGCACCAGAGGTAAGCGACGATATAGCGCCACTTCTCTTCAACTTAGAAGACCAACAGATGCATCACGGACACCACAGCTAAAATAATCTCATGAGAAGGAACAAAAAAATCAACATCTCCATCAGCAGGTCTCTACTAAATACCCTCTCAGAGACCGCCAAGCAAAAAGGTCTCCCTCTGTCCTCATACATCCGCAGTCTAATACTTGAAAGCATCAAAACCAACACAGTTTGCAAAAAAGACCCAAAAAAGAGAATAAGCATCGCCCTCTCGCAGGAGGAATACCAACAGGTAGCTAAACTCAAAGACATTGACTGGGAGAAAAGCTTGAAAAGGTATATTCGCAATGAGTAGAGGAACTAAGGCTGTTTCAACACAAACGCTTTGAATAGATATGGCATCACCTTAATTCCCAAAAATAAAAGAAACCCAATAAGCAAAAGTTTTACCACCAACTCAACAACAAAATCGGACTCCTTTGCCCGCTTCCTTTTTGCGGTATCTTTCAAGCCTTCATTTTCAGACACAACACGCATCAGCTTGCCCAGTTCCTGTCCTGCTATAGATGGCGTGGCAAAATTCCCATCTGCCACTTTCTCCATCAAAGACACCATTCTGTCAAAGGAGTGCCCAATGGCAATATAAAAGGGAATATCTGCACGGATTATAGCCTTTATGCTTTCAAATCCGCCCACTCTCGCCAACTCTTCTTTAGACCCTCCTCCTCTTAGCAAAAACACCGCATGCACTCCAGAGTTGGCCGCCTTCTCTATGGTCTTTGCCAGTTCTCCGTCAGCAAGGGAACTTTCAAACCTCACAAACTCTATCCTGTCCGCATACTCCCCCGCAGCACTTCTAAAAGCACTTATAAAGTCTTGCCAAACTTGGGCAGACCTGCCATGAATTAGCCCAACCTTTAAAGCCCTTTTCTCTTTCAAAAGCCTGCTAAAGGTCTCCCAAAAGCCGTAGTGGTTCCTATTCCTCAAAAGGTCTTCTACTTCAGCCACCCTTTTTTGAAACTCCCTCTCCTTGTCTTCATCCAAAACCCTATACGAATTTACATTAATGGCAGGATAAAGAATAGCGGTATCCTCCTTGTAAAAGGCATTTGCACCTAACACTCCTTCAATCTCTACCTCAGCACCTACAGGCAACTCTAAGGATTTTTCTACATTCAGAGTGATGCCCGCTTTTCCATCAGTAAGCTTGTAGTAGCCCTTATCCACAATAACGGTTCCTCTAACTTTGATTGGAAATACAAAGCTTGAACTTACATGGCTTGAAAGCTTCTCCACAACATCGGAGGGCTTCACCCAGCCTTCAGCCATAGCATTATTTTAGCATCAAAACAGCAACTCCTCTTCTCTCCACTCTCGCCCTACCACCCACCTCGCCTTCACTCCCTTTAGCCTCTCCTCATACACCCTCTCAATCTCCTCCAGCTTCTCCCTAAGCTTCTTTATATCCATCTTCCCATCCAAATAATCCCTAAATAATCCCAAAACCTCAACATATCCCTCATCCATACAGGAAACAAACAGAACCCTCCAAATTAGCACCCACTCGCATAAAACATTAAACATCCCAAATCCCACAGGCTTAACACTCCTCCTCATCCTCTCCGCTAACCTCTCCACAATCTCCCTCTCCATCTCTACCACCTCCTCACTCCTCCTCTTCCTCCTCTCCCTCAATCACCCGCACAATTCGCCCTCTCAGCACCTCCCACACCTCCTCACAATCCGTATCCGCCAAAACGCTTACCTTTCCTTCTACACTCACAGAAATACACTCCTCATCCACCTCCACAATCTCATACAACTTCCCAACAGCATCATAAATCCCTAACCTAACTTTGTTTCCCATAGCTTTCACCTCCTTCGGGTAATTATAGGACTTGGATAACAGCTACTCCTCTCCCCTCCCACCCACTCCACCTACCCGACCACCCAACAGCCCACCCACTCCACCTCTCCACCTGCTAAAGTCCCACCCACCTACCCACCTTTTCTTTGCCATCCTCTTACACCTTCCCACCCATCCACCTTTTGGTTTTCAACGGCTTGAGATTATCTGCTTTAATCTGAATATCAGTGCGTCTATGTCTCCGTAAAAGTGGTCTATATATTCTATTAGCAACCACACGGTCTCCCTTTTATTCTTTTCAAGTGCCAACTCAAGCAACCTAAAGATTTCCGCCATTTTCCCAATGTTCCCATCATAAACCACCTTTGCTAACTCGCTTGCAAAGTTCCTTACCACTGCGGTAGATACATATTCCCAGCTATACTTTTCCGCCCTCTTTTGCCACATCTCCTTTTTTATCTCCCACAGCTTTTCCTGTAGCCCAATCTCAACATTCTTCTCCCGCCAGCTTGCCCATTCCTCCACAGCTTCCGCTACAGCCCTTAAGCCGTTTCTGTCCTCAAGGCTTATGTCCTTTATGTGCGTGAGGACTTCACTATACCAGTCCAGAGAAAAGGGCGTTATGTCTGGTGAAACCCTCAGGGTTTTTTGAAGCACCTCATAAAGCTTCTCACTCATAGCCCTTCCTCCTTCAAAAGCTTCTTTATCCATATGCTTACTGTGTAGATGTAGCCGTCAAGTGGGTCCCTCTCTGTCAGAAAGTCCTCATCAGAACATTTAGGACTGTTTGCCCTGAAGGTAGGACTGTTGGCAATGCTTAAAAGCACCCACGCAGCCCTGTTCTCTACAGGCATGGCCTCCAGATGGGATTTGTTTTCCCTGATTACCTCTCTGATTTCCTTTATCAACTGTTCCATAGCA
>Ga0272445_1002711_pt1 | contig 11823 bp, 10 predicted proteins | sample YNPCB0031_FD_194404 | JGI IMG/M metagenome (GOLD analysis project Ga0272445, IMG submission 194404) | Hot spring sediment microbial communities from Yellowstone National Park, WY, United States - YNP-CB-003-1 | ecosystem: Environmental > Aquatic > Thermal springs > Hot (42-90C) > Sediment... | reverse complement strand
CTCTACCTTGTGCATGGGATAGGCAAAAAATTCTGCCTCTCTCATTAGCTCCTCTTCCGTTAAAAAGTGGTCTTCCGCGTGTGCCAACAGAAATTCTAAAAGGGGTTCAACCTTCTCCCCATCTTCCCTAAGACATGCGTCATACAACTCGTTGATTATTTCCATCTCCTCCTCATGAATGGCGTTCATGAGGGCATTGGCAACCTGAGGTAGCTCTATATTCTTCAAGCCCATTCTTCACCTCCTTATTGAGTAAATATATACTTATATATCTGCAAACCATGAGTTCAATCATACAGGCTTTGGGATAAAATTACCTTTTGGAGGTGTGGTGAATGTTTGAAGAGCTGACAGATAAGGACATATACGACAGGGCGATCTCCGCCGAAAAGCCTGCAGTGGTTGTTTTCTATAAGCCCGGTTCGGAGAAAAATCAAGAGCTCTTTGACCTTCTTGCCAAGTTCAGGGCAATATACGGTGATAAGGTCAATTTCTTTGCCATGAACGCAGAAGAAAACACCACTCCCGAGGACTTGGGCATCTTTTACTTTCCGACGGTGCTCTACTTTAGGGACACCATGGAACTGGAAAGGCACGACTACTTGCCCACGGAGGAGGAAGTAGAAACCGCAATAAGGAGGCTTTTGAGGCTATGAACCTTCTTTGGGCTCCTTGGAGAAGCACATATGTGGAAAAGATAGACCAAACTTCCGGTTGTTTTTTGTGTGATGCGGTCTCCCAACCGGAGGAAAGGCTTAGGGATCGTTTGGTGTTGTATAGAGGTAAAAAAGCCTTTGTGATCTTTAACAAATATCCATACAATGCAGGGCATTTAATGGTTGCCCCCACAGAACACATAGGGAACTTTTGTCTTTTGGACCAGGAGACGGTTTTGGAAATTCACAGGCTAACAGTTGTATCCATCAAAGCTTTAGAGGAGGTTATAAAGCCCCACGGCTTTAATCTTGGCTACAATTTGGGCAGGTCTGCGGGTGCAGGCTTAGAGAGCCACATTCATCTTCACATAGTCCCTAGGTGGAACGGAGACACAAACTTTATGCCCACCGTAGCCCAAACAAAGGTGATATCCCAAGACCTTTGGAAACTTTACGACCGCATAAAACCCACCTTTGAAAGGCTTATAAATGCTTCTTGAGGTAAAAGACCTTTCCCTAAGCTATGGTGATAAAAAGGTTTTAAAGAATGTTAGCTTTTCCTTAAACAGAGGAGAGGTCCTGTGTATAGTGGGCGAATCCGGTTCAGGAAAGAGTTCCATTTTGCTGTCTATTATAGGTCTTTTGCCTAAGAACGCAAAGCTGAGCGGTAGCGTCCTGTTGGAAGGAAAGGAACTTTTGAACCTGCGGGAGGAAGAATACAGAAGGCTAAGAGGCAAGGAAGTAGGTATAGTCTTTCAGGAGCCTTCCCTGTATTTGGACCCTTTTTTTAAAATAAAGGATCAAGTCCTTGAGGCATACACCGCCCACTTCAGTAAAGCGGATGGGGAGGAGAGGGTCGTGGAAGTGCTAAAAAAGGTTGGTGTGCAGGATGTGGAAAGGGTTATGAACTCTTACCCTCATCAGCTTTCTGGAGGGCTAAGGCAGAGGGTTTGCATTGCCATTGCGGTGGTTTGCAACCCAAAGCTGGTGCTGGCGGACGAGCCCACCACCGCCTTGGACTTAACCGTTCAGAGAAAGATCCTGGGACTTTTTACCCAGCTAAAGGAGGAGGGAAAGGGCATTATTTTGGTAACCCATGATTTTGGAGTAGTGGCGGAGGTGGCAGACAGGGTTTTGGTTTTAAAAGAGGGAGAGGTGGTAGAGGAGGGCGATGTGGTTTCTATCTTTGATGCACCAAAAAGCCCATACACAAAAGCCCTGCTCTCCGCCACATACCTTAAAGCTTAAACGGTGCCCTCCTCTCTGACCTTCTGCCTTGAGAGGATGTAGTTTTTTCTTAGAATAGCCCTGTTGAGGGCATCCACAAATCCCTGCACACTTGCTCTTATCACATCCACATCCACACCCCTTCCGGAGGACTTAATACCCTCAAGCTCTATCACGAGCCTTGATTCCGCTTGGGCGTCCGTGTTGGGCGTGAGGGCTTTTATGGAAAAATCCAAAAGCTTGGGCTCTATACCCAGTGCTTTTTGTATTGCCTTTATTATAGCATCCACTGGACCGTTTCCGGTGGAAGTGGCTGTCCTCTCTTCTCCCATGTAAGAGAGCACCACCGTTGCAGTAGGAAGTAGCTTGTCTCCTGTTTGAACCTGATAGTGAAGAACCTTCACCGGCTCCTCCTCTTCCACCTTCATAACCTCCTCGTAGATGATCGCCTCCAAGTCTTCTTCGTACACCTCTTTTTTCTTGTCCGCAAGGGCTTTAAACTTCTCAAAGATTTTGTCTATTTCCTCCTCCGAGAGCTCATAGCCCATCTCTTTTAGCTTGCTTTTAAGGGCGTGCCTGCCGGAGTGTTTTCCGAGCACTATGCGTGTGGATGGGAAGCCCACATCCTCCGGGCTCATGATCTCATAGGTTAATGGATTAGAGAGCACTCCGTGCTGGTGAATGCCCGATTCGTGGGCAAAGGCATTGTCTCCAACCACCGCCTTGTTGGGTGGCACAAAGCTCCCGGTGATCCGGCAAAGTAGCCTGCTGGTTTTATACAGTTCCTTGGTGTTTATGTTGGTGTATAGCCCACCAAAGAAGTCCTTTCTTACCTTTAGAGCCATTACGATCTCTTCCATTGCGGCGTTGCCCGCCCTCTCTCCTATGCCGTTTATGGTGCATTCTACCTGCCTTGCCCCATGCTTTACCGCCATCAAAGAGTTTGCCACCGCCATACCAAGGTCATCGTGGCAATGGACGCTAATTATAGCTTTGTCTATGTTTGGCACATTGTTGCGAATGTCCTCTACGAGCTGGGCAAACTCCTCTGGCACCGCATAACCCACCGTGTCCGGTATGTTTATAACAGTAGCACCCGCCCTTATTGCCCTTTCTATGATCCTATACAAAAATTCCCTCTGACTGCGCGTAGCATCCTCGCAGGAAAACTCCACATCGTCGGTGAATCTTCTGGCAAAGGCAACCGCCCTCTCTGCCCTCTCAAGCACCTCTTCGGGAGGTAGCCTTAGTTTGTATTTCATGTGAATTTCAGAGGTGGCAATAAAGGTGTGTATTCTTTTCCTCTCTGCCCCCTCAAGGGCTTGTCCTGCCAGTTCAATGTCCCTTTCCAAAGCCCTTGCCAAGGAACATATTACAGGTCCTTTGACCCCTTCTGCAATAAGCTTAACCGCCTCAAAGTCCCCCTTAGAAGCCGCCGCAAAGCCCGCCTCTATTACATCAACCCCAAGCCTTGCCAACTGAAGTGCCATCTGAAGCTTTTCCTCCGTAGTCATAGAAAAACCCGGTGCCTGCTCTCCATCCCTAAGGGTCGTGTCAAAAATATAAACCCTATCCATTCCGTTTCCTCCTACTATTGATAATAATTCTCATTTAGCAAAAAGTCAAGGGTTAGGAGGAGGGTATTCTAAAAATAATGCCTTAGGAGTAAATTACCCCTAAAAAAAGCTTTACGCTTTAGTAAGCCACTTCCTCAAAAGAGTCAATCCAAACAGGCAAGCAAAAAAGAAAGGAAGACCACAAAAGTATGAAAATGCCTTGATCATCACCCTGTGGCTCTTTCAAATACCTAACAAGTATTCATACAGAGAAACCCTTGAAAAAGCAAAAGATGAAGGCTTTAATGTGCCATCCCTTTGCGACTACCATATTTTTGTTATTGCTATCCTGCATCTTGTATTACAACTATGCTAAAAGAACTTGTAGATTTTTAGAACAGCCTCCATCCCTGCTTGACAAAAGCTTTAAAGTTGCTATATTTTTTTTAGTGGGAGGTTTTTATAAATTTGGGGCATATGATTAAAAAACTAATATGTTTAATTTTTTGTCTGTTTTGGCTGGGGGGCGTTTTTCCCGATTCTGCGTTTTCACAAGTAATAGATTGTGAGGCAACCCTTGAAGCATGGAAAGCGGACAAGAGTTTGAGAAACTACATGGCTACGCATAAATGTTACTGTCCAAGTCCAAATTCACGCCCTGTATGCACTCCTATTAGTAGTCCAAGTTCTGGTCTTAGCCCCTCCCAGCAGATGCAACTTCAGATGTTCCAAAGTATTTTACAGCCCTTTTTTAACAGCCTTTTCGATTTCAGCAGTCTATTGGCCCCGCCTGATACATCCCGCCAAGATGCTTTGCGGAGACAGCAAGAAGAAGCACTAAGAAAACAGCAAGAAGAAGCCAAAAAGAAAGCCTATGAAGCATGGCAAAGACATATGAAAGAAGCAGAAGAGCAGGCAAGAAAAGAGGAAGAGGCAAGAAGAAGTGCAGGACAAGATATCCTTTCTCAAGTCAGAATCGGAAGTGGACCGTTTGGAAGTTATACTGTAATTGGTCCAAGAGTATCAGAAAGAGAAACTTTATCACGAATTGATTGGGATAGCCCAAGACCCCAATCATCCTCTGAAACAAAATCTCAAGAATTAGCAAAGGAGCAATTATTAAGAACTGCATATTTTTCCAAGATGGCAGAGACATTTTTACAATCAGGAGACCTTGAGGCAGCTCGCTTTTATGCAGGACTTGCATTTGAAGGGGATGCTGGTTCTCCAAGGCATATAAATTACACACCTCCCAAAGAATTGCTTGATGCGATGGATAGTAAAAAAGCAATGGAACTAAACGATAAACTCACTAAAATGGCTAAATTTTACAAGTTGGCTATGCCAAATTTTGAAACACTCCAGACAATTTACACAGAGCTTGAAGAGATAAAAGCAAAAAAAGAAGAATCGAAAAAGAAAATTGAAGAATTAGAAAAACAGATTAAAGAATTAGAAGCAAAAAAACAAGCAGAAGCATCTACAGAGAAGAAAACGCCCTCTCCTACAGAAGACCTACTTGCCCAAGCTCTTACTTTAAAACAACAGGCAGAAAATGAATATCAAGAAGCATTGAAGAATGAAGAAAAGCTTTTGAAGGAAAAGCAGAGAATTGAGAATAAGTTGAATGAGTTAAAAAGAGATTTTTTGCGGTAAAATAGAATAGGATTAAAAGAAAAATAATTTAGGAGGTGTAAAATGAAGTTAATAAAAGGTTCAATAATATTTTCAATTTTTTTTATTTTTACTTTTTTGATTATTCCGAACACTTATGCACAAGTTTCAATAGAGCAATCAAAAGATACTCAATCTATGAAGATCCCTTATTCTGTACAAATTTATTTTGATTTTGATGAAAATGCAGTCACCAAAGGGATTAAAATAAGCATCGGCAAATATCTTAAAAGTGCTATTTTCAACTACCTTTTTCCTGCTCTTGATCAAATTTTTGATCAAGGTTCTAAAAAGAGAATTACTATAGGAATAAAGGACGATACTCCAAAAGACCTAGGATGGTTGAAAAAATCTTCAAAGAAAATGGAAACTTTTTATCTTCATTTTATTTGGTATATTTATTTAGATGATGTCATTCTTTATAGGATATACACTAGAATACCTTGTGAAGTTTCATATCCTTTTAATGATGAGAAAATAAATACAATTGTGGAAAGTAATATAACAGAGGCAGTTAAAAAAATTCCTAATGAGGTAGCACAGGTTTTCTTAAATCCAGAGAAAGCCATACTTGAGACTAACAGATATATAGAAGTGGAAGTTAAATATATAGAGGACCCCGGGCTAAGATCGGAGCTTATTATAGACTATATCAAATTTGCCAATCTCTTGAGATTGGTAAAAAAATATGATGAAGCAATTGCTGCAGCGAAAAGTGTGATAGCCTTAAATCCTAATGAGCCGTCAGTTTATGTCGTTTTAGGACTTATATACCAGGAGCAAAAGAAATATAAAGAGGCCGAAGAGAATTTTAAAAAAGCAATAGCATTAAACCCAAAATTCCAACCTTATTATCTAAAACTGGCAAACCTCTATTATGAAAAAGAATCTTATAATGAAGCTGTAAATACCCTTACGAAAGCCATAGAAATTAACCCTTCACATATGGAAGCTATTTATCTACTAATAAATACCTATATGGCTATGGGACTATTTGATAAGGCAATAGAAAGTGCAAATGAGGCAATCAAATATAATACGATAACTGGGGTCGGCATAAGGATAAAAAAAGAAGAAGATTACCCAGTTGTTTATACGGTACTAGAAGACGGCCCAGCAAAGATGGCTGGTATAGAGATAGGAGATAAAATCATCAAAGTTAATAATCAATCAACAGAGAAATTAGAACTGAAAGATGTAGCTAACTTACTGCGTGGTGAAGAAGGAACTCAGGTTGCCTTGACGATAAAAAGAGGTGATAAAGAATTTGAAAAAACGATCACAAGAAAACCAATGATTGATAAAAATGCATCTATATTTTTTGCCCAAAGGAGTCTTTGCTATAGAGAAAAGGGAAATCTTGAACAAGCCATTAAAGATGCAGAAAAGGCATACTCGCTCAATCCAAATTTAGATGGCACAAAAGAAGCTCTTGGTGTTATTTATATTGATAAAGGAAAGTATGATGAAGCCATAAATATCCTTTCCTCTACAAATAAAGATAATAATTTTTCAAAGTTATTGCTTACAACAGCCTATGCCAGGGTTGGTAAATTTAATGAAGCAGTAAGTGTTTATAAGAATATCCCTGAAGATTATTTGATAACCAAATCAGTTTTAAGAACTAATGCGATTAACAATCTTTATACTGCATTAAAGCCTTACAAAGATAGTATGATGCAAAGCGTTAAGGATCTTGAAGCAAAAGGTCAATATAGAGAGGCAATTAAAGAGTATGCAAATCTTCTAAAGATAGCGGATGAGAAAGAAGCAAAAGAAATAAGAGCTCATATTGCAGAACTTATGATTAAATATCCACATCTTTTTGCTTTACCAGAAGAAGCAAGAAAATCTGTAATAAAAGCAGAAGCATATACAGAAGAAGGAAAATTTGAGAAAGCAATTGAAGAATATCAAAAAGCTTTAGAATTATCACCTTTCTTTCCTAATCTTTATAAGGCGCTGGCATTAAGTTATGGACAGATTAAAGACTACAAAAAAGCAATTAAGAATATGAACATTTACCTTGAACTTTACCCGGATGCCCCTGGTATTAGGGCAGCAAAAGATCAGATTTATAAATGGGAATTTATGATGGAAAAAGGAGAATAATATGAAAAGAATGCTATTAGTATTAGTTTTATTATTGATTTTGCCTAATTTATCATTAGCCCAGAATGTTACTTCAGGAGATAAACTCTGGCTCAGTGCATATTTTGATCTTCAAAAGGAAAAAATGAAAGTAGAGGAAAGAATCAAGGAAATTGATTTAAAGATAGCTCAGAACGAACAGGAGATAAGGCAGATAAATGAATTACTTGCAAAGATACAAAGAATATTGATTATAGGCACAGAAAAACAAAAAGAAGATGCTCAGAAGGCAAAACCTATTGCAGAAAAGGCTTTGATGCAGGCAAAAGAGACCCAAAAGAAACTAAAAGAGCAAAAAATGGAATATGAATGGCTTATGACAAGGTTAAATGAAAAGGAAAGATCACTTAAGGATTTGTATTCAAAAATGGCATCTAATAATAATATTGCTGGTTTGGTAAAGGAATGTTCAGGTACAGTAAGAATTGTGAATTTGCAAACAAAAAAACTGGAGGATGCCTGCTATTCTTATATGCCAATAAATGATGGAGACAAAATAACAACTTCTTCTGATGGACGAATAGAATTAAGAATTTTAGATGGGCGAGGAAACTTCATTATAGGTCCAAATTCTGAGGTTATAGTGAAAAAGAAGTCAGCAGATGAGGAGGGAGTTGAGTTTATCCAGGGTAAGGTCTATACAAAAGTAGATAAATCGGATGAATATTTACAAAAGGTTAAGGGCTATATAGAGAGCTACAAAGAAGATTTAAAGACAATAAAAGGATGGGCGGAAGAGAAAATGAAAGAATACGGGCTAAAAGGACATCGGTATTCAATTAAAACTATTACTGCTGTTTTGGGAATTCGTGGCACAGAATTTACTGTAGAAACTAATAAGACAGGGTTTACAAAAATCTCTGTAATCGAAGGAAGTGTGGAGGTCAGCCTTACTGGTAAAAATGAGGTTACTGAAATACCGGAAGGATATGAAGCCATCATTAACGGAGAAACTTTAACTAAAAGAAAAATAGAAAAACTTGAAAAGTGGTGGGAAAAATAGATCAATACCATTCAGTGAAGATCGCGAGGATGTCAACTTTTTAGCTCCATGATGGTGTAAATGACAATAAAGGATGCGAACCATCCATAGATGGTTTCGTACATAGCATTCCAAAGAAACTCCTTACTAACCATTAATTAGTCCAATCTATGCATGCCAAAAGTCGGCATTTTCGTTTGCTTTATTCACCCTGACGGATTAAATTAATAAGCAAACTTTTTGAGAGGTGGTCTATGAGTTTAAAGCCTTTGAGAATTAGAAATAAAGTGTTGGAGGTTCCCATAATACAAGGGGGTATGGGTGTGGGGCTTTCTTGGGAGAGGTTGGCGGGTGCGGTGGCAAGGGAAGGGGCTATGGGTGTTATTTCTGCGGTGGGCACGGGTTATAGGTTCCCGGAGCTTGTCAAGAGGGATAAGTTTGGGCGTCCCATAGGTTCTGTATACGCCCACAGCAAAGAAGCTTTAACTCTGATGATCCAAAAAGCCAAAGAGATTTCCCAAGGTAGAGGTGCTATAGGGGTAAATATTTTGTATGCCATAACGGACTATGGGCGTGTGCTTAGGGATGCGGTAGAAGCCGGGGCGGATGCCATAATAACCGGTGCGGGATTGCCCTTGAGGATGCCGGAGTACGCGGAGGGTGCGGATGTTGCCCTTATTCCCATAGTTTCCTCCGCAAGGGCTCTTAATCTGATATGCCGGACATGGGAGAAGAAATACAAAAGGCTACCGGATGCGGTGATTTTGGAGGGTCCCAAGTCTGGGGGGCATCAGGGTTTTAAATACGAAGAGTGCTTTATGCCCGAGTATCAGTTGGAAAATCTATTTCCTTCAGTTCTTGAGGAAGCCCAAAGGTGGGGCGGAATTCCCGTCATAGTTGCGGGCGGAGTTTGGAGCTACCAAGACATCCTTTGGTATATGGAGAGGGGTGCGAGCGGTGTTCAGATAGCAACTCGTTTTGTAGCCACCGTAGAGTGCGACGCACCTGAGATATACAAGGAGATTTTACTGAAAGCGGAAGAAGAGGAAATCATACTCTTTAAGTCTCCTGTGGGTTATCCACTGAGGGTGGTAAAGACGCCCTTTGTGGAAAGGCTGTTGCTTGGATACAATGGATGGAACGGTTGTGTTTCCCACTGCGTGGTGCCTTGCAACAAAGGAGAGGAGGCAAAAAAGGTGGGATTTTGCATTGCGGACAGGCTGGGTGCGGCGTGGCTTGGGGATTATGAAGAGGGCATATTCATAAGCGGTGCCAACGGGCATCTTTTGAAAAAGCAAGGCATAATAACCGTCAAAGAGCTCATTGAAATTCTTACAGGAAAAAGGGAGGACCCTACCTTAAAATAAAAGCTCAATGTCTCGGAGCGTCCTCCTGATAGACAAGCAGGCTTTACTTCATAACATAAGGAGTCTTTATCAGTTTTCTGGCAAACCCATCATAGCGGTTGTCAAGTCCGATGCCTACGGCGTGGGGGTAAAGTATATTGCAAACCTTTTGGAGTCCTCAAGGGAGGTGGAGTTTTTGGCGGTTGCATGCGTGGAGGAGGGCGTCGAGCTGAGGAGGTTAGGGGTAAAAAAGCCTATTCTGGTCTTGGGTGGAGTGTTAAGGGGTGAGGGAAAAGCCTTGGTGGATTATAAGCTAATACCTGTTATATCTCACAGGGAACACTTGCGGGCGGTGGAGGGGCTAAAAGTTCCTTTACATCTCAAGTTTGACACGGGCATGGGAAGGCTCGGCTTTTTGGATGAGTTTGTAGAGGACCCAAGGGTGGAGGGTTTGCTAACACATCTTTCTTCTCCCGCAGACGAAGAGTTTTCCAAAAGGCAGATAGAGGACTTTAAAAAGATCCTTCAAAGATACAAAGGGATAAAGTATGTGCATTTGGAAAGCTCGGCGGGGGTGGTCTATAGAGTGCCCTTTGCCACCCACATAAGGGTCGGTCTTGCCCTGTATGGAGAAAAACCTTTGCCTAACTATCCCATTGAATTGAAGCCAGTCCTCACTTTGAGGGCAAGGTTGATATCCGTTAAAAATCTTCCCAAGGGACATCCTATATCCTACTCAAGAAGCTATATCCTTGAAAGGGATACCTTGGTGGGTGTGGTTGCCTTTGGCTATGCGGACGGGCTCATGAAGAGCCTTTCCAACAGGGGAGTCCTTTACTACCAAGGAAAGCCCGTAAAGATACTCGGCAACATCACCATGGATATGACTATAGTGGATTTGGGTGGAACACAGCCAAAGGTGGGGGATTGGGTGGATATAGTTTGCCAAGGGCAGGGTTTTACAGACTTAGCCAAGCTGGCGGGAACCATACCCTACGAGCTTATGTGCAATCTCTCAAAGAGAATAAAAAGAAGGGTTTTATAATTTTTGAACCCAACCATGCGAAGAGAACTGAGCCCTTTCATAGTAATGGACATCCTAAAGCTGGCCCAAGAAATTCCCGATGTTGTGCATTTGGAAATCGGAGAGCCAGACTTGGAGCCACCGCCGGGCGTAATAGAGCGTTTAAATTGGGCTGTCTCAAAGAGACTATTTAACTACACTCCAAGCCTTGGGCTATGGGAACTCAGAGAAAGGATTGCCAAACACTACAGAGACTATTACGGAGTTGATATAGACCCAAACCGGGTGGTCATTACCACCGGCACATCCTCCGCCTTCTTGGTAGCCTACTCCATACTCTTTGACATTGGAGAGAGGGTAGCCCTTGCAGACCCATCTTATCCTTGCTATAAGAACTTTGCCCATCTTTTGGGTGTGGAGCCCGTCTTTGTGAATGTTGATGAAAACACAAACTATCAGATCATACCAGAGCACTTGGAAGGTTTGGACATTAAGGGCGTTCATATCTCCTCTCCATCAAACCCAACGGGCACCCTCTACGATGAGGAGAACCTCAGGGCTCTGTGTGAATACTGCAGGGAAAGGAACATACACCTAATATCCGATGAGATATACCATGGGCTTGTTTATGAAGGAAAAGAAAGAACTGCCCTTGAGTTTTGGGACAGGGCTATTGTTATAAATGGCTTTTCTAAGTTCTTCTGTATGCCCGGCTTTAGGGTGGGTTGGATGATCTTACCAGAGGACCTCATAAGAATGGCGGAGGTAGTCATGCAAAACGTTTATATATGTGCTCCAACCCTCAGCCAGTATTCCGCCTTGGGTGCCTTTGATTACGATTACCTTTCAAAGGTCAAAGAGACCTTCAAAAGACGCAGGGACCTGCTATACGAGGGCATAAAGGATGTTCTGCCTATAAAGGGAAAGCCCAGTGGTGCCTTTTACCTTTGGGCAGACATCAGCGAATACTCCCAAGATGCTTACGAGTTCTGCCTTGAGGTTCTAAAGGGGGCAAAGGTAGCCCTCACACCGGGCATAGACTTTGGGAAAAACCAAACTGATCACTTTGTAAGGTTGGCCTACACTCGGAGGGAGGAAGAGCTAAGGGAGGCAATAAACAGGCTAAGGGAGTTTCTCTCATGAGCTTTCTGATGGATACTTACAAAAGGCTTCCCGTCTCCTTTGTGCGTGGAGAGGGAGTTTATCT
>Ga0272445_1002710_pt1 | contig 11828 bp, 9 predicted proteins | sample YNPCB0031_FD_194404 | JGI IMG/M metagenome (GOLD analysis project Ga0272445, IMG submission 194404) | Hot spring sediment microbial communities from Yellowstone National Park, WY, United States - YNP-CB-003-1 | ecosystem: Environmental > Aquatic > Thermal springs > Hot (42-90C) > Sediment... | reverse complement strand
CCGCAGGGCTGGCCGCCGCTATCCCCTCTTCACATTAAGAAAGCCTTGACCTCAAAGTGGTATTAGACTGAAAACCTCAAGAGGCAGGCGGCCCCTGTGAAAATAGTAGTTACGACGTAACCCTCATTTATAAATCCCTTTTCCCTTCAGGAGAAGAAGAGTAGGAGCGAACTGCCGCCGCAAGACACGGGCTGCCACCACCAGCCCTAACTACAACTGCACTGCCGTCCCAGTCGCAATCACCAACATCGCTCTCTCTCCTCCGTTCTGGTCACTTACAGTTTTGTAATCAATTTTCACCCCAATCACGGCATTTGCCCCTAATTCCTCTGCTGCTTTTGCCATCTGGTGAATCGCCCAATCCCGTGCCTTGTGAAGATTCGCCTTGAAGTCCCTCCAGATTATGCCCTCAGGAGTAGCAGCATGAGCAGTATCAAGGTCCTCAGTATCAATGCCAAAGTCGCTAATGCTAAATCCAAAAAATCTAAGATCCTGTAACCACCACCGGCGCACAAGTGCCTCCCCGCTCACAATCCCAAGGTACTCCTGAACCGGACAGTTCTCTACGGTAGGCGTTGTCGTAATCAGGATGTTCGTCATGGGTCTAAGGTACAAAGAGTTTGGCAGCATAGGGGGTACCCGTGCTTTCCCACCCAGTGGTAGCAAGTGGGAAAACTTCCCTACTTTTGTCAGGCGGTGTTTCTATTTGGGGAGTATAGCGCCCGGCTGGATCCGAAGCGGCGCCTCGTCATTCCGAATGCTCTTCTTTCTATGCTCCCTGAGGAGCAACGCACCTCCTTTGTGCTGCAAAAGGCCCCTGACCCCTGCCTCTGGCTATACCCCCTCTCCGTCTGGAAAGAAGAACTTCAAAAACTCCATGAGAAAGTGAATCTTTTTACGCCTGAAGGCCGAAACTTTATAAGGCTCTTTCAGAGTGGAGCCCAGCCTCTTTCCTTAGACTCCGCTAACCGCCTTCTCCTCCCAAAATCCCTCTGTGAATATGCGCATTTGACGGCTGATCTTACGCTGATCGGTATGAAGGACCGGATAGAGATTTGGGATAGCGCTACTTATGAGAAATGGATTGCTACGCACGAAACTAAGCGCACCGAATGGTTGCAGACGTTTTTGGGGCAATGACCTACCATCGGCCTGTGCTGGCTCGGGAGGCCGTGGAAGCTCTTATCACCGACCCGAACGGCGTGTATGTGGATGCGACCTATGGGGGCGGAGGCCATAGTCGGCTCATCCTGAGTCGGCTGGGAGAGAAGGGACGTCTGATTGCGATTGACCAGGACCCTGAAGCGCCGTTTTCTGACATTGAGGATGCGCGCTTTACGGCTGTGCGGGCAAACTTTCGCCACCTAAAGGCCCTTTTGGAGAGTTGGGGGGTGAAGGTTATTCAGGGGCTTTTAGTGGATTTAGGGGTCTCTTCGCATCAGTTAGATACGCCAGAGCGGGGATTTAGTTATCGGGCGGAGGGGCCACTGGATTTACGCATGGACCCTACGAAGGGGCTACCTGCCTATGAGTGGCTCCGACAGCAATCGGAGGAAAGCCTGACGCGTATTTTACGAGAATATGGCGACCTTCCGAGGGCCCACCGCTTAGCGCAGGCCCTCCTTCAAAGGGGCCCGCAGACGACCTCGGAGCTTCGGGCCGTCGTAGAAGCTATCTACGGGCACAAAGCTCTGACCTATATGGCCCAAACCTTTCAGGCGCTGCGTATCGCCCTCAACGATGAAATGAGCGCCCTAGAAGAACTTCTACGGGCCGCCGCCGAAGTTACTCTCCCCTACGGGCGGCTCGTCGGACTTACCTACCACTCAGGCGAAGCCCGACGTATCAAAGCCCTTTATCAAACCCCCCTTCGCATAGAACCCCTCTATGGTCATCGGCATTACGCATGGAAGCTCCTCCACAAACAGCGCCCCAGCCCAGAAGAAATCCAAGAAAACCCCCGCAGCCGCAGTGCCACCCTGTGGGTCCTGCAAAAACTACCCCTATGAAACGTTTCCTGTACAAAGTCAATCCCTTTTACTGGCTCCCCCGGCAAATAGCCCTACTGGCCTACATTGCGTTCTGGCTTTTGATCTATGTAGCGACGCAGTACCGAGCAGAAATGAAAATCCGGCGTTTTTATCAGCTTAAGCGAGCCTTGTCGGAAAAACGCGCTATCTACTTAGAGCTCAATGCCACCGTGAGTGAGCGGCGCCGCTACTCTACCTTGAAGCCCGTTTTAGACAGCTTAGGACTCCACCTTCCTAAAAATCCGCCTTATGTCCTCCCCATCCGAGAAGAAGCTCGATAAGGTGCTCAAGCGGCTTTACCTCGTGCTCCTCATGGGAGGAGCCTTTTGGCTTTTTATGGCGGGGCGGCTGAGTTATTTGATTCTTCGGTATCGCGGCACTTCTCCCTATGAGGCACAGGATGTGCGCCCTTATCTCAAAGTTGTGCGGGGAGAAAGAGGCAGCATTTTAGCGGCCGACGGAACGGTATGGGCCACCAGTTTGCCTCTCTTTCGGGTGGCCGTGGACCCCACCCTCTGGAGCGACCAGGAGGTAGCCGACTCCCTCTTTCTGCTGGCCAAGGCGCTTCATAAGCTCTTTCCAGAGTACCATAAGGACCCCCTCGCTTTCTCTCGGTTTCTGCGCGAGCGCCGTCAAGCGGGCGACCGCCATGTGTACCTTTTCCCGTATAAGGTGCTTTTGACCTACTCCGAAAAGAAATCCTTAGATACGCTCCCGCTTTTACGGCCCCGAGCGGCTGGCCATCCGCTGATTGTAGAAAAGATCACTTATAAGCGCTCCTACCCTTATGGGAATTTAGCCCGAATCACCTTAGGCTACCTGGTCAATGACTCTGTGGCTTGGCGGGGCCTTGAGAGCGCTTTTCACGAGCAGCTTCAAGGCGAAGCCCGAACCATCCTCGTGAGGCGCCTCACCGGCGGCATAGAAGTGCCTCTGGAAAACCTCTCGGACTTTGAGCCAGCACCGGGGGCCGATCTGGTCATTTCTTTGGACCCTCACCTCCAAGACATCGCCTATCAAGCGCTCCAGCGAGCAGTGGAAGCCCATCAGGCCCAAGGAGGCGTGATCATTCTAATGGAAGTGCGCACGGGTCGCCTCTTAGCAGTGGCCAACTACGGGGAGACCTATAACGATGCCGTGAAAACGTTGTGGGAGCCGGGTTCTACCTTCAAGGTAGCCACGGCGGCTGTGCTTTTGGAGAGTCGGCGGCTGGGGCCTCATACGCGCTTTTGGGTGCCCGTGGAACTGCGGGTGGCCGACCGAACCTTAGGAGGACCCGGCGGCGGCATCCAAACCACCCTCACAGAAGCCCTGACCCACTCTAATAATATCGCCTTTGCGAGCCTAGCCCACCAGCACTTTGGACATCAGCCTCAGGTGTTTTATGCCTACCTACGGCAGTTTCGGCTGCTGGAACCCACGGGCATCACCCTCCCCGGAGAGCCCCAACCCCGATACATTCCACCCGGAAGCCGCACCTACAACCCCACCACCCTCCCCTGGCTCGGTATGGGATACAACATCCAGCTGACCCCGCTCCAACTGCTGACCTTCTACAACGCCATCGCAAATGAGGGAATATGGGTACCCCCCCGCATCGTGGATAAAATCCGTCATCCGAATGGTCAGGAAGAAGAACCGCCTCTTCCCCGTCCCCAGCGCATCATGAGCTCCGAAACCGCCCTGACCCTGCGCCAAATGATGACTCTGGTTGTTCGGGAAGGCACAGCCCGAAGTATCGCCACCCCCCTCTACACCATAGCCGGCAAAACAGGCACCGCCAAAAAAGTAGAGAAAGGCACTTATGTCAATCGGTACCGGGCGAGCTTTGTGGGGTTTTTCCCTGCGGAGAAGCCCTTGTATAGCTGCATAGTGGTGATTGATGATCCGCGGCAGGGGGGTATTTATGGGGGGGAAGTAGCGGCGCCTGTCTTTCGGGAGGTGGCGGATGCGGTGGTATTTCGGGATGCCCGCATTGCCCCTAAGGAGCCGCCCCTTTTGGCAGAGCGCTTACAGCCTGCCCTCCCCGTCCTCCGCCTACAAGACGCCATCCCCCTCTACAATGCCCTCAGCATCTCCACCCCCACTCGGCCCTCCACACCCCTTGCCAAAACGAAACCCACCGCCTACTACGTAGAGCTTCTCCCCTATGCCGACACTTCGCTCAAAGCAATTATAGGAATGCCCCTGCGCATGGCTCTCAGCCACCTCGCCGAAAAAGGTTACACCGCCACCTGGGAAGGCCACGGCCCTGTGGTGGTAACCTACGTTCCCATCGACCGAAGACAAATCCGACTTCGCTTAGGGTATGCGCTCCCTTCGTAGTTTGCTTTTGGAGGTGCCGGGAATGAGCCCCGAGCACCTTCCACCCGAAGATGTACAGATTACGGGTTTGACGGCGGATAGTCGGGCAGTTCAGCCGGGGTTTCTCTTTATTGCCTGGCAGGGAAAATCGGCGGACGGGCATGGGTTCATTGCAGAGGCGGTAGAGCGGGGAGCCGCCGCGCTCCTCGTTGAAAAACCCGTTTCTGCTCCTTCCTCTGTGCCCGTTATCGTCGTTCCTAATGCCCGCTTGGCTTATAGCCACCTCTGTAGTGCGTGGTTTGGCCATCCCGCTCGGCAGCTCAACATCATCGGCGTAACAGGCACTAACGGCAAAAGCTCCACTACCTATTACCTCTATCAGCTTTGGCAGAAAGCCGGCTACAAAGCGGGGCTTATCGGCACGGTCTTTTGCAAGGCCGATGGCGAAACCCTCCCCGCCACCCTCACCACCCCCGATAGCTACACCCTCCATCAGCTTTTTGTGCAGTTCGTGGCTAAGGGCATCACGCATGTAGCCATGGAAGTGAGTTCTATCGCTTTGGACCAGCACAGAACCGCGGCAGTGCCCTTCATAGGGGCCATCTTCACCAACCTCACGCATGACCACTTAGACTATCATGGCACTTTCACAGCCTACCGCGATGCGAAAAAGCGCCTCTTTGATGGACTTTCTGAACGCAGTTTCGCCTTGACAAACTTAGACGATCGGCATGGGCTTTTCATGCTACAAAATACCCGTGCTCAGCGATATGGCTATAGTCGGCGGCAGCCGGCGGACTTTCAGGGCACGCTCATAGAGGCAGGGGTGTGGGGGATGAACTTTCGGTTGCAGCTCTCACCCATGCAGGGGATGCCCATAGCGGAGGAATTTCCACCTATTCATGTGGGGATTTTGGGAGATTTTCAGTTAGAGAACCTTTTGGCGGCGTGGGGTGGAGCCCTCTTAGCCGAGAAGCCGGGGGAATCCGCCAGTCAGTGGGTGGAGTTAGGGCGGTTTTATGCGCAGGGGCTGTCGGAGCTGCGGTGTGTTCCTGGCCGCATGGAAGCTATTCCTCTTCCTGAAGGCCGCACGGGAATCGTGGATTATGCGCACACGCCCGATGCTGTGGAGAAAGTCCTGCGGGTCCTGAGGGGTTTAGTTCCGCCCGGAGGCCAGCTGATAGCGGTTTTAGGGGCTGGAGGCAACCGCGATACCGCTAAGCGCCCCCTCATGGCTCATGCCGCCGCCCTCCACGCCGACCTCGTCTGGCTAACCACCGATAACCCCCGCTACGAAGACCCTAACACCATCCTAAACGAAATGTATCGCCCCCTTCCCGCCCACCTGAGAGAAAAAATCTTCAAAGAATTAGACCGCCGGGAAGCGATTTTCCGCGCAGTACAAGCTTCTACCCCCCATAGCATCATTGCCGTCCTCGGAAAAGGCCACGAAAACTACCAGGAAATACAAGGAGTTCGTTATCCCCACAGCGACCAGGAAATCCTCCTTCAAATGGCTGAACTCCCCTCATGATTACCGAGCTTTTGAAGTATTTGGATGCGGTTTATAACTTTCCTGGGGCGGGGCTGGCGTATTATTTGAGCTTTAGGAGCATAGCCGCGGCGCTAACGGCAGGTTTTTTGGGATGGCTCATAGGGCCGAAGCTCATTCAGTTTTTACGGCGAAAGGCTTTTGGAGAGGTGATTCGGGTAGAGGGGCCCAGCTCCCACGCCTCCAAAAAAGGAACCCCCACCATGGGAGGGCTCCTCATCTTGTTTGCTTTTCTTGGAGGCCTTCTTCTGTGGGGCGAATGGAGCAATGCGTATCTTGTAGCGCTGGTCATTTTGGCGTTGTGGCTGGGGCTTATTGGCTGGCTGGATGATTATATTAAGCTGCGGCGTTCCAAAAGCGGCCTTCCTGCTCGGGTGAAGTTGTACGGGCAGATAGGAGGGGCCTTCCTGCTGTGGCTTATCATGGTTACGCGGCCTGAGTTTTATAGCACTGCCCCTCGGGTGCAAGAAGATGGTCGGATTCGGCTCAGTGCGCCTTTGAAGGAAGCGGGCTTTCGGCGGGGTGACCGGCTACTTTCTGTTGAGGAGACGCCTTTTACATTGCGAGCCTTCAAGTATCGTTCTTACACAGAGGCCACGGCTCCAGCTTATTATAAGGTTTTGCGGGGAGAGGATGTGGTAAGGTTGTATGTTTCTCCTTCGGAGCGGCTGGCCGTGGCCCAAGCCCTCTTTGGCGAAAGCCGCCCCCAAACCCTCACTCAAACTAACCTTCCTTTCCTCAAACGCCAGCTTTTGGAGTATACCCGCATAGGAAGCGATGATAGTCCCCTCTGGCTCCAAACCCTCTTGTACGGGCTGGTGATCCTCTTCATCATCACTGCCACCAGCAATGCCTATAATCTCACTGACGGATTAGATGGCTTGGCGGCGGGGGTAGGGGCTATTGGCTTCGTGAGCTTAGGGGCCTTTGCCTACTTTTCCAGCAATAAGCGCTGGGCCGATTACTTTGAGATATTGTACTTACCCCATGCCAGTGAAGTAACTATTGTTTGTGGAGCCATAGTGGGAGCTTTGCTGGCTTTTCTCTGGTACAACGCTTACCCTGCTCAAATCTTCATGGGCGATACAGGGAGCCTCATGGTAGGGGGGCTCATGGGCGCCGTTAGCCTCCTCATCAAGAAAGAACTGCTCCTACCCTTGATTGCGGGGATTTCGTTTGCGGAGACGCTGTCGGTCATGATTCAAGTGGCGTATTTCCGCTATACGAAGCGCCGTTATGGTGAGGGGCGGCGGGTTTTTCGCATGGCGCCCCTGCACCACCATTATGAGCTTTTGGGGTGGCATGAGGTCAAAGTGGTCATTCGCTTTTGGATTGTAGCTATGCTTCTGAATGCCTTGGCCTTCATCACCTTAAAACTGCGATGAGTATGCGAGTGGGTATATGGGGATTAGGTGAAAGCGGCGTGGGAGCGGCTCTCCTGAGTGCAGCCAAAGGCTATGAGGTGGTCTTGGTAAGTGATAAGCCCCCAGCCAGCCTTCCCCCCGGAACAAGCCCCAGAGTCTCTTCCTCCTTTCTGGAAGCTTTGGGGATGCCTCCGCCGCGCGATTATGCCCGCATGCTCTCCGATGCCGGCCTCTCCTGGGAGGTTACTTCTGATCCTTTACCGCACCTACGGACATGTGAAGTCATCGTGCGCAGTCCTGGTATTCCACCCGCGAATCCCACCCTGCAAGCCCTCCTACAAGCCGGCAAAGAGGTGATTTCGGATTTGGAGTGGGGATGGCGGCACTTCCCCGCCGAAAAGAAGCTCATTCTCATCACAGGGACCGTAGGAAAAAGTAGCACCACGGCTTTCCTGACACATATTTTGCGCACAGGGGGTTATGCCGCCATAGCCGCCGGCAATATCGGTTACAGCTTCTGCTTAGCTCTCTTAGAACATGCCGAGGCCACCCACTTCGTAGTAGAAGCCAGCTCCTTTCAGCTCTGGGATGCCCCCACCCTAAAGCCCTCCATCGCCCTCCTCACCAATCTCTCCCCCAACCACCTGGACTGGCACGGCTCGCTGGAAAACTACCTATCCGCCAAGCTCCAGTTTGTAGAGCGAATGGGCCCAGAAGACCACCTCATTTACGATGGGGATAGCCAGCTTTTGGAAAAAGCTCTAAGTGAGCGAGTCATAAAAGCTCAAAAGTGGATTTATCGGCTGACTTATCGGCCGCCTTGCCACGCCTGGATTGAAAACAACAAACTCATTTGCGATATGAAAAAGCCAGAGGATTATCATCGGTACGAGGTGTCCTATGAGGGGACGCCGTTGGATGCGACGCCAGAGCGCAAAAACAGTTTAGCAGCCGCTATTGGGGCCAATCTCCTTAATCTGCGGCGCAAAGACCTTCAGCGGGGCCTTCAGACCATGCAGAAGCTCCCTCACCGCTTAGAGCCCGTAGCTACGATTGGAGGGGTGTTTTACATCAACGACTCCAAGAGTACGAGCGTGGAATCGGCCTGGTATGCATTGGACAGCTTCCAGGCGCCTATTGTGTGGATTGCAGGGGGGAGAGACAAGGGAAATGACTACGGGCCTTTGCGAGGATTAGTAGAGGCCCATGTAAAAGCCCTCATCCTGATTGGAGACGAGGTTTATCGGTTGGAGGAGGCCTTTAAGGATACTGTGCCGCAGATGTATCGGGCTCATTCTATGGAGGAGGCGGTGCGCCTGGCGCATGGAATTGCCAAGCCCGGAGATATAGTTCTCCTTTCGCCTGCCTGTGCCAGCTTTGACTGGTACAAGAGCTACGAAGAGCGGGGAGAAGCTTTCATACGGGCGGTTCAGGCCCTTGGTAAAGAGCTCGGCGAAAATCCCCCTGCCTCCGGCAGCTCAGATGTTCAGGCATAGCCTTGGGAAAGGGCCTAGATAGAATGACAAGGCGGTTTTTACTGATTTGGGGGGTTTGGCTTAGTGCCCAGAATCTACCCCTGCGCTGGGGGAGCGAAAACGCTTTCTACCAGGCGGCTGAAGCCATGGACCATGGGGCTTTCAGTGCCGCTGGGGCTTTTGCCAGGAGCTATTTAGGCCATTATCCCAGTCTAACCCCGACTTTACCTCCCTCTGACCTACCCCAGTGGTGGGAAAATTATAGCCGCTATGACCTTTTGCGAGAGGGCAGCGAAGGATTTTTGGAAGGCTATGCGCGGACTCATGACCCTTCGTACAAGAGTGATTTAGCCCGTTATCATGCGGTCAAGTATGCTTTTTTGCGGGGGAGATATGAGGAGGTTTTGCGGCTAAGGCGGGAGCTGGAGGTGCCGGCCCTTCCTCGGGTCCTCCAAGAGGAGGCGCGGTTTCTGATTGGATATGCCGCATACAGGGAAGGCGATAAGGCATTAGCGATTCAGCATTTGCATCCTTTGACGGAGCGAGTGGGGCCTTACCACGATGCGGCCAACTTTTATTTGGGTCTGATAGCGTATGAGCAGGGGGATTTTGGGCGGGCGGCGGCCTTTTTTGAGGCGGTTCAGACGCGGGCTCCGTATCGGCTGGCAGCGCCCTTGTGGCTGGCGTATAGTTTGGGTCAGCTCAAAGCGTATGAGCGACTGGCAGAGATGGTGGATCGATGGATGACTATGGAGCCGGGCCCCTGGTATGGAGACACGCTCTGGCCGTATGTAGCGATAACGCTGGCGCAGGGCGGCCTCTGCGAAAAAGCCGCCCAAATCACGCCCGCCCAAGGTAAGCCCTTAGTGCAATGGTGGATAGGGGTATGTGCCGCCCGCCAAAAAGCTTGGAACAAAGCCCTGGCCGCATGGGAAGCTCTGACTGACCGGGAGGATAGCTTAGGGGGATGGGTAGCCTATGGACTATCCTATGCGTACGCTCAGCAGCAGCGCTGGGAGGAAGCCCTCCTCTGGGCAAAGACCGCCGCTTCCCGCCCTGGACCCCCCCGCGACGAAGTCCTCTGGCTTTTAGCCCAAACCGCCTGGCACCTACAAGATACCGATGCCGGCATCACCGCCCTCACCACCTACCTCAAACTCCCTCTCCCCCCCGAAAAAAAACAAGAAGCCCAGCTAATGCTGGCCAACTTCCAGATTATGAAGGGAGACTATGCGGAGGCCTTGCGGACCTTAGGGAAAGAGACCGATAGTCGCTTTGTAGAGGCGCAGCAGCGCGCAGGGATATTATGGGGGCTTTCGCACTGGCAGAAGGGGGACCTCGCCGCGGCCTTAGAGGCTTTTTCTGCGGCGGCGGCATTGCCTGGCCCGCATACCCCGACGGCTCTCCTCTGGCTGGCTGAAACCTATTACCGCCAAAATAACTTCCCTCGGGCCGAAGAGGCCTATCGCGCCTTCCTACGCCACCCCGCCGCCGAAAAACACCCCCAAAAAGATTTAGCTACCCTCTACCTCAGCTGGACCCTCCTCCAACAAAACAAGGCCGCCGAAGCCCTGCGCCTCACCGAAGCCCTCCGCACCCGCTACCCCCTCTCCCACCCCACCGGAAAAACCGCCACCTTCCTCGCCGCCAGCGCCTACTTCCTACAAAAGCAATATCCCCAAGCCTTAGAACTCTTCCGAAAAGTCCTCGGCGTAGATACGCAAGAAATTCAGGCCTACTACTATGCGGCGCTGTGTCTGATGCGGTTGGAGCGCTACAAGGAGGCTGAAGCGCTTTTGGAAAGCAGTCCCAAAGAAGTCCCAGGCGCCGATAAGCTCTTGCTTTTGCACGCAGAACTCTGCGCAGAATGGCTAAATAAGCCCTCCTGCACCAGAGAAGCTACCGAAAGGCTCCTGCGCACTTTTCCTAATTCGCCGCTGGTGCCCTTAGCTAAGGCTCGGCTCGGCTTAGCTCTCATAGAGGAGGGTTCCCCAAAACAAGGAGTACCTTACCTCCAATCCGTCTTAGAGCATCACGCTGACCATCCGGAGGCCGCCCGCCTCGCATTAGAAGGCTTACGAGAAGCCCTCCCCCCCGAAGAATACAACCAGATTTATCGGGATTTTCTGAGAAAAATCCCCCCAGAAGGGCCTACAAGGCTGAACTTTGAGCGAGAACAGCTGGTAGCCTTAGCAGCAGAAAAGCGCTGGGAGATGCTTCTGCGCGAAGCTCGGCGTATTCAGGCCGAACTGCCGATTTTGACCGAGGCCCGCTGGTGGGAAGCCTTCGCCTTAGAAATGACCGGCGATACGATGGGAGCTATCCAGCGCTATGAAAATCTGATTCAGGACCCGAACTTCGCTCAGCGGGCGCTTACGCAGCTTATCCTTTTAGCGCAGGCCCGGGGCGAAACCTCTAAAGCCCTCGCCTATCAGGAGACCCTTCTCGTGCGCCTCCCAACCGCTGGCTTCGCCTATTATCAGGCCCTTCTAAATTGGAGCAGCTTAGCCACGCAGGTGGGCCGGGCCGATACGGTTATCCCCCTCCTGCATAAACTGCTTAGCGACACCCTTTTGCCCACCTCTTCCCGCCAGCAAGCATGGATTCAGCTGGCCCTCGCCCACGAAAAGCGGGGTTCTCCAGATTCCGCCCTCTTTTATCTGGCCTTAGTGCCCACGCTGGACAAAAATAAGTGGGCCGCCGAAGCCCTCTACCACATGGCCCGCCTATACTACGAAAAAAGCGACTTTACCAAAGCCCGCGAGGCCATTTACCGCCTGCGCGATGAGTATGCTGGCTACCCCATCCCCCGAGCGAACTCCTACCTGATTCTGGCTCGCATATTCCTCGCCGAGCAGAAATACACTTCGGCCCGAAAGCTCTTAGAAAATCTCCAACAGACTGCACCCAGCCCAGAAATCAAAGCCGCAGCAGGCCACCTGCTGGATTCGCTCTCAACAGTGAAACCCCCCGAACCTCCCAAAGCCCCAAAAGAAACTAAAAAGCGCAAAGGGCAAAAGTGAGAGAAGCCAAACATACCAATTTGATGCAAAGAAATGCGAGTCGGTGGGTATTTTGTAGGGCCGCCGCCCGCCTTCGGCGG
>Ga0272445_1002704_pt1 | contig 11867 bp, 13 predicted proteins | sample YNPCB0031_FD_194404 | JGI IMG/M metagenome (GOLD analysis project Ga0272445, IMG submission 194404) | Hot spring sediment microbial communities from Yellowstone National Park, WY, United States - YNP-CB-003-1 | ecosystem: Environmental > Aquatic > Thermal springs > Hot (42-90C) > Sediment... | reverse complement strand
AGGCGAGGCGGTAGCAAGAATGGGCAAGAGGGAAAGGAGGGCCCACTGCCAAGTCTGAGGGCAGAAAGGCCCGCGGCGCGCGGAGAACGCCTAGCGGTGGGGTGATTGCTGGCCGATGGAGGGGGGCGCGACGGCCTGCCCAGACTGCCAGCGTGGGATGATCGCCCTCTTGGGCGAGCTGTGGGTGGTCAGCCGCTTCCCATGCCAGCCGCCCATCGCCCTGCCAGAGGGCCTGGCGCGCATCTCGGATGGCCTCTACATGACCGAGAAGGAGGTCGTGCGGACGCGCGGCGGCACCATCGTGGCCACCCTGGGATCCGAAAGCGGAAGCCCTCTGGATCTGATCGGCCCGCATCCGAGGGCGAAGCCGCGTCCCCTGACTCCCGAGGAGGCCATCCGAGTGGCGCGGGAGGCGAGCAAGAATTGACCTGACCAGGGAGGCACCGAACCTCGCGGGTTTGCCCGCGCGTCTTCCGAGGCGGCCCAAAAACAAGAGGCTGGGCGTGCGGGATCCTTCGTCCCGTGCGCCCAGCCTCGCGGTTCTTAGGTCCAGCCGCCCGCTTGGTGGAGAGACGTCCGCTACCCGCGTGCCGCGCGCTGACAGATCTCCAGAACGCGAAGGCCCGTCCAATAGAGCATGGTGAGCACTGACTGGCGGACCTCAATCGCGTGTTGCACCATGGGGGGGACATCCTCCTTCTTGGCATAGCCGTACGTGCCCAGGGCGTCCAAGCGGATCAGCTCTTGCTCATTGATGCCTCGTTCCGCCGCCGTAGCCCCCACCCACGCCGCATAAACTGCCGCGCGCCGCAAGCCCAGCTTGCTTTCTGCGACCAGCTGGACAGCATAGTCTTCCTCAATCTCGGTCTTGGCCTTGTACAAGTTGGGGTCGATAAGAAAGATGCGTTCGTTCTCAAAATACAGAGCGCGCGGCGTCTTGCCCGTGACGCCCGCGACGTCTATGACTTCCAGTTCCAGATGGACCTCAAGAACACCCCTCTCCCGCGAGGCGTTGACGTGAGCCTGAACGATCTCCTCGGCGGGCACGTCCAGCCACTCCACCAGATGGGTGCGGGGATTCGGCCCTTGAAGCGGAACCCCGGCGCTCCAGGCGATCCCCACCTCCCGAGGCAGGGGAGGGAAGCCCTCGACAGCCACGGGGATCCGGAAGACGGTCTTCTTGGCGATGCGCTCGTTGTAGGCGATCAGCTTCGCCCCCGCCATGCGGAGGCTGCGGATCTCGTGGAACCGTCTCTCGAGCAGTTGTTGCTCCGAGCGGGATGGCGGGAATATGTTGACAAGGCCGTGCTCCCAGGCCGTCCAGTCGCGGCCACCCTCGCTTGGATCCTTCCGGATCCGCCTGTGGTCGAGCATCCTCCGCGCTAAGGCCGCCGTCTCCCGCAACTGCAAGTAGGCCCCGAGGACGCTGTCCTGGGCCTCTTTCTGGGAGATCTCCTCTGTGCCTTCCGCGTACACATGGCCAGGGGCAAAGATCAGGCGGCTATAGACAAGACGGCCTCCAGTGGGGTGCCGGAGAGTCACGCCGAGGTCCAGCTCCAGCGCGTACTCGAAGTCCTCCCTCGCGAAGAGCCTCTTCGGGATGCCCTCGAGACGACTATCGGTCAGGTCTGGCGGGTCTGAACTAGACAGGAAGGCGCTCTGGATCCACTCCCAGATCTCCCTGGGATCCTTGGAGAGGAAATCTCCCAGATAGACGGAGATCACGCTTCCCACGAGAATCCTCCTTGTGCAGTGGTTTCGCCCCTTCCCCGCGAGCCGACTGCGAGCTGTTTCTCTCCCGAACGGGGCTGGCGGCGACGGGGCCCTTCTGGGTCTGGCCGGCCTTCCGGCTGTCCCAGGGGCCCATCTTACCGTTGGGTGAACTGGGCGACCAGCTCAAGCGGGACGGGGTTTGCAAGCCTGGCGGCGGTCATAGGGGGAGAGGATATCCTCCCTCCCTCACTCGGCAGGCTCGACGGCGAACGATTGAAGGCGACGCTCCCTCCACAGCCTCTCGACGAGCTCCATGGCCCTCCCCTTGTCGACCCAGACTGCGAACCACCTGTTCGCCTGCGGCGACCAGGTGGCCTCCTCAACGCGGCCCTCAATCTGAGAAACTACGGGCTGGCCGCCCTGAAAGATCCTACCGGGAGTTCCCCTCACGTCCCCTGCGCCATGTTTTCCCGAGGCTCTCCGGCCCCAGGGGCCGGGGTATCGGGGGCCCCGCAGTCCAGCCAAGAAGCCACCAAGTTGAAAAGCTTGGCCAGCCTCTGCAAGTTGTCACCCTGCCAGAAGCAAGCCAGAATGGGGGCATCCCCTGTTTCGGGAAACGGAGGGATCAGATAAATGGTCGCTTGGCGCGCCCCGCCTTCCATCCGGTGGAGATGAACAAGGAACAGCTGTTCATACTGCTCAGCAAAGTTGTTCAGCCGTATTTCTATCTTCTTCCTCCAGACAGCCTGCCCTTGCCACACCACCTTTCCAGAAGAGGTAACTAGATAGACTGGTCCCTCCCCCCACCCGTCATGGGCGAGGTAGCAACGCAACATGCGAGATCCATTGTGCAGTTTGTCGACCCAAACGTAACACATCTTCCACCTCCCGCGCACAGGTTTCCCGAGGCTCCCCGGCCCCTGTCTCCTTCCAGGGACCAGGACGTCGGGATAGGGGTCAGCGAGCCACTACGTCAGCGCCCGCACTCATATCTTACTCCCGCGCGAGAGCAAGCATCTCACGCGGGGGACGGGCCGCGCCCAAGCCGGGAAGTCGTACGCACACCCCGGCTTCGGCCACGACGAGACGCGGCGCAAGAGCTGTCGCCATCGGCCCCCTCGCCCTGCCCGCGGCTGGTGATCGTCCTCCCGATCACCCGCATCATCGAGGGTGTGGTCACCGAGGTCTACGGTTGTCATGTCGCCCGCTGGATGGTCTGGACGGGCTTCGCCAGGACCCCCTCGCCATCCTGGCCGATGAGGCGGCGAGACTGGGCTGTCCTCGGGAGACGCCGACAGGGGAGATTTGGTCATATGCGCCAGAAGCGAACACGCGCTCCCACGGGGGCAAAATCGGTTGTCTCGCTCTAACGATAACGCCAAACGCTGACCCCGGGGGGAGGGGACATCTCTCCCTCAAAAACGCGTCCGAGGAGTGGATTTCCCTCTGGCGGCAGGATGGACAGTCGATCCGAAGCAGGAGGTGGCCTATGGCTGGCGGCGTTTTTCTCTCCACGGAAGCGCTCCTCTTGGGGGATCCCGAGGAGGTGGTTCGGGGCTTCCATCTCCAGGCTCAAGAGGGCGGCAGGTCCAAAGAGGCTCTCGTCCTCTTTCTCTACCCGCAGGGCTGGAGGGATCCCAGCCGGCTGATCTTCTCTGGGAGCTCCATCCGCCTGCTGGATAAGCGCGGCATCGGGCGGGAGATCTCGTTCGAGCGGGCGGTCTCCCTGGTCGCCGTGGCGCAACTCCTCATGCGACACGCCGCGGTCTTCGCTCGGGCGATTCGGCGACTGGAGCGGGAGCGAGGGCTGACCACCGAGGAGGCCCTGCTCGCCTGGGCCTGCTGGGAGCACGGATACGGTCGGCTTGACGAAGCGCCCGCCCTGGAGCGGGCGCGGATCCAGATCTGGGCGAAGAACGCCCGGGATCCCCTCCGGAAGGGCCGGAAGGTCCTCTCCTTTGTCCAAGAGAAGGCCCTCCAGGCTCCGTCCGATGTTTCGGCCTGGATCCTGCGTCCTCCAGACGAGATGGGACTCCGGTGGCCTTCCGCCCCCCAGGAGGTCCCAGATCAGACCGATCTCTGCGAGTGGCTCGCCGTTCCGCCCGACGAGATCCTGGGGGCCCTCGCGCAGGCCGCCGCGCGGAAGAACCGAGTCGTCCTGATCCTGCCTGGGAAGCCGGTCGCGGGGCTGGAGTTTCACGCGGATGGCCTCCTTCGCGGCTTCTACGATGAAGGCGGGAGCTGGAGGACAGACAACTGGAAGGATAGCAAGGACAGCGTCATCCGTCTCCTCGCCGAGGAAAAGGTAATCCTGCGGCGCGCGGTCGTCCACGCCACCGCCTTCCGCGGCCTCGTGGAAAGCCGTGGCCTCAAGGAGGCCGCCCGCCTGGCCGCCTTGGCTGAGTACGGCTTCGCCTCGTTGCACGACGTCCCGGAGGCAGGCCGCTTCCTCATCCAAGAGGCCACGGACAGGCATCTCTCGATCCTTGAGATCGGAACGCTCGTCTTGGAGCGCTGGAGGGAGGCCCCAAGCGCCGCATCCCGCCCTGCTTAGTCCCCGCGGGGTGAGGCGGTGGGGGCTGGGCCGTCTTCAGGAGATGCCGACAGGGGAGGTTTGGGCATACCCGCCAGAAGCGTGCGCGCGCCCACGCAGGCAAAATCGGTTGTCGCATTCTAACGATAACGCGAAACGCTGACCCCTGGGGGGAGGGGGTATCCCCCCCTCAAAAGCGCGCCCGAGAAGGGACGTACATGTACTATAGCGCGCGGATCCCCCCCGGGGGGATGCACACCCCCCTATACCCCTGGGGGGTATTGGGTCCATATAGTACATGCGGCCATCGGTTTTTCAAAAAAGTGGGGGGTATACCCGATCCCCCCCCGGGGGGGTAGTTTTTGAGATGGCTTAGCATGCTCCAACCGTTTCCCCGCTTCTCTTGGGCGCTTCTTCGTCGCCGGCGCAACGGGTTTTCGCTGTGGCGAGGAGAGGAAGCGGGCCCCCGCCTGGCGAGGGCGTTCGCCTGCGCTCTGGGGGCAAGGGGCGCGCGGGGTGGAGATGGCGATCTTCGCGAGGCGGCGGGCGCGCTCCAGGGCCGCGCCTTGCGGAACGGTCGTTGGGGCTTTTGCCGCGAAGCCGGCCTGGCCGCTAAGGCGCGACGGCGAAGCGGATCAGCAGGATGTCGCCAGGCCTCAGCTCTTGAAACGTCCCCAGCCAACAGCGGCCCTCGAAGCGGGCGGGATCGGAGGAAGAGGGGGCGAAGAGAACGCCTCCGCCCGCGAGAGGATCCTTGTCCGTCCTCTCTGGCGTGTAGGCCACGAAGTAAACCGCCCGCTTGGCCAAATCCGGGTCGTCGGTTTGAAAGGTCAGCCTCAACTCCCCGTTCGCGTCCATCCGCGCGGTGGCGACCAGGCGGAGATCATCGCTACGGACGGATACGTCCAGCGCCTCCCCGGATCCCGGCCAGCGCGCCAGCAGGATCCCCACGGAGAGCGGCTGTTTTCCTCCCCAGCTCTCCGCAATGACCTCGCGAAGTGGCTTTGTCGGAAGGCCGCGCGAGGCCCTCCGGATCTCCTCCCAGGCCCGGCGGGCCGCCTCATCCATCTCGCGCATAAGGGCCTCCTCGCTCTTCGGAGGCAAAGCGGTCAGGTGGTGTTTCGCCAGGGCTCAGCCGCCGGGAGGCGGCTCATTGCGACGGCGTTCGGCCTGTTCGGCCTCCAGCCTCCGGATGGCGCACCCGAAAAACGCGTTGAGGATTTCGATCGTGCTCATATCCCTCGCCGGGCACCCTTTGTGCTCGGCGGCGATTTGGGCGATGAGCTTGTAGTCGCCCTCCTTCCCCCACCAAGAGCAACCCCACCTCTGGTTTTCGCGCCAAACCCTGGCTTCCTCCCGGACCACCGCCGCGCCCTCGGGGATGACCTGGACGATGGTCCAGTTCTTTCGCGCGTTCTTGTGGGAGGAGGTGTCCGTCACCAGAACGTAGAGCCCGGGCTCCAAACCGTAAGTGGCGCTCGTGAGGTCCCTTTGCAGGGGACGCGCCCACTCGAACTCGCCATCCGGGGTGAGGCGGAGAAGGCCGACCCCGGATCGGATGGCTTTGGGGTTTCGGCACAACACGAATTCCACGATTGGCATCGCTCGCCCCCTTTTGGGTCTGAAGGCATGAAGGTGGTGAGCCGCAGGACGCACGAGGTTCACCGATATTGTATGGGGGGGGCGGCTGGATCCGCCCTCCCCCAACGCGATGGACGGGGCGATCCTCGTAATGAGCCGGAGCGATGGCGGGCGCTTCCGCGCCCTGGCGGGCTGGCGGGTTAGAATGGGGACGAGAGTCAAGACGGGAGGCTGTCATGCTTGGCGAGATCTCCCTTGCCTCGAAGGACTTGTTCGCCGAGGATCCCGAGAAGATCGTTCGCGAGTTCTGGCTCCAAGCCGAAAAAGGAGCCGCCCTCGCGCTCATCCTCTACCCGAAGGGATGGACGCAACCTGATCAGTCTCCCGAACGGCTGGTCTTCTCCAAGGACTATTCCGAGGTCTCCATCTCGCTGAGCGCGGAGGGGCATGTCGAAAAGGTCTCGTTCGAGATGGCGGTTCGCAGGGTCGCCACGGCCCAGCTCCTCATGCGCCGCGCCGCGGGTTTCGCCTTGGCGATCAAACGCCTGAAGCAGGAGAGGGGGTTTTCCTCTGAGGGCGAAGCCGTTCTTGCCTGCTCCCACTGGGAGCACGGCTACAGTTGGCCCGATAAGAACATCCCGCCCCAGGAGGGATCCCGCATTGAGATCTGGGCGAACGACCACCTGTGGTTCTACCACCGCGGCCAAGAGGTCCTTCAGGCCATTCAAGACCAGGACTTCCTGTCGGAGGTCATTCAGGCCCCTCCAGACGTCTCGGCCTGGATCCTGAGGCCGCCCGGCGAGCTCGGGATCCGGTGGCCTCCTGCCCCCCGGGATTCGCTTTCCTTCCAGACCAGCCTCGACGAGTGGCTTGCCGTCCCGCCCTTGGAGATCGTCCGGGCCCTTGCGGAGGCCGCCCAGCGGGAAAAGTGCGTTACCCTGATCTTGACCATGGCGGGGAGTCCGGTGGCGGGGCTGGATTTCCATCGGGATGGCTCCGTGATCGGGTTCTACGATATGGGCGGGTATTGGAAAAAGGACAACTGGAGGGAGAACGGAGATGGCATCGCCGATCTCCTCGCCGAGGAGAAGTTGGCCCTGCGGCGCGCGGTCGTCCGCGCCGTCGCCTTCCGGCATCTCGTGAAGGATCGTGGGCTCAGCCTCAAGGAGGTGGCCCGCCTGATCGCCCTCGCCGAGTATGGCTTTTCCTGGCTATACGACGTCCCGGAGGCGGGCCGCTACCTCATCCGAGAGGCCGCGGACCAGCATCTCGCGATCCTGCAAGAGGGGATGTGCGTCTTGGAGGCTTGGGAGCAAGACTCCAGTGCCGCATCTCGCCCCGCATAGCGTCACCATGCGGCGTCATCCTCGCGGGATGATGCGGAGGCCGCGGGCCTGCGGGCTGTCTTTGGAAGATGCCGACAGGGGAGGCCGGCCATGCGCAAGGGTCAGATTCGCCGGGGACTCGTCGAGAAAGAAGGACAGCGCGACATTCCTCCCCACGTCCCGCCCATCTCCCCCGAGGATTTCCTTCTCTTTCAGCGGGACGAAAACGGCAACCCTCGCGTGTTCTTGCTCAGCTGGACCGACGGGGAGGAGGGCCACGTCGTGGAGGTCCTCTTCGATCCCCGCTATTTCCGGCACAGCCCGGATGGCTTCGAGTGGGGATATGGCGGCAGTGGTCCCGCCGAGCTGGCCCGCTACTTGACGTACGGCGTGGCTCGCCACATCAAACTGCCTCGCGACCAGTGGGACGACTTGGACTACCAGCTGGTGAAGGAGAAGGTTGTGGCTTGCATCCCTCGGAACGAAGGCGCATGTCCCGCGCGCGAAATTTACAAGGTCTTGGGCTTGCCGGAAGACGCTCAATCCGGAGAACGGGGGCGGATAAGCGGGCGCGGCGGAGCCTGATGGGGCCCCGGGGCCCCTTCGCCGCGCCCTTTGGCCTCCAAGTAGCGGATCAAGCTCCTATTCTTCTTCTCCCAGCTCTATGGTCAGGGGGCCAGTCAGGCGATAGGTTTCCGTGCCGATCTCCTCGGCGACCTCCACGAATTCATCCTCCGGGACGCCGAAGCCCAGCTCGATGCGGAGAGATTGGATCTCGCTCCCGCGTCCGTCCTCCCGCATCCGGAACAGGTAGGCCCCCACCTCCTCCTCGCGGAGCAGATCCTCTTCGGTGAACCCCACCTCCTTCCGGCGCGCGGGGTCCGCCCGGGAGGCCAGGATGTGGTTGCTGACCTGATGGACGATCAGGGGGCTGTGGGTGATGCAGAGGACCGTCACGCCGGCCCGGGCCAGCCGCACCAGGGCCCGGGCGACCCGACGCTGGCTCTCCGGATGCAGGTGGGCCTCAGGCTCCTCGACGACCAGCATCTCGCCCGGGTTGAGCAGATGCTTGATCCAGAGGACCAGGGGGGCCAGCTCCTCGACCATGGAAGAGGCGCGCCAGATCGGGACCCCCATCCTCTTCCGCCCCGCTTGGGCTCGGTAAACGATCTCGGGGGCGGGCATCCCCTCCGGATGGGAGAAATCCACTGTGCCGTTCAGAAGATCCCTCTCCAGCATCTCCAAGGCGCTCTGGAAAGGAGAGGCGCTTTCGCCCCCTTGGGACCGCCCTGGCTCTTTGGAGGCGCGGATGAGCTCCTCCAGGAACTCCCCCATCAGGCCGGGCACCTCCAGCGCGAGGCCCTCCTCAGCACCGCCCCAGCGGGAGGTCCGTCGCGCGGCCTCGGCGGCCAAGGCGCGCCATCCCTGCAACGCCCCCAGGCGCGCCGCCGGAAGGTAGTGGGAGTCCTCCGGAAGCCCCATGGTCTCCGCGACAAGCCTGTGGATCCGCCGCAACTCGTCCAAGGAAACCCCCGCGATCCTTCGCCGCCCCTCCCAATCGGGTAGCCTCGGGGGCTTCCCCTGAACCGACCAGCGAGGCCCATCGCCTTCGATGCGGATCCACTCGTCCTCCGAACCGGGAGGGCAAACGCGGACGCGGGCCTTGCCTTCAGGGGAGAACCAGGAGATCAGCCCGCTGAGGTCCTCGCCGCTGAAGCTGCGCCACAACTGGCCGAGCACCGCCTCCTGGAGGCCCTCGGAGGAGAACAGCCGATCCGCCAGCTCCTGAGCCGTCGGCGAGTCCGCTCCCTCCTCCAGAGCCCGCGCCGAAAGGATCCCATTGCGCACCGCCCGAACGATGGAATGCGCCAGCGCGGCGGCGCACGACTTCCCCGTGTCCTCGCGCCCGAGGAAGAGCGTCAGGGGGCGAAGCTCGAAGGATCCCGAGACGATCGGGCCGAAGTTTTCGATTTCGACGCGCGGCCATCCGCGATTGAGCATCGCCTCGCGCTCCTTTTTCTGATGGCCATCCGGCATCCCTTCGGGCCGCGGCGGGATATCGCGAAGAAGCCCCGCTTCGCCCGCCTCCGCGCCGTCAGAGGTCCTCGGGCAGGCGGTCCTTGCGGAACACGCCGTGGTGTTTGTCGCTGATCCGCATCTCAATCCCCAGCTCCTCGCAGATCTCCCGCGCCTGCTCGGCGTCGTATCCGCTCCATCCGCGGGAGCGGGCCACGACGACATAGTCCTGCCTCAGCGTCTCCAGAAGGCCCGCCTTCCGCTCGACCGCCCACCTGGCCCATTCCGCGCCCAGGCAATCGGAGTAGAAGCGATCCTTGACCAGGCACCAGAAGTAGACCTCGTGGGGGTCGAACGTCTCCGTGAGCCTCCGCCAGCGGGCCTCGCAGATGGCCTCGAAGGTGACGGGGTCGGCGAAGGCGAGACAGGTGTTCCCGTAGTCCAAGACGAGGAGAAGGCGGCCCGTCTCCTTCGACCTCCCGAGGTGGAGCCGACCGGTGTTGCCGGTGTACCAGACCTCGTAGGGGATGACGCGTGGCTCGCCGTTGAAGAAGCCGAAGGCGTCCTCCACGTCGCTCAGCCTCAGCAGGCCGTGGGCTTCGGCGAACGCGTGAAGGAACTCCATCCGCCGCGCCCGCCGCTCCTGCCGCTCCAGCCTCTCCCTCTCTCGACGCTCCCGCTCGGCGAGCAGGCGCTCGTGGATCCTCCTCAGCTCTTCTTTTGTGACGACCTCGACCTCATAGTTCAGACCCCGCAGGATCTCTGGAGCGTTCGCCCCGAACACCCGAAAACCGGGCGGGGCGAAGAACAAGTCGAACTCCTCCAGCGTCTCCCTGTCCCAGTAGACGTATGGGAGCCCGGCCTTCGCGAGATCCTCCTCGGAGATGGGTCCGTCCACCCACCAGCGGACCTCCGTTGGGGGCGGGGCGTTCCAGAGGGTCTGGCTGGCTTTCTCCTCGGGGATCACCTCGGAGGGGGACACCTCCTCCACCAAGCGGATTCGCTTCTTCATCTCGGCCTCCTTTCTGGCGAACGGGGTCAAGGCACCAGGCTCGCGCTCATTCCTCCAGAGGCCATCTCCGCCACCAATTCCCACCACCGCTCCCCCGAGGGTTCCGACAGGCGGTGGACGAGGCCGAGGATCTGAAAGGCGGCCTCCTTCACGGTCAGGCGGTTCTGGGCGGCGTCGATGGCGGCCTGGATGGCCTTGTCGACCTTGCCGCGGAAGGCCAGGATTCCCCAGTATCCTTCCCGCCAGTCGTCCTGGAGGATGTCAATGAGGGCGCGGCGGAAGGCAGGGAAGGCGAGGGCGGGGAGAGCGATGGTGACGACGGGGCATTCCGGAGCCGCGTATTTGACGACCATTGCCCTTCCAACGACGTAGACGTCGGGGTTCACTTGGATGGGCCTCCGGGCGATCCACGACATCCAGCCTTCCATGGCGGCCTGGGCGGGGGGCGGAAGACGGATGCGCCGCGGGCGAACGCTTGCCAGAACCCCGGCGGCCCAGAGCATCAGTTGCTCCTCCCGCATTGCCTGCAGAGCCATCCGCATCTCCGCGTCCACCAGCGACGCGCCGTGGGGAGGGGGCCCGAACAGGACATCAGACAGACGGACGAGTTGCTCTTCGGCGAGCTGGCCCACGAAGACTGGATTTCCCATTCCTGCCTCCAAGCGGGGAGCGATCTTCGGCTGAGATTCTACCGTGAGCGGCCGTGGTGTCGGGTTGCTCAAGTTGCATCTCGGCGTGGCCGCGCCATCGTGGAACCATGACACCAGCGAGGAGGAGCCCGCTGGCTTCCCCTGAAACGAACCGCCTCCCAGCCGCGCCATGCGAACGGGAGGCCCGTGGGCTGAAGCCGTCTGACCGCTTCTGTTCGCCTTCAGGGCGTCAGCGTCGGGCGTGTGCGCCTCCCATCCCCTTCCGCATCCGCAGAAGCTCGACGGCCAGCGCCGCCGCGCCCGCGGGGGACAGGTTGCGAAGTTTCCTGGCCAGGGTTTTCCCCTTCGGGTCCGACGAGAGCCGCCGCGCGGCCTCGGCGGGGAGGAGAAGGGCGGTCTCAGGCTCGATGGGGATGTCGTCTATCGTCCGCAGGATCCGGCGCATCTCCTCCAGAGAGAGTTTCGCCCTCCTCTCCATCTCCCGTTTGCCTGCCTCCAGCAGGGCAAGCAGGAGCCCGAGCAGGTCCTTCGCGAGGAGCCCGAGGCTCTCGTCCCCCCGCCTCAGCTCCGTCAGAATGGCCTTCAGTTTTGGATCGGCGCGAAAGCTGACGAGGTTCGCGTCGTTCCTCTTCGAGGAGGGGCTGGAAGCCTTCTTCCTCATCCTTCACCTCCTTTCTGGATTCGGATCCGGCGGGCAAACTCTTCCGCCTCCGGCAAGTGAGGCAACAGCTGGGACCAGCTCCGCGCCGACCTCGCGGGCGATCCGCCCCACCTCCCTGGTGGCCATCTCCCAGGCCTTATCGTCTTCGCCTGGGAGATCTTTGAGTCGTTCAAGCCTTGGAATGTCCAAGTTTTCGATAACCATCTCCGTGGAGGCCGTCTCGATATCCGCCGGCGTAGGATCCTTGCCTCCGCGCCGCCGCCTTCAGGGCCTCCAGGGTCGGCGGGTTTTCGCGGCAGACTCGCAGGTCAGGGTAGGGGGCCGCCCACTCCCCGCCAGCCAGGTCGCAGATGGCGTTCAGGACCTCTGGTGGGAT
>Ga0272445_1002702_pt1 | contig 11870 bp, 8 predicted proteins | sample YNPCB0031_FD_194404 | JGI IMG/M metagenome (GOLD analysis project Ga0272445, IMG submission 194404) | Hot spring sediment microbial communities from Yellowstone National Park, WY, United States - YNP-CB-003-1 | ecosystem: Environmental > Aquatic > Thermal springs > Hot (42-90C) > Sediment... | reverse complement strand
GGTTTATGACAAATCGAAAATAAAAGTTGGGCCTTTTTCGATTGAATTTGTGAAAATGAATCATAACATTCCTGATAATTTTGGGCTTTTCATTGAAACTCCGATCGGAAACATTTTCCACACTTCGGATTTCAAGTTTGATAAAAATCCAGTAAATGATACTCCAACTGATTTTAATAGATTGAAAGAAATCTCAAGAAGGAAAATTTTGCTTTTGATGTCAGATTCAACTGATGCCGAGGAAGAGGGGCATTCTCTTTCTGAATCTGAAATTTCAAAGAATTTGGAAGAGATAATAAAGAATGCAAAGGGAAGAGTAATTGCTGCAACTTTTGCCTCTTTGATAAACAGAATCCAGCAAATAATTTCAATCTCTGAAAAATACGGAAGGAAAGTTGCAATCGAGGGTTATTCAATGAGAACTAACGTTGAGATTGCAAAGCATTTGGGTTATATTAGAGCAGATCCAAAAACTTTTATTTTGACAAAGCAAATTGAAAACCTTCCAGATCAAAAAATTACGATTTTGTGCACTGGAGCCCAGGGAGAGGCTGAAGCAGTTTTAATGAGAGTTGCAACAAAGGAACATCCGATAATTAAGCTGAAAAAAGGAGATACTGTGATTTTCTCTTCTTCAGTAATTCCTGGAAATGAAAGAACTGTTCAGATAATGAAAGATGAAATTTTAAGGCAAGGAGCCGAAGTTTTCCATTATAAAATGATGGATATTCATGCTGGGGGTCATGCAAAGAGAGAGGAGTTAAAAAAAATGATAAAGATAATGAAGCCAAGGTTTTTCATGCCAATCCATGGACAATATTCAATGCTTGTTGAACATGCAAAGATTGCAAAATCTTGGGGAATGAAAGAGGAAAGAATACTAGTTGCTGAAAACGGAGATATTGTGAATTTGTCAAAGAAAAAGGTTTTTGTTGAAAGAAAGAGAGTTCCTTCAAGCTATGTAATGGTTGATGGTTTGGGAATTGGAGATGTTGGGGAAGTGGTTTTGAGGGATAGAAAAATGCTAGCAAAAGATGGAATTTTTGTGGTAATTGCAGTGGTTGACAGACAAACTGGAAAGGTTGCCAGGTCTCCTGATATAATTTCAAGAGGGTTTGTATATTTGAGAGAATCAAAGGAACTTTTGAGGGATGTAAGAAAAAGGGTAATTAAAATTGTTGAAACTGCAACTGGTTCTGGAAGGGCAGTAAACTGGGCATATGTCAAAAATGAAATTAAAGAGAAAATTGGACAATTTTTATTCTCAAAAACCCAAAGGAGGCCAATGGTTTTGCCAGTAGTAATTGAAGTATAATCTATGCGAGTTTTCAGCGGAATTAGGCCAACTGGAGAATTGCATATTGGAAATTATTTGGGATCGATCTATCAATGGGTAAAACTTCAAGAAGAAAATGAATGTTTTTTTGGAATTATGGATTATCATGCTATCACTACTCCTTTTGATCCAAAAGAAATGGAAAAAAACATTTTTGAAACCTTAATCGTTTATTTGGCTGCTGGAATTGACCCTAAGAAATCGACGATTTTTGTTCAATCTCATGTAAAAGAACACACGGAATTAGCTTGGATTTTGGGAACGATAACTCCTTTGGGAGATTTAAAAAGGATGACCCAGTTTAAAGAGAAATCGAAAAAGCATCCAGAATATGTTAACGCTGGACTTTTGAACTATCCCCTTTTGATGGCTGCTGACATTTTGCTTTACAAAACTGATTTGGTGCCAGTTGGAAAAGATCAGGTTCAGCATGTTGAATTGACAAGGGAAATTGCAAGAAGGTTTAACAAAATGTTTGGAAAAGTTTTCAAGGAACCAAAGGTTTTGCTCTCTGAAGGAGAAAAAATAATGTCTTTGCAAAATCCAAAAAAGAAAATGTCAAAGACAGACGATCCAAAAGGTTGCATTTTGCTTTTTGATACACCTGAAGAAATTGAAAAGAAAATAATGAGAGCAGTAACAGATCTTGGAAGAGAAATAAAGTACGATCCAGTAAAAAAACCTGGGATTTCAAACCTTTTGAAAATTTATTCGATTTTTAGTGAAAAAAGAATTGAGGAATTGGAAGAAAAATATAAAGGAAAGGGGTATGAGGAATTCAAAAGAGATTTGGCAAAGCTTTTGATTAAAAAATTGGAAATTTTTAGGAAAAAGAAAAGGGAATTGGAAAAAAGGAGGGTTTATTTAAAAGAAATTTTGAAAAGAGGGGCAGAAAGGGCTGAAAAGATTGCAAAATTAACGATGAAAGAGGTGAGGGAGAAAATGGGGCTTGAAATTTAAAGATTCTTTGATAGAATAAAAATCATGTCTTTTTCTGTTGGAATCGTTGGATTGCCAAACGTCGGAAAATCGACCCTTTTTAAAGTATTAACAAAGAGAGAAGTGAAAATTTCGCCAAGGCCTTTTACAACAATAGAGCCAAACATTGGCCAAGTAACGGTACCGGATCAAAGACTGGAAAAAATCGCACAATTTGTAAAACCTGAAAAGGTAACTCCGACAAAAATTGAGTTTATCGATATTGCAGGATTGGTAAAAGGAGCTCACGAAGGAGAGGGTTTAGGAAACCAGTTTTTGTCCCATATCAGAAATTGCGATTCGATGCTTTTTGTTTTGAGAGCCTTTGAAAATCCAGAGGCTGAAAACGTTTTGGGAGAGATAAACCCAAAAAAAGAAATTGAGATTTTGAAGGTTGAGCTTTTAATGAAGGATTTGGAAACGATAGAAAAGGCAATCCAAAAGGCGGAAAAGAAAAAGGAAAAAAAGAAGATTGAAGTTTTGAGAAAAATTAGAGAAAAAGCTTTGGAAGGAAAAATGATTAGAGAAATTGAACTCCAAGAAAGAGAGAAAGAAGAAATTAAAGAATATCAGTTTTTAACCCAAAAGCCATATTTTTGCGTTGTCAATGTTAATGGGAAGACAAAGTATGAAAAATTAGAGGTTCCTCATTTAGAAATGAATTTGAAGGAAGAAGAAGATATGTTAGAGTTTTCAGAAGAAGAAAAGAAAGAGTTGGGATTAGAATCTAAAGTTGAAAAATTGATTGAGGCATGTTATAAAACTTTGAATTTGATAACTTTTTACACGATTGCAGGAGGAAAGGAGGCAAGAGCTTGGACGATAAAAGAGGGATCTTTTGCACCAGAAGCTGGGGGAATAGTTCACTCTGATTTTAGAGAGAAATTTATTCGAGCAGAAGTAATAAATTTTAAGGATTTTGAAAAGGTTGGCTCTTGGCAAAGAGCAAAGGAAATGGGAATTTTAAAAATCGTTGGAAAAGATTATAAGGTCAGAGATGGTGACATAATTGAGTTTAAAATATGAGAATAAGGTATTATCAATTGGCATATTTAATTTCGCCAGAGTTGAAAAAAGAAGAAATTGAAAATTTGCAAAAAGATTTAACCTCTTTCATTGAAAAAGAGGGGGTTTTGGATAAGGTTGAAACTCCTTTGAAAAGAACCCTCTTTTATCCAATCGAAAAGAAAAATGAGGCATTTTTGGGAGCGATATATTTTTTTATGGAAAGCGAAAAAGTAAAAGATTTGGATAAAAAATTGAAAGGAGAAGAAAAAATTTTGAGGTATTTGATAGTTTCTGAAAAAGCTCCAAAGAAAATTAAAGTTGAAAAGAAAATAAAGAAACCAGAAAAGGTCGAATTAGAAGAAATTGAGAAAAAGATTGAGGAAATTTTAAAAGAATGAATCTGAATAAGGTTTTCTTAATCGGAAGATTGACTAAGGATCCAGAAATGAAAAATTTGCCCTCTGGAAAGAACCTTTGTCAAATTTCGATTGCAACTGACAGGTTTTATACTGACAAAGATGGAAATAAAAAGCAAGAGACTGAATTTCATAATGTAATACTCTTTGGAAGACTGGCAGAAATTGCTTCTCAGTATTTGAAAAAGGGTTCTTTAGTTTTTATTGAAGGAAGATTGAGAACAAGAAATTGGGAAGATGAATCTGGAAATAAAAGATCAAAAACTGAAATAATCGCAGAAAGAATGCAATTGGGGCCAAAAGCTCCACCAAAGGAGGAATTGCCACCGATCGAAGAAGAAAAAGAAGAAATTCCGATTGTAGAAGAGGAAGAAGAAATTAATATTGAAGATATTCCTTTTTAGGAAGTAGGAAGTAAGAAGTAGGAAGTAAAAACCATGGCTTGCTATTTTTGTCAAAGAAATATGAATGAAATCGATTTTAAAAATACTCAGCTTTTAAAGAGGTATCTTTCGGCATTGGGAAAAATTAAACCGAGAAAAAAAACTGGAGTCTGTGCTTTCCATCAAAGGAAATTGGCGAGGGCAATAAAAAGAGCCAGGTTTTTGGGACTTTTACCTTATTTGGAATAAGCTTCAAAAATTTTCTTTCTTATTTCCTCTGCCAAATTCGGGTTTTGTTTCAAAAATTCCTTTGCCTGTTCTATTCCCTGCCCCAATTTTTTATTTTCAAATTCAAGCCAACTTCCAGATTTTTTGATCACTCCATATTTTAAACCAGTGTTTATCAAATCTGCTTCTTTTGAAATCCCTTCGTTGTAATAAATGTTAAACTCTGCAGTTTTGAAAGGGGCTGCAACTTTGTTTTTTACAATTTTTGCCAAAATTTTGTTTCCGATGATCTCATCTCCTTTTTTAATTTGAGCTGTCCTCTTTAACTCTATCCTTACTGAGGCATAAAATTTTAAAGCTAAACCTCCTGGAGTTGTTTCTGGTTTTCCATAAGCACCAATTTTCATTCTTGTTTGGTTCAAAAATATGACTATAGATTTTGTTTTTGCAATCGAACTTGAAAGAACTCGGAGCGCTTGACTCATGAGCCTTGCCTGAAGTCCAATTTCAAATTCTCCCATTTCTCCTGCAATTTCTGCCTTTGGAACCAATGCTGCAACAGAATCTACTACTATTACATCAACCTCTCCAGATTCAACAAGGGTTTTGACAATTTCCAAAGCTTCCTCTCCAGATTCAGGTTGCGAAATTAATAATTCCTCAACGTTAACTCCAATTCTCTTTGCATACTCAGGATCTAAAGCGTGCTCTGCATCGACAAAAGCTCCCACTCCTCCTTTCTTTTGTGCTTCAGCAATTACATGCAAGGCAACAGTCGTTTTCCCGCTTGCTTCTGGTCCATAAATTTCAACTACCCTTCCCCTTGGCAAACCCCCTACTCCCAATGCTAAATCCAAGGAAATGCAACCTGTAGAAATAACATCAACACTGGCAGGCTTTATTTCCTTCAATTTCATTATTGCCCCCTCCCCAAACTTTTGCTTAATTTCTTCTATTGCCTCTTTTAAATCTCCTTTTTCAATTTTTTCTTTTTTTGCCATTGCTTTATTTTATCACTTTTTATACCTTTTTCCATTCTTCTTCCTCCTTAATATAAACTTCTCTTGGTTTTGCCCCCCTCGGTGGTCCAACTATTCCCCTTTTTTCTAAAATATCCAACAACCTCGCAGCCCTAGCATAACCAATTTTTAACCTCCTTTGCAAAAGTGAAGCCGATGCCTTTTTCGCCTCAATAACCACTCTCTTTGCCTCTTCATAAAGAGGATCTTCTAATTCTTCCCCTCCTTCTGCAAATTCAACTTCTCCAGTTTCTTCTGCCAATTTTTCTTCTAAACTTTCAATCCTTTCTTTTTCATATTTTGAACTTAAATATTCAACAACCCTTTGAACCTCCTTTTCAGAAACAAAAGCTCCCTGAATTCTTTTTGGCTTTGGGCTTTCTGCAGATAAAAATAACATATCCCCTCTACCCAAAAGTTTTTCAGCCCCTGCCATATCTATCACTGTCCTTGAATCAACCTGAGAAGCGACTTGAAAAGTTACTCTTGCTGTAATATTCGCTTTTATTAATCCAGTGATCACTTCAGAAGATGGTCTTTGAGTTGCCAAAACCAAATGAATTCCAACTGCCCTGGCCAATTGAGCTAATCTCACAATTGCTGCCTCAAGTTCCCTTCCCCTCGCAGCCATCAAATCAGCGAGCTCATCGATTATCAAAACAATGTAGGGCATTGGGGAAATTTTTTTCTCGATTGAAATTTTATTGAAAGAGAAAATGTCTCTTGCTTTAAAGCTTGCCAAGGTTTTGAACCTCCTCTCCATTTCTTCAACTAGCCACCTCAGAGCATTGATTGTTTTTTGAACATCAAAAATTACATCTGTTAGATTGTGAGGGAGGTCGCTGTAGACAGGAAATTCAACTCTTTTTGGGTCGACGAGGATGAATTTTAAAATTTTTGGAGAATTCCGATAAACAAGGGATAAAATTAAAGAATTAAGGAAAATCGTTTTTCCAGTTCCCGTAGCTCCTGCTACTAGCAAATGGGGCATTCTTGCCAAATCTGCAAAGGCAGGATTCCCAGAAACATCCCTTCCTAAAACAAAACAAAGGGGCGATGGATGGTTTTGGAATTGAGGGTCTGAAATCAAATTCCTCAATCTTACTAAAGTCCTTACTTTATTTGGAACTTCAATTCCGACTAAAGATTTTCCAGGAATTGGTGCTTCTATCCTTATTGGATGGGAAGCTAAAGCCAAGGCTAAATCGTTTGAAAGAGAGGTAATTTTTGAAAGTTTTACTCCGTCTGCTGGTTTTAAAGTATATTGAGTCACTGTTGGGCCGACATTAACTTCTCCCATTTCAACTTGAATTCCAAAATTTTCCAGGGTTTTCTTGATAATAGCAATGTTTTGTTTAATATCCCCTGCTGCTGGAGTTCCTTGGTCTTTTTCTAAAAGCTCAAGCGGTGGTCTTTGATATTCAAATTGAAAAGTTTCTACTTTCTCTTTGACTTCTTTCTTTTCAGAAACCTCGGGCCTTTTCTCTTCAATCTTTTTCTCTTCGATCTTTTTTACTTTAAAAGAAGGGGCAAAAATTCTCTTGAAAAATGATGGTCGAAGTTCAATTCTTTCTTCTCTTTTGAAAAGGAAAGCTAGAATGTAAATTCCAGAGAAAATTAGAAGAAGAAGGATAAGGTTTGTCAAAAGAGGGCCAAAAAATTTAAAAAGGGGTTTAATTAAAATTTTTCCAAAAAATCCTCCAGTTTTTTCTTTCAGGCTTTCAGAAAGAGCAGAAATACCAAAAATTATCAACAAAAATGAAATTAAAATGGGAAGAAAAATTCTTTTGTATTGGCTTAAAAAATAGGAGAGGCTGGCTAAAAATAAAAAAATTGGCAAGAAAAACTTTGTAGCAAAATTCCCAAATAGAGAGATTGAAAAAGAAAAAAACTTTTCTCCCAAAATTCCTCCTTTTTTAAAATTGCTCAAGAGAGAAAAAATAGAAAGGAAAAGAAAAAAGATCCCTATTAGATATCTTTTTACTTCCTCTGGCAACTTTAAAAGCAAAATAAAGGGAAAAATTATAATTTTTTTGAAAGCAAAAAGAATTTTTTTAAAAAAAGAGGAGGGAAACTTAAGAACTTTTTTTCTATTTCTTCTATTTTTTCTCTTCATACCTAAATCCAGTTCCTGCTGGTATCAATTTACCAATTATCACGTTCTCCTTCAACCCTCTCAGATAATCTTCCTTTGCTGAAAGAGCAGCCCTAATCAAAACCCTTGTCGTTTCTTGGAAAGAGGCGGCGGATAAGAAAGAATCAGTAGTTAGAGCAACCTTTGAAATTCCAAGGATAATTTGGGTTGCTCTGATAGGTTTTTTCCCTTTTTTCTTTAGTTCCTCATTCTTTTCATAAAACGCTGCTTTCTCGATGATTTGCCCTGGTAAAAATTCAGAATCTCCAGGATCTTTTACCCTTACTCTTGAAAACATTTGCCTGATTATTATTTCAAAGTGCTTATCATGGATTGCGGCTCCTTGCGAAGCATAGACTTTCTGAAGTTCCTTTAACATGTATCTCCAAACTTCTTCTTTCTTAACCAGTTTCAAATATTTTTTCAAATCTATGCTTCCTTCTGAAATCTGATCTCCTTTTTTAACTTCTTGCCCCTCTTTCACAAAAATCGCTGCTTTTGGAGGAACTTGATATTCCAAAACTTTTGGATTTTTAGTTTTTGTTTTAATTATTACTCTTTTGTCTGCAGTAATTTTTTCAACTTTCCCATCTGCTTCGCAAACTATTGCCTCTCCCTTTGGTGGCCTTGCCTCAAAAATTTCTTCAGCTCTTGGTAAACCCATTGTAATATCAACTCCGGCAATTCCTCCCATGTGGAAAGTTCTCAAGGTCAATTGAGTTCCAGGTTCACCGATTGATTGGGCGGCAACGATTCCAACTGCCTCTCCCAAATCTATCAATTTGTTCCTTCCCAAATCCCATCCATAGCATTTTTGGCAAACTCCTCTGATTGTTTTACAAGTTAAAGGTGATCTCACTCTTACTTTTTCAATCTTTGCCTCAACAATTTTCTTTCCTTTTTCCCAATCGATTATCTCTCCCTCCTTAATTATTCCTTTAATATCCTCCAAACAAACTCTTCCAACAATTTTCATCAAAAAGTCTTGGCCAATTTCATCAGCATCCGACCTGAAAATCTCAATTCCTTTTTTATCTCCGCAATCTTCTTCGGTTACGATTACCTCGTGGGCAACATCCACTAATCTCCTTGTTAAATACCCTGCAGAAGAAGTTCTCAAGGCAGTATCGACTGCTCCCTTTCTTGCACCATGGGTTGAAATGAAGTATTCCAAAACCTTCAAACCTTCTTTGTAGCAACTCAAAACTGGAAGTTCTATAATTTGACCCATTGGATTGATAACCAATCCTTTCATTCCGCACATTTGAACAGGCTGCTTCCAAGAACCTCTTGCTCCTGCATTGACCATTTGGAAAACCGGCCCTTCTTTTGGCAAAGTTTTTGGAACCAATTTTTCAATCTCCCCCCTTGCTCTTGTCCAAATTTCGATCGTTTTTTCTGATTTTTCCTCTTTTGATAAAAGCCCCATTCTATATTGCTTTTCGACTTTTTCAACTTCCTTCTTTGCCTTCTCAATTATTTCCTTCTTTTCTTTTGGAATTATCAAATCGTCCATTCCCCAGGTTATTCCAGAAAGGGTTGAGTATTCAAAGCCTAAATCTTTAATTTTGTCTAAAGTTTCTCTTACAACTTCTATTGGATATTTCTCTAAAAGCTCTGCGACTATTTTTTCCAACTCCTTGATCGTTATTAATTTATTCTGGAAAGGAAATCCCTTTGGCAGAGCTTCATTAAAAATTATTCTCCCAACCGAAGTTTCGACCAATTCTCTATTAATTTTAACTTTAACCTTTGCCTTCAAATCAACATCCCCAAGCTCATATGCCAAAATTGCCTCTTCTGGAGAAGAGAAAATTTTTCCTTCACCTTTTCTGTTTTCCCAAATGTCTGTTAGAAAATAGCAACCTAAAACGATATCTTGATATAAAGTAACTATTGGAGTTCCGGTTGCAGGCTTTAAAAGGTTCAAAGAAGAAAGCATTCTTTCTCTTGCTTCAGCTTGAGCTTCATCAGAAAGGGGCAAAAAGATTGCCATTTGATCTCCGTCAAAATCTGCGTTAAATGCTTTACAAATCATTGGATGAATTCTGATTGCTTCCCCCTCGATTAAAACTGGATAATATGCCTGAATTGATAATCTGTGCAAAGTCGGAGCTCTATTTATTAAAACGAGTTTATCTTTAATTACCTCTTCTAAGCATTGCCAAACTTCATCAGTTTCATCCTCTATCAGCCTCGTTGCTGCTTTCACATTATAGGCCAATCCCTTTTCCATTAATTTTCTGATTACAAAGGGTTTAAAAATTTCCAAAGCCATTCTCTTTGGAACTCCAACTTGATCCAATTTCAATTCAGGCCCTACAACGATCACTGACCTTCCAGAATAATCCACCCTTTTTCCCAAAAGGTTTTGTCTAAACCTTCCTTGCTTTCCCCTGAGCATATCGGCAAGGGATTTTAGCAATCTCTTTCCCCCAGTTGTCGCCTTTGTCATTACAGCCTTTCTCATTCCGTTATCGATTAAGGCATCGACTGCCTCTTGGAGCATTCTTTTTTCATTCCTAACAATCACTTCTGGGGCGTTAATTTCTAATAAATATTTCAGCCTATTGTTTCTGTTAATCACCCTCCTGTATAAATCGTTCAAATCTGAGGAGGCATATCTTCCTCCATCCAATTGAACCATCGGTCTCAAATCTGGTGGCAAAACTGGCAAAACTGTCAAAAACATCCATTCTGGCCTTATCCCTGCCCTATCCATTTCTTTAAAGAGCCTTAGCCTTCTCAAGATTGCCTTTTTTGTTTGGGGCCCTGCTTTTTCATACTCTTTTTCCAATTTTTTGATTTCCTCTTTCAAATCCAATTTTTCAAAAATTTTCCTTATCGTCTCTGCTCCAGTTCCTGCCTCAAAACATTCTCCATATTTCAAAGACAAATTCCTGTATTCCAATTCTGACAAAACCCTAAATGGCTTAATTTCTAAAACCTCTTTCCTCGCCCTCTCTCTTTCCTCTTTCAATTTTTCTAAAATCCTTTTTAACTCCTTTTTATCCTTTATCTTTGCCTTTTGCTCTTTAACTTTTGCTTTGTATTCTCTTTCAATTTCTTCTAAAATCTTTTTCTTTTGATTTTCATCGACTTTGGTAATTATGTAAGAAATAAAGTAAATCACCCTTTCAACTTCCTCTCTTGGCAAATTCAAAATCATTCCAATTCGAGATGGAACTCCTCTTAAAAACCAAATATGGGCAACCGGAGCTGCCAATTTTATGTGTCCCATTCTTTCCCTTCTTACCCAAGATTTTGTTATTTCAACCCCGCATCTGTCACAAATCAATCCTTTGTATCTTACTCCTTTGTATTTTCCGCAGTAGCATTGATAATCCTTTGTCGGACCAAAGATCTTTTCACAAAATAGTCCATCTTTCTCAGGTCTCTGAGTTCTATAATTTATTGTCTCTGGTTTTGTCACTTCCCCGTGAGACCAAGATAAAATCTCATCTGGAGAAGCCAATTTTATTCTAATTGCTTGAATATCTTCAACCCTCATGTTTTTCCTCTTTTTCTTTTGGTTTTTCTTTAATTTCTACCCCCAAACCCAAAGACTTTAATTCTGAAACTAAAAGAGAGAAAGAGGCTGGAACGTTTGGTGGTTTTATTTTTTCACCTTTTAAAATTGCCTCATAAACTGCAGTCCTTCCTGGAACGTCATCTGATTTGTAAGTTAGCATTTCTTGTAAAGTATAAGCTGCACCATAACCTTCCAATGCCCAAACCTCCATTTCTCCAAACCTTTGCCCTCCAAACTGTGCCTTTCCTCCAAGAGGTTGCTGAGTAATCAATGAATAAGGACCGATTGACCTTGCGTGGACTTTGTCTGCAACCATGTGGATTAATTTCATCAAGTAAATGTAACCAACAGTAATTTTTTCAGGAAATGGCTTTCCAGTCCTTCCATCGTAAAGAGTCATTTTTCCAGAAATATCAAAGCCTGCCTTTTTCAATTCTTCTTTGATTTCTTCTTCAGTCGCTCCAGAAAGTCCTGGGGAAATTGCATGATAACCCAATTTTTTTGCTGCTAATCCCAAATGGGTTTCTAAAACTTGACCAACGTTCATTCTGGAAACAACAGAGAGAGGATTGATTATAACATCCACTGGAGTTCCATCTTCCAAAAATGGCATATCTTCAATTGGTAAAACTTTAGAAATCACTCCCTTGTTTCCATGCCTTCCTGCAAGTTTATCCCCTGCCTGAATTTTCCTCAAATCTGCAACTTCAACCTCTATCATCTTTATCACTCCAGGATCTAATCTATGTCCTTTTTCCCTTTCAAAAATTTTAATCCCAATTACTCTTCCTTTTTTTCCATGCTCCATCCTTAAAGAAGTATCCTTTACATCCTTT
>Ga0272445_1002701_pt1 | contig 11878 bp, 5 predicted proteins | sample YNPCB0031_FD_194404 | JGI IMG/M metagenome (GOLD analysis project Ga0272445, IMG submission 194404) | Hot spring sediment microbial communities from Yellowstone National Park, WY, United States - YNP-CB-003-1 | ecosystem: Environmental > Aquatic > Thermal springs > Hot (42-90C) > Sediment... | reverse complement strand
AACAATCCTCTCAGTTTCCCTTGCAAGTTTAAGGGGGTCGAATGGCTTAAAATCTGGAGTTAAGAAACGCTGATAACCTTCCATACCTCAATTAAGAATCTGCAAAACTGATTATAAAAGTAATTGTTGATATATAAATAATATGTAAAGGTTTCAATAAGACCTTTAAACTCAAAACGATTACTGCCGAAGTAATATACACCAAATATGCTATTGCCAACGCAATTATAAGATATCCATGACTGTAACTCTTAAAAAAGGAAAAAAGAAAATTAAGTGTTATGTATTCTTAAGTTCTGAGAGAGCTCTGCTCAAGTCCTCTGGCGCGTGATTTACTCTTACGGGCATAGAGTGCTACTCCAGTACCTATTACGATTATGATTACAACGGCTGCTATCAATGCGGGAAATGGTAATCCAAGAGGTGTGGAAGGAATCCCCTGAATAACTAGCTTCCCTGACTCTACAAGCGGGTTTATTGGATTTCCACTGTCATCATCCATCCTTATTATGAGCAGTTCTATGGAGCTTTCACCTTGTTTAGTGTTCCCGAATACTATGGTAGCGAGTTCAATGTTAGTAGCTCCAGGTTTTATTTGATCTTCTAGATCAACGGCTTTCAATACTACGGAGCTTCCTTCAATGGAGCTATTATAGAGTTTCGCCCAGCTTGGGAATTCAACTTTAAGAATTGTCGCGATCTCTCTATTTCCTAAAGAAACCTTTATTATATAGCCAGCCAAGCCGTTGGGAGCTGAGTCGAGCTTCAATACGGCTTTAGCTTCCTCGCCTTGCTTTACCGTTGGAGATATTACTGATACTTTTACAGAATTTGCGGCAAAAGCTGTAGACATTAGGATGAGGCAAAATAATGATGAAATCGCTATTGTTGTTTTAAGCTTCATCTCATAGTTTCTTGAAAAGCTTGACAATATCATCGAAATCAAGCCTCCCATTACCATTAAAGTCGTAAAACTTAGCATATTCAGAGACAACAGACTCACCAAAATGTTTGAAGAATTTAACAACGTCGTCAAAGTCCAGTCTTCCATTACCGTTTATATCCTCAAACAAGCCATCATTATCTAAGTCCATTGGAGATGGAAGGTCTGGAGCTATTGGGGGAGGTCTGATGATAGGCACTACGATTATGAAGGCTGGTGGCGTCGTTGGTGATATTCCTACACCCTTATCATCATCCATTCGGAGCACGTTCACCTCTACGCGTACCACACCCCCAGCCTTCCCTTTCACGAGGATCTTTACAAGGAGGATGTCCTTATGTCCTGCCTGAACTTTGTCTTGAATATCAACTGCCCTGAGCCATACTTTATCGTCCTTAATGGAGCTATCAGATAAACCTGCCCACTCAGGAAGCTCTACTTTAATTATATCGATAACATCTTCGCCTGGAGTTGGCTTCAGCTTCTTTAAAGCCTCTTCGAAGGGACCTGGAACTGTAATTGGCGGTATGCTCAATTGCGGAATGAAGGTAACCTCTATCTCATAACCTGAGAGACCAGTAGGAGCAATAGATAGGGTTATTTCGGAAGTTCCATTTCCTCCAATGAACATGAATACGTTAGACGCCTTTACCACGACTTCAGAGGGTATTCCAGTTATTTTGATTAAGCCATCTTGAGATGCCGCTTCAATGAGCTTCCCAGCCTCATCGTTGAGCTTGAGATCTTTGATCTTTAGAGAAGTAGAGCTACCTGGCTTCCCCATAAGCTTAACTTCAACTACAACTATATCTCCAGAGCCACTCACCCCTGTTGCCGAGCTTGCCGCCACTTTCACCCAGCCCTCTTGGTTGTTGATGTTTCTAACGAAGATGAAATCCTTAATTAAATTCCCTTTATAAGCATCAACGATCTCAACTACTGAGGGATCGAAGGTAAGGGTGAACTGGAATCCCGCAATCTTCACTGCATTTGAAATTGTTATCAAAACTTTCAAAATATCGCCTTGCTTCCCCTCAGCAGACCCAACTTGGACTATGGTTACAGCCTCCTCCTTTTTATAAACTTCAATTAACCCATTCGTGACGGTGGGCGTTAACAGATTCCCCTTCTCATCATTTAGCTGAGCATTCTCAATACGTAGAACAGTTTTACCCTCCATAACCCCCTTAAACTCTATTATGGCTAAAGTTGCCTCATTCTTCCCAACAGCTTTCGGTTGTGCTACCGCAATATATACGAAGCCCTCCTCGTTCCTTATATTTGCAACTGGTGCTCCAAAATCCCCTGCCGAGACCTTTTGAACTTCCACTATCGATTTATCGAAAACCACCTTTACAGAACCGCCAGCCACCCCCTCAGCATTAGTTACTGATATCGCTACATTCACAGTAAGACCTATCTGAACCTTATAAGACCCTATAGATATCTGCTCACCTGCTGGAAATCCGAGGGTTGGAATTGTAAAAATGAGGGGGAGGAGTAGGCAAATGAAAATTAGTGCCATTAACCTATGCTTATACTTTTCCATATGCGTTTCGCTCATCATAATCCGACCACCTTCCTAAGTATTATTGTAGCATCACCAGTATCCAATGCGTTAGTTCCATTCATGTCTCCGATCAAGATATCTTCTGGTAATATGGGCTCTAACCCAACGACCTTCCTCAGCAGTATGGTCGCGTCTCCCGTATCCAGCTTGCCGTTCCTATTCATATCCCCTTTGAGAACAATGGTGAATGGAGCATTGCTTGTGTCACTTCCTTTATTGTTGGCTGCATCATACGCGTCGACTCTGATGAGGCAGTTAACAGATGTAATATTAGGAGTCCTCCAATCGTAAGAGCCTGTGTTCGGAATGCCTTGTGCTACTGGAATCCAGCTTTTGCCGCCATCAGTTGAGTAGAAGATGTCAACCTTAGTCACTCCAACATTATCTGAAGCTGTCCACTTAATTGCACGAGTAACATTAGATGGCCAAACCTCACCTCCATTTGGAGAAACAACCGTAACAGATGGTGGAATATTGTCAGAGGGCGCACCAATCGTGACTGAACCATCAATAGTAGTCGCCTTAATCGCATTCCCGTCGCTATCCGCCAAACTGACGTCGAGTAGGCTTAGAGTTGTTGAAGACCCTGAACTTCCGACAGCCTTTAATCTGACAATAACTATTGAACCTGAACCTGTAACGCCAGCAACCCCCAGTGGTTGGCTTACAAGTATTTTTACTTTCCCGGGAGAGATGATGTTGCTAGCTACTTCAGCATTCGGCATAAGTTTCCCTGCTTTAGCCTCCACGAATTCTAGCACGGATGGGTTGAAGGAGAGAGTGAATATGGCTGTATCAAGCTTTGAAACTTGTGATATAACTACTTCGACCTCATATATGCCGCCTGGAGCGACATTACCTTTACTTGGCTGGAAGCTGAGCGTAACCCCAGTCTCACCCTCAACCTTTATAGTGATCTCAGCAGTGGATTGTGAACCCATCGAATCCCTTACCGTACAGGTAACGACATAGTCTCCCGCTTTAGTGTAAGTGCGGGATGGATTCTGCTCCGTACTAGTCTCCCCATCACCAAAGTCCCATTTGTAGCTGTAGGGAGGAATACCTCCTGACGGGGATGCAGTAAACTGGACTGTTAGGGGGGCTTTGCCACTTGTTGGGTTTGCAGAAATTATGATTTTAATGGGGATCGATTTGATTTCAATAGAAGCCTCTCGAACGTTATTTGTTTCATTACTTTCCTGAACTTGATTCGTGGCATCAACAGTAACTCTGACTATGTACGTGCCAGGAGGCGTTCCCGAAGGTATCAAGAAGGTGATAGAACGGGTTACGGAGGCCTCGGCCCCCAATCCCTCATGAGGAATTGATTGCTCAATGAGGGGCTTCTTTTCTGGTATCCATAGTGGCGGGATTACTTCTACCTTATCGTAGTGGAAACCCGCATGAGCCTTCCCAATGTTGGCTTCTGTGAAACTTATCGTGATTGTTTCCCCAGGGGTTGCAGAAGGTGGGACATCTAGTCTGGACACCGTTAGGTCTGGAAGCGGAATTTCTTGTAAAACGATCACCCTTATTGCCCTCCCTGGCATCCTGTAAACAGCACCATCAGGGGCCTGTCCATTCTTAATAATGGATTCCCAATCGGATTGTTTCATATCCCACACATCATCACCATCCCCAAATTGAGGTGGATGATCATTCGAAGCCACCTCTTCCCCTGAATACATCCACCCTGTGAAAATACCAATGTAATATGTCCCGGGAGCCGTAGGCGCCGTTAAGCTGAACTCAAATCTCTGAGTTGATGTGCCTGTAGGTGCATCAGATGTTATCGTTACGAACCACCCCTTGCTCTGACCAGTTAGCTGTCTCCCCCAGCTCACCGTGCCTATGACGGGCGTTATCCAAGGCCCTCCACGCTTGTTATTAACGATAACTTCTAAAAAGCCACTTATTTTAGCTCCAGGCTGAATAGATATCTCAGGATTCTCAATCCCTAACGGTTGACCATTAACGACAGCTCTTGAGAAATCAACTTTGAGGTAGTACTCTTCCTGAACTATTACTCTTATGGCTCTTCCCGGCATTCTATAGACCGCACCTTCCGGAGCTTGCCCATTCTTGATAACAGACTCCCAATCGCTCATCCTCATATCCCAGACGTCGTCTCCATCTCCATAGTTTGGTGGGTGGTCGTTGCTGGCTACTTCGTCTGGGTTGTACATCCAGCCTGCGAAGAAGCCTATGTAGTATGTTCCTGGACTGCTTGGTGCTGTTACATCTATGTTTATTGTGAATTGTTGAGTAGTTCTTATATCGTTTGTGACGACTCTTACTTTTCCATTGGCGACAGTACCCCTTTCCCAGCTTGTTACCCATATGACTGGTGTTATCCAACTTCCAGGCTGGACATTCTCAACAGTAAACGTGACTGTCCCCGTTATCTTTGAGCTTGGAGCAACTCTTAACTCGGGGTTACTTGTGGAGATTGTTTGACCGTTGAGTGTTGCGGAGTTAAGTTTAACTCCCAGGTAGTAGTTTTGTTGGGTTACTGTGAATACTCTGACGTCGTCGTAGTATACTTTCTTCCCAGGCCATCCGCTTACCAATGATATTGCATTGATTCTATTCGTATCTGATCTGCTTGTTGGTATGTTTTGTCCTTTAAGTTCGCCGTTAATCCAAACGCTGTACTTGTTCGATTGCCTGTCGAGAACTACTTTGATCTTATACCAAGTCCTCGGACTCCATGAACCTAGAACAACTCCATTTTCAGCTTTAATCTTACCATCACTGTGATCAAAGAGCACTGCACCATAGTATGCACCCCATGTTGCAGCTTCCTTGCAGAAGAAAGCTGGATGATCTTGATATCCACTACTTCTCTCATCTATTAGTATGGATAGCTCGTAGCCTATTATTGGGGAGTCTGTTGTGAATTTCCTCTGAACTACTGCCGACCAGCCTGTAGTTCCCCAGAGCTGTAGAGACTTCGTTGGAGAGTAGGAGTAGGATGTTGATATAACTTGATAACTCTTACCCATACCATCCCAAACAATCTCCCATCCACCAGCCGATGGGAAGGTGCCTACAGCATAAGCCTCAAAATTATCCCTGAAAATATCAGTTTCCTGCGCTTGTACCGGTAGTACGGAGGTAAAATTGGTAAGGAGCAAGCCAATGAAGAGTATGGCTATGGAGGTGTAGAGTTTGAGGTTTACTCTATTTACTTTTGATTGTAGAGGCATTTATGGAGGCCTCAGAAAATATGTTTAAAAAAGTTAAAATTTAAAGATTTTGCTGTATGTTAACTTTTCAGTAAAACTTTCTTGAGCAGGACTAGATCTATTGCATCAACTTTTCCATCATCATTCATATCAGCAGCTTGTCTCATTAGAGTGTAATCGGTATCATCAATTTTTCCATCATGGTTGAAGTCGACTGGTGGCTTTATTCCCAAAATAATCTTCTTCATAAGAACCAAATCAACTGCATCTATTGCACCATTGTTATCTAAATCTCCCTTATTAAGTGAAGTTGAAGTTATTGTAAAGGTACCATCACTGATATCGCTCCCTTTGTTACCTGCACTATCATATGCCTCTATTCTTATCAAGCAATTCGTGGATGGTGTACTGGGGATTTTCCATTGATAGCTTCCAGTATTTGGAAGGTTTGTTGCTATTGTAATCCAGCTTTTACCTCCATCAGTTGAGTAGGATATGTCTACCTTATTTACGCCAACATTGTCTGAAGCAGTCCATGTAATCGTACGGGTTTCGCCTACATTCCAAGTTTCGCCTCCATTGGGTGAGATGACTTTGACTGACGGCGGAACAGTGTCAGTGGGTGAAGTAACTGTAAATGCTTTAACCCAACCGTACTGGTCTGTTCCTTCAAATACCGCTTTACCCATAATGTTGTAATAGTTCCCTTCCGATAAGACATAGAGGTAGTAGGTGCCGGGGTTCTTAGGGGTATACGTAAATAGGAAATTTTCTACACCACCATCATATGGGATTTTAATCGAGGGCGGAGCCATGGGGAAGTAAACTTCATAATCCCAAGGTTCAGCTTTGTCCCTATCCAAAATCAACTTAACCCTCGTTCCAATGTACTCGCATAAACGCTTTTGATTAGAAGGCTCAATATTCTTCACCTTAACGCTTATTTCAACAGATTCCCCAATGCTCACAATATCCTTGTTCACGTTCACATCAGTGATAACTTGAGTATGTCTATAGAAATCATATATTCCTGGAGATTTAACGGAAAGCTCCCCCCAATATTCTACGAACCCTAACCCCCCACTAGGCATCCTATCAACAAAAACAACATAATCCCCAGATGTAACGTCAAATTCCGCCGTCACATAACCCTCCCCACCTTTATATGAAACAATTCTCTCTAAGGACTTTGATAAATCAGAAGTGAAAACTAATACACGTATTGAACCACCATCTTTCGGTAGTGGGAGATTACCATAATTATGAATATTAACAATTAACTTTCCCACAGGCGGAAGTGTTACAGTAATTGTGCCTGAAATGTCTATACTCTTCGGCTCACCTTCTGTACAAGTAACCCTTATCAAATAGTTAAATGAGCCAGTTGTGCCTGCTGGAGGAGATGCGGTAACTGTAAACGTTTTCGAAGATCCTGCTGGAATATCGCCTAGGTTTGTTGGGCTTACCGTAATCCAATCTGGGCCAGAAACCTTAGTAACAGTTACACCCTTAACAGTTCCGATAAAAGCTGAGACTGTAAATATCTGGCTCTTAGACTTCCCAGCTTCAATTACGTCATCCCAAAGTATGGGATGAATTTCCATTAGTGATGGTTGTATTCCTGTATCAAGAATAATCATTTGGTGTGAGCTTAAAATATCGGACCCAATGGAAACAAGGAAAGTTAGCAAATCCATTGGACTAAACCAAGCACCACCTGTTAATTTCGCAACAATAAATTCGTATAATTTGTTTGTTGCGGTGTCAAGAATGTTTTCAGAAATTATTTCTGGTATTGATGAAAGCATAACAACGATCGAAGAAGTAACTGTAGGATTTTTTATCTTGAATACAACTGTTCCTTTCCATTCAAGCCATGCCACTTTTTGATCAGCTGTAAGCTTGAATACATACCATGTGCCGAGCTCTTCAGATGTCATATATGTTTTAACAAGTTCAATTTTACCAGCTATCGAATAACTTTCAATTAAAACGCTACTTGGAATAAATATGTAAAGGTATCGAGTTGGATTAAGTTTTGTTGGATAGAGAGGAGCGAGTACATAAGGAAAAGTATCGCTAAAGTCAATTAATAGCATATTTGAAACTTTAGGTTCAACTGAATAACGATAAACTTGAATAGGTAGGAAGCCCTTCACACTATATTGTCTACCTGACTTATCCTTGAAGTTAGAGAGAGAATGGCTGAGAGGCCCCATCCCTTCTATATACATCAGTGTAAGAGTCCGTTCTTCTGCTTGTGTTGAACCATCAATTGGTTTAGCAAATTTATCGTCAGAAATAAGATACGCTTTCCAAGAAAAGTAATATGTTCCGGCTTGTGCTATCCACTCGGCATGCACCGTACCAGTGGCGCCAGCCTTTGCGATTGAATTGCCAAAGAGTCTGTGCCATGTTGTAGCAGATATTATGTTACCGTCTGCATCTTTGACGTAAAACACTACTATAACGTCTTCAGTCAGATCATTTCTATAATCAAGCTTAAAGTATACTGCGTGTGGTGGTGGTTGTAGTGGAGGGAACCATACCTCAAAGCTGGCATGATCTGCTAGAAAACGACGTTCATGTACTGTAACTTTGCTCGGAGTAGTGCTTCCTATGTTGTTGTTTTCGTTTGATTCTTTAACTTCATTTGTGTAATCAATGAATACGGTTACGTAATATTCTCCTGGAGGGGCATCTTTGGGAATATAAACTTCATACTTGAATGTGCGTGATTCTCCAGCTTTAAGGGAGTGGCGTTCTCCAACACCCAAATTATAATTTGTTCCATACTCAGTTTTACCCAAGTATATTCCAGTATTGAATAAACTGGAATCGGCTGTCCCTTGATTCTTCTCAGTGAATTCAACTGTTATCTTTCCCCCAGCTTGCACCTCAGACTGATATACCTTCACGGAAGTTATCGTGAGGTCAGGTAGTATTACTTTAAACGTCGGGCCAGGTTTGTCTCCCCACCTATAGTCGTATATCTTATTCCAATCGTCCCAGTTTCTTAGGCTGGCATATATCTTGTATGTTCCCGAGGGGGCACCGGATGGTATGGTCCATTGGAATGAGTCTGATTTTTGTTGTCCAGGATCTAGCCAATATTCCTTATCTTGAATCGGGGAAGTTTTATGGGAATCATAAACGATTACACCATTTGGATCTTCTATATTAACGACCATGCGAAGGTGAAGCCTGACATTACCAGTATTCTTAATGGTGAATGGTATGCTAACGGTTTCGCTTATGGAATATTGAGTTTTGTCTGTGGTAATCGAAATAATTTGAGCGGCTTCGACTGGCATGGTGACTACCAATGTCACTTGAGTGTTTTTGCTTTTGCCTCCTCCAGTTCCAGTTATGGTTAGGGTGTAGGTGCCTGTTGGTGTGTTTGGGTTGGTGGTGATGGTGAGTGTGGATGTGAATGTGGGGTTGCCTGAGTTTGGATTGAAGTTTCCAGTAGACCCCGAGGGCAAACCTGAAACGCTGAGGCTGACTGGTTGTGTGCTTCCACTTGTGAGGGTGACTGTAATGGTGTAGGTGGTTGACTGTCCAGCTGTTATCGTTCTACTACTTGGAGAAGCGGAAACTGCGAAGTCGAATGCTTCAGCAGTTATCAAAGTCATAGAAGAGCTGCTAACTTCATATCCCATGTTTGTTACTTTATTCCCTTTTATTCTGAACCAAATACTATGAGAGCCAGGTCGAAGGAGATCTCGACCTACATCGAAGCTATACCAACCGATCTCAGTAACTTCTCCCAGCACCACTCCACTACCAAAGGGATTGCCCTCATCTAAGTCTAAGACCACTTGGAGTGGAGATTCACTGTAAGAATGCTTGGAACCCCATGGTGATGTGTAGGGAGACGGCCAAGCTATCCTATCATTTAAGAAAAACTTTACAACACCCTTTACCAGTTTCTCGTATTGGTTAGAGGTTATGGTAAAAGAGAATGCATGTCTATAATGTTTGCCTCCTGAGGCTATGAGCCATAACTGGTTTTCCATATTAGTGTTCTTATCCATCCATGCCTGGTATTCTACCTTTTCCCACCATTGGAATGGCCATATGCCCCTTTTATCTAGGTTAAAGACTTGAAGTTGAAGCTCATAAGTCTTACCTTGTTTCCCGCTAAGATCTCTATAATCAAAGAAAATAACATCATCGGAGGGAGAAGTATAATCAGTTGGTCCTTTAACTACAACTCCATCCTCCAAAAGTCGTACTCTAAATCCCTCATAATTATCTGAATCCCAATTCCCCCTCTTTCGGAACCGTGCTGCGACATCGTAAATTACGCTTATGCCTGAGGCATCGGCCCATTCAATCATGGTTGGTGGAAGATTGAAGGAGCTTCGCTCTATGGTAATCCACTCGCCATTATGTTCTCCCGTTATCTCCTTCCATCCACCAAGTTCTGGGTTGATATTATGGTAAATGAACCAACACACTTTACCAACGTAACTTTTACTTGCTATGATTTCTTCACTTGAAGAGGACGCTTCAACAACATTTGTAAAGTAACTTGGATTAAAGCTACTTAACAATGAAGTAAGCATTAGTGGCTTATCCTCTATACCAGCTAATGTTACCCCTATAAGTTGAAAGTGACTAAAAAGCATAGAGGTTGAGAGGAGGATTAGGAGGAAGGCGAGGAGCTTGTTTGATTTGGTGTAGGTTTGAAGCCGACTTTCTCTATATTGCTTTTGCAATGTTTTTCCACCTAAGCTTCTACTAATAAATATATTAAAAGGAAATGTTAATAAAGCTTTCTTTTATCAATAAGAAATTTATTATTGTTAACTGAGGGTGAAACGCCTATTTAAGAGGGTTGAGGTTATAATTGAAGAAACGTAGTGCCATTGTAAAGGAATTATGATAGGAGAGGAGCTTGTTAAGGTGTTTGTATAATATTGGGTGTTATAAAACTAGATGTGATGGTGTTGGCTGGATCTAACCTCCAATGATTTCGCATACTTTTATTGGCATTGTGAATTTTCGCCACAAAATTTAACATCATCAACTAAAAATATGTACAACTTTTTCAATTTCTTCTCTTCTATTGTTGCTTCTCTAACTTTTAGACTTGCACTATCACAAACATCCACAAAATCGCCTATAGCAAAGCTTGGAGCGGAAGCTGAAATTTTTAAAAGTTGAACTAGCTATTAACAATACTATTAGAAAAACATAGATTAAAAACAGGAATAGAATGAGTTATACGTGGAATGTATGGGTGCAGTCCTGGCACACGGTCAAATACTTCGGCGGTTGACCCAGGTTAACTATAACGCCCAGAAGAGCAGTGGAGAAGCTGAAGTAAGGGTTTATAGGAAGCCGAAAAAGATGTATTTAGAGAAGAGTAATTGATGTAAGCTTACTTCATAAACAATGTATGGAGGAATCGCTTTAGACAGATTACCCTTAAGCAATTTCTATTATTTACGAAAGTTGTATGTTTATTTTAATCTTCCATCAAAGTTTCTTAATAATGTACTCAGAATGTAGAATTCGCATCCTCCCTCTCACAAGTCTTTAAATTGGGTTTAAATAATATTTAAAAAGGACGTCTCACTTTTATTATTATTGAATTAATGGTTGAGTATGTCTAAATTACTCAAATTTATTTATGGAAGAAGAGTTATAGCTGCAGCATTACTTAGCATTGTTATCGTCTTGTTGGCGTTATAAGGATTGAGGGTTACATAGAGGAGCCTAGCGTTTTAAAGCATTATGTTGATGTTGTAAATCAAGCTATTTTCAATGATAGCATAAAGGCTGTTGTTGTGGTTATTGATTCTGGTGGAGGCTACGCAGATTATATTGAGAACATCTATCTTGACCTTATGATGCTTAAGGGAAGGAAACCTCTCGTCGCATCAATAATTTCAGCCCTTTCAGGAGGCTACTATATTGCCGTCGCCGCCAACTACATATTTGCACATCCAACATCCATGGTGGGAAACATAGGGGTAAAAGCCTCCATGCCACCAATACTAATACCCTCAGAAATCTACATAGAAACTGGTGCATATAAGTGGACTGGCTTCTCAACACTACTCTTCCCATTCAATTTAAGCAGAGCACTGGACAACTTCATCTCAGCCATTGAGAAGAATAGAGGCGATAAATTGAAGGTTCCACGAGACCATCTCAAGAAAGCAC
>Ga0272445_1002699_pt1 | contig 11885 bp, 5 predicted proteins | sample YNPCB0031_FD_194404 | JGI IMG/M metagenome (GOLD analysis project Ga0272445, IMG submission 194404) | Hot spring sediment microbial communities from Yellowstone National Park, WY, United States - YNP-CB-003-1 | ecosystem: Environmental > Aquatic > Thermal springs > Hot (42-90C) > Sediment... | reverse complement strand
AAAATGGCTCCGCCCAGAACCCTATTTCAAATCCCATCTACAAACACTCCATCTCCTCTTCCAAAACATATTCCAACCCCCTCATATAAAAAATAAAAAACTTACACAAAATTATTGAAAAGTGCCACCCCGGTCTTATATCTATGTTCTCTATGCGAATTTTCTTCTCTTTACAATTTTGTAAAGGGATGGAACGAATATGAGGGTTATCATTGTTGAGACGAAGAGACCGCTTATAACTGCTATCCCAAGGGGTCTCCATCCCTCTGCGCCTTCCTTTCTCATAAGGACAAGGGGAACCATACCCAGCATTGTTGTAAAGGCTGTCATAAGAACCGGTCTCAATCTCCTCTTTGCTCCTGTTCTTATTGCCTCTTCAAGCTTCATCCCCCTTCTCAAAAGTATGTTCATGTAATCAACAAGAACTATGGAGTTTTTGACAACTATTCCAACAAGGACAACTGCTCCAACTATGGAAACAATGTTCAGGGTCTTTCTTGTAATTAAAAGACCAAGAAGAACCCCTGTTATGGCAAATGGAACCGCAAACATTATGATGAAAGGGTCCACAAGGGATTCAAACTGTGAGGCGAGGATTGCATAAACAAGAAATACAGCGAGGACGAAGGCAAGACCGAGAGCACTAAAAGCCTCTCTCTGCTCTTTAACCTGACCTCCAAAGGAGATATCAACTCCCTCAGGGAGGGTCATTGATGAAAGCCTCTTCTTTATATCATTGACAACATCACCGAGCGGTCTTTTATATACATCTGCCTCAACCCTTATCATCCTTGACTGGGATTTTCTAAGTATCTCAAGGGGACCCTTCCTTTCCGTTATGTCTGCAAGGTTGAAAAGCCTCGTTGACCTTCCTCCATACGGAGAGATCAAAGGAAAGTTTCTCAAATCGTCAATCTCATCCCTGTATTCCTTTGATAGCCTGACAACAATATCATAATCTTCACCTTTTTCCCTGTATTTTGATGCTGAAATTCCCTCAAATCCAGCCCGCAGTTCCATGGCTAAGAAACCGAATGGAAGGCCAAAACTCATTGCCCTTGCTCTTGAAAGGGAAACCCATTTCTCGGGCTTCGCCTCCTCGTATGTCATGCTTACTGCCTGCGTTCCAGGTATCTCTTTAACCATTCCAAATACCTGATATGCGACACTCTTCAGTGCTTCAAGGTCATCACCGTATATCTCTATAGCAATTGGTTTTAATCCACCAAATACAGTCGCCGCCATAGGGTCCTGCATGGAAAACTCAATTTTTACAGGTCCTGGGACATTTTCCTTAACCTTCTTTTCAAGGAAGTATGAAATCTCCTTTGCGCTCCTTTTTCTCTTTTCCTTATCAATTAACCTCACCATCATCATGCCGGTATATGTATCCTCCCTTGTCCCCATGATTGTCCCCCATCCTGTCTCAGTTGGTCCTGCACGAGTTATAAAACTTTTTAGTTCAGGAATCTCTTTTTTAGCAATCTCCTCTATCTCCCTGTTTACCCTATCAGTTAACTCAACTCTGGTTCCTACAGGAAGTTCAAGAATCCCTCTGAACTGCCCCTGGTCTTCCTCTGGAAAGAATTCGGTGCCTATGAACTTTATAGAAAAAAGGCTGAAGGCAAAAACTGCTATTCCAGTGGAAATGACCGTTAGAGGTTTTCTTATAGCAAAGGAAATGATTTTTTCATAAAAACCCTCAAGGGCATTATACCATTTTTCTGAAAGGACATAGGCTTTATCAAAAATCGGAATACCCCCCTTTATCTTCAAAAGCCTTGATGCAAGCATTGGTGTTAATGTGAGGGAAACAAGGAGGGATGTTAAGATGGTAACGCACACAATCAATCCCAATTCCTTGAAAAGTATTCCGGTTATTCCCTTTATAAAAATTATTGGAAGAAAGACCATCACAATCGTAAATGTGGATGCGGTAACAGCAAGACCAACCTCTGATGCTCCTGTAACAGCGCTTTCCTCCGGAGAAAGCCCTGAGGAGTGATGACGGTATATGTTCTCATAAATCACTATTGCATCGTCAACGACCATCCCTATTGCTATTGCGAGGGAAAACAGTGAAAACATATTTATTGATGAACCGGTAATGAAAAGGAAGATGAATGCAACTATAAGGGAAAAGGGGATTGAAAGCCCTATTATAAAGCTTCCCTTTATTTCCCTTAAGAAAAGAAAAACAACAAGAATAACAAGTAAGCCACCAATCACCACAGCATCCCTCAGATTTTCAATTGCCCTTCTAATGAAATCAGAGGCGTCAACCACAAGTTCAAAATGGACATCCGATGGGAGTCTTTTTTGAAGTTCCTCTATAGCCTTTCTGACCCTGTCTGCAACCTCAACTGTGTTTGCACCAGATTGTTTCTGAATCATCATCAGAAGCCCGGGCTTTCCGTTAACCCTCACTATTGTTTCCTTTTCTTTAAATGAATCCTCAACAGTGGCTATCTCCTTCAACCGCACAGGAACAGGATTCTGAAATGAAAGGACAGAAAGGGGCTCCTTAAACTTGAATCCGACAATCACATCCTCAATCTCACTAATGCTCCTGAATTCACCGGGTGTCCTTACAGTGTAATCCATCATGCCGAACTTTATATGCCCTGTGGGAATTGTGAGGTTTTCAGCCTTTATCGCATTTATTATCTGATTCATGGAGATTCCAAGGGATTCCATCTTCTCCTTATTCACATTCACATGGATTTCCCTTTCAGGACCTCCTACCAGCATAACAAGGGCAACGCCCTCAAGTCTCTTCAAAGGATTTATAACCTTATCCTCAAGAAGCTTTCTCAGTTTTGGATAGTTTTCATCTGCGGTAACCCCGTAGAAGAGAATGGGCCACATGTCCATATCAAACTTGTATATGGCTGGAGGTTCAATATCCTCTGGAAGCCACCTCTTCGCCATGTCAAGCCTTGAACGAACGTCGTTTGCCGCTTCACCCATTTCTGTTCCCCAGTTGAACCTCAAGCTCACAACAGATATGTTTTCAACTGAACGAGACTCTATCTCCTTCAGGTTTGGAACCGTTGCCACATAATCTTCAATTACCTCGGTGACAAGTGTCTCAACATCTTCCGGTGAGGCACCTGGATAGATTGTAACAATAGCCATTGCGGGAAGGGAAACCTTCGGCATGAGGTCTATTGGAAGGAACTTGAGAGATAAAAGACCGAGCGCAAGAATTCCAAGAAAAAGCATTGTTACGGAAACAGGTCTTCGGACACTTATTTCAGGCAACTTCATAGTTTTTCCTCCATTCTTATATTCAATTTCGCTCCCTCCCTCAGAACATCTTTTCCCATAACGATGACCTCATCTTCCTCTGTCAGTCCCTTTTTTATCTCTGTATACAATCCATCCGTGATTCCCCTCTCAATAAATTTCCTTTTAGCAAACCCGTTATCAGCTACCCATACATACTCCTCCATCTTTTCGTTCTTCATTATAATGTCAGAAGGAATTGAAAGAACCCCCTTTCTTTCCTCAATTATAAGTGTGAGCTCTCCATACATTCCGGGTCTCAATATATAAGAAGGATTATCAAACAGTGCCTCAATCTGTGCTGAACGGGTTGATGGATTTACTACCGCATTCATCCTCCAGACCCTGCCCTCAAAGGTCTTTTCAGATGATGATATTCTTAGAAGCGCCTTTGTCCCTATTTTGATAGAAGGAAGTATCCTTTCAGGGGTTTCACAAACTGCCCTTATCTTTTCTATTGACACAATTTTTGCAATCGGTGTGCCCATGGACCTTGACATTGTTGGCGGACTTACCTGTTCTCCTTCTTCAACATATATCGTTCCGATTATTCCGGAGATTGGTGCCTCAACATTAAATGGTCTATACTCAACCCCTGTTATATCCTGGTCCACCACAGCAATCACATCCCCTTTTGATACTCTCTTCCACTCACTAACATTTATCTTTATCACCTTCCCCTGAACCTTTGGATAAACATCAGCCTCGGTCCAGCCCTTCAGGGTGCAGAAAACCATCTCCTTCACCGATAGGTCTCTCTTTAAAGGTCTTGTAACAGTAACAGGAAAGGTCTCTACCTTCATGGATTTTTCCACTTTCTGACAGGAAAAGCTGGTTAAAAGAAGTAGAAGAAAAACTGCTCTCTTCATATCTTACCTCCTTTTACAAGATTTTCTGTCATGCCAAGAGCCCTGTAAAGGGATATCCTGGCAACTATATAATCATAAAGGGATTTTATGTAATTCATCCTCGCACTTTTAAATGCGAGTTGCGCATCCATAACCTCAACATTTGTCATCAAACCAGCCTTATACCTTTCCTCTGCAATCTCAAGCCCCCTCTTGGCGGTATTCAGGGTCTCCTTACCCGCATTCACCCTCTCAATGGCTGAGAGGAGGTCCATGTATGCCTTCTTCACCTCAAGTTTCACAAATTCCTCCACCTCCTTCCTCGTAAAGTAAAGGCTCTCTTTTTGTGCCTTCATAGCCTTATAGGTGTTATATGTCAACCCTCCATCAAATATGCTCCATTGAAAGCCGAATAAAAGAGAACCACTCCTCAACCACTTTCCTGTCGGGTCGTTTGTTTCAACCTGATAACTTCCAGTGAGTGCAAATGCTGGTAGAAATCCCCCCCTTACAGATTTTGCTCCGTTATCAATAGCCTTTTCATAATGCTTTAGAGCCTGAAGCTCGGGTCTTTTTGAAAGGGCATTTTCTATAAACCATTCAAGGCTCTCCTCAGGCGGAGAAACCACCAGGTCTTCAATCCCCCCTTTTGGAAAAAGGTTGCTGTTGATATCCACCCCGATTACCTTTCTGAAATAGATAAGGGCAACACCATAGGCATTTTCCGCATCAATTGCCTGAGTTTTTGTATTTGCAACCTCAACCCTTGCTCTCAAAACCTCAAAGTCAATAGCCTCACCAGCCCTGAATTTAGCCTCAACAACCTTAAGGTGCTCTTCAGCGGTTTTGAGGGCATCCTTTGTTAGAGAAAGGAGTTCCCTTGCAACGAGGACTCCATAGTATGCCTTTATAGTCTCCTTTATTATGTCCTCCCTCTTACCCCTGAATTCTTCCTTCTTTCCTGATAAACTCTCCGCTTGAGCCATGAAACCATAAAAAATTCTTCCCCATGTAAAAATGGGCTGTGTTCCCTGAAGTTGAACCGCATAATCGTATGTAAAATCAAATTTCATCTCTTTCCCTATAAATGGCTGGAACTCTTTCGGAGGCTCAATTGCTCTCAATTCCTCTGCTATAATTCTGGAACCAGCAAGGTTAACCTTTGGAAGAAATCCTGAAAAGGCACCCCACTTTTTGCTCTCCTCACTGTCCACCTCCTTTCCCGCTGCCTTAAGGGAAAAGTTGTTCTCTATCGCAATGGATATGCTTTCCTCAAGGCTTATCTCTTTCACTTCTTCAGCAAAAGAGTTCAGGGCAAGCAGAAGGAACAAAATTATAACCTTCTTCATTTCTCCTCCTTCTTTATTCCTTTATTCAAAACCCTCATAATCACCTCCGTAAGTTTTTCGGGATTAATCTCCTTATTCATCCTTATATGAAACACAATCAATTGATGAACCATCCCGAGATATATGAGGGTAAGAATAAGTGCCTCTTCATCATCCCTCGCCCCTGAAAATTTTTTTACAATTTCTTTCACTGCCTGAAGGTGTTTCATAAAGGTTAAAAAGACCCTTTCCTTCCACCTCTCCCTCCTTTCCCTCCTAAACCCTATTGTCTCATTCATGAAAAGTCTGAAGAACTCTCCGTATCTTATTCCCGCATTGAAATAGGCTAATGTCATTCCCCTTAAACTCTCAAAGGGTTCTTTAAAACTTGAAGCTGCCCTCTCAACCTCATGGAAAACCTCCTGAACCTTTGCCTCAAAGAGGGAGATGTAGAGCTCCTCCTTGTTCTGGAATATATTGTAGAGGCTTCCAACGCTCATCCCGCAGAACTTCGCTATATCTGACATCTTTGTCGCATGATAGCCCTTCTCCGAAAACACGCCGAGGGCTACCTTCAAAATCTCATTCCTTCTGAACTCCTCTTCTTTTTCTTTTATTGAACGAATCTTCATTTTCATGAATTATTATTCAAAATTCAGAATCACTGTTCAAGCTTTTTTCAAAACTTTCACCCTCATTTTGATAAAAAAGAACCATATATCCTTTTCAAAATTTTTACCTCTTTCAACATTCCTTCCTCTTCACATTTTTTAATAAGTTCCAAATACTCCATCTTGTGTCTTGATATCCTCTCAAGGGCTTGGGGAAGTCTGTTATAGGAATAGGCGATTGAAAAATTTATAAGAGCATTCTCAATATCTCCAGTAGTTTCATAGGCAGAGCCAAGGTTGAAATATAATTCTGCTGACCTGAAAAACCTTTTTGCCCTTTCAAGCTCATTTATGCATATTTCTGTCCTTCCGGTTATACAGTAAAGGTATCCGAGCCAGTATCTTCCTTCACCATCATAGGGGGCATATCTCAAAGCCTTCTTCAATCTCCTTTCCGATGCATTTATCAATAATGATTGAACCTCTGGGTGAGCTGTTTTCAGGGCTTCAAGAAGATATATCTTTCCGTATTTCTTTTGTGAATCTCCAATGATATGGGCTGATGTGTAAAGGAAGAATGGAATTGTAATAATGAAAAGAAGCCATTTGGGGATGAATCTGCTTTCCTCCATTTTATCCTCAGAGGAAAAGAGAACACCTGCTGAAGTTATTGCATATAAAAGGGATACAGGAAAGTTTAAGGATGGCTGAAAGAAGGAGAAGATGAGGAAAGAAATGACAGAAAGAGAAAAGCCTGTCAACAGAATATCTCCTCTTTTTATTATTTTTACGCCTTTTATGAAAACCTCTATCAACAGAAAAAGGGAAAGAAACAGACACAAAACCCCTGTATCAGATGCTATTTCAAGGAATATATTGTGTGGCTGGTAGTAAAGAACCCCCTCCATTTTCGGAATAGCATACTTTGAAATAAAACCCTCTTTTTCCTCTTCCTCAACCATTATATCAAAGAATTCAATCTTGAACCTTCCTGGACCCGCTCCAAACAATGGGTTTTTAAAGATAATCTTCGCTGTATAATACCAGAGATTGACCCTTTCCCTTATACCCTTATATAATTCTGTGTATCTCAACTGGTTCAAAATAAGAGGATGTTTTTTCATACAGGATATAAGAACCCCGGAGAGAAAAATTGTTCCTATCAGAAAAAGAAGCTTTGGTCTTATATTTAAGGATTTGATGTAAACAATAATGAGAAATAATGAAGTGATGAAGATTGCAATCATCCCCATTCTTTTTCCTGCGAGGGTTGAGACATAAAGGGATAAGAGATAGGAAAGGAAACCGATAGATTTTAAAAATTTTTTTGTTCTGCTCAATGAAAGAGAAAGGGCAACTGGTGCAGTTGTTGAAAGAAAGGAGATGAGAGGGATTGGTCCACCAAGAAATCCCCCTGCCCTTGAGGGAAGAACCCTTTCAGGGGTTTCAAAAAATGGCAATAAAGAGAAAAAGGGGTCAATTCCATAAAACTGAAAGACCGCGAACAGAGCGTTAATCAGTGATGTTATTGAAAATATAAATGCAATGGAAATATGGTTGTCTTTTCCTTTAAAGATATTCAGAAGGAAAAGAAGATATAAAGCATAATTAAAAATGGCGAGGCTTCTTGTTAAGGAATATAATTTTGAATCAGAAGAAATGGCGGATATAAAGGGTAAAAAGACGAGAAAAAAAAGAAAGATGTGAAACCTTTTTATTTCTATGGAAAGTTTCTTAAAAAGAGAAAAAGAGATAAGGAAAAGGGAGAGGAGCCATTCCCTCGGTATAAAGAATGGCTCATCCCCCCATGGATTTATAAAGAACGGAAGGAAAAAGAGAAAAAGTAGATGCTCAATCTCCTGTATAGCATGAAAGCCCCTTATTTGTTGCAAAGCACTTCTTACCTTCTGAATCAACATAACAGGCTCTTACATTGTTTGATATCAAACCGCTGTTTCCATCTTCATAGGCACCTGTCTTAACATAAGAGGAATACCTCCTCCATCCATTATTCTTATACCTCGTCACACCACCTGGAGAAGGAAATTCTACTCCATATTCCGAATCTGTCGCAATCCATATATCCCTATCCACATCCTCACAGATACCCCATACATAGTTAGAGCCAAGTCCATCCCTCTTTCCAGTTGAAGATTCTGTATTCTCTACCGTATATGTTGTCCAGGTTGTCCCATCAAATGTAGTAAGTCCACAATAATAATTCCAACCAAATGCAAGCCAGAGGAGCCCATTGGAGTCCTCATAGAGATTATAAACATAGGGGGAACCGCAGATTGTATTTTGAACCTCATAACTCGTCCATGAAAAACCATTGAAGAAGGAGATTATATTCCCAATTATATACCCACCAAATGGACTATAATAATATACCCACATCCCTGATGGTTTCTTTTGTATTCCCCCTATTGTGTTTGATTTAAGACCATCTGTTGAATAGATTGTATAGGTGGTTGAATTCCATGGAGAACGGTCACATTCAACCCACAATCTTGTATTATCATTTCCCTCTATATAGCACCAGCTCCCGGTATCAGTTTCAACCCATTTTCCTTTATGCTCATCAGGAATCCAGTTCCGGGAGGAATCTTCAATGTACCCCCAACATCCTACGTACTCCCAACATTCTACCGATGTAATCTCTCCGTTTATGGATGAGGAGGATGTATTCTTGACATTCCTTAAATACCAGTTTGAACCCTGTTTAATGGATATTCCATTTGATGTGGCAATATAAAGGGCTGAAGAGGATGGGTCATAATCAACATCATTCACTCCATTTGAAGGAAGACCTTTTAGGACAAAATACCTGTCCCCTGCCTTTATAGGTCTTGAACCCCTTGAGAGATAATTCTTTGGAACTTTGAACTTTATGGTATTTTGGGTATTTGAGATAATTTTGAATGTATAACCATTTATGAATATCTCCTTTCCAGCGAGTTCATCAGGTTGAAAGGATTTCGTTGTATCCTTGATGGTAATGGTGTTATCAAGGGTAAAATGATAGGTATCATCAGGTTTTGGGAATCCGAGGTCTGGATTTGAAGCAATTGGGAGCCTTTCTGATATATAAATCCTCGTGGTTTCTGCAGAGGCGATTGTGTAGTATCCATTTTCAATAAGTATATAATTCCCTGTGCAGCAAAGAGGGAAATTCTTGGTATCATCCTCAATAACGGTTTGATAACCCCATCCGTATTCTTTATAAACCCCTGTTATTGTGGAATTTATTCCATAACTCACCTCTGTTATATTTCCATATATTGCTGTATTTAAGGTGTTATAATTCTTCCAGTTTGTCCCATCAAAATGGGAAAGACCACCACTCGTTGCAATGTATTTCTGCCCATTTACCTCTGTAATGCTATTGACATAACCTCTAAGACCTGTATTTAGAAGATAAGTCGCTCCCTCATAGACCCTTCCATAAACAGTGAGTGTATTTGATGAGTTCTGCAAAACAGTAAATCCATCACCAGAGCCAACAAGCTCATCAGTCTGGAAAGATGCAGAGGGGTCATAAAGGACTGTAATCTGTGGTGTAAGTTCATAATCTATTTGGTATTCATAAAGATCATCATATATATATCCCTTTATTGTATCCGCACTATTATCAAGAATATAACCATCATAGTAATAATCATCATAGTACCGCCTTCCTAACATCCTCCCCCTCAGACTTCCTGGTGTCCAGTTCTGGCTTGTATCCCTTATTTCAATTTCAACACCACAGCGCCATATATCACAACCCCATTCATCATATCCATAATATGAGAAATAAAACCTTGTATCATAAAAATAATCAAAATACCACCATGTTCTAAATGTTATTGAATTGGATGTATTTGATTCAATTGGAAAACATACCCTATACCAAGTATAAGAAGGAGATACACATACACCCCTATCTGTAAGGGAGTTTGGTTCCCAGTTCTTTGTTGTATCGGTGATTGTGTAGTGATAATAATTTCCATCGTAATAATAATCCCAGCTTTCAATGTTACCTGCAGGGATGATTTCTCCAGTTCCATAATCCGGATGTTCAACACTTTCAGCCTTTACAGACTTGCCAGTGCTTTTTACGGTATAATTTCTGACAGAACCATCCTGTGATATGACCGAAATTCCATCATAAGAATATGCCCATATTTCCTTAGATGAATCAATAAAAACACCTTTTATATTATTAGATAGAAGACCATCTATTGTCGTGTAATTCTTCCACCTTGAGAGGACATTGACCTGATATATATGATAAATGCTATTTCCAGAATTGTCTGAAACACAGACCACAACAGGATGGGGCTCAAATGTATCCTTGAAGTGGGGATACCATATTATTAAACCATCCTGTGTCATTGTCATTCCCTGAGGAAAAACCACAAGGGAAAAGTTTATCGGGTCATTCTCAGGGTCCTGTGCCTCAACCTGATATGCATAAAGGTCATCTTCATAAACCGATGTAACAGGTGTTGAGGTAACATAGGGAGGCTGGTTTCCTGCACCTCCAACTGGTAATAGGTTAATCGTCCCCGCATCTGTCGTCTCTCCTGCCTTAACAACAACCTCTTTGCTCTCCGTAGTATATCCAACCTTATAGGCAGTAAGGGTATATGTGCCAGGCTCTACATCAGAGATTTTATATTCTCCATTATCCGATGTATATGCGGAATGGGATGTCCCCTGAAGGAAAACAACAACACCTGAATTGCCACTCTGAGAACCATTAAGTGTTACCCTTCCAGCAACAACTCCTTTATCAGGTGATGGACCAGGAAGAGGGATTAAGTTCATATCAACTCCACCTGTTATCTGATTCTTTAAAACAGTAACACCATTCACCTGAGCGGGATTGTATCCATCCTTTACAGCCCTTACATCATAAGTCCCAGGAGGGACATGGGTAATGGTATAAGAACCATCATCTGCAGTATAGGCAACATAGGAGGTTCCTACTATAAATACTGCGATGTCACCATTTCCACTCCCTGCACCATTCAGCGTAACCCTTCCTGCTATCCCTCCATACTCCTCACCGCTTGGCCCTATAGCACTCCTTTGAAGGTTAATCTGAGGAATCACAGTTACTCCATTCTCCTCAACAAGAACATTATCCACCCTCGCTGATGTGTAGCCACTTGCTACTGCCATAAGGGTATACTTGCCAACCGGTATCCCCCTCAGTTCAAAACTTCCGTCATCCTGAGTGGTTGTCATATAATTCGTTCCAAGGAGAAAGACAATTATGCCAGCATTTCCTGTGCTCTGTCCCTCAAATGTGATTTTGCCACTTATACTCCCTGACGGAACCACCTTTTTTGAAAGATTCAGAACTATTCCTGTTGTGACCTGTCCTGCCTTAACAAGGACATCCTCTTGAACTGCGGGCTCATAGCCTTCTTTCTGTGCTATGAGTTTATACTTTCCCTCGGGAACATTACTGATGAGAAAGTTACCACCATCATCCGTAAATGAGACGAAGGATGTTCCTTCAATATACACTGCTATACCCGCATTTCCTGTGTTTTTACCCTCCAGCATAGCCTTTCCTGATATACTTCCTGCATTCTGGGGGACTGTCTCTATTACCTTCTCCTTTTCACATCCCAAAAAAGCCATAAAAAATAAAACCACAACCCCAAAAACTACCCTTTTCTTCATTTTCAGGTAGTGTTTTGAATTTTGTGTATGAGATGAAAAGAGAAGGGGGAGATAGTAAAATACCCCCTGATGGTAATGAATACCACCAGGAGGTGCAACATGAATAAAGAAAGACTGAAAGAGACTATTCA
>Ga0272445_1002698_pt1 | contig 11887 bp, 13 predicted proteins | sample YNPCB0031_FD_194404 | JGI IMG/M metagenome (GOLD analysis project Ga0272445, IMG submission 194404) | Hot spring sediment microbial communities from Yellowstone National Park, WY, United States - YNP-CB-003-1 | ecosystem: Environmental > Aquatic > Thermal springs > Hot (42-90C) > Sediment... | reverse complement strand
CTGAATGAGTTGAGAGAGCTTAGAAAGGATTTAAAGGCTTTTATTGATGAGAGGTTTAAGAGGATTGAGGAGGAGATAAAGATTATAAAGGAGAAGATAGGGCTTAGATAAGTTTGTGGCTTAATTCTCGATAATCATACAGTTTTAGGTCGGTATGAAATGGTATTGAGGATTTCCGTATTGTTGTATGGATTACGAGATTCGAGATTGAGGCTGTAAAGCTCTTAGATGATCTATTATTTAGTAAATGTGAAGATTGGAGCTAGTTAAAACTTATAGGCCTAGATATGCTCTTTTAACTATTGGGTTGTTAGCTAGCTCCTCAGCTTTACCCTCTCCTACAGTAGTTCCGCCTTCTATCAGGTAGCCGTAGTCCATGATTTTAAGTGTTAGATGTATGTTTTGCTCTACTAGAAGTATTGTAATTCCTTCGTTTCTAAGTTTTTCAATAGTGTTGATTATTTGCTGTGTTATTTTTGGCGCTAATCCTAGGCTTGGCTCATCAAACATTAGTAGTTTAGGTCTGGTTATAAGAGCTCTAGCAATAGCTAGCATTTGCTGCTCGCCACCACTTAGAGTTTCAGCTTTCTGATTTCTCCTCTCCTTCAGTATTGGGAATAATGTGTATATCCACTCTACACTATCCCTAAATTTTTTTCTAGCATCTTTAATATATGCTCCCATTTCTAGGTTTTCGTAAACAGTCATATTTCCAAATATTCTTCTACCTTCTGGAACAAGTCCTATACCGAGCTTTACTACTTCACTAGGTTGTTTACCAGTAATATTAACTCCATTAAACTCTATTAATCCACCCCAAGGCTTTAATAGTCCGATTATGGTGTTTAATGTTGTTGTTTTCCCGGCTCCGTTAGGTCCTAGAAAGGCAGTTATACTTTTCTCCTCCACCTTTAAGTTAACGTTGTGAAGTACCTTAAGATCTCCATACCCTCCCTCCAGTTTCTCAACTTTAAGCATTTCCTCACCTTTTAACAAACTTAAGTGCTAACTCCCGATCGCCGAAGTATACTTCCGCAACCTTAATATTGCCTGCTATATCTTCAGGCTTTCCCTCAGCTATCTTCACCCCTTCATGGAGAACAGCAATTCTATCTGAAATATTCATTACGGCATGCATTAAATGCTCAATCATAAGTATAGTTATCCTCTTCTCATCCTTAATTCTCCTAATAGTGTTAAGCATCTCCGATATTTCGGATGGTGTTAATCCAGCTAGACACTCATCAAGCAGCATTAGTTCAGGCTCTGCGCCAAGAGCTCTCGCTATTTCAAGCCTCTTCCTTCCCTGAGCATTTAGAGATTTGGATGGAGATTCTTTAAACCTGCTTAATCCAACAGTTTCAATAATGTTCTCAGCCAACTCCTTAGCCTCCCTCACTGATATCTTACCGTATCTTCTACCGTTAAGAATACTTACCATCACGTTTTCAAGTACTGTTAGGTTGTTGAAGGGACGTGTTATCTGATATGTTCTCGCAATACCCATACGGCATCTTAAATGAGGGGATATCCTAGTAATATCTCTACCCCTATATATTATCCTACCTGAGTCCGGAGCATATACACCAGTTATTACGTTAACAAGAGTTGTCTTTCCTGAGCCGTTCGGCCCTATCAATCCCAAAATCTCATTCTCATAAATATCCAGCGAAACATCTTTCAGAGCAGTAACTCCTCCAAATCTTTTCACAATGTTTTCCACCTTAAGTAAAACCACATCCTCCACCTAGATTAGAAAGCTTCTCAACCTCTTAAATCTATTCTTTAACAAGCCCACAATACCTTCAGGAGCTATTGAGATTATAGCTACTACAAGCAGTCCAAATATGAGTAGCTGTAGTCCTGGGAAGTACCTCATAAGTAGGTCTTTAAGAACCTCATACACCACTGCCCCAATAATAGGTCCTATAGTAGTTCCACTACCTCCAAGTAGGACTATAAGTATTGCCTCAATAGACCATGTAAGATCTATTACTGTTTCAGGCATTACCCAAAATATCTTGAAGGCTAAAACACCACCTGCAACTCCCGGGAATAATGCGCTTAGAATGAAGGCAATTATCTTACATCTAGTAGTATCAACACCTGATGTTTCAGCTACATCATGATCCTCTCTTAACGCCTTTAACGAATATCCGAGGGGGGATGCTGATATCTTTAGGGTTAGGATCGTTATGGCTACTGATAATAGTAGGAGAATGTATGTAAGCATGTAGGGATTGTATGCTTCACCCAGATATCTGAATAATGTTATTCCAGCAGCTCCACCTGCAATCTTACCCCCTATTATAAGATACTTAACTGCAGGAACGGTGCTGAGAGTACATATAGCGAAGAAGGGGCCTCTTAATCTTAAAACAACAATTCCAATAAGGAAAGCTAAAGCAGATGATGCTATGCCTCCAGCAATCATTGATATGTAGGGGTTTAACCCCTGAACAACAAGTAGTGCAAATATGTAAGCCCCTATGCCTATGAAGACAGCATGCCCGAAATTATACAATCCACCGAAACCCATAATTATGTTTAGGGATTGGGATATAACCATTAGGAATAATACGTAGTAAACGATCTCAAGATATGCTGTTGAAGTTAGGGATAATAATATTAGTAGGAGGTATATGAGTATAAACCCAAAATATCTCTTCACAGCATCACCTACGTCTTCCAAGAATTCCTCCAGGCATTATAATAAGTACGATGATGAGGATCAGGAAGCTTAGAAATGGGGTAAGTGATAGAGGCTCAACTCCTGGAATATATCCTAAAACTATGGGGGATGCTTGCTCTAGAAGCCCGAGAACTAAGCCGCCAGCTAATGCCCCCCATGGATTTCCAAGCCCACCTACAACAGCTATTACGAAGCATCTAAGCAGGTATAGATGGCCCATGTATGGATTTATACCTGTTGGAAGATATACAACGATAAGAGAGCCTCCAATAAACGCTAATGCTGAACCTAAAGCAAAGCCTAGAGCTAAGGTTGCTTTAACGTTTACACCGCAAATAGCTGCTGCACCTGAATCCCATATTACAGCTCTAATAGACTTGCCGAAGTAGGTTCTATATAGGATGAAGTACACTATGATTATTATTAGGATGCATGATATGAATGTAAATACATAGGTAATTGGGATAGAGAACCAGGAAAACTTAATAACTCCTAAAGCCCATGGAACCCCACGGTAATCAGCAGTCCATAAAACCTTCATAAGCTCCGCAAGAGCAACTCCAAGAGCAAAGGTAGCTACAAGAGTTGAGTGAATATCAGGGGAGAATAGTAATCTATAAATTATAATGTAGAATATAAATATACCGATAACGAATCCCAATAATGCGGAGAGAGGTATACTAGCAATTGGGTTAAGACCTATTAAAACCCATGCCCAGTAGGCAGTATAAGCTCCTAACGTTAGGAACTCCGCATGGGTGAAGTTAACTACCCTCATCACCCCCCATATTAGATTTAAACCCATAGTAGCTAAGCCGTAAACAGCACCTATAATTACCCCATACACTAATACTTGAACTATGAGCTCAAACATAAACTCACCAAAAAATGGTTTAGGGTTTTAATTCAGGCCATCCTTCCTTCTCCTCCCATTTAGGCATCGGTATAGGTTTAGAGGTAGCGAACTCGAATGGATAGATAACAGCATATACCAGCTTATTACCCTCCCCCCTCTGCCACTGTACTACAGGATTTATAGATCCTATCTGTTTAGCTGGGTTTTCAGGATCTACTTTAAACCTTGACTTCACACAGTAGAAATCTAGGGTTTTCGCCGCCTCTATTAGCTTGTCAGAGTTAAGGCTTTGAGCAACCTCTATGCATTTAGCTGCAACAAGTACTGCTATAGCGCCATACCCTGTGTAGGCTGATGGTCTCCCCTTCCCACCTAGCTTATAGTAGTATTCTACAAGCTCATCGCTTGTAGGACCATAATACTCCTTACCCTCCCTAGCTGCAATAATCTCCCATTTACATTCAGGCTCCCATGTTGTTTCACCTATGAAGCCAACAGCCCACTTACCAAGTCCATCACCGAACTCCGGTTTCGCTACAGCTACTTGGATTATAACCCATTTAATGTTTATTCTTAAATCCCTTAGCTGTGTAGCTATTAGATATCCATCCTTATAGTGGCCACCTACACAGAGTATGTCTGGATTAAGCGCAGCTATCTCTCTAAGCATTGGAGTAGCATCAGTAATATCTGGAGGATAGGATCTATCATAAACTATTTCAAACCCGAAACTCTTAGCTTTAGTACGTGCAGACTCACCTAGGCTTCTACCCCATTCATCATCCTTAAACACTATAGCAACCTTCCTAGCTGTAGGATCAACTTCTTTAATCATGGTGAATGGAGTGCTCCAGTAGTGTAGTATTGCAAAGCCGTGTGTGGAAACCATATACTTAAATCCTTGCTGATATAGGGCATCAGAGCTCCCTCCAAAATTAATTGAAAACATCTTATACTTTTCAGTTACTGGTGCTGTAGCCATTACGAATGTTGATGCGTAGGGATGAATTACAATATCAACCTTATCTTCAGTAATAAGCTTCTCAACAAGCTTAACAGCATAATCCCTCTTGCTTTCACAGTCGTAGTATATTAGCTTCAACGGTACTTTTACTCCTTTAAAGTTTACGCCTCCACGATCATTAATCCATTGCACAGCACACTTTATACCCATAAAGCTTGCAGAACCCTCAACAACCTGGGCACCGCTTAACTGTATAGCAACACCTATACGTATCTCACTGGGAATTTTCTCAGTAGGAGTTGGAGAAATAGGAGTTGTAGGAGATGTGGGGGTGGTAGGAGTTGTTGTAGGAGGAGTTGGGGGAGGAGATGTGGGGGATGGTGTAGGAGGCATCACAACAATAGCAGCAGCTGCAGCTATAGCTATAATAACAATAACAGCAATTATTACAGCTATAGTTTTAGATACTGCACGTGAAGACATGAATACTCATAAATAACTACTAATACTTCCCTATAAACCTAACGTAGATTCAGAAGCTTAGGATTTATATGTTTCCTTTAGGATTTGGTCTTGATTGTATGGTTCTTGTCGAGTTTATTCTATTATAAACTAGCTTAGAAGCTTCAAACATTATTTACACTAAAAAAGAGTTTCTAGCTTATCATATAGGCTTCAAGAAATCCTATAAGGAATATTCTATATGAAGCATGCTTCTCCTCGCGAAATCTAGTAATTCAATTTATAACATTCATTAGTCAACATAATTATAGCATTCTACATTATTTACAAGTTCTTAGTTTACTAAGGTTAGGTTAGTATCAACATTTAGCTAAACTCATCTACTACGGATTGGATTCATTATTATTGATCTTCAGAACCAATTTAATTCAGCCTATACTCATTACTAGCTTCCCTAACTTCCTACATTTAGCTACATGTTAAACATTTAGAGCAGCTTCTCTTAAACTCTATTTTAGGCTTTATATTTATAAGCCTTCAGTTATTTTATGTCTTAATAATAAGTTGTGGAATAATAATATTAAAACTGTTAACTATATGGCTCAAAGTAAAGTTCACAATATGGATTTCCAGCAGATATACATTTCCTTTCAAGCGCTCTAACTCGTTTATCTAGTATACTGCTAATTATTCCTGCAATATCTCCTCTTACAAGATGGCAGGAGGGTTCTTTTCTACTACCCATTATAGGAGTAGCTTCAAATGATTCATATATATGTATTATCCTCGTGCTTTTATTAAAGTCTAAATCAATGAGTTTAGCATTGTACAACCCATAGCTTTTACCAATATCCAGCATTACATTAATCATTTCAACTTTAGATATATTCAGTTTCTCTAGAATCGGCTTAAAAATTTAAATCGACCTTCATCAATAAAAAATCCTATATGGTAAAATATAGCTGCCACCCCTCCCCAGCTATACTTCTAAATCTATCCATGACAAAAGACAAATCATTATAGCTAATTATGATTGATGGTTCTTTTTGAACTAATTTCGGGAAGCATAACTTATCATATATCAATCCACTTATAGGTGAAACGCGCGCATGATAGAATAGATATATGATTTACATACTATAAGCTTAAAATATCTGAAGAAGCTCTTGAAGAATACGAACGAAATATATTAAGACCATAAACAACTAAGATAAATGGGGTTCCCTCCCTAACAAACTTAACAACCTTAGACATAGTTTCATCATAGATAAGGAGAGAAACCCCAGATAAGCTTAAGTTTACAAGACGTATGTTGTACACCATAAAGAATATATAGTTTCATCTAGAATATATGTTATGGCTAGGGTTACTGTTAAGTTTTTTGCATATGTAAGGGAGAGTGTAGGAACTAGTGAGGTGGTGTTGGATTTAAATGATGATTCTAGAATCCTAGATTTAGTTAATGTATTAGTAGGTAAGTATCCAGCTATTAGAAGCCTGGTTCTTAATGAGATGGGGGATTTAAGAGATGATCTACTATATCTTCTTAATGGTAAGGATATTAGAGTTATGCAGGGTCTAAATACTAAGATAAGTGATGGCAGTGTATTTGCAATACTACCTCCATTTAGTGGAGGTTAGTAAATATATTCTAGCAGCTTAACAATCAAATTCTACACGTATTCGATGCTATGGCTGATTTCTCCACGTTACGTCGAATATGTATGTTTTACCTGGTTTCGGCGCTATTACCTCTATTCTCCTATCTATTTTCCTAATTAGTTTCTCCTCCAGTTCTTCACGACTTTCATAGCATGGTGTTTCCGAATGTATTCTATCAAATTGGTATAGTATTATGATTTTCGGCTTTACGATATCTATTATCTTTAAAGTATCTTCTTCATGACCGGCTAAAGCCGATATTAAGTGTATTTGCGGTTTAAATCTTTTTCTATATTGAGCCAGCTCGTCAAGAGGCTTAGTTTCACTTACATTCCATATCCTAAATCCATCCTCCGTAGTTACTATATATCCCTGTAGGGGTCCTGGAGGCATTGAGAAGGCGAATTCTATAGTGTCTTTGTAGATTAAAGCCTTCTTGAAAAGCTCCACCACCTCCTCCCTACTTTGAACTTTAAGCTCAGGATTTCTAAACCACCACCGTAAAATCTCGATTGCTGGACGATGCACAGCCTTCGTTACGTAGATTTCAATATCGTTAAAGCTTAAACTTTCATCATGGTTAACACCATACAATCTATCGGATGGAAAACCTATCCTATTCCTAATATAGTTCACAACCTCTCTAGATGCTACAAGCTTAGCCTCTGTCTGGCTTAGAATTGTTAAGGCATCTTGGAAGTGGTCGAAGTGGCCATGTGTAGCAAGCAGTAAATCAGCCTTCCTAATATCTCCACTAAGTATTGGAGGTGGATTAAAGTTTCTTCTAGCATCTAGATAGGGGTCTATGTATATTTCAACTCCAGTATCAGTTTTAAACCTAAAACATGATGTACCATACCATACTACTTCAAGAACCATAAATAAACCATAAATACTACCTAATAAAGCTTCCTGAGCATTAACTAAACCATGATGCTACTAAAAGCTAGATTATGCTAAGTTGGAATGTAGGCTCATAAAGCTTAGGATTAATAACACTATGATAGCGTAAGCTAGATTAAACTCCACACCAATACAGCTTCCAAACCACCATGTTTAATAGCTAAAAGTATATAATGCTATTATAATTATTCTGCTAGGTGGTGTTTTGGCTCGTCTTCTCGAATATCAGGGTAAGTGTTTGCTTAAGCTTTACGGATTAAAGGTTCCTAACGGCTTCGTTGCTAGTACGCTTGAGGAGGTTTGTGAAGTATCACGTAAAGTCAGCTATCCAGCTATGGTTAAGGCTCAAGTACATGCTACCGGACGTCTTAAAGCTGGAGGAATAAAAACCGCGTCAAACACTATGGAGGTTGAGGATGCTGCTCGAAGCCTTCTAGGATCTAGTATTAGAGGTTTTAAGGTAGATAAGGTTTTGATTGAGGAGAAGCTGGATATCATGCATGAATTCTACCTTGGAATAATTGTTAACGACTCATATAGGGTAAGAGCGCAAACATTAATATTCAGCGTTGAGGGGGGTGTAGATATAGAGGAGGTAGCTTCTAGAAGCCCTGAAAAAATTAGAAGTGTAACTATTAATCCCTTAAGCGGATTTGATGTTGAAGATTTTAAAAGAGAGCTTTCAACTCTTCAAATTAGCAGCAGCATAGCTAACATGATTAGTGATGCTGCATACAGGCTATTTAAACTATCTAAGGACTATGATGCTACCGTTGCTGAAATAAATCCACTAGTATTAACTAGGAGTGGTGAGTTGGTTGCTGCTGATTGTAGAGTAACGATTGACGATAACTCCCTATATAGACATCCAGATATTAAAGCTCCTAGAGATATTGGTAGGGATTTTACTGAGATTGAAAAGAGGATTTGGAGTTTTGAGGAGAAAGATCCTCGCGGAACAGGATACTTCATACAGCTAGTTCAAGATACTAGGGGATGCGTAGGATTTCACGGTATTGGTGGAGGTGGAGCTATGCTTGCAGCTGACGCTCTTCTCAAAAGAAACGTTAAGATAGCTAACTACGCAGATACTAGCGGTGACCCACCAGCATCAAAGGTTTATAGAGTTGTTAAAACAATACTTTCCCAGCCTGGAATAGTTGGGTATGTTTTAATCGGATCCACACTTGCAAGCCAGGAGCAGTGGCATCATGCCCACGCTATCGTTAAAGCCTTAAACGAAATGCTTAAGGATAAACCCGGATTCCCAGTAGTTATTCTTCTAGCAGGTAATAAGGAGGCTGAAGCCCATGAAATAATAAGGAGGGGGCTTAAAAACCTACCGGTAAGAATGGAGATTTATGGAAGGGATTACATTTATGAAACAGATTTTATAGCTGATAGGGTTAAGGAGCTTGTTAACTCATATTTGGGGTGATCTAATGTCTAGCAGGCTGGTTTTCAAGACTAGAACGTGTGAAATCGTAATCGACTATGATAAATGTATAGCTCCTAAATGTAGGTTTGCATGTGTTAAGGCTGATAGACTGTATGGTAGAGGTGTTCTAAAAATAGCTGGTGGAAAACCTGTATTAGCTGTTAGCCAGGATGAAGCAGCTAGAATATGTAATGAGTGTCTAGCATGTGAAATACATTGCGAGTGGAGTGGTGGTAAAGCAGTTAGGGTAATAGTTCCGATTTAGGTGGTTTTATGGCGATACTTATCGATGAGAAAACCAGAGTTATCGTTCAGGGAATAACTGGTAGAACAGGGGAGTTTGCAGCTCGATACATGTTGGAGTACGGTACTAAAGTTGTTGGAGGCGTAACTCCTGGACGTGGAGGATTAACTGTATGGGGTGTTCCAGTATACAATAGCGTGGAGGAGCTTAAAGAAGTTCATGGGGAAGTTGATGCTTCAGTTATTCTCGTACCCCCACAGGAGGTAAAGAAGGCAGCTTTTGAAGCGATAAACAGCAACGTTAAGATACTGCAGATCCCTACTGAGCATGTTCCTATACATGATGTACTTGAAGTAATAGCCTACGCTAGAGCTAGGGGGGTTAGGGTAATTGGTCCAGGATCCTTTGGAACTATAAGTGCAGGTAAAGCCGTACTTGGATGGATTGGCGGATCTATAGAGAATGCTAGAGAAGCATTTAAGCCAGGACCTGTAGGAGTTATTTCCCGTAGTGGTGGGCAGACAACAACTGTTTCATGGAGTATATGTAGAGCTGGACTAGGTATAACTACAGCAGTACATGTAGGCGCTGAGCCCCTACTTGGAACTGTTGAAGCTGAGCTTCTTGAAATGTTTGAAAGAGATAGAGAGACTGAGGCTGTAGCCCTATTTGGAGAGATCGGAGGCATACAGGAGGAGGAGGCTGCAGAACTTATTAGGAACGGTGGATTTACAAAGCCTCTAGTAGCCTATATAGCCGGTAGATTCCTACCGTCAGGCGTAAGGTTTTCACATGCAAGCGCAATAGTTGAGAGAGGTAGAGGATCTGCTGAAAGCAAGATTAAGGCTCTTAAAGATGCTGGAGCATATATTGCAGACAATCCTAAAGATATTGCAGCAATACTATCTAGAATCCTAAGAAGGTGAAGCTATGATTCTAAGATCACTACTGTTTGTTCCAGCAAACAGCTGGAGAATGATTACGAGATCACTAAGCGGGAAGGCTGATGCTATAGTCCTAGATCTGGAGGATTCCGTACCTATAGGTGAGAAGGAAACTGCAAGATGGTTTGTTAAGGACTTCCTAGAGGATATTGAGGGAAATCCTAAAGGCTCAAGCATATTTGTAAGAGTTAACAGTGTAGGTTCAGGTCTATACGGTGAGGATATTAAGTATGCTGTTCAAAAAGCATTAGACGGCATCATAATACCTAAAGCAGAGTCTAGAGGGGATATATTAAGGATTGAGGAAGCTATTAAAGCTGAAGAAAATAGGAAAGGCTTAAAGAGTAAAGTATTAATAATACCGATAATTGAAAGCTCTAAGGGACTAGTAAACATTGATGAAATAGTGAATGCAAGCCCTAGAATAGTAGCATTAACATTTGGAGCTGCAGACTTCCTACGTGATCTAGGTAGAGGCTACATGCAGCTATCAAAAGATGAATTTGAGCTTCTATACATTAGGTCTAAAGTATCCATTACAGCCCATGCCTACAACATCCTAGCATTAGATACAGTATATTTAGGATTGATAATAGATATGGAGGGATTGGAGAGGGAGGCGAGAATTGCCTACATGCTTGGGTTTAACGGTAAGTTTGTTATTCATCCATCTCATGTTGAAACAGTAAATAAGGTATTCACACCATCACCTCAAGAAGTTGAGGAGGCAAAGGGAATTGTTAAATCATATGAGGAAGCATTATCTAAAGGTCTTGGAGCAACAACATATGCTGGAAGAATGATTGATGAAGCAACATACAAGCAGGCAAAATCCCTACTACAACTAGTAAAGGAAATAGATGAAAGGGAAGCCGGCTTTTCAGCTAGTAGGGGAAATAGATGAAGCTAATAATCAAGTAGCTGTATCAGCCGCTAATATATCCATTAGGAATTATTTTATCCTCAATGAACTTACTGTTAGAGTCTACTACATATTCTTCAATTTATTTTTGAATCTATACCCCTACGTATTTTCTCAACTTCACTACATAAATCCTTAACAACATCTTTAGGACTTACAGCATCAACCCTGCCCTTATCATACCTGTTGGTTTTAGGATTAATCACATTCTTACAGCTATTAACATACATAAAACTTAACTACCCTTAATCATTTATGCTTTTAATTTAGATAAATTTTCCTAGCCTGAATCCAGCTAGTCAGGATAGAGATCTGAATATCTTCACGGCATTAGCGTAGTGTGTAGGATTATGTTACTTCATGCTTCCCGTCTTCATCAATCTTTCATGGAGTGAGAATGCTTTTGATAGTATGTGGGGTATATGTCCCCCAACCTTTCTACATGCTTCATCGAAGTAGCTCCATAATTCATCCTTATACTCGGGTGAGGAGCATTTCTCAATTATTTCTTTAGCTCTCTCCCTAGGTGATAGTCCTCTAAGATCAGCCCATCCATTCTCCGTTACTATAACATCAACATCGTGATCTGCTACATCTACATGGGTTACCATAGGGACAATTCTTGAAACTTTACCATCCCTAGCTGTTGATGAAAGTAGGAATATTGATAGGTAGGATGCTCTTGCAAACTCCCCTGATCCTCCAACACCATTAACTATACTGCTTCCAAGTACATGTGTCATATTTACATTTCCATAAATATCCACCTCTACAGCTTGATTCAACGCTATAACGTTAAG
>Ga0272445_1002695_pt1 | contig 11900 bp, 25 predicted proteins | sample YNPCB0031_FD_194404 | JGI IMG/M metagenome (GOLD analysis project Ga0272445, IMG submission 194404) | Hot spring sediment microbial communities from Yellowstone National Park, WY, United States - YNP-CB-003-1 | ecosystem: Environmental > Aquatic > Thermal springs > Hot (42-90C) > Sediment... | reverse complement strand
CTCCTCCAGGGCGCCCCTGTCGAAGACCGCGGCCCTAGCCTCACGGCGCCCAGCGTCCCAGCTCAGGCCCAGTATGGCGTCGCCGACGCAGGCCCTGCGCGCGAAGTGGAGGAGGCGCCTGAGCCTGTAGGCGTCGTCGGCGGCCTCGTTGACCAGCTCGGGTATGACGGGCCTCGGGGGGACCTCGTGCTCCTCAGCCTTTACCACCCTCCCCACCTGCCTCCCCCCGAGCCTAAGCTCCTCGCCCACGGCCTCCAGCGCGAGGCTCCCCCTAGCGCCGCGGAGGACCTCCCTCGCGCTGTGCCTCCAGAGTTCCACGTGGATCTCGGCTGGGCAGCTGTACTCCTGGAAGACGTGGGCCGGCGCGCGAAGCTCGTAGAGGCCCGTCCTCTCGTAGTTCAGGTTCCTGGCGAAGAGGGCCATGGAGAGCTCCGGGCTGAAGGTGGCCTTGGGCTCCTCCAGGCCCGCCGCCAGGAGGTCCACTAGGGCCGCCCAGGCCCTGGCGTCGGCCACCGCCCTGAGGCTCAACCCGCCAGCCTCCGGCAGCTGCCGGCGCTAGACCGGGAGGAGCTTCGGCCCAGGGGCGCGGAGGGCCCTCCGCCTAGCCTCCTCGTACTCAGCCTCCTCCCTCTCCACCTCCGGCGTGGGGTCCGAGCCTATGTCTATCAGGTCCTTGGCTATGTCCAGCGCCCTCCTCTTCTCCTCGGGCGTCAGCCCCCTCCCCCCGAGGACGCTCACGCCGACCTCCAGGCTGCTGAGGAGGTCTGGGGTGGGGAGCTTCCTCCACTCCTCCGCCGGCACGACCCCCTCGGGCCTGAAGCCCATGGCGCGCGAGGCGGCCCTCAGGTGTTCATGGGCCTTCCTGACGTGCTCATGGATCTTGGGGTACGGCCCCGCGCGCCTCGCCCAATCCTTGGCCAGCTCCACCTCCCTCTCGGCCTCCTCGAGCATCTTCTCGACCTCCTCAGGCTCAAGCACCCTGCGCGGCTCCTCAGGGCTCGCCTCGGCTGGGTCGGGCTTGGGCTCGGGCCTCGGCGCCTGCACCACTCCATACCTCTCCCTAAGCTCCCTCCTCCACCCCGGCTCCCCCGGCCTCAGGTACTCCTCCAGCTCCTTCATCCAGCTCAGCTCAGCCATTCACACCCCCCTCCCCCTGTAGGCCTGCGAGAGGCTCTGAGCTCCTTGGAGGAGGAGGGATCTAAGCTCCTCGTAGAGCCCTGGGCTCGCGGGCCTCGGCACTATGTACCTGGCCGCCGCCACCTTCCCCTCCGGGGTGCGGACGGCGTCGACGAGCATGACCCAGTCGCTGGCCTCGAGCGTCCTCCTCCCCAGGCTCGAGTAGATCCCCGAGGACTTCACCTTGTCCGTCATGACTAGGAAGCCTCCATCCTCCTCCAGCCTCACGTACTCGTCCTCGTAGAGGACCTCCGGCATCGAGGCCTAGGGCTCGGCGGGGGCTTAATGCTTTGCGCCCGCTAGGCTTAAATTATCCCGCGCCCAAGCAGGCTCGGGTGGTCGAATGGCTACTCCAGCGGCCCGAGTGGTCGCGCTTCCACCTGAGGCCACGGGCCTGGCGAGCGGCGTCGAGATGGCGAAGATCCCGAAGCGGACGGCCAGGGTCTACGTCCCAAGGATCGTCCACGTCGACTGGGGAACCATACACGTCCTGATAGGCCACGCGAGCCACGAGGCCTGGCGGATACTGGCCAAGAAGAACGGGATGATAAGGCTGAAGGGGCTGTTCAGCGAGCACAAGAAGCTGACCGGCCTGATAATGAAGAAGTGGTGCTGGGACCTCGTCTCGGAGCAGCTGAAGTAGGCTCAGCGCCGCCAGAGGTGTGAGGAGTGGCCGCTAGGCCGGGCGCCGGAGCTGGGGAGCTCAACATAACGGGCCTCCTCGACCCCTTCCTGGACTACTTCGCCAAGCAGGCCGGCATACCCACGCCCGACTACAGCAGCCAGGTGGGCGGCGAGGGCATAGGCGTCGGCCTGGAGCTGCTCGCGGACTTCTTCACGAAGGGCTGGTTCAACAAGCTCATCCAGTTCGGCGCAGGCGCGATAGCTGGAGGCTATGCCGTCTGGGGCAGGGATGTGCCGCTGAGGCTGAGGAAGGAGCTGATAGCGCTGGGCATGCACGAGCTCCTCCGCATAGCGAAGCTGACGCCGGAGGACGTGAGGGCGCTTCAGGAGAGCGTGGTTCAGAGCGCGATGGCTGCCAAGGCCGGCGACCTAGTCGGCTTCCTGGCCAGCATACTGAAGTCGCCGAGCGAGATGGGGCTGCCCGTCGCTAGGATGCCTGTGCCTCCACCTGCGCCTAAGGCGGCTGCGCCGAGGGCTGAGGAGAAGGCGAGGGAGGAGGTCAAGGTGGAGGCTGCGCCCGCACCTGCCGCGGAGCTCCCCTGGGCCTTCTAGCCTCTTTTTCTAGAACGCCCCCGGCCACTCCCTGGCTGGAGCCCACCTCAGGGACTCGGCCCTGTCCAGGAGGAAGTTCAGGGCCTCCTCGTAGTCCCTGAAGCCCCACCTGGCCGCGAACTCCCTGAACCTCCTCCTCGTCTCCCGGCTGCACCTCACTATCATCCTGGCCTCCTTCTCCACGCTGGGTCGCCCGGGTGACCTGGGTGGCCGGAGGCTTTTAAGCCTCGCCGCGCCCGCGCGCACGCCATGTCTAGCCTCCTGCCCGCCGAGCTGAGGGAGGAGAGGATCTGGGAGGCCGACGCCTTCGGGAAGGCCGTGGGCGTCAGGATAGCCGGCCTAGACAGGAAGCTGAGCTACGTGCCGCTGACGGACGAGGAGGCCGCCGCCGTCAACTACGTCTTCGACTACGGCCTGGAGAGGCTGAGGAGGGTGCTGCCGAGCGTGGCGGCCATCATAGAGAGGCAGAGGGCGCTGGCGCTGGCGATGGCTGGGGTGGCGAAGGCCACGTTCCCGACGAGGAAGAAGTACGTGTTCCCCTGCAGCAGCAACCTGGGCGTGGCCTGGCTGTTCCCGCAGGCCATCAGGTACGCCGCGTCGCCGACGGACTCGCTGCCCGCCTACACGGACTACAGCCCGAACAGCTGGGACATACCGCTGACGGCGGGCCAGCCCGCCTACATACTCGGCGACCTGGTCGCGGGCACGGAGAAGTTCTACAAGGCCTGCCCGACCACGGATCAGCACGCCTTCCTCCTCTTCTTCAAGGACGCCCTCATAGAGTACGGCAGCTCCCCGAGCGCCGAGCAGTTCAGGCTGATAAGCGAGGGTAAGGTGGACTACGGCGTCTACACCGTCGACCCGCTCGTCGAGGTCCCGGTGGAGAGGGGCGTGTGCGCCTACCAGTACCCGACGCCGCTGGGCGCGCTGTTCGTCGACCACCTGAAGGGCGTGGTCTGGAAGTTCATGCCGGGGCGCGACGGCGCGGCCACGCTGAAGCCGCTGGGCCTGGTCTACTACGAGTACGACTTCGCGAAGGAGCTGAAGTGGGTCGCTTAAGGTGGGCTGAATGAGCGTTGAGGCGCTGACGGCGGACGGCTGGAAGGTGGTCGAGGCGACGGCCGCCGGCCCAGCCGCGGACACCTCCGTGGCCGCGAACACGTCGGTGGACCTAGACCTAGCGGTGGCCGCCAACCCAGCCTCGGTAAAGAAGGTGCTGGCGCTCAAGAGCATCAGCGGCCTCCCAGACGGCGTAGTGCTCGTCGGCGTGAGCTACCCATCGCCCACGACGGTCCGCCTCCGCGTCCGCAACGTCACCGCGGCGGCGGTCACGGTGACGGCCAACAGCGTCTCGGCCAGCGTGTCGGCGAAGGCGGCCTAAACCCTTTTAAACGCCTCCCTCCTTTTTTTCTTGGAGCGTGCCCACACGAGCTTCTACGAGAGGAGGCTCCTAAGGGACGAGGAGCTAGCCCAGCCCTGGGCGGCGGACAAGGAGATAAGGAAGGCCACCCCGTCCTTCACGCTCACGGGCACGGAGAGCGGCGGGAGGAGCTTCGTTGCGAAGGAGGACGCGGGGAAGTACGTCATCAGGAACGCCACGGACGGGATCGACGAGCTGACCATAGACCCAGCCTCGAAGGCGGCGCTATATCGGGCCCTAGGCCTTCTCTGGGTCAAGACGGCCTCCCCAACACCGGGCACTGGTGGAGCCTACGGCACGGTGCTCCTCAACCCAGCCGACCTCCAAGGCCTCTTCAAGGACGGAGTTTACATCGCGGAGATAGACGTGGACTCCTCAAGCTCGGCCGCGAGCACCAGCGTGACCACGAGCGCCACGGTCTACGGCCTGGAGATATAGGCCCCGTCGGGCCAAGCTTTTTTAGCCCCCTCCAGCCCCATAGGCTCGGAGAGGGTGCGCTTGGTGGTGGTCGAACGTGACCGTGACGGATCCCTACGGCCTAGTCCTTGAGAATGAACACCTAGCGGTCTACATCCCAGCCACGTCGAGCGCCTTCGTGTTCCGCGTCAGGTCTAGGATCAACAGGGGCTACGAGCGCTTCCACTACGGCCCGCTCCCCATCCCAGCCGGGATCGCGCTGCCCAGCTACGCCGGAGGCTCGATACCCGTGCCGGCCAGCGGCGTCATGCCCGGCACCGCCTACATACCCGTCGGCTCGGGGCTGAGCTTCCCGCTGAGCGGGGCCTTCGACGAGACCGACATGTGGTACGTCCCGCCCGAGTGGCGCGACAGGCTCTTCCACGTGAGGGCCGAGCTCACGCCCAGGTGGCTCCGCGTCGAGCTCGAGATACCCAAGGGCGTCGCGCAGAGGAGGTTCCAGAGGGACAAGGTGACGGTGGGCATAGAGAAGGCGTTCGGCTTCTCCAGGGGCTGCGTCGAGGCGATACACTTCCCAGGCATACACTACGGCTACAGGGTCGGAAACGACACGAACCTGAACGTCTGGACGGGCGTGGACTTCACCTACGCCGAGTACGTGGTCGAGATACCCAGGGACGCGGAGCTCATCTTCAACGTACTGACGCGGAGGGCGCCGAGCCTCTGGATGACCATGCCCGTGGCCGTCTACGACGCCACGATAAGGGACGCCTTCATGGAGGCGTACGGCATAGAGGGCTTCCCCCTCTACCCGGCCAACAGGAGGGCGGAGGCGCTGAGGAAGTACGAGGAGCTGCTGGGGAAGGTGAAGGTGTAGCGGGGGTGAACTGAGGTGCCTTCTGAGATCTTTACCCTGAAGGGCGAGAGCACAGGCACTGACGCCAGCGGCGACTTCCCGCTCTACAGCGACCTCCTCTACCACGACAGCGCGCCGTACACGCCGCCCACGAAGGTCATCATACCCTTCGGCATGAAGGCGAAGATATGGGCCAAGCGCCTCGCCGCGGAGGGCGAGACGCTGTTCACGATAAGCTGGGCGAAGGACGCGACCGCGGCCTCGCCGGCCTGGGAGGTGCTGGACGCGGAGAAGCTGAGCAGCAAGGGGGAGCTGTGGGTGGAGAAGAGGAGGCCCATCGTGATTAGGAGCCTCACGGGGAAGGAGGGCTTCAAGGCGAGCTGGTCGCAGCCCTCGACGACGCCCTCGAAGGCCTACGTGGAGCTCGAAGTGGAGATAACGGACGAGGAGTAGCGGCTGCGCGGAGCTGCGGCGGGGAGGGCCTTGATACCGGACCCGAGGCTGCTCGAGGAGCTGAGGAGGCTTAAGAGGGGGGCGGGCAGGTGACGCTGGGGCCCTTCAGCCTCCTCCCCCTCCTGGAGGGCTGGGACTACGCGGTCTACTGGGCCTCAGAGGTGGTCGCCAGGGGGGAGCGCAGGGTGGTGAAGGAGGTGGCCGACCGAGGCTGGCTGCTGAGCATAGGCTACTACACGAACGACGCTGAGGCCGGGTGTAGGGTGGAGTTCGGCGGGCCAGCCGGGCTGAGGAGGCACACGGCTGAGGCGACGCCCCAGGACCTCTACAACGTGGGGGCCACCCAGCAGGACCCGGCGGGGTGGCTGCAGCTCTACGAGAGGCCCAGCGCGGCCAGCACCGCTGGAAGCTACTTCGTCGCCCTGTTCTCCGGAGGCTTCCAGGGCTCGCCGCTCCCCTTCGTGCCCCCGGTGAAGGTGACCCTCTTCCTGAGGGAGGAGAGCACCCAGCCCGCCGCAGCCATCCTATTCAGCGCCTTCGCGATAGTGATCACGGACGCCGACGCCTTCAGGCGGAGCCTCCAAAGGATCCTCTGGCCCGTCGAGAGGCTGGAGGTGGGGCGCGCTGGGTGAGGTGGCGGGCGGCTTCGACTACGGGAGGCTCGCCGCGAAGCTGAGGGAGGAGCTGACGACGGGGGACCCGGCGGCCAGGAAGCTCCTGAAGCAGCTGTTCATAGAGGCGCTCAGGGAGGAGCTCACCAGCGGCGACCCGAACACCAAGAAGCTGCTGACGGACCTCGCGCTCTCGGCCGTGCTCAAGGACTCGGCTGGAGCCGAGCTGAGCGACTACATAAAGAGGCTCGACGTGCCGCTGTCGAGGCTGCCGCTCGGCGAGCTGTGCCTGATACCAGCCCTTTACGATGCTGGAACTTTTCTCGTTATGGGCTATTTTTCGCTATCTGGCGGAAGTACCGTAAGTAACACCAACTCGATATCAGGCGGGTACTGGGGCGCCGGCATAGTAGGCAACTACATCGAATTTCAGTTCTTCGGCACATGGTTTGATGTCGTCTTCTTCCAGAAGAGCGGCACGGCGAACGTCTACGTGGACGGGACGAAGATAGCGACCATCGATGTGTCAGCGCTGAAGGGGTCGCCGTATAACCCCGTCTGGCACGGCCCGCGCAACTTAAGCGACGACTACCACACGGTCAGGATAGAGGTAGCGAGCGGCTGGGTCTACGTCGTCGGCATAATGGTCGATCCGGCCAAGAACGCCTGGAGGGTGGTGCCGTTTGCGCGCGCACTCGCCTACAACATGCACGTCGCCTACGGCATCTACGTGAGGGGCTACGGCACAAGCTACCCAGTCTTCGATGAGAAGTCGCCAGTTTACAAGACCTACGTCTACACGACGACCGCTCTGGCCGCTGGAGGTGTTTGGGCCTCAGCGAGCGTGGACTGCCTGGGCAGCCAGCCTAGGGCGAAGAGGATATACATAACGTGCTACAGCGACCAGAGCGGCACGATCTACGTCGAGTTCAGCTCAGACAACAACAACTGGGACGCGAGCGAGAGCATAAGCTACACGGGAGGCTCCACTCCAGCCATAGCAACAATAGAAGTTAAAGGACGCTATGCCCGTATCCGATACGTGAACGGCGCGACCGCTCAATCCGTGTTCAGGCTCTACGCCTACTTCATGGGTGAGTAGGGGGTGAGAAGGTGGTAGATGAGATATTGAAGACCGATCCCGAGACGGGCAAGGCGCTCGAGGCGCTGATGGCTCAGGGAGTGCAGGCCGTGGAGGAGCTGGGCGAGATGGTGGTCGTCCACTACGTGGACGAGGACTACGTCATGCAGCGCCTGGAGATCCCTAGGAGCGAGGTGGCCGCGAGCGCCGAGATAGACGTGGAGAAGCTGAAGGCCGCGATAGCTAAGCGCGTAGATGAGGTCAGGGCTAGGAAGGCCAGGGCAAGGAAGCTTGAGGGGCTGAGGGGCTTCAGGGCTGCTAAGGCATGAGCCTCCTGGAGTGGTTCGTCGTCCACTTCATCGTGCCGCTCGCCTCCATCGTCGTATGCACGCTAGCCTTCCTGAAGCCTTGGAGCCTAGAGGACTGCTAGCATGAGCCTCGAAGCGAAGCTAGGCTTAACTAGAGGGGCCTCAAAGAGCCCTTCGAGGTGAGGTGTATGGAGAGGTGTCCCTTCTGCGGAGGGCAGTTCGAGTCGAAGCCCCAGCTGAAGGCGCACATAATCCTGAGCTGCCCATTAATGCCCTACTGAGGCGAGGGGCATGAGGCTGAGCGAGGCCGTCGTCTCGTTCACGGTGCTGGCCGCGATAGCGATAGCCTTCCTCAACGTGGCCGTCCAGCAGGCGCAGGCTGGGAACTTCCCGGTCGCCGTAATGCTCGGCGCGATCGGCGTCGTGATATTGGCCCTAGCAGCGTGGCTCCAAGCCAAAGGAGCTATTGAGGAGAGCCTGAGGAGGCTCAGGAAATGAGCAGGCACGACCCCACCGCGACCGCGAGCAGCCCAACCCAGACCTCAGACCCCTTTCTTTTTGATTTAGCTCAAAGGGTCGCAAGGCTTGAGGAGCGCTCGGCCAGCCTGGAGAAGCTCGTCAACATGCTGAAGGAGAAGGTCGAGTCCATAGAGTCGAAGGTCTGGTGGATCATAACCGGTGTCGGGATATCCATCCTGCTCCAGATCTTGTTGAGGCTGATACGTTGAGCTTCCCGATAATTGAAGGAGAGCGTTTTGAGCCTTTTGTTTTGAATGAGCTTTTCGACTTCGACCGCTACGTCGTGAGGAAGTTCTTCGAGGACTGCAGGACGGCTAAGGACGTGGCCGACAAGGTCATCAAGGCAGTCCAGTACCCCTTCTTCGCCGGGTCGCCGGACGACAGGCACAGGTGGAACCACTTCCACGGCAAGTGGTGCAGGACCATAGATGACGACTACTGGCAGGTCAACTCCGAGACGGCCCTGTTCCTCATAGGGGACTGCGAGGACAGCTCGACGCTAACGGTGGGGGGCATGAGGCTGCTCGGGGTTCCCCCCGAGGGCGTCTACGAGGCGTTTGGAGTGGTCAGGGATGCCTCGACCGGCCAAGTTTTAGGAGGGCACGGCTGGGTGTATGCTAGGGACCCCTCCTTCGGGACGTCCAGCTATGTCCTAGTGGAATCGACCCTCGATACGCCTCCCGAGCGCTATCCTGAGGTCGGCTCGACCCTCGAAGACCTGAAGAGGCCGTTCAGGCTCAACAACGTAGTCTATGAAAGCGAGTGGCTCTTCAACGACCGGTACTTCATAGTCGTGCCGCCCAGCTCGCCCGAGAGGGGGGCGGCGTGGACCGCGCTCGCGCTGGGGATGGGGAGGAGGCGCAAGCGGTTCGTCGAGGACCCGCGCAAGTACGAGGCATTAGCTAAGGCGTGGGGCGCTCCGCTCAAGCCGCTGAAGTACTTCAGGTGCTCGAGGCTCTATAGGCTCAGGAAGGCCCTGGGGCTTTGAGGGCCAGGCATGGTAAGTGCCAGCTCTGCGGCAAGGAAGCGTACTTGAGGCCGTTCTTACGATATTACGGAAAGCCCAAAAACCTTCTCATATGCGAGCGCTGCATGGAGCTGCTGTCGGTGCCGTGAGTGATGAGCCGCCGAAGTGGCGAGCCCCAGGCGATGGGCGGAGGCATGCCGCTGACTTGAGCTGAAGGTGCGGCTGGCGCCGCCTTCGGCCCCCACGCGGGCGGGCACGTCGCTGGGAAGGCGAGCCCAGCCGGACGCGGTCGGGCCCCTAGCTCTTTTAGCTCGGGGAGGCCCGCTCGCACACATCACCCTGAGTTTATGGACACCCCAAGCTCCTTTGCCGCCCTCCTAGCCACGTCCCCTAGCCCGTCGGGCTTCTTCCACCGCCTCCCCAAGATGCCCGCCATCTCCCGATAGGTGAGCCCCCGTCGGCGGAGCTCGACGAGCCTCTCAAGCTCCTCCCTCGTGAACCTTCGGCAGCGCCTCTGCCCGACCTTGAGCCTCTTGTAGAGGTAGTAGCTCACGGCATCCTCCGAAACCTTCAGCTCGCGGGCGATGTCCTTTAGGCGCCAGCCGCCCTCGTACAGCTCCTTCATCCTCCTCACGACCTCCTCGCTGATGTCGCGGCGATGTCGTCTCCTGCTGCACGTAGGGTGGAAGTGTTCCGCCCACCTGTAGAAGGCCTCGCGGAACCTCTGGAACGCCTCCCTCTTCACCAAAGGTGGGTGCTCCTCGAAGAACTTCACGATGATCTTCACGTCGTCGAAGGCGTTCGCCCTCAGCACGTAGTTTGGGTGGCGCCTGCCCTTCGCCTTAACTATGAAGCTCCCCCTGATGCCCAGCTCCCCGCGAACTTCCTCAAGTATTTCCTTATTGTTGTTGGAAATGGCGAAGTAGGGCTTCCCGTGAACGATGCTGAAGGTGCCTTCCCCGTCCACGAAGCCGACGATATAGTCTGGAGTGAGTGGCATATGTACACCGCTACAAACTCCCCCCTTAAAAAGTTCTCTGCTGCAAACTCGAGCGCTCGTGCACATGGGGCTGAGTTCATGTAGGCCTCCCGCCTCGTTCTAGCAGCTGCTGGAGCCTGTAGGCCCACGCGTAGGCGTCGCCCTCGTCGAAGCCCGCCTGCGCGGCCTGAGCTATGAAGGCCTCCAGCGGCACCTCATGCCTACGCCTCCACCACCTCGTGAAGGCCTCCCTGAAGGCCTCCGGTATGGCGTCGTTGGAGGCCCGTCCGGCAGCTGCCGGCCCCCCGCCCTCCAGGAGCCTCCTGACCTCCTCCTGGACCTTCCTCAGCTCCTCCACCTCGGCCTCCAGGCGCTGGAGGAGCTTGGCCCCGGCGCCGACGTAGTGCTCGTACAGCTTGGCCAGCAGGTCTGGGATCGTCAGCCCCTCCGCCTCGGCCAGCGCGCGGAGGCGGTCGTACAGCTCCCTCCTCACCGTTATCTTCCTGAAGTGCTCCCTCTGGTAGCGGTAGAGGGACCTCACGCCCGCCGCTACCCATATAGGTTCTTATAAGTTTGACGCCAGCCCAGAGCTGCTGCGGAGGGAGAGGAGGCAGCTACATATAGGTTTCTATAAGCTTGCCTCCCTCGCCTGCTCCGCAGAGGTGAACATTAAGATGAAGCACGTCAGGAAGTAGCCCACCACGACCACCAGGAAGACCGTCACGACCCCAAACAGCTTGAGCTGCCTGACGGCCTCGCCGCCGAAGGGAGCTGGGAAGGCCCATATCAGATATGATGCGAGGGCGGCCAGGGCGAGCACCATGGACGTCAGGAGGAGGCTGCACCTCAACGCCTAGGCCTCCCCGCCGCCCAGAGGTAGAGGGCCGTGATGAACGAGCCCGCGAGGGCCGCGAGCAGCGTGAGGGCCTGGTCGGACGTCAAGGCGTCACCCCTTGGGCTCGTATCTTAAGCATGAGAGGTTGTCGGCTTGGACGAGGACGCCCAAGGCCTCGCACCTCCCAAGCGGCCCGGCTGAAGGCCTGAAGTATTTACATGTTGAGCACGTGGGCCTCTCCATCATCCCGCCTCCTCAAGCAGCTCAGGCTTGGCCTCCCCGCCCTTGCCGTGGGCGTAGACGCATCGGTAGAAGCAGCAGCTCCTCCCCAAGCTGCACGCCCAGGAGACCTCCACTACACCCCCCTTCTCCTCCACCCTGAGGGGGACGATGATGGCCGTGAGCTTCACCGAGGCCCCGTCGGGGGAGTCCCTGTAGTTGTAGCAGGCCGTGGCCAGCGGCCTAAGCTCGAACCCCTCGACCAGGGGCCTGCTCAAGGGCCTCAAGCCCTTCACCTTGGCTTCGGCGGCGGGGAGGGATGGCTGGAGGTAGGAGGTGACGGTTGAAGGCCCTTCGGGTGGCGTAGAGCCTCCTCCCCGCCTCTGCCGCGCCGCTCAAGCCCACCTCACGTCCCACCTGGAGGCGATGTAGGCCTTCCTCAGCTCCGACTCGACCCAGTATGGACAGCCCTTAAAGCATGGGCAGAGGGGGCAGTCCTCCTCCGTGTCGGCGAAGTCCTGCCTGACTGGACAGAAAATGATGTAGGAGGCTGGAACCTCGCTCAAGCCCTCACCAGCTTCCACCGCTGGACACCACTCTAAGTGAGGCAGGTGCGTCGCGGCAGCGCGTGAAGTAGCCGCAGCGCGGGCAGGACAGGACGAAGGGCGTCTCTATGTGCATGGGCGAGCCGCAGCGGGGGCACCTGAAGACTAGGTAGTCGCCGCTGTCCGTCCCCGTCCACTCCAGCCTATTAAGGCACTTGAGGCATAGGAGTTCGTAAGGGATTTTCCTCTCACCTAAGCCTCCTCCACCTCCTCCAGCC
>Ga0272445_1002692_pt1 | contig 11904 bp, 17 predicted proteins | sample YNPCB0031_FD_194404 | JGI IMG/M metagenome (GOLD analysis project Ga0272445, IMG submission 194404) | Hot spring sediment microbial communities from Yellowstone National Park, WY, United States - YNP-CB-003-1 | ecosystem: Environmental > Aquatic > Thermal springs > Hot (42-90C) > Sediment... | reverse complement strand
AGGAATGGAGAGAATGCTCCTGGTAATGATTGTGCTGTGATGTTGTGGTCAACTGTTATTGTTACCGGGTTTGTCTTAAAAACTCCGTCTATAAGCCATGCCCCACCCCACCCTTTATATTCAACGCCGACACCTTCAACCCAGCCAAGTTTAACTGTCAGCGTTGCTGTTGCCCCGTAGGAATATATTAGCCAGCCGGAGATTTGGTCTGAAAGAAGCCCTGTTCTTGTGTATTTTATCCGAGCTTCAGGATGGAACGGTATGGTTTTAATGAAGCATCCTTCGCGGAGCGGGAAAGGAACTTCGTGGGATTTTACCCCGTCGATTTCCGTCCAAACTCTATAATTGCCAACAAGTCCTCTAAACCAGCTTGATGGACCAATAGTCCACACATTTCCTGCGTAAACAACATTTTCGAGGGCAAACAAAACGTAATCTCTATTATCGTAGTATGCCACTATTCTGATGGTTTTAGTTACTGATGTATTATTCTTCACCGTTATCTCTTCAAAGCGCCAGCGTGCGGAATAGTCAGGGGTCCATGTTACGAAGGGAGTTTGACCGCTTGGATGTACATTGAAAACCACACCCGTGTTTTCTTCCTTAATTTTTATTGAAAGTATTTCGGCATCCGGCATTTTAGCTCCCTCCTAATCTAAACTTGTAAGCGTCATAAATACGTAACGCTCTTGCAATCCGCTTAGTATACTCAGCCCATGTGAACGTGTAAGCTCCTGTATCAGGCGGGTTACCCCTAAAACCAAAAATGTCCAGTACTTTGGCAAGTAAGCTTGGTGGGGCGCTTTTGAATTTTGGGACGCCTCCTTCCCACGCCCATGTATGCATGAAACCTCCTGTGTGGTCTGGGCGTCTTTGAGGTAACGTATAACCGTACACTCTGCCTTCCCATGGTTTTTCAAACGGGTAGCCCCATTGAACTTTGAGGAGGATGTCTACCATGTCGTCGGCTATTTCCTTAACTTGTGGATAGTTGAATCCGTAGCCAAGCTCTATGGTGGCAAGTAGAAGGAATGGGGATATAGAGTAAACGTCATCGCCTATTGGGAAGCCTTTGCCCATCACGTAGCGTGTTAAGAGTCCAGGATATATTTCAAGAGTCCCCCGTTCCGTAAATCCTATGTATTCAGTTAGCAGGTAGTCCTCGGCTGAATTGCTTTTGCTTGGCTCGTCTACGAGGGGGATTTTCTTTTTAGGGTCGCCGTATTTGTTCATTGCATGTATGGCTATTGCGCTAATCCAGTGAATATTGTCGTCTCTTGGACGACACGTGTATAATCTTTGGCATTCAAATCTGCAATAGCAGCATCTGCTAAAGTGTGGATAATAACCTATGCCTCTTGGCAGTTGACTTAGAATGCCATTTGGACACGCTTTGTAAATCTCGTTGATGTCGCAGTTCCAACTGTCATCCATCTGGTCTGTTGCCCTGTAAAACACGCCTTCAAAGACTGGCTTCTGTGAGTAATCATCTAGGAAGCGGAAGATGTTGACGGCTCTGTTTCTTAGGGCTGGTCTGTCGTACCAGTAATAGTAGGCTGCAAAGTTAACGTCAGTGCAGAAGGAGTATTCACTTGATGGGAAACATCCGTATGGTTGTGTTTCAAGAGTTACTGATTCTCCTACATGATTATTTATTGGGCTTAAAGCATCGATGAAATTTCCTCCGACGTAAAGGTTTAGGTTGCCATGATACTTCACAAACGTTGGGTCTACTTCATCTATTTTAACCGTAAGTTGCATTTTAGTGCTGTCTGCAGGATGGGGTTCATATATAACTCGAATTTTAACCGGATGAGAACTGTCGTAATTGTTTTGGTAAACACCTTCCCACCTTTCAGGCTCGTTGGACACCGTGGTTAAAGTCATATGCTCGAAAAGTCCATACATAAGAATACATTCCACAAAGAATATTTTGTCGAAAACGTAGTCTCCCGCTTGAAGATAGGTGATTTTTTCTCCACACCATTCTGGTGGTTTTTCAAGAGTTATAGCGATTGGGGTGCTCGGATGGCTAGCCAGTAAACCGTAGGTTTTTCCCCCCCAGCTAATCTCCTTGTAAAGCCTATCAAGGTACATGTCCGCCCACATTATCGCCCTTCTTACTTCATGCTGAGTTGCCATTATGTTGCCCCCTTAACTTTTCTTACAACCTCCTTTCCAAGGAACCATATTGGAAATGCAGCAAGCATTGTTGTCAAGGTTATGGTTAAGGCTTCAACAGTGGAAAGTTTTTTGGGAGGAAACAAGTACTCTGCGTCTAGGTCTGAAACTTTCATCTGTTCCACAATACTGTTCCAGTCACTTGAAAAAGTTAAGAGCCATATCCCATCATACGGAATCTTTGCCTCAGCAACCTGTGTTCCAAAGTTGAGCTTAAGCTTTCCAGCGTAAGCTGGAATCTTTATCTGCCTAGCATCGTAGTTGAAGCCAAAATGGTTGGAGTTAAAGAAGGCGTGGTCCCACTCTTCAAATCCTTCAGCGGTTATTGGAACAGCTAAACATCCAGTGTCCGGTTGAATAGCTGTTAAGAAGAGAGTTGCACAGCCCCAGCACGTGTCTATGTCCGATGGGGAGCCTGTTGGAGTGTTTCTAAATCGGTTTGATGCTGTGTCGAACAAGCTTGAATTAAGAAGGGCTTCAGAGGCTTTAGGCGGTTTCTCGCCTGAAAGCATTTGTTTTAAAGTGTTCTTATGACGCTCCTCGAACAGCCGGTAGAGCATATGAAGCAGACCATACGTTCCAAGGGTTGCGTCTAATCTTTCCTCGATTAGGTTCGGGTAATGGGTCACAACAACATTTTTGCCGCCCCACTGAGGTGAACCCCAACCCTCCACCAAAAAGCGTCTTTCGACATCAGCAGTAATCCTTGTAAAGAATGGCAGAGTTAAGTCCGACAAAAATACTTTCATAAACTGCTTAAATACCGACTCTGCTCTCATTTGATAGTCTTCATTTTCCGGTGCATACTTGAAGTGGTCGTATTTCCAGTATTTGTCTAGGAAATAGAACCATTCGTCTTCAGCCAAATCAAGCGCCTCCGTCACTCCTTGTCTATAGAAGTTAAGCCAAATCGAAGCCAGCGATGCAACCGAGTCCCATGTGCCGCCATAAAGCGTTTTAACAGCACTTGTATCAATGTTGCAGGCATAGAAGGGTGTCGTTTGCGCTCTTCTAAAGCTCTTAAACCCTTGATAGCCAGAGTTTATGTCCCATTTTTCCTTTTCGTAGTCAAGCTCTTTAGCCCATCTATAGCCGTTTAGAACGACAAAATATTTCACATGGAAAGGTGTTTCGGTGTCTGTTGGGACGTTTTTTGGAAATTTAGCTGAAGTGAACATTCCAACATTAGTCAAAAATGCTTGAAGCTTCTCGTCTATGATTGCCGATTTAAACTTGCTCAGCTCCGCCATTCTGGCTGTGCATGCTACTCCAAGCCAGTCTCCGGTATCCGCATACTTGGTTATCACGTCGTTGAACACCGTTAATGGTGCTTTGTTGAAGCATACTCCGAAGTTCGCGATTTCCCATGAGCTTGTCCAGTCAGTTATGGTGTCTAGGCTTCTTTTAATTTGCTCGGCTATCGTCATTTCACATCACTTCTTTTTAAATCCTTTTATTACCGACGTTAGCAGGCTTATGATTAGCATTAGCATCATTATGCTCATAAATGTACCTGTGAAGCTTGAGATTACGTCTTCAAGGGTTGGTTTAACCTCAAACTCGGCAACATACTGTTTCTTGTACCATAGGTCAGACTGGACACCTAATGATTGACCGTTCACGAAAACTTCAGCTTCCCAAAAGTAGCCTTCAGCCGTTGACGCTGCTGAATAGCGTATAGTGTGCTTGCCTGGGCTTAGATTAACCGTTTGCGTGTGCTCAAACGCCTCTTTGCTTGTCTTAATGTAGTATGGGCTTGCAGTTCCCTCTTTATACCAGTCCAGCGGCAAATCGACATCTATTGCTTTAGCATGGTGTCTCGTGTAAATGTCTGTAGTTGGCTTCGCAACAATCGTAATCTCCACTTTCGCCATTTTCACTCCTCCCTCTTAATTAACTTCCTAACTTCTGGAATTAACCATTTTATAGCCATTCCAATAATTATTGCGTTGTAGATGCATATTAAGGTTAATGTTACTGGGTCATATTCAACTTCGGGCATTTTAACTCCCTCCAGCCATTCCAGTTATAGCTGTCATCATGGAAACCATCATGCTCATAAACATCATTATAAGCATCATGTTCATTATAAATGTAACCATTTCGCCAAGCGATTCTGTGCCTGTAGCCTCTTTTCCCCCTCCTGTTCCAACAGGAGCTGGCTCTGAGCCTTCGTAGTCAATGTCCATGTACGCCGTCAACGTAATATCGCCATGGTGCCCTGGATAAACACAGTAGATGGCTACGGATAGAAGTTGGGGAACTTCGCCTGTCATGATGCGGAATTTGTCGGTTACGTCAATCGTTAACAATCTTCTTTCGTTGTGCCATAGACGCCATCCGTAGGAGCCATCTGCAAACTGTTCTGGACCTTTAATGGGAGTTTCGTTGAAGTTGAATTTAACCGGGTTGTTTCCTCCCTCTATGCCTAGAACCGAACGGTGGCTTGTAACCTCCATGTTTAACGTTACTTTTTTAATTGTTGTGTCCTTGTCTATGCGCACTGTTTGAACAAAATGGTACCAGCCCCAACAGCTTGTAACCATTCCGAAAGTCCAATCTATTGGAGCGTCGATTTGCTTATTGAGAAGGTCTGCGAAAAGTATTGTTTTCGTCGGCGTCACTCTCTCCTCCTAAAGGCGCGTGTTAAAATGTCAGTCATGGGCGTTAAAAGTGAAAGCAGCATGAAAAGCGTTAGTATTTGAAGGAACATACCCACAGTTTCAGGTCCAACCACCACTGCCAACTTGTACATCTCATGAACTAGTAGGCTTGCAGCCCACGCTACAACCGCTATGCTGATGGCAACTGCAATTATCTGTATAACTGTCCCCCAAGTTATTAAAGGCGAACCTGTCTTCACGAATTGAACTCTAATCCAGTTTTGGTTAACCTCTATATATTGGGTTTTAAGCCCATATTCGCTTCCATCTATTTTTTCCCTTAACTGTTTAATAAGCTCAAAATACTTGTCCGATGGGATGTCGCTGTCATAGCGTCTAAACTCCTCATAAACATAGCCGCTGACAATTGGGTCGCTTTCAGTCTGCAAATAGCGAACGCCGTACTGTTGAACTCCCCAACTAACCAAATCAACTCATCTCCAGTCCATCTTTCCAAAAAAAGGGGGATAATATGCGGAGTGACAATCAGGGTATATAGTAAAAAACGGGCAAGCCTTCATCTTGTCGCCTCCGCAGTTGTTAACGGTGTTTTAAGCTTGCCTGTTTAGGTTGCAGCCCCGATGCCTTTGAACTCTTTAATGAGACTTGTTAGGACGCTGACGATGAGCACTAGGAAGATTATTGGAACTATCATGTTTATGATGGCGCTTACATCTATTGGTGTCACCATATTACATCACCCTAGAATTTGAACTCCTTTAGGAGGCTTGTTAGGACGCTTATGATTAGCACTAGAAAGATTATCGGAATCAAGGTGTTCAGCAAGGCAGATATGTCAATGGGCGTGACCATAGCTGCTCAGCCTCCTAGTCTATGCAGGTGTCGCTGGTGAGGAGCCTATGCCCGCCAAAGCCCTCAATTTAGCCTTTCTGTATTCAGCCTTCTTGCTCTTTATGTATTGACCAACAGGCTTTGAGCGTTCAACCCATGGGTCTTTAGGCTCAACTGGAAGGGTTGCAATCTTAGCGTATAAGCCTGGAAGCACCATTCTGAACCAGTCGCCAAGCTTGCCTGCGCCTTCAGCAGCCCTTGTACCCCATTTAGCTTGTGTTGAAGCGTCGCTGACGGCAGATGTAAAGTGGCTTACAGCCAACTCGGGGCTTGGGTATTTAGCACGCCTTCCCATTTTTCCACTTTCCTCCTTTTCTTGTTCATGGAAAAGCTTTTAAAGAGTCTTAATATATTTGTTTCTAGGCTAAAACGGACAAAACGGAGAACGTTTTATTGTCTTATGGATGGGAAACGATAATTGCAATTTCAAGAGTACACAGCAATGGAAGAGTGCAAATCCCCAAAGAAATCCGAGTAAGATTAAACTTAGAGGATGGAGATAAAGTAGTTTTCATAGAGGGGGAAGACGGGCGAATTTATATAGACAAACTAATCCCTAAAAGAAAAGCTAAAGCTACGGCGGTCTAGGCGGGAACCAGCTTACGATGCTAACGACATGTGAAGGGTTTTGGGTGCACTGCCAAAGCCCCGGCATTATTTGACGCATGGTAAAGCCGTGAGAAGGGTCGTAGGGACATTTTAGAAGCGCTTTTGGGGGTATTTTTGCTGGTTTGTCGTCTATTAGTGGGACTAGCTTCATGTATGTTTTTTGTGTGAGGAGTGGTTTTGCTCTGTGTTTAACTATTTTTCCTTCGTGGTAGTAGACTACTGTGTATTCTGGGGGTTTTGGCGCTCCAAGGATTGTTGTTGTCATTTCGTAGTATGTTTTTATTGCTTTCTGCCATCTTTCCATAAGTGATTTTGCAGCTTTTCGGACAAGTTCTTTGGCTTCCTCGTCTGAGGGTGGCTCTTCCTCCCATATTCTGCCGGTTTCCTCCATATAGATTCGTCTAGCCTCTTTAGCCAGCAGTTTTTCAACCGGCTCTGTAAGCTCTTCTTCAGTTACCGGTTCAGCCTGCGCCACGTTTAACCCTTCTTAACCTTTGGAATGAGCCGCGTTATTCCGGGATGGTTCGGGCATTGGTATAAAGTGCCTGTTTCTGTTTCAACTATTTTTTTCATTAGTGTTCCGCATTGGGGGCATGTTGGAATGGCTTTTTCAACCATTTCTGGAGGCATTTCCGGCGGTGGAGCCATTTTTGGAACTGTTTCCCGTACTTCCCTTAGGGTTTTCTGCCATCTTTTTAAAACTTCAACCATTGCTTTATCTAAGTATTCTTGTGGGATTTCCTTTGGTACTGGTCCATGCTTTTCTTTCCGCCAAAGTTCTACAGCCTGTTTTCTTATAATCTCCTCTATGGGAGTTTTAAGTTCGTCCATGTATATTTGGGGTGAGCCTGGGTTTGACCTGTGCATTTTCACGTCCTCCGCGGTTAAAAATGCAAGCCTTTTAGCTTCAACGGTTGTTGGTTTTGAAAGTTCTTCGGCAAGCACTCTTCGAACTGTTTCCTCACCGTAGCCTTTCTGGGTCAGTCCTTTCACTAGATGGTCGAAGTAAACAGTTATGTAAGATTTTAAGGCTTCCTTTATTTCCCGTTTAACCTCATCTTCCTCTGGCACTAACGAGCCGCCATTCCTCTTAGCGCTCTGATTATCATTATTAGAAGGTAGAATACGAGGAATATTGCTAGGGCTGATGTTGCAATGTTCGCCGTGGTTGTGGTCATCTGGGTTACGTCGCTTATCAACTGGATTGTTATCAACGTTGGACTTGTATGTTTAACTGTGAAGCAAACCTTGTTGGTGTCCGTAATCGTGAACGGCACTGGAGCGTTGTTTTTAAGTATGCCTCGGAAGCGCCACTCTGTTGGCAACACAAAGCAGAATTTCTCCTCTGCTAGGTCGCTTGTAACTTCAACGTCGAACCGGTCGCACGTGCTTTTAACGTAACGCACGGTTTCATCGCATTTTTCTTTAGCCCAGTCTTCAGGCGGCTTGCCGATTTTTCCACTCCATTCTGGAAGTCCGGCGATTTTCTTGAAAACCCACTTCAACGAGCCTTTAATGTCAACGTCTATTTCGGCAATGTTCTTCTTTTCAATGGTTATTTTTGGCGGAGCAACCTGAACCACGCAGATTTTAAGGTACATGTCCTCAGCCAATGTCCCCTTAACGAAGGTTAAGCCTTCTGGAAGTACATCCCCCTCCTTCCATTCCCAACACACCGGCAATGGGAACGGGAACTTTGGCGGCTGTAGGACAAACGTGGTTACAGGCTGACGCATCATTGTCCACTTTCACCTTCTGTTTCCTCTTCTTCATATGTTACTGTTACTGGTATTTTTCTTTTCAGTCCGGGTGGAGGTTTCATCCCCATGGGTGCTATGGTTTTGAAAAGTGTTTCAACCGTCCAGTCGAGTATCCAGTCGATTAATGGGTCAAGTTTAGCCAACACTTTTCTTTCAATTTCTCCAAGGGTTTTAGGCGGCAGGGGCGCTTTTTCCGGCGCGGTTTCCATTGCCTGTCTAACCCATTCCTGCCTTAGCTCAAGCATTTGGGCGTATTCCTCGCTGAACAGGTAGTTTGCCTGTTCTCGCCAAATGTCGACAGCTACTTTCTGCATTTCCCTTAGAAGCATCCATGCATCGTATATTTGCTCTATAGTTAGGTTTGACTGGCTTATTCTCCTGCGAACAATATAGTAGTTTATGGCTTCTTCGAGGACTTGGGTCGGCGTCATGCCAGTTGCTTTGGCGTACTCATTTATTTCCTCAACTATTTGCGGGTTTCGCCTCTTCAACTGTCCAAGCATGCGTCCAGCGTTCCAAGTAGCCATAGGAGGAAGCCTTCTCCTTCTCCTCTCAGTTTCTCCGGGAAGCGGAGCGCCGCCCTCTTCTTCGTCTTCAGCCATTTTAAGCACCTACTTGTTCATCTCTTCTATTGCGCCTTCAAACTGAGCGCGCATCGATTCCGCGAATGTGCGAGCTACAACCTCGTCTGGAAATTCCCAATTATAGATTGTTTGAACCTTGTTTCCCTTAACTTTTATTTCTATGTTTTTTAGGAAGCGCGCCATCATTTGGGCGCCCTGCTGGAACTGGCTTACAGTCATTATTGGAGCGTCTGGGCTTTGAGGCATGGGAACAACAGGTGAAACTTGAACATTTTCTTCTGCTGGCGGAGAAACGGGATGAACTTTAACCTCGCTTTTCTTTTCTTCAGGTTTTTCAGACATCTGAGCCACCAGCTAAAACATGCTCGTAATAAATATTTAAAGGTTTTATGACCGCATCGCTTTCATTACACTGATTAAGAGGCTCACTGTCGCAACCAGAACTAACACAGGTACAACAGTATTTACAACTTGGCTCACCATAGTGGAAACTTGACCCCACGGCGTTATCGCCTCTGTTGCGATAAAATCGTCAAACTGGGCAACCGCACTAGTATCTGGGGGTGCGCCTGCAATAATGTAGATGTAATTTGCCTCGTCGAATTCTGTTAGGAAGAGACTTGTTACCTCAGTCCATGTGGTTTCTCCCGGTCTCATATAGTAGAAGCGAAGCCTACCCTCTGCTCCAAATATCCTAAGTTGTAGCCCGTTTTCAAATGGGATGCCGACAGTTTTAACCAGTACTGGTTCTGTGTCAGCCTTGCCCATCTTGACAACTTGAACGCCTTGTCCCATAGTGTATTGGATGCGCACGGAGGGTCTTACAGCAGCAATATTAGTGGTATAGACTTTACTGCTGAATAACATCAAAGCCCAAGCGGAAGGAGTGCCCGATTTCAAAAAACACTTTACTGCAACATCAACATTATTACAGTCAATCTGTCGTTTCGTTGAAACGCCAGCAACTTGCAGATTGCTTACAGTACACGTTAGCCTCCCATCCTGCTCTGTGACCGTTCCTGCAAGATATTCATATTCGTCCCATTTTGCAGTATCCAAAACATTGTCGTTGAAGTCATCTTCAACATATACCAATTAAGCCACCTCTGTGAAAATAAAACCAAATTTATATTTAAAGCTATTTTCTAAGCCATTTAACAACGTCTGAAACAAGCAAAATGAAGCCGAGCATAACCAACGCCAGCCCGACCCATTCACCTTGCGGTTTAAAGATTTCAGCATATCCGCCTTTCCAGTAAAGCTCGTCTGCTACGGCATGTAATGTTACTCCGTATCCAACTAGGAAGAAAAGCCAGCCTAAAGCTTGGCTTCTGCTTATTCTCCATCCGAGTTTTGGTCCAAAGATTTTGAGGGCAATCTTTCTGAAAATGCATTTTGTTTCTGTTGGCGGGTTGTTTGGCGTGTAGCATCTCAGCGCGTCTGCATCTTGCTGAAGCAGTATTGAGGAGAAGTATTTTCCAGCTTCTATGAGTTTTTGGCAAAGCTCTTTTGCAAGGTTTTTTGCTTGTTGGAGAGCTTCCTCCCATGTTTTTCCTTCAAGCTTAAACTTTAAACCGCAGTTTGCAAACTCTTTGAAGACGTCGGCATCTTCGGTTGTAAACGCGAAGACTTCAGTGTACCCCCAGTAGGCTAAACATCCAACTTTATATGCTTCGACTCCAAGCTGTTTAGCGCTGAGGCATGCCATTGTAAAGCATTCTCTTGAAGCTAAAAGTTTTACGTTGTCTTCATCAACTGCTTTCTCTGTTTGTGAAGCCCATAGGCAGTCTTCGTTTCCATGATTGTAAAATATGAAAAGGGCGTTTGGGTTTTCAGTTAAAGCCTTCTCAACCTCCGCCCTCGATAATGGTCTGCCACCAATGTCTATGACTTGGAAGCCTTTATCTTCAAGCACCTTCTTTATTTCACGTGACCAGTCATAGCTGTAGGACGAAGCATCATCAAACCGAGGCGCAACCAATATGGCGAGCGTCACTTTTCACCCGCCAACGTTAAGATTTTCTCTCTATATGCTTTGTTTTCTTTAAAAAGTTTGAGGCTTGTTTTTAGGAAGTTTTCGACGAACTCTTTTTCGACTTTGGCAAGTTTTTTATGGTTGTTAAGCATTTCGGCAAACTCCGCATATGTGTAGCTTTTGAAGCCTACATAGATTCGCTCGTTGGGTTTTTGCTGGGCTTCAAGCTTTAAAGCCTTTATGATTATGTCAAGCTCCTTCACTTTTTCTCCCCCTTTTCCAGTTTAAGCTTAAGCTTTTCAAACTCTTTTTTGGCGGCTTCTCTTGCTTCGCGCCTAGCCTGCCAATCAATAAGAAAAGCCCATATAACGATTAATGCTACTCCAATAACCATACATGTTAAGCCAGCGTTGAAGTTGTCTTTAATTAACGTGCTACCGCCCGAAATCAACGAGATGGCGATTGCGAACAGCGTGCCTTTAGACGCTATTTCAAACTTCGTTATTGTCATATTAATCCAAAATATAGTCAAATAGTGATGAAAATAAAAAGCTTATGGAAATGAAACTACGACGAAAACTTGCTTTTAAGCTCCGCAGCCTTATCTTTTTTTAGGGCTGTTAACGGGTAGTCTTGGCTTACTGTGGTGATTGTTGCTCCGCTTACTTTGCTTGTTACCTGTGCGGCTTTGACTGGAGATGGCAGATAGTCCATTGGGAAGTTTTTGGCTACGATTGTTTCAGTTATTGCTGGTGCTTGAAAGCTCCAGTCTTGGCTTCTTGTCTGGTCGGCTAGGGCTAGTGTGTTGTCGTCTATGCGTAGGTAAGCGTATTGTCCAGATTTTCTGGCTGTTACGTTTGCTATGTAGTCTATTTCAAGGCAGTCTGTCTGGTCAACAACCGTGTATTCTGCGAAACTGTAATTGGCTCCGGTATATGTTGCCCAAGATGTCCCAAGGTTTGCGGATTTGCTGACTCCAGTAGCTATTGTCGTTCTAACCGAGCCATCGCTTTTGCGTATTAGAATGTCTATTTCAGCGTTAACTGTGCCTCCGCCAGTATAAGCCCTATAAGTTGCGTAGATTGTTGAGGCTAAAATCTTGGCTATGCCAGTAAGCAGGAAGACAAATTTGCCCCAGACTACACGGGCAACGCTTGCTGTTGAAGCGGAAAGAGTTGTTCCAGAAGCGTCTGCTGGAGTGTTCAGCTTTAGAAGGTAGTATGTTGTTCCAGCTATTGTTGTGGTTTCTTGATGGCAATAGAGAATAGCGTCTACAACTT
>Ga0272445_1002691_pt1 | contig 11904 bp, 10 predicted proteins | sample YNPCB0031_FD_194404 | JGI IMG/M metagenome (GOLD analysis project Ga0272445, IMG submission 194404) | Hot spring sediment microbial communities from Yellowstone National Park, WY, United States - YNP-CB-003-1 | ecosystem: Environmental > Aquatic > Thermal springs > Hot (42-90C) > Sediment... | reverse complement strand
TTCAAAGTTCAACTTCCCCAATCGCGGGCGTATCTGAAATCAATATTTATCGTTCTATATGAAATTTTCGCAATGATCGGCGGGCGTCTTTTGAACTGGTTTCGCTGAACCATAAGTTTTACCTTTTCAATTAATCCCCTTTCAAATCCAAGTTCAATTAACTCTTCATCCGTTTTTCTTTCATCAACCATGAAGTAAAGCAGTTTATCAACCTCTTTATATGAAATACCGAGCTCGTCCTCGTCTGTTTGTCCAACCCAAAGGTCAGCGGTTGGTTTTTTCTCTATTATTTTTCTTGGAACCCCAAGCTCTTCAGCCAGTTGCCAAACCTGTGTTTTATACAAATCACCGAGAGGATTTATAGCACTTGCCATATCGCCATAGAGAGTTCCATAACCGAGAAGAAGTTCAGTTTTGTTGCTTGTCCCAATTACGAGAGCTTTCTCACGAGCTGAAAGGTCATATAAAATTATCATTCTCATCCTCGCCATGACATTCCCGCGTCTGATGTTATCCATATCAGGAAATCTTTCAAAATATGGCTCACACATCGGGGTTATATCAATTAATTCGCTCTTTATTCCAAGATTTGAAATGACAAGTTGTGCATCTTCAATGCTATCCCGTGAACTTGTCTTGTAAGGCATCATAACTCCAAGGACATTTTCCTTGCCAAGCGCCTCCGTTGCAAGGTAAGCGGAAACAGCAGAGTCAACTCCGCCAGAGACACCGATAACAGCTTTGTTAAGACCGAATCTTGTTGTTTCCTTTCTTATGAAATCAACGAGAATCTTTCGCACAAATTTCGTGTTAAGTTTCAAGTCCTTTGATCTTTCAAGTATCTCCATAAATTGACCCCGCGTTTAATTTTTGATTTGCATAACTTTATTACCCTTTTTCTGATACTTTCTTCCACACTTTTTGCAGACCGCATTACCCTTTTTAAAGTTTATTTTTTCCCCGCATTCACAAATCCAACCAGTTACTTTCGCTGGGACACCGGTGACGATCGCATAATCGGGAACATCTTTTGTGACGACAGCGCCAGCCCCAATCATCGCCCATCGCCCAATAGTTATACCGCAAAGTATCGTCGCGTTTGCTCCAATTGTAGCACCTTCACGAACAAGCGTCGGTATCCATTTGCCACCTTTGGGATATTTAGCCCTTGGGTTGATGTCGTTCGTAAAAACAGCCGAGGGACCTACGAAAACATAATCCTCAAGCGTCACAAGATCGTAAACGGATACATTATTTTGAATTTTTACCCCATCCCCTATCACAGCCCTTGCACCAATGAAACAGTTCTGCCCTATGACACAATTTTTTCCGATCTTCGCTCCGCTCATAATATGCGTGAAATGCCAAATCTTTGTCCCTTCACCAATTTCACAAGGTTGATCAATCACAGCAGTTTCATGAGCAAAGTAATTTGAGCCCATTTTCAATTTAACACCATTATTTTTCAATGATTCACTCGCAAGTTCAAGAACCTTTAAAACATTTATTGACTCTGTCCCATCCGTCAACGGTTTTTTCCTTAAATTAACACATTCAACGAAATGAAGACAAGCGTTTCTCAGAGGTTCATCTTTAGGTATGTCAATGACTTCTACATCGGCTTTTTTAGCAACAGGAAGAGAATTTATCCATTCAACTTTGTGTGGATAAAGCACAAGTTTATTTTCCCTTTCTGTATCATCAAAGACAGCCATCTTCTTCGTCCCTATGACAACGAGTTTTTGCTCCTTGTATGGATGAATCCAACTGACAAAGATATGAGCCCTGATTCCATTTTTAAATTCAAGGTGAGTAACTGTAACATCACACGGTATCTTTGATACATCGTTTAAACCGCTTGTATTTGCTTGAGTATTTTCTGTGATGAAATAACTTTCACCAAAGGAAGAAACTTTTTCCGGCAATTCACCCACTATTGAAAGTATTAAAGAGACATCGTGCGGAGCGAAACTCCAAAGTGTATTTTCCTCACGCCTAAACTTTCCGAAATTTAACCTGTTTGAATAAATATATTTTATTTCGCCAAGTTCCCCATTTTTTATTAGGTCTTTAAGCTTCAGCATAGCGGGATGATATTGAAGGACATGGTCAACCATTAAAATTAAATTTTTCTCCTCAGCTATTTTCACAAGTTCCACTGCTTCATCAACTTTCAGCGCCAATGGTTTCTCCACAAAAACATCTCTGCCCGATAATAAAAATTTCTTTGCAAGTTCATAGTGCGTTTCCGACGGCGTTGCAATAGCAACCGCTTTAATTTCATCGTCCTTTAGAATTTCATCAATTGAATTGGTATAAGTTGCGCTATATTTCTCTCTAAGTTCATCAAAATTTGTCTCATTTACATCACAAACGGCTTTTAAAACGCCAATCTCATGAAAATTTCTCACAAGATTTTTCCCCCAGCTTCCTGAGCCAACGACGGCGATGAACTTTTTCATAACGGTTTCATTCGTTTTTTATAAACAAAGAGTTTATCAATCGTTCAACTATCCCTGGCTCATACCCGAAAAGTGAAGGAACAGTGTAAAACTTTACTTCATATTTTTTCAGCTTTAACTTTTCCTCCAAATATCCTATAGCTTGACTTAAACCACCGAATTCATCTACAAGTTTTAACTTGAGCGCCTGAGTTCCAGTGTAAACTTTGCCTTGAGCTAAATTCTCAACCTCATCGAGCGTCATATTTCTATTCTCAGCGACCTTCTGCTTAAATGAAAGATATGTATACTGAAGCATCTCCTCAATCTTTCTCTTTTCAACATCCGTCAAATGCCTCAATGGAGAAAACATATCAGAATGTTCTCCTTCTTTGTATTGTTCAACTTTGATTTTGAGATTGTCATAAAGCTTTGAAATAACCGGTTTTGCGAAAACCACGCCGATGCTCCCTGTCAGTGTAGCAGGGCTTGCAAAAATTTTTTCCGAGCTACACGAGACATAATATCCACCGCTTGCTGCGATATTACCGAAGGAAACTATAACTGGCTTTTTCTTTCTTGCTTCTTTCAAAGCGGTATAAATTTCGTTTGAAGCAAGCGCTGAACCACCAGGACTGTTAACTCTTAAAATTATCGCCTTAACGCTTTTATCTCCTACAGCTTGATTTATTTGCTTGATAACAGTTTCCGAACCGGTTACCCTTTCGCTCAAAAAAGGAAATGGAATTGGCGGTTGACTTTCCCCAGTTAAAATTGAACCGTGGACACCTATAACAGCTATCTTCGGAATCTCACTCCAGGATGTTTCCCAATACTTTCTCACTCCGACTTTTACAAGATTCACCTTTCCATCATCTCTCTTATTAGCAAGCTTATTTGCCATTTTTTTCGCTTCGTCGTAAAAACCTATCTCGTCAACTATACCGAGCTCTTTCGCTCTTGACGGGGTTACAATGCTTGAAATTTCGTTTATTAAATCTTCGGTAAATTGAATTCCCCTTGTTTTTGAAATTTGTTCTATCAGTTGCTTGTGAATATCCTCAGCAAGGGATTTGATAAGTTGCGCTTGCTCAGTTGTAGCTGAATCGGTGTAATAAGAGTGAAATGTTGATTTAAATTTTCCAGCAGTCATTGCATCCCATTCAATCCCGAATTTTTCAAAAAAACTTTTAAGCCGTTCAACATTTATAATCGCCCCATACCCGACTATCATACACTCGGGAGCGATGACGATTTTATCTGCAACGCTTGCGAGGTAAAGTTCATTTACGCCTGCATTTTCACCACCCAGATAAGCAACAACAGGTTTTCCCGCTTTTTTGACTTTTTTAACCGCATCAACTATTTCCTGCGTAATCGCTTCAAGCTCATAGATTTTTATCTCCCCGGAGAAAGGATAAATTTTTAAAATCAATCCATTTATGTCTTTATCCTTTGCTGATCGTTCAATTTCAGAAACTATATCATGGACACTTCGTCTTGGCTTTGAAAAAATTGAGGGCTGTTCTTTGTAATCGGGAATTTCACCTTTTATCTCCACCTCAGCGATTCTTTTAACATGATAAAATGAAGTTGGAAGATACTCACTTGAATAAAAAGTTGAAATGGTAAATTTGGAGTTTATTTTATCGCCATTGGAGAAAAATTTAACTCCAGCGTTTTGAAAATTAATCGTAATTCCGAAAAGCAAAACTTTTTCATTCGTGAAAATTTTTGAGTTATCAAACAACGCGCTGATCTTCAAGCCATCAATAACTTTTAATTCAGCGCCATACTTGTAATTTGAGTTTTTTAACTTACCTTTGTCATTTATAAAAACATCCGCCGACAAAGTCAATCTATCATCGCCCGTCGGTCTAAGTCCAGCCCCAAATATGTATTTTCTTTCAAAAGGCGTTGCTCTGAAATATCTTCCTGTCAAGTTTTGAAGAACGAACGAAAATGCAACGAACTCAAATGGTCTTGAAAGAAATCCAATGTTAAATGATGTTTTAAAAGGTTCATCATTCACTTTAATGTAGTCAATTCCAAAACCACTAGTGAAATTCCTTTTGCCAAAGCCGAACGAAAAAGAAAGAAGCGTCATTGAAGAGTCGCCAAACTTTTCCGACTTTAAACCCAACCCCGCTCTGTTATTTTGAAGAAGAAATCCAAAGTCAAAATTTTTTGATAACGGCTTGTTAAAAGTTGAAACATAAAAATTGAAGTTTGCCTGATGCTTAATTCCTGTGATCGCTGGATTGAACCTTACGCCATCGGCGCCTTCAGTTGTTGCGCTAAACAAATATCTTTCAATCGTTGGCGGGTGAAGGGTTTGCGAGTGTAGGTTTAAAAACACAAGAATTGAAATCGCAAAGGGAAAAATTCTAATTTTCATAAAAACAAACCTTTTTTATTTGACTTGGCAGTGTAAATATAACACTTTGATAAAATTTTTAAAAGAGGTAAATTTTCAAAAAAACTTCTGGAAGTTTATGAAGGATAGAAAGTTAAAATACGGAGAAGAGGCGATCTTAAATGCACAACTTGAAACCTGGGAAAATCCATACCCCGACAGGGACTACAAAATTGAAATAACATTTCCTGAGTTCACTTGCCTCTGCCCAAGGTCGGGATATCCTGACTTCGCAACGATAAGGATAACCTATATCCCCGATAAATATATCGTGGAGCTTCGCTCACTTAAGCTTTATCTTAACAAATACAGAAGCGAGTATATATCTCACGAAGCAGCTACGAATAAAATTTACGATGACCTTGAGAAACTTTTAAAGCCAAGATTTCTTGAAGTTGTTGGGGATTGGAACCCGAGAGGCAATGTTAAGACGATAATCACCGTCTCATCAAAGGATAAAGAAACGGTAAAGTAATCAAATTGCTGTTAAGACGATTTTCCCGTGTTCAACTCCTTTTATACTAAGAGCGAGGTCTGCTATTTTCTTAAGTTCGCTTGCTCGCCCTTTCATGACAACAACTTCAAGACAATGGTCTCTGTCAATGTGAATATGTGTTGTTGAAATTATTTTATCAAAATGCTCGTGTTGAATATCGGTCAATTTCTCCTCAAGTTCTCTCTTGTTGTGGTTGTAAACGAACGAGAAAATCCCAAAACAAACCTTATCTTTTTCAATCGCTTCTTCAACAAACTTTTCCCTGATCATATCCCTTATTGCTTCTGACCTATTGGTATAACCTTTTTGTTGTATCAAACGGTCAAATTTTTCAAGAAGTTCATTTTCCATTGATACACCGAACCTGACGACATATTCTTTTTTCTTCATCTCGTCTTAAGCCCCTTTTTTATAACTTCCAGCATTTGTTCGTGTATCAAACCATTGCTTGCGACGATCCCTTTGGTGTAAATGTTAAAATCATTCCCATAAAAATCTGTTACTTTCCCACCAGCTTCTTCAACTATGATTTTACCCGCAGCTGTATCCCACGGGTTTAGATTTACTTCCCAGAAACCATCAAGCCGACCGCAAGCCACATAAACAAGGTCAAGCGCTGCTGAGCCAAGTCGCCTTATCGCTTGCGCCTCCATCAAGAAATTAACAAAATGTTCTATGCAATTGTCTGGATTTTCTTTGACATTGTATGGGAAACCTGTTGCAAGCATACTTTTTATCAATTTGTCCGTCTTAGAAACTGAAATTCTCCTCCCATTTAAAAAAGCACCTTTCCCCTTTTCTGCATAAAATAACTCATCAAGGTTTGGGTCATAGACAACACCTAATATCACTTCACCTTTAAACTCAAGCGCAATTGAGACACAAAACACTGGAAATGAATGTGTATAGTTCGTAGTCCCATCAAGCGGGTCAATAATCCACTTGAAATCCGAACCCGGGTTTGTCTCCCCGCTTTCCTCAGCAAGAATGCTATGATTTGGGAATCTACTTTTCAAAAAATCAATTATTTTCTTTTCAGACCCCTTGTCAATTTCAGTGACAAGATTTATTTCTTCTTTTTTACTCTCAATGTTTTTAACCTTTCCAAGATTTAATTTCAAAAACCTTCCAGCTTCTTTAGCCGACTCAATCGCAACTGTTAAAAAATCCATTTCCTTCAACTCTTTGTTTTCAAAATTCTATTCTTTTGCTTTCTTCTGCCCCCGCTATAACTATCACACACTCACCTTTCTTTTTCTTCTCCACAAAATAATTCATCACCTCAATGACATTCCCTCTCACTATTTCCTCATCGGGCATCGTCAAGTTAAAAGCAACGCATACTTTTCTATCAACGCCGAGAACAGCACCGATATCCTCAAGCACCGGGATTATCCTATAAGGTGTTTCAAATATCACAACGGTTCTTTGCTCTCCCTTTAACCTTCTCAATTCCTCACGCCTTCTTTGTCTTTTCTGAGATAGCCAACCATAATAGACAAATTTCTCAATGTTAAATCCAGATACGATGAGAGCAAGAAGCAAAGCCGAAGCCCCGGGAACAGGGACAATTTTTATACCTTCCTTTATCGCTTGTTTTACAAGCAATGACCCAGGGTCGGAAAAAACCGGGGTTCCTGCGTCAGAGATCAATGCGACATTTTTCCCCGATTTTAAGTCGTTTATAATTTTTTCAACCTTCAAACTTTCATTGTGCTCATTTAAAGTGTCAATTTCCTTTGGCTCTATCTGATAAGTTGATAAAATTTTTTTCCCTTCTTTAAGTTCCTCGCAAACTATCAAGTCAGCTTCCTTCAAAACTTTAAGGGCTCTAAAAGTTATATCGTCGGGATTTCCAATAGGCGTGGCAACGAGATAGAGAGTCCCAATCTTAGGTGCTTCCATCACTTGTGGAAAATTTTGTTTTTAGCAAAGTTTATTAAAACCGTGAACTCAGAAAATGAATTTATCAAATTTAACTTGAACCTTTCAAATTTCGCCCCTTCTAATTTTCTCTTCAAAGAAGCTGTAGAATCAATTGTATAAACTGCAAACCTATGATAAACTCCGTTAATTTTTCTCCCGTTTGTCAAAGCGTAAACGCCTTCATATCCACAATCAAGCGCTATGCGAACTACATTTTCATCATATCTACTGAATGGCGGAGCAAACGATTTAACAACAACTCCGAGATTTTTTTCTATTTCATACTTTGACGATTCAACTTCAAATTTTATTTCTTCATCGCTAAGAAAAGTCAAAGCCCGATGACTTGCGGAATGCGACCCAATTTCCCAGCCGTTATCAAAAAGAATTTTTATTTGCTCCCAATTCAAATGTTTGAATTTTATGCCAAAACCAAAATCCCATTCGTTCATCTTCCCGACGAAATTTGAAACGACAAATACAGTCGCTTTAAAATTATACTTTTTCAAAATTGGAAAGGCATAGAAAAAAACATCTTCATATCCATCGTCAAAGGTAATACAAATAAACTTATCCTCGCCCCTTTTCAGATTTCTCGCTTCCGAAACAGTTAACGCTTTATATCCCTGGTCATTGAAAAATTTAATGTGCCTTTCAAATTGACTTGGGGAAACCCTCGTTATCCCGAATTCAAATTTTGTATCAACTTTATGATATGTTAGTATAGGTATAGTCATATTCCAGTATGACCGAAGCCACCCGCGCCCCTTTTTGTTGTGTTAAGTTCTTTAACCTCATCCCATTCAATTCTCACATATTTGGATATAACCATTTGAGCGATCCTGTCACCTCGCTTAACCACAAAGTCATTTTTGCCGAGATTTATTAGGATCAACTTAATTTCACCGCGATAATCTGAATCAATTGTGCCCGGTGAATTTAGCAAAGTTATTCCATGATTTAAAGCAAGCCCGCTTCTCGGTCTTATTTGCGCTTCATATCCTGGGGGAAGTTCTATTGCGATTCCCGTTGGGATTAGTTTTATCTCACCTGGTTTTAAAATAACATCTTCCGTCACATCAGCGAAAAGGTCCATGCCGGCTGAACCTTCAGTTGCATAAAATGGCAAGGGTAAATCGTTGTTATCCCTGAGTCGGGTTATTTTGACGGTGATTTTTTCCATTTTGAATAGAAAAATTTTAAAACGGGGGGCGACTTTTTGTCGCCCCTATAAAATCACTTAAATAATGCGGAGAATAATTGTTCATGGAATTTAGCAAGCACAATACCAAAGACGAGGGAAACAATTGACATTAACTTTATAAGTATATTCATTGATGGACCACTTGTATCCTTGAACGGGTCCCCAACGGTATCACCTACAATAGATGCTTTATGTGCGTCTGAACCTTTTCCGCCAAAGTTTCCTGCTTCAATGTATTTCTTTGCGTTATCCCAAGCAGCACCTCCATTCGCCATAAACAAAGCGATCATCACACCTGATGCAATCGCTCCAGCTAAAAGTCCTCCAAGCGCTTCAGGACCAAGGAGAATCCCAACGAGAATAGGAACAACTATAGCAAGAATCCCGGGCAAAAGCATTTCCTTTAATGCACCAGCGGTTGCTATATCAACACATTTAGCTGTGTCTGGTTCAGCTTTGCCTTCAAGAAGCCCAGGTATCTCCCTGAACTGCCTTCTCACCTCCTCAACTATCTTAAATGCACTTTTCCCAACCGCCTCCATCGTCAGAGCAGCAAATAAGAATGGCATCCCAGCACCAATTAAAAGTCCAATTACTGTGTTAGCATGCATCAAATCAATTTTGTTAAGTCCAATCGTTTGCGAATATGCTGTAAAAAGCGCAAGCGCTGTCAATGCAGCAGAACCAATAGCGAAACCCTTCCCAATTGCAGCAGTTGTGTTTCCAAGAGCATCAAGTTTATCTGTTATTTTTCTTACTTCAGGTCCAAGGTGAGACATTTCAGCTATTCCACCCGCATTATCTGCAATCGGTCCATACGCATCAACCGACATTGTAATTCCTATCGTCGCAAGCATACCAACCGCTGAAATCGCTATACCATAGACACCGCCCGTTATGTATGATATGAAAATAGCAAGGGCTATCGCAAGCACAGGATATGTTGTGCTTTTGAAACCAACAGCAATGCCTGTGATTATGTTCGTAGCTGCACCAGTTGTTGCAGATTGTGCGATCGTCTTAATTGGTGAACCAGATGTGTAATACTCACTCAAAAGACCTATAGCAATTCCTGCAAACACCCCGGAGACAATTGGCCAGAAATATCTCAAATCACCAACGAGATTTTTCACGACAAAATATGAAATAACGATAAGCAAACCTTCAGCTACAAATGTTGAATATCGCAGTGCTTTTTGTGGGTCAATGTTCTGGAAAACCCTTATTGAAAGTGTTGCAAGAAAAGAAGCGATTGTCCCAAACATTACAATGGCAAGGGGAAGTAGCATGAAATTTTCTTTATTTGAAGACATTGTTGCCCCAACTGCGATAGTTGCTATAACAGAGCCAACATAAGATTCAAAAAGGTCAGCTCCCATTCCAGCGACATCACCGACATTATCACCGACATTATCCGCTATAACAGCGGGATTTCTTGGGTCATCCTCTGGGATTCCAGCTTCAATTTTCCCAACGAGGTCAGCTCCGACATCGGCGCTTTTAGTGTAAATTCCACCTCCAACCCTTGCGAATAAAGCAATTGAACTTGCTCCCATTCCAAACCCAGTTATAACCGTTGGGTCATTCTTGAAAAGCAAATAAAAAACACCAAGACCGATTAACCCTACACTTGCAACCGTCATTCCCATAACTGCTCCACCAGTAAAAGAGACAACAAGAGCCCTGTTTTGACCCTGCGTAGCTGCTTGTGCTGTTCTCACATTTGCACGGGTTGCCGAGGTCATCCCGATAAATCCAGCGATCATTGAACACAACGCACCACTGACAAACGCAATTGCAGTTTCAATTCTTATCACAGCCCACAAAATGACAAACATAGCAACAATAAAGAAAACTAAAGTTGAATACTCCCTTTTGAGGAATGCCGATGCCCCTCTTTGAATAAGCCGAGCTATCATTTGCATTCTCTCGTTACCCGTCGGCTGTCTCCGAACATAAGAATAGAGATAGAGCGCATATAAAATACCGAGAACGCCAACAATTGGGACCCAAATTTCAAGCGACATCAAAAAAACCTCCGTTTTGTTTTTGATTTGCTAATTAAATTGAAAACTTGAGGTAAATTTAAAAATCGGTTTTTAAATTTTCAAGATATGCCAATTGAAGGGCAACTTTAAGGAAGGCAAAAAAGAAAAAAGGGAGAGGATTATTAGTCCCCTCCCCAAATCTTATTACTTTACTAAAATCATCTTTTTAACATCAACGAACTTACCCGCCTCAAGACGGTAGAAGTAAATACCGCTTGGCAAACCGCTTGCATCAAATTTGACATTATAGCGACCGGGTTCCTGCTCACCGTTAACCAAAGTGGCGACCTCCTGACCAAGCAAATTGTAAATGGATAACTTAACTCTTGACCTGACAGGTAAATCATAAGATATTGTGGTTGATGGATTGAATGGATTTGGATAATTTTGATGCAAAGCAAATGTTGATGGAATCCCAACGGTCTCATCACGAGAGACATTCGTAAAAACAGTTGTTCCAACGAGAGCACCTGTAGCTGGATTAAAGAAAAACGATATTTCTTTCAGAATAAGCACATTTCTTTCCGTTTTACTTCCAGCATAATTAACAACCCAATAAATCTGGCTTGTGTCTATCGGAAATTCAGGAAATGGAACCTGTCCAAGATATAAAAGTACACTTTCCAAATTATCCAACGAGTCCCTTCTGAATGCCAGCCCACCATTTAACTCCGCACGTTGCAAAATTTCAGGGCTATCAAAATATGAAGCGATGTCAGTTAAAGGTTTGTTTAGCTCAAATGGTAAAATCCAACCTGAAGTATCTACCCCTGCTGAACCAAATAAATAATGCACGGAAAACTTACCTTTTGTTTGGCTTTTATATCCATAGCTTAAAAGCAATCCTTTACCATCAATCAATGTATCTCCAAAAACTTCTGATGCTGAATAATCAGCTAGAAACACATACATCAATTTTGCATCGCTTGCATAACCACGCGCTAATGAATCAACCAAATTCAACTTTTCCTTAGCTGTCACAGGGCGAAGCGAGAATTCAAATTTTTCAACAACTGCACCTGTCACTGGATCAATAAAGAATGTCAAACCCTCAGTAAAATCTCTGTTGCTATAGCCAACAGTCCAATACACCTTCGTCGTATCAATTGTAGTGGGTGCTCCCAAAACTCTACCTAATTGATAAAATATATTTGTGTTAGGAATTCTACTTCTAAACGATGCTCCACCATTTGCTTCACAAATTGCGAAGACGGAATCAGTATCAATGAAGTTTGCTGGAACTTCAACGAAATAAGAAAGCGTATCTGGATTAGAAAATACCGTTAAATCTAATGGGGTTGCTATAACACCGATACTTAATTTTTGACTTGGTGAATAAAAATGATAACCTGCAAAATAAACTTTCCCATCAA
>Ga0272445_1002690_pt1 | contig 11911 bp, 11 predicted proteins | sample YNPCB0031_FD_194404 | JGI IMG/M metagenome (GOLD analysis project Ga0272445, IMG submission 194404) | Hot spring sediment microbial communities from Yellowstone National Park, WY, United States - YNP-CB-003-1 | ecosystem: Environmental > Aquatic > Thermal springs > Hot (42-90C) > Sediment... | reverse complement strand
GAGCTGGTGCCGGGGAGCAAGAACCACTTCGTCTGCTACCGCACCTTCATCCTGCAGAAGTTCTCCAACGGGACCCAGTGGCACCTGACCGTCTCCCGCAACGACCCGCAAGGGGCCCAGGGGATCCAGCACCTCTACATCCAGGACAACCCCTGCGACACCTTCGGCGCGGCCACGGGGCTTTACGAGCTTCCCAACGGGGCCAACCTGGAGCTCGTGCCCAGGAACCTCCAGGCCGGGCCCACGGGCAGCCGCTCCGGCAACAACCCCGATCGGTGCGGCTACAAGAGCTGGCTGGATGACCTGGTGGTGGTGGCCGTCAAGGTCAACAGCGACCTCTGGGGCAAGAGCACCGCGAACCTCACCTACACCCTCGCCACCACCGCCTGGTAGAGGGGTATGGGGCCTGGCCCTCTGGGCCAGGCCCTTTTTTAAGGAGAACCATGAAGCGAATCTTCCCCCTCGTTCTCACCCTAGCCCTCAGCGCCTTGGCCCAGAGCACCCTGGGCGTGGAGCCCCCGGTCCTCCTCAAGGAGGCCAAGCCGGGGGAAAGCCTCACCCAGACCCTCAAGGTCTACAACGTGGGCACCCGGTCGGTGCGGGTTCGGGCAAGCCTGGGGGACTGGACCTACGATCCCATGGGAAAGATTCAGTTTCTGCCCCCAGGAAGCGTCAAGGAAAGCGCAAGCCCCTGGGCCACCTTCTCCCCGGCGGAGTTCCTCCTCGAGGCCAAGGCCTCCACCACCCTCACCTACACCCTCACCGTGCCCAAGAACGCCGCCCCCGGCACCCACTGGGGGGTTCTCTTCCTGGAGTCCGAGGACCCCAACCCTCCCCCGGGGGTGCCCCTGGCCACCTTCCGGGTGCGCATGGCCCACATCTTCTACGTGAACCTGCCGCCCCTCACCACCTCGGGACGGGTGGCGGGCATCGTCCCAACCCCCCCAAGGGCCCCCAGGACCCCTTCCGCTTCGCCCTGCAGTACCAGAACACCGGCAACACCGCCCAGAAGCTCTCCGGGCGCTTTGAGGTGCGGGATGCCACCGGCCGCAAGGTGGCCGAGGTGCCCATAGAGGAGGTGGTGGTCCTGCCCGGGCAGACGCGGATCCTGCCCATCACCCTGGTGGGCCCCCTGCCCGCCGGCAACTATACCGCTTTGGCCGTCCTCAACTACGGGGACCCCAGCAGGGACGTGGCCGCCGACCTTCCCTTCACCCTGAAGTCCCCCCTAGCCGCGCCCCCCACCCCACCCCCCTCCCAGGAGGGGGAGAAAGGAGGCACCCCATGAAAGCCTTTCTGGCCGGCCTTCTCCTTTTCCTGGCCCCCACCCTGGCCCAGGCCACCTGGATCGTCCAGACCCTGATCCCCGAGACCGTGGCCCTCCGCACCCCCACCACCCAGATCGCCTTTGAGCTCAAGGACTACCCGCCCAAGAGCTTTCCCACCACCTACCCCGCCAGCAACCTAGAGGGTGGGGTTCTGCCCGTGCAGGTCTTCTCCAACGCCCCCGGGGTATGGAGCCTGGTCCTGCAGATCCCGGACCTCCAGGACCAAAGCGGCCAGCTCCTCCTCCCCGCCCGGCAGGTCCTATACCGGGTAAACGGGGGGCTATGGCTCAGGGCCGACGGCACCCCGCAGATCATCTACACCCAGACCGGCCCCACCGGGGACTGGCTGGAGATCCGCCTGGAGTTCGCCCTGGAGCTTCTGGGCTCGGAGCGGGCCGGGAGCTACGTGGTCCAGGCCCTGGTCACCGCCCTGAGGCAGCCCTGAGATGCGCCTTTTCCTGCCCCTTCTCCTCTTTCTGGGCCTGGCCGTGGCCCAGGTCCGCTTCCTCCCCTCCCCCGGCCAGGCCGGGGCCCCGGGGGAGTACCTCACCCTGAGCCTGAGGGTGGAGGGGCAGGGAACGGCGCGGTTTCGCCTCGAGGCCCCCGAGGGCTGGCAGGCCCTCTCCTCCGAGCGGGTAGTGGTTCTGGAGGGCCGGGAGGAGACCCTGAGCTTCACCCTGCGGGTGCCCCCCCTGCCCGCCGGCACCCAGGGCCTGGCCCGGGTGGTGGCCTACCTGGAGGACAAGGAGGTGGCCCGCGCCGAGGTGCCCCTCCAGGTTCTTCCCCGGACCGAGATCGCCCTCTCCGCCCCCGCCACGCTTCAGGCGGAGGTGGGCGGGCCCTTTGAGTTTCCCGTCTACGTGCAGAACCGCTCCAACCGGCCGGAAGAGGTCCTCCTGGAGGCCGAGGCCGCCATGGCCCAGGTCTTCCTGAACCCCCCAAGCCTGCGCCTGGCCCCCGGGGAGACGGGGGTGGTCCGGGTCCTGGTGAGCCCCACGGGGCAGATCTCCCCGGGCTACCGCTTTTACCTAAAGCTGAAGGCCACCCCCGCAGGCCAGGCAGGGGCCCGCAAGGAGGCGGGGGTCATCGTCCTCTTCCAGGACCCCCTGCGCATCCAGGGCAAGGACCCCGAGCTCACGCTGAACCTAGGCCTGGCCCTCTCCCTGGGGGCCAGCTGGGAGCGGGGCCAGCTCCAGGCTCAGGTGGGCTACCAGGTGGCCCCGAGCCTCTCGGGGGCCCTTTCGGACTACGTGAGCGCCAGCGCCAGCCCAGGCCCCCTCAGCGGCGACCTGCAAGACCCCCTGCGCCCGCCCCAAAGCCTCACCCTGAGCCTCAAAGGGGAGGGCTGGGAGGCCCGGGCCCAGGGCGGAGGGGGAAGCCTGAGCCTGGCGGGGAGCTTCCGCCTGGAGCCGGTCCGCCTCAGCCTCGAGGGCACCTACCGCCCCCAGGGCCTTGGCCTTCGCGCCAGCGGGGTCAGCCTGGACAAAAGCCTGGACCTGCAGGGAAGCGTCAGCACCGCCACCACCCCCCAGGGACGGCAGGATGCCCTGAGCCTCCGCTACCGCCTGCCCCTGGGCTCGGGCCTCAACCTGGGCCTGGGCGGGGATCTCTCCGGCCAGGCGGCGGAGGGCTACAGCCTCTCCCTGGGCCTCAGCCAGAGCCTCTCCTGGCAGACCCAGGAGCTGGAGCTGGTGCAAAGCTACAGCGGCGTGCCCTTCCTGGGCCTCCACACCCTGGGCCTGGCCGGGGGCACCCGGGCCCTTTACCCCCTGGGCCTCCGGGCCAGCACCAGCCTCCAGCTCGGAGCCCCGGCGGGGCTTTGGCAGAACCAGGCCACCCTTTACCTCCAGCCCGCGGCGGGCGCCTTCCTAAGCCTCACGGGGAGCTACCGCCAGCAGGGGGAAAACCGGAGCTTCGGCCTCACCCCGGGCCTCAGCCTGGCCTTTGGCCAGCCCGGGGTCTACACGGGAAGCCTGGGCCTCACCTACGGCCTCAACCGGGCTCTCTCCGGGGAGGCCCCGGAAAACCAGACCTACCAGGCCAGCCTGGCCCTGGGCACCCGGGACCTCAGCCTCTCGGGAAGCCTCCGCTACGTGAACCAGGAAAACCCCCTCCTGGAGGCCAGCGCCACCCTACGCCTTCCTCTTCCAGCGGGGAGCCTGGAGGGCCAGTACACCCTCAAGCGGGGCACGGACAAGGACTTCACCCTCTACGGGGCCGTCTGGAACCAGCTTTTGAGCGGGAGCCTGCAAAGCCGTCTCCTCTACGAGTACCGCCTGGAGGCCGAGGCCAGCCAGCGCCTGGGCTTCAGCATCTACCAGCGGAACTTCCTGGAGCCCGGCCTGGCCCTGGGGGCCTCCTACACCCTCACCCTGCAGGGCGGGGAGGCCCGCCACAGCTTTGGCTTAAGCCTCTTCTACGCCCAGGCCCTTACCTTCGCCACGCCCAAGGAGGTGGTGGACCTCTTCGGAGGCCGCAAGGGGGGCGAGGTGGTGGGTCTGGCCTTCCGGGACGAGAACCTGAACGGCCGGCCGGACCCCGGGGAGGCTCCCCTTCCGGGCCTTCAGGTCTGCCTGGGAAGCGTCTGCGAGGCCACGGACGCCCAAGGCCGCTACCGCCTCCTGGCCCCGGTGGGCCAGGGGAGGCTCCGCTTCCCCAACCTGCCCGCCACCCTGGCCCTGGTGGGGGAGGAGGGCCTCGAGGTGAAGCTGAACGCCCGCCTGGAGAAGCCCCTGCCCTTCGCCCCCGCCACCCAGATGACCGTGGTGGTCGTGGACCAGGGGACGGAAGGGGGCCTGGCCTACGCCGGGGTGTGCGCCAAGGGATTGGTGGTGCGCTGCGCCCGGGCCGACGGGAACGGCAGGGCCATCCTGGGCGGGCTCTTCCCCGGCACCTACCAGGTCTACCCCGACCCCCGCTACCTGCCCGAAGGCTACCGGGAGGCGGGGAGCCTGGAGGTGCCCGTGGCCCTCGAGGGCGGCCCCAAGGAGGTCCGGGTGGAAGTGGTCCCTCCCAAGCGGGAGGTGGAGGTCACCTATACCGCCGACCGCCTCAGCCTGGTGGCCACCCTGGACCCCTCCACCCCCCTGGCCGGGGCCGAGGTGGAGGTAAAGGCCCTGGTCCAAGGGGAAGCCCGGGAGGTCTGGCTGGAGCTGCCCACCGGCCGGGTGGACCTCCTCCCAGAGGGGGAGAACTACTACGCCGCCCGGGTGCGCCTTAACCTCCCCCCCGGCTTCCACACCCTGAGGGTGCGGGCCCAAGGCCGGGAGGAGGCGGAAAGCCCCCTCTTCTTCCAGGTGGTGGCGGGCCCCCTCTACAGCCCCCTGGCCCTCGAGGGGCCCAAGGTGCGCCTCACCCTGCGGTTTCGGGCCACCCAGGTGGTCCTAAGGAAAGAAGGCCTGTCCTTCGCCCTCACAAGCGAGGACGGCTACACCTGGACCGGGGAAGTGGCCTTAAACCCCGGTCAACACACCCTTTTGGTGCTAGCCGATGGGGAGGCTTTGGGACAGGTGGGCCTTAGCGTCCCCTCGGAGAGCGCGAATCACTGATTGGAAAGGAAGGGATTGGTATGCGGCATTGGTACGGCGTTTTACTGGCGGTGGGGCTTTTGGGAGCGTGCTCCCAGGCCCCCCAGACCCTGAAGCCCCAGGTGGCGGTGGGCCCCGCGGTCACGGTGGAAAAGACCGCCAACCCCAGCTTCAAGCGCACCTACACCTGGACCATGGAGAAGCAGGTCCTTGACCCCGCAAGCGGCCAGCTCCTGCTCACCCCGGGGCAGTCCTACCTGGTGAAGTACGCCGTGAGCCTGGTAGGCACCCCCAAGGACACGGACTTCCAGGTGGCAGGCCAGGTCACCATCAAGAACACCGGGGTAGGGGCCGTGGTCCTCCAGGCCCCCACCGACACCCTCTCCACCGGGGAGAGCGTGAGCCTGAGCTGCGGGGTGAGCTTCCCCTACACGCTTGCCGAAGGGGCCAGCCTAGTCTGCAGCTACAGCCAGGCCCTGCCCGACGGGCAAGACCGGACCAACACGGCCAGCGTGCGCTGGGGCACCGACGGCACCACCTTCCCCAACACCGCCACCGCCCAGAAGGCCTTCAGCTTCACCAGCCCCACCACGGTGGTGGACGGGAGCGTGACCGTGGACGACCCCTCGGCTACCCCCACGGGGGCCATCAGCGCCATCAATCCGCAGGGGGTCATCTCCCAGACCTATTTCTTTGAGCGCTGGGTGAGCTTTGACGCTTGCGGGGAGTACGAGGTGAAGAACACCGCCACCTTTACCACCAGCACCACCGGTACCCAAGGAAGCGCCTCGGCCACGGTGAAGGTCTCCGTCCCCTGCCAGGGCGGTTGCACCCTGACCCAGGGCTACTGGAAGACCCACTCCAAGTACGGCCCCGCCCCTTACGACGACACCTGGGCCCAGATCGGCGAGGACACCCCCTTCTACCTCTCGGGCCAGAGCTACTACCAGGTCCTCTGGACGTCCCCTTCGGGCGGCAACGCCTACTACATCCTGGCCCACCAGTTCATCGCCGCCAAGCTGAACGTCCTGAACGGGGCTAGCACCACGTCAGAGGTGGACGAGGCCATGGCTTGGGCCGACACCTTCTTCAATACCAACACCCCCTCCTCCTTTAGCAAGGCCGTGGCGGGGCAGGCCAAGGCCTACGCCGCCACCCTGGACAGCTACAACAACGGCCTCATCGGCCCCGGGCACTGCTCGGAGTAAGGCGCCAAGCCCCGGGCGGCCCCACCCCGCCCGGGGCTCCCCAGGAGGATGAGATGAAAAGAGCTCTGTTAGTGGGTCTCTTGGCCCTGGCCGCCTGCTCGGCGCCCCAGGGCATCAAGACCACGGGAAGCCTCCGGGTCCAGTCCGTTCAGCCCAACGTGGTGGCGGGCTGTGCGGTGCGGGCGGGGGACTGGATGGCCGTCAAGGGGAACGATTTCGGTGCCCAGGAGGACTGGGACCAGGGGCGAAGCTACGCCCTCTTCCCCCCCGGCCTTCCCGCTGAAGACCCCGAGATCACCCAGGCCCAGGACCCGGCCACCCTCATGTTCCGGGTGCCCCAGGGGGCGCAAAGCGGCACCCTGCGCCTCCACGTGGAGGGGGTGGGGGAGGCGGAGATCCCGGTGGTGGTCCAGGGGGTAGCCCCCCTGATGGCCGTCCCCGGGTGCGAGGTCCCCGCCCCACCCCCCACGCCGGAGTAAGCCCCCAAGGCTTAGGCCCCGCCTGAACCGGGCGGGGCCTTGGCTCACTTGAGGTGGCTCAAAAACTCCTCCCGGGTCTTGGCGTCCTCCCGGAAGACCCCCAGCATGGCGCTGGTGACGGTGCGGGAGTGCTGCTTCTCCACCCCCCGCATCATCATGCACAGGTGGACTCCCTCCACCACCACCCCCACGCCCCTGGGCTCCAGGACCTGCTGGATGGCCTCGGCGATCTGCACGGAAAGCCTCTCCTGCACCTGGAGGCGGCGGGCGAACAGGTCCACGATGCGGGCGAACTTGGAAAGGCCCAGGATCTTCTCCCCGGGGATGTAGCCGATGTGGACCTGGCCGAAGAAGGGGAGCATGTGGTGCTCGCACATGGAGTAGAACTCAATGCCCTTCACCACCACCATCTCGCTGCCCTCGGCCTGGAAGACGGCCCCGTTGACGATCTCTTCCAGGCTCTGCCGGTACCCGCGGGTGAGGAAGGCCCAGGCCTTGGCCACCCTTTCTGGGGTCTTCAGGAGGCCCTCCCGGTTGGGGTCCTCCCCGATCACCTGGAGCCACTCTGCCGCCAGGCCCTCGAGGCGGCCCAGGTCCAGCTCGGTTTCAAAGGTGAGCCCCGTCTCCTCTATCTCCACCATCTTGCGCTCCATACTGACCTCTTTGGCCTTTCCCCAATGTAGCCCCGGGCTCACTCGGGGGCGATGAGGCCCTCCAGGAGGAGGGGCCTGGCCTCTTCTTCCTCCAGGGGAAAGCCCTGGGCCGCCCGCCTCAGGGCCTGCAAAAGCCCCTTTTCCCGCTTGAGCCTCAGGTGGAGCTCGCTAAAGGGGTTGAGGGCGTCCTGGCCCCTTAAGGTGAGGCGGTACCGCCGGGGAAGGGCCATGGGGGAAAGCCCCTTGGCGTACCGCTCGGCCAGGGCCCGGTAGCGGGGCGCGTTCCCGGGAGGCGGCGCGGGCCTAACCACCCGGGCCGGGACCCCCAGGGCCAGCATCCCCTCGGGGACCTCCGTGCCCGCCGTGACCACCGCCCCCGCCCCCACCACGGCGTTCTTGCCGATGCGGGCCCCGTTCAGGACGATGGCCCCCATGCCGATCAGGGCCCCCTCCTCCACCACCGCCCCGTGGACGATAGCCCGGTGGCCCACGGTGACGGAGGGCCCGATGAGGCAGGGGAAGCCCGGGTCGGCGTGGAGGACGGCCCCGTCCTGGACGTTGCTCCCCGGGCCGATGACCACCCTCTCCAGATCCCCCCGCACCACGGCGGCGAACCATATGGAGGCCCCTTCCCCCACCTCCACCTCCCCCACCACGTAGGCCCCGGGGGCGATGAAGGCCTGGGGGTGGATCCTGGGGGTCTTGGCCTCAAAGCGGTAGGCGCTCAAGGGCCACCTCCAGAAGCCTCAGGTCCTCGGGGAAGGCCAGGCGGGCCCGGGCCTCCTCGGGGGTAAACCAGCCCGCCCCGGTCATCCCCTCCTCCAGCCGGGGCTCCCCCTCCCCCCGCATGAGGAACCAGTGCACCTCCCGCGCCACCCCCTTGGGGTTCACGTAGCGGGTGGGGAAGAGGGGGAGAAGGACCTGGGCCTCCACCCCCGTCTCCTCCCGCACCTCGCGAAGGGCGGCGGCCTCGAGGGCCTCCCCTTCCTCGGGGTGCCCCTTGGGAAAGACCCAGAAGCCCATGCGGTCCCGGAGGAGGAGGACCTCCCCCTTAGAGTTGAAGACCACGCCCCCCGCCCCTAGCTCCATCCGTACCTCCCCTTGAGGTAGGCCAGGGTGGCCTCGTCCACCTCCGGCCCACCCCCGTAGCGCTCCTCCAAGTTCTCCATGCCGACGAGGGCCATAAAGGCCCGCTCCGTCTCCTCCCCGAAGACCCCGTCCACCTCGCCCCGGTAAAGCCCCAGGCGCTTTAGGACCCCCTGGAAAAAGCGCACCTCTTCCTCGGTGAGGGGGCGCCGCGCTTTAGGCCGCTCAAAGAGGAGGCGGTGGAGGGAGAGGAGGCGGAAGAGCTCCTCCACCGGCTCGGGGTGGTCGTCGGCCCGCAGGTCTATGTAGCGGTCCCAAAGCCCCCCGTACCCCTTCTTCTCCCCCACCACCAAAAGGGCCGCCGACTGCTTGCCCCTTCGGTCCCCTCCGGCCTCCTCCCCCGCCTTCAGGGCCAGGAGGAGCCTTTCGGGGAAGGGAGCCTGGGCGGAAAGGAAGGCCTCCACCATGGCCTCCACCACCTCCGGGCCCGAGAGGAGGTTCCCCTGGGCGGCGAAGCCCTCCCCCGAAAGCCCCCCGGCCCAGGGGTGGCACTCGGCCCCGGTGAAGGTGAGGCTCTCCCCGGTGGCCGCCACCAGCCCGAACTGGCGCTTTTCCAGATCGGGGTCCGTGCGGCGGAAGGCCTCCAGGACCCCTTTTGGGCTCGCCCCCTGACGCAGAAGGGCCAGGCCCTGGGGACCGTAGCGGGGGTTGGCGTAGGACTGGGTGGCGATGGCCCCCACCCCCGCCTCGGCGAAGGGCACCACCGCCCCCACCGCCAGGAACTTGCTGGCCACCGCCACGCCCAGGTCCCCCGTATCCGGGTCCCGGGCCACCAGGGAGAAGGTGGCGATCCTCATGCCCTTATCCTAAGGGCCTTTCCGTGGTAGAGTGGGGGGATTGGGTGCGCCCATGGAGATTAGAAACATTGCCATCATAGCCCACGTGGACCACGGGAAGACCACCCTGGTGGACGCCATGCTGCGGCAGTCCAAAGCCTTGGTCAAGGACGAGGGGGAGCGGATCCTGGACTCCCACGACCTGGAGCGGGAGCGGGGGATCACCATCCTGGCCAAGAACACCGCCGTCCTCTGGCAGGGGGTCAAGGTCAACATCGTGGACACCCCCGGCCACGCCGACTTCGGGGGGGAGGTGGAACGGGCCCTCTCCCTGGTGGACGGGGTCCTCCTCCTGGTGGACGCCGCCGAAGGCCCCATGCCCCAGACCCGCTTTGTCCTGAGGAAGGCCCTCGAGGCCGGCCTAAAGCCCATCGTGGTCCTCAACAAGGTGGACAAGAAGGAGGCCCGGCCCGACGAGGTCCTGAACCTGGTCTTTGACCTCATGGTGGAGCTAGGGGCCACGGAAGAACAGCTGGACTTCCCCTACCTCTACGCCATCGGCCGGGAGGGCCGGGCCTGGCGGGAGGAGCCCAAGGAGGACCTCTCCGAACTCTTCCAGGCCATTTTGGAGCACGTGCCCCCGCCCAGGTGGGAGGAAGGCCCCTTCCAGCTTCTGGTGGCCAACCTGGACCACTCCCCCTACCTGGGCCGGGTGGCCATCGGCAAGGTCTCCCGGGGTCGGGTGCGCAAGGGGGAGGGGGTGGCCATCCTCAAGGAAGGCCAGGTCCTGGAGGCCAAGGTGGCCGCCCTCTACACCCACCAGGGCCTGGAGCGGGTGGAGGTGGAGGAGAGCCTCCCCGGGGACATCGTGGCCCTGGCGGGCCTGGAGGGGGCGGAGATCGGGGACACCATCGCCGCCAAGGAGGCCCCCGAGGCCCTGCCCCGCCTGCGGGTGGACGAGCCCACCGTGGCCCTCACCCTCACCGCCAACACCTCCCCCTTCGCCGGGCGGGAGGGCCGGTACGTGACCGGACAAAAGCTGAAGGAGCGCCTGGAAAAGGAGCTCCGCACCAACGTGGCCCTGCAGGTGGAGGAGGTGGCCCCCGAGGTCTTTGAGCTAAGGGGCCGGGGAGAGCTTCACCTGGCCATCCTCCTGGAAACCATGCGCCGGGAAGGCTACGAGTTCAGCGTGGGCCAGCCCCGGGTCCTCTTCAAAGAGGGCCTCGAGCCCTACGAGCTCTTGGTGGTGGAGGCCCCCCAGGACCGCTTCGGGAGTGTCATGGAGGCCCTGGGGTCCCGGCGGGCCGAGATGGTCCACATGGAGGTGGGCCAGAGGGTGCGGGCGGAGTTCGTGGTCCCCGCCCGGGCCCTCTTCGGCTTCCGGAGCCTCTTCCTCTCCCTCACGGGCGGGGAGGGGATCATGAGCCACACCTTCCACGGCTACGGCCCCGAGGCCGGGCCCATCCCCACCCGGACCACGGGGAGCGCCGTGGCCATGGAGGCGGGCGTGGCCACCGCCTACAGCCTGAACCGCCTGCAGGAGCGGGTCCAGTTCTTCATTGAGCCCGGGACCGAGGTCTACGTGGGCATGATCGTGGGGGAACACGTGCGGGAAAACGACCTGGACGTGAACGTCACCATCGGCAAGAAGCTCACCAACGTGCGGGCGGCGGGCTCCGACGAGAACATCCGCCTCATCCCCCCAAGGAAGCTCTCCCTGGAGGAGGCTTTGGAGTTTCTGGCCGAGGACGAGCTTCTGGAGGTGACCCCAAAGAGCCTGCGCCTGAGGAAGAAGGTCCTGAACCCCTCGGAGAGGAAGCGGCTGGTGGGCAAGTAAAGGCCGGGGGGCCAAAGCCCCCCCAGTTTTTCTAAAGCCCTATTCTTCTTCCCGCTCCCCGTAGGTCTCCAGGGCTTCCTGCCACGCCTGGCTGATCTCCTTGCCCTTCTCCATGGCCTACCTCCTTGAGCCTAAGGGTAGGGCCCTGGAGTAGGCGTTGGGCCAAGGTAGACCCGGGTTTCCTACACCCGGCATCGGTGTAGACCCGTTGACCTTACACCGCCTGGGGGGCCCTTAACCCTGCAGGAGGACCTCGGCCTCCAGACGGCCCAGGACCCGCTCCAGGCTACCCCCCTGCCAGCGCTCCACGGCGTAGGCGGAAAGGGGGAAGCGCTCTCTGAGGCGGCGGAGGAGGCCCATGGCGTCCTCGGGGCGCCCCACCTGCAGGACCAAGAGGTAGCCCCCCTTCACCTGGAAGGCCAGGTCCCCCCGCCTGAGCTCCCGCAAAATGGCCTCCGGGGAAGCCGAGGTGCCCAGGTACACCAGGACCAAAGGCCGCCTGAGGGCCAGGCCCTCGAGGGCCCCCGCCATCCTGAGGAGGTCCTCCCGGGTCCCCACCCGGGAGAGGGGGGGAAGGAGGGGGGCCTCCCGCCCCGTGCCCAGGAAGAAGCCCAACCCCAGGGCCAGGGCCCCCAGGACCCCGCCCAGGTAGGCGTAGGGGGGAGGGGTGAGCCCGGTGAGGCGGAGGGCGCTCTCCAGGGCCAGCTGGAAGGCGAGAAGCCCCAGGCCCAGGACCAGGGCCGTCTGCACGGAAAAGGCCACGGGGAAGCGGGAGTAGAGGCTCGCCACCCCGGAAAGGAGGAAGGCCGCTAGGAGGAGGCCAGACCCCTGGCCCAGGTCCCCCACGGGCTCCTGGAGGCCTAAAGGCAGGAGGCCCAGGAGGAAAAGCACCCAGGGGATGAGGAAAAGCCAGCGCATTCCTCCCAAGCCTACCACACCCCCCGGCCCCGCCTTTAC
>Ga0272445_1002688_pt1 | contig 11916 bp, 9 predicted proteins | sample YNPCB0031_FD_194404 | JGI IMG/M metagenome (GOLD analysis project Ga0272445, IMG submission 194404) | Hot spring sediment microbial communities from Yellowstone National Park, WY, United States - YNP-CB-003-1 | ecosystem: Environmental > Aquatic > Thermal springs > Hot (42-90C) > Sediment... | reverse complement strand
CTAAGTAATACTTGGAAAGCGTTTCTAATTCACCGTGTGGAGTTGAAAGGAATACATCGTTAGTGGTTTCAGGTGTTTCTGCAATATGGTTTCTAATTCACCGTGTGGAGTTGAAAGTTCTATAAAACTATGTATATCCCAAGAATTTAAAATGTTTCTAATTCACCGTGTGGAGTTGAAAGTAAATTCCCCGACCTCATAGAGGTCGGTCTCAATTTCGGTTTCTAATTCACCGTGTGGAGTTGAAAGAAGATTTAAACAAATAATTCTCAATTAACATGATAAGTTTCTAATTCACCGTGTGGAGTTGAAAGAAAAAGGGGATGTAATTGTCGGGGTAAAAGGGTATGTGTTTCTAATTCACCGTGTGGAGTTGAAAGAGAGGCGTTGAGTTGACAAGAAAAAGGTATAGATTTAGGTTTCTAATTCACCGTGTGGAGTTGAAAGTACTTTGGTTGCGATAAAAGAAATTGATCTTCAAGGTTTCTAATTCACCGTGTGGAGTTGAAAGTCCAATTTGGAAACTTCTCATTCAACCAAGGTAAAAACCGTTTCTAATTCACCGTGTGGAGTTGAAAGCCGACGGAGTTATGGCATCCTTGTGAGCGGAGATTAGTGTTTCTAATTCACCGTGTGGAGTTGAAAGACATCATATAAGAGATCTGTTATTACTGATTTTGCGATTTCTAATTCACCGTGTGGAGTTGAAAGTATTCAAATATCATAAATTTTGTTAGTCGTTATAAGTTTCTAATTCACCGTGTGGAGTTGAAAGATCCTTGATGGACATAACATTAAATTTTTACTTGATGTTTCTAATTCACCGTGTGGAGTTGAAAGCTTCTTGCTGCTTCTGCTAAACCTACAGATCCTACTGGTTTCTAATTCACCGTGTGGAGTTGAAAGTAATAAGTCCTACTGAGATTTCTCAGAATGTTAAAAGTTTCTAATTCACCGTGTGGAGTTGAAAGATTTTGTTAAGGTCAGGAATAAGTCAAACGACAATAGTTTCTAATTCACCGTGTGGAGTTGAAAGAATATTGAGCTAAATATACAAAATAATGATATACAAACGTTTCTAATTCACCGTGTGGAGTTGAAAGTTTCAAAAAAAGGTTATACTCTAACCGGGAAGTATTCGTTTCTAATTCACCGTGTGGAGTTGAAAGTAAGAACTTTCATCTTGTTTATCTTGAGAAGTTTCTGTTTCTAATTCACCGTGTGGAGTTGAAAGAATTTTAGGTGTAAATTTGTACTCGTTATGTTCATAGTTTCTAATTCACCGTGTGGAGTTGAAAGAGATATTAATAATGTAATAACTGCATTAAATATGACGTTTCTAATTCACCGTGTGGAGTTGAAAGTTAAAGGAGTTTTGTATGGAGAAATCGCGGGCTTTGGTTTCTAATTCACCGTGTGGAGTTGAAAGTAAAATAGGTGAAGGCAATACATATATAGTTTTGTCAAGGTTTCTAATTCACCGTGTGGAGTTGAAAGCTCTGAAAATGTTAAAAGACTTAAGGCTGGATTAAAGTTTCTAATTCACCGTGTGGAGTTGAAAGATAATACAGAATTTAGGTAAAATCTCGTCAGAATATAGTTTCTAATTCACCGTGTGGAGTTGAAAGACGGAGATCCTGTTATTGAAGCTTTCTCGGGTTTGCGTTTCTAATTCACCGTGTGGAGTTGAAAGTAGGGAATTTAAGAAGGAAGTAAAGATAAAGTATTCTAAGTTTCTAATTCACCGTGTGGAGTTGAAAGATTGTTGCCGCATACAAATTTGACGGATCAAAAACTGTTTCTAATTCACCGTGTGGAGTTGAAAGAATAAAAGCTCTAAATTATTTGTAAATATTTCTATAGTTTCTAATTCACCGTGTGGAGTTGAAAGCAGTTATAACAGCGTCTGCTCTTTATTATAAAGAAGTTTCTAATTCACCGTGTGGAGTTGAAAGTTTCCGAAATTTTAAAATACTTAGATAACTTCTCTACGTTTCTAATTCACCGTGTGGAGTTGAAAGGGTCTTCGTGGTTAGATTCCATAGCCGACGAAAAATTTGGTTTCTAATTCACCGTGTGGAGTTGAAAGTTTTAACGGTGATGGGGAAGGGGGAAACTCCTTCCCCGTTTCTAATTCACCGTGTGGAGTTGAAAGTTAAGAGGGAAAATTGTTTATGATAAAACAAGAAAAAGTTTCTAATTCACCGTGTGGAGTTGAAAGTGGGACATTTATTTTTATTATCCGCAGTTAGGTATGGTTTCTAATTCACCGTGTGGAGTTGAAAGTTAGCTTCGCGCAAAAACAATTAATACATCAAGGAAGTTTCTAATTCACCGTGTGGAGTTGAAAGTCGTCAAAAGTTAGTTTTATATACCAAATCAAGTTAGGTTTCTAATTCACCGTGTGGAGTTGAAAGAATATTGAGCTAAATATACAAAGTAATGATATACAAGTTTCTAATTCACCGTGTGGAGTTGAAAGTTCATCTCCTTCCTCTCCTTCCCTTTTTTATTGTTTTGTTTCTAATTCACCGTGTGGAGTTGAAAGTTGAAATACTTTTGCTGGAGATTTCACTACATAACTGTTTCTAATTCACCGTGTGGAGTTGAAAGACATAACCAACAGGACCCTTCAAAATCTTATTCACCGGTTTCTAATTCACCGTGTGGAGTTGAAAGTAGATTCATAAAAATACTGTTGCACATGTTCTTGAAGTTTCTAATTCACCGTGTGGAGTTGAAAGTTAACTGATTTAGTTAACAAGATGTATATAATTTTTCAGTTTCTAATTCACCGTGTGGAGTTGAAAGCTTTATTACACATACCTTAACATTACCTCCCCCCATTGTTTCTAATTCACCGTGTGGAGTTGAAAGTGAATTGATAAACTATGCTATGAAGTAAGCTTGCAATTATTAGTTTCTAATTCACCGTGTGGAGTTGAAAGTATATCATATAAAACTTTCCGAGCTACCGGGTAAGGGGTTTCTAATTCACCGTGTGGAGTTGAAAGACATTATGTCTGTTAGCTTGCTGTTTAACAGTCCGAGGTTTCTAATTCACCGTGTGGAGTTGAAAGCCAAAAGAGAAAAAAGTAGAAGAAAAAGTTAAAAGTGTTTCTAATTCACCGTGTGGAGTTGAAAGCTTGACACCATTGGGCAATTGGAGTCAAGGTGCCTAGTTTCTAATTCACCGTGTGGAGTTGAAAGTTAAAAGTTGTAGCTTATATTCATTCTCAAAATACTGTGTTTCTAATTCACCGTGTGGAGTTGAAAGACTGGGAGTGGTCCTATATCGCCAGATGTTTTAAGGGTTTCTAATTCACCGTGTGGAGTTGAAAGTTATTCATTACACAGCCATAGATGGCACGCCTTTAAGTTTCTAATTCACCGTGTGGAGTTGAAAGCAATTAAAACATTTATTTAACTTTTGCATCATACCCCAGTTTCTAATTCACCGTGTGGAGTTGAAAGATCTATATGCCCTATTCTGAATAGCCTTGTCAAATAGTTTCTAATTCACCGTGTGGAGTTGAAAGTAAAATAAAGCCCATCATCATCTTCATCACCATAATAGTTTCTAATTCACCGTGTGGAGTTGAAAGTAGATAAATAAAGCTTGTCCAAATCGATGATCCAAAAGGTTTCTAATTCACCGTGTGGAGTTGAAAGAAAAATAAAATTAAATATGGAGTAAAAGAAAGCCTCAAAGTTTCTAATTCACCGTGTGGAGTTGAAAGCTCGTCGTTTGATCCATAAACAAATAAACAAATAAGTTTCTAATTCACCGTGTGGAGTTGAAAGTTTTTTAGGACACCTTTTGTAGGTGATGATTTTATTGTTTCTAATTCACCGTGTGGAGTTGAAAGCTTTTAATTTTTGTAAAAGAGGAGGTATAGGAATGAGTTTCTAATTCACCGTGTGGAGTTGAAAGTTGAGCTTGACTTGACCCCTGAGCAAAGGAGATTGGGTTTCTAATTCACCGTGTGGAGTTGAAAGAAGAGAGGTTCCTTTCCCTTCTCCTTGCTAAGCCTCCGTTTCTAATTCACCGTGTGGAGTTGAAAGTGAGGAAAGGTTAGGAGTAAGGGGCAAAGAGAAAAAGTTTCTAATTCACCGTGTGGAGTTGAAAGTGAGGAAAGGTTAGGAGTAAGGGGCAAAGAGAAAAAGTTTCTAATTCACCGTGTGGAGTTGAAAGGAGGCTGGGTTGTCAAGTGGTCATTGTGGAGCCTCTCTGTTTCTAATTCACCGTGTGGAGTTGAAAGAAATCTAAACTTTTTGTAGTCTTAAGATTTCCAAGTTCGTTTCTAATTCACCGTGTGGAGTTGAAAGATATGTTATGCTTTATGTAATTACTCAATAGGTCCTCTGTTTCTAATTCACCGTGTGGAGTTGAAAGTACTGACCCTCAGCTGAAGCTAAGCTCTGCCCCGTTGTTTCTAATTCACCGTGTGGAGTTGAAAGGGGATTACATAGGCAACTGGTTGCCCCTTCCCAGAAAAGGTTTCTAATTCACCGTGTGGAGTTGAAAGTGAAATTTTTACACTTGCAATCTCAACAGGAGTGTATGTTTCTAATTCACCGTGTGGAGTTGAAAGTTCATAGATAGACAATAAAGGTATACTCAAAAATTCAGTTTCTAATTCACCGTGTGGAGTTGAAAGTCGCCTTCAACACAAATGAAGGAGCATACTTCTTCCTGTTTCTAATTCACCGTGTGGAGTTGAAAGATTTATATGCAAAGTACCAAACCAGACATGATTATGAGTTTCTAATTCACCGTGTGGAGTTGAAAGTCGTCTTCAAATGACTTGACGCAAACATACTAATCAAGTTTCTAATTCACCGTGTGGAGTTGAAAGTAGCTTCAGTGAACCTTAGTGCAGGGTTTTACAACGGTTTCTAATTCACCGTGTGGAGTTGAAAGTAAGGCTTGACAAAAGACAAAGCGAAGCTAAATTATTAGGTTTCTAATTCACCGTGTGGAGTTGAAAGTAAAACCTTGCCTAAAATAAACACCGCATATCGCAGTTTCTAATTCACCGTGTGGAGTTGAAAGTCTAACGCCCACTCAACGCCTATTTGCCAACCAAGCCGTTTCTAATTCACCGTGTGGAGTTGAAAGTAAAACCTTGCCTAAAATAAACACCGCATATCGCAGTTTCTAATTCACCGTGTGGAGTTGAAAGCTAACTTCTCATAATACTCATAAATCTTCTTAAACTGTTTCTAATTCACCGTGTGGAGTTGAAAGATTTTCTTCAAAAACCTTTTCTTGAAGCTCTATCTCCGTTTCTAATTCACCGTGTGGAGTTGAAAGCAAATTTATGAACAAGCAAGAACACAAACAAAAGAAGTTTCTAATTCACCGTGTGGAGTTGAAAGAATGAAACGATAAAAGCTATATCAAGGTATATATTACGTTTCTAATTCACCGTGTGGAGTTGAAAGACAGATGCAAAATTATTAGCTGAACATTTAGCTAAGTTTCTAATTCACCGTGTGGAGTTGAAAGAATTCTTGTTTAATTATGTCTCTAAAATCATATCCAGGTTTCTAATTCACCGTGTGGAGTTGAAAGGAACTTAGAGAATACTTATTTAAACAAATAAAAGAAGTTTCTAATTCACCGTGTGGAGTTGAAAGATTTTTTTGTGAATATTGATGTTGAGTCTTTGAAGGAGTTTCTAATTCACCGTGTGGAGTTGAAAGCAATATCATGAATACATAAGAGATTGGGATGCTTATGTTTCTAATTCACCGTGTGGAGTTGAAAGAAAGAAGTAGAACATATTGCAAGTGCGGTATCATTAGTTTCTAATTCACCGTGTGGAGTTGAAAGATCAAAAAAGGATATTATACCGATAATGAACTAAAAGGTTTCTAATTCACCGTGTGGAGTTGAAAGTTCAATTAAGCTATTGTTTTGTAGATCTATCGGTGGATGTTTCTAATTCACCGTGTGGAGTTGAAAGAAACACTTTTTATACCGATATTGTATAAAGCTATTAGTGTTTCTAATTCACCGTGTGGAGTTGAAAGCTCAACCATCCACCGAGCCTACCGGGACTATAAAGAGGTTTCTAATTCACCGTGTGGAGTTGAAAGGTGGAAAAGCCAAGTATCGCTGGCTGGCTTTTTGCTGTTTCTAATTCACCGTGTGGAGTTGAAAGATGCTATTAAAGGAGTTATAACAGGGAGGACACGTGTTTCTAATTCACCGTGTGGAGTTGAAAGTCCGCAAGAAGTCTCTTCTCGATCATCAGAAGAGCAGTTTCTAATTCACCGTGTGGAGTTGAAAGTTAAGACAGCAGGAGATCTTAACATGATAGCTCAAGGTTTCTAATTCACCGTGTGGAGTTGAAAGTAAGTTAATCTCAAACATCCTTTACCCTCCTTTATGTGTTTCTAATTCACCGTGTGGAGTTGAAAGTTCCTTATCCCATTCACTATCTCATCCTTCCTCAATGGGTTTCTAATTCACCGTGTGGAGTTGAAAGAAGCAAAAGCCTTCAAAGGAAAAAGAATTAGATAAAGTTTCTAATTCACCGTGTGGAGTTGAAAGTAAGCTTCTCTCCCAACTTCAGTATCGCCTCATCCTCAACGTTTCTAATTCACCGTGTGGAGTTGAAAGCGCTCCTCTTGGTCAGTAAAAAGTGCATTCACTTCCAAGTTTCTAATTCACCGTGTGGAGTTGAAAGTCTTGATTGCGAAGAAACACTTTGACTTTTTTATTCTCGTTTCTAATTCACCGTGTGGAGTTGAAAGACGCTTCCTATGCGGTATCTTCGGTATCCAAATATAGTTTCTAATTCACCGTGTGGAGTTGAAAGAAAGATATGCAATCTGAGATGCTCAGCAAAAACGAAGTTTCTAATTCACCGTGTGGAGTTGAAAGTCCTGAGTTTGGTTATATGGCTAAGGAAGTTACTCAAGGTTTCTAATTCACCGTGTGGAGTTGAAAGGACAATTGAAACGCTTGATCTTCAAAAAAAGGCAATGTTTCTAATTCACCGTGTGGAGTTGAAAGCAAATAATACGAACGAATTATTTCACGATTTATCACTGTTTCTAATTCACCGTGTGGAGTTGAAAGCAAGTATTTTAGTAGCAATAATTCTCCGTCTTGCAGGGTTTCTAATTCACCGTGTGGAGTTGAAAGGTAGTTGCCAAGCTCTGTTCCTAATAAAAAAAAGATGTTTCTAATTCACCGTGTGGAGTTGAAAGATCGATAAAATATCCTCAATGCTATGATAAAATCGTGGTTTCTAATTCACCGTGTGGAGTTGAAAGTGGGATATTTATTTTTATTATCCGCAGTTAGGTTTAGAGTTTCTAATTCACCGTGTGGAGTTGAAAGTTACTACAACACCGCAAACTCCTAAAATCCTCATAAGTTTCTAATTCACCGTGTGGAGTTGAAAGCACATTGAGCTAAATATCAAAACTGATAATTTTCAAACGTTTCTAATTCACCGTGTGGAGTTGAAAGTTATGCCTCCGGCGTTCGGTGATATGTCTTTGAACTCAGGTTTCTAATTCACCGTGTGGAGTTGAAAGGCTCTTCAAGCTCATCCTTTGCCCGTTCGGCATCCTGTTTCTAATTCACCGTGTGGAGTTGAAAGATAGACTTCTTTTGAAAATTTCCACCATTTATTACCACGTTTCTAATTCACCGTGTGGAGTTGAAAGGCTCTTCATCTTCGCTTTCAAAGATGGCAAGCACCGTGTTTCTAATTCACCGTGTGGAGTTGAAAGTTGCTTATCTTCACGGGGCAAGAGGAGTAAAGATACCCGTTTCTAATTCACCGTGTGGAGTTGAAAGTTATGATAGGGAATGCTATAACTCGGTTGTTTGCAGTTTCTAATTCACCGTGTGGAGTTGAAAGTAACTCTTCTACCTCCTTCTCGGCAAGTTTGCTTGCGTTTCTAATTCACCGTGTGGAGTTGAAAGACCACAAAAGGTAGGGCACTATCGCAAGTCCTAACCCCAGTTTCTAATTCACCGTGTGGAGTTGAAAGTCATGACTAAAGTGATTGATAGTCCTGCCTACATACCGTTTCTAATTCACCGTGTGGAGTTGAAAGAACCTTAGCTGAAACAGTTATCCCAAAGCCATCTATGTTTCTAATTCACCGTGTGGAGTTGAAAGTAGAGAAAAACAGGTTGTTAGCCCGGTTCATCCGGCGTTTCTAATTCACCGTGTGGAGTTGAAAGGACCTTGCTCGACAGATCCTCGTTTGCCTTGCATCAGGTTTCTAATTCACCGTGTGGAGTTGAAAGAAAGGAATGTTGAAACCTCAATCGGTTGGGGCTCAATGGTTTCTAATTCACCGTGTGGAGTTGAAAGGTTGCTGGGTCAACTGCCATAACCACCCGCTCAAACTTGGTTTCTAATTCACCGTGTGGAGTTGAAAGTTCTCAATCAGCCTTCTAACCTGCGGGCAATCAGGAGTTTCTAATTCACCGTGTGGAGTTGAAAGAGCTCTATCGCCGACTTGATCGTGTCCCAACTTGCGGTTTCTAATTCACCGTGTGGAGTTGAAAGGTGAAGATAAGCAAGGGCTGCCGATATAGCTTTTTTCACGTTTCTAATTCACCGTGTGGAGTTGAAAGGCCCTTTTCAAAAGCTCATCCTTTCCTCCTTCCTCCCAGGTTTCTAATTCACCGTGTGGAGTTGAAAGTTTTCAAGAACCTGCAAAAGAGCAAACTCCACTACTTGTTTCTAATTCACCGTGTGGAGTTGAAAGGCCTGAGATATCAGCAAACACCTCCTCTTTGGTCACAGTTTCTAATTCACCGTGTGGAGTTGAAAGTCTCTCAAAGCTTCACGAAGAAGCTGGTTCTTATAAATGTTTCTAATTCACCGTGTGGAGTTGAAAGTTGCACTGCATAACTTATTAGCCTTAGCAATATCAAGGTTTCTAATTCACCGTGTGGAGTTGAAAGAAAAATCAATACGCTTAATCTTTCCACCGCATCTAAGTTTCTAATTCACCGTGTGGAGTTGAAAGTTTGTCAATTAAAACCAAAACCAAAAAGGAGTTTCTAATTCACCGTGTGGAGTTGAAAGACATAAATCAAATTGCTCAATCGACTTAGGTAAGGTTCCGTTTCTAATTCACCGTGTGGAGTTGAAAGAACGGCTGTGGGGTTGTAAAAGTGTTGTTAAGGACGAGTTTCTAATTCACCGTGTGGAGTTGAAAGTTAGCTCTTAGTGAAAAGGATGTACATTTTATTAGTGTTTCTAATTCACCGTGTGGAGTTGAAAGACACAGTCCAACCCTAAAATACAGCCCAAACCCAAGCGTTTCTAATTCACCGTGTGGAGTTGAAAGTTCAATAAATGTAATCAAGTTTAGGTAATTCTCTTTATTGTTTCTAATTCACCGTGTGGAGTTGAAAGAGAAGTGGAACATATTGCAAGTGCGGTATCATTAGAGTTTCTAATTCACCGTGTGGAGTTGAAAGACATCATATAAAAGTTTAGTTATGACAGATCTCGAAGTTTCTAATTCACCGTGTGGAGTTGAAAGTTTCATGCACGTGATATTGACAAAGTTCAATATTTTAACGTTTCTAATTCACCGTGTGGAGTTGAAAGAAAGTTTCCAATCCTATATGACCCAAGTCCCATGACCTCAACGTTTCTAATTCACCGTGTGGAGTTGAAAGTCGATATATCCTTTTCCATTAAGAAGACTTAAATATAAGTTTCTAATTCACCGTGTGGAGTTGAAAGAAGTCTGCCTCAAATTCTCCTCCTTCCTCTGTATCAACGTTTCTAATTCACCGTGTGGAGTTGAAAGAAATATTTCCTGCAAAGATGGTTAATCGCTCGATGGGTTTCTAATTCACCGTGTGGAGTTGAAAGCTTTTATCACAGTTAGTAAGGAATAAAGTCGGTGATGTTTCTAATTCACCGTGTGGAGTTGAAAGTTGCTTGACAAAGAAAAAACAGTTTTATTTTTTTGTTGTTTCTAATTCACCGTGTGGAGTTGAAAGGCCTGCAACCTTCTCCAAGATGCTTATCACCGTCAGGGTTTCTAATTCACCGTGTGGAGTTGAAAGGAAGGAAAAATTGAACGACGCTATATAAGAACTAATCTCCGTTTCTAATTCACCGTGTGGAGTTGAAAGACTTCAGCAAGCTTTACGTCTGATCCATCGATATATCCTGTTTCTAATTCACCGTGTGGAGTTGAAAGACATCATATAAAAGTTCAGTTATGACAGATCTCGAAGTTTCTAATTCACCGTGTGGAGTTGAAAGTTACAGTACCTAATGATTTTCCTTCCCCAGATAATATTAGGTTTCTAATTCACCGTGTGGAGTTGAAAGTGACTTAACTTTGAGATAACATTTAGCTTTCTTCATGGTTTCTAATTCACCGTGTGGAGTTGAAAGATAGGTTATGCTTTATGTAATTACTCAATAGGTCCTCGTTTCTAATTCACCGTGTGGAGTTGAAAGTAACTTCGAAATAAAAGAAGTTGAATACTCAGAAGAGTTTCTAATTCACCGTGTGGAGTTGAAAGAACATTGAGCTAAATATTAAAACTAATAATTTCCAAAGTTTCTAATTCACCGTGTGGAGTTGAAAGATAAAAATAAAATCAAAATCCTCTTCACAACCATCGTTTCTAATTCACCGTGTGGAGTTGAAAGGCATTCCAATATCTCCAAAATATCTCTCCTTCTGTGTTTCTAATTCACCGTGTGGAGTTGAAAGATGAACTCAGCCCATGTGATTTGTCAAGACTGTAAGCCGTTTCTAATTCACCGTGTGGAGTTGAAAGTACGGATATGTTCCTGTTGACTGTTTTGATATGGGATTTTATATATATGTTTCTAATTCACCGTGTGGAGTTGAAAGCCATAATCTGTAACGCTTCTTGTGTTTTTTTTAAAAGTTTCTAATTCACCGTGTGGAGTTGAAAGTCTTTAAACAACGCTTTTCTTGTGTCCTCAGATAAAGTTTCTAATTCACCGTGTGGAGTTGAAAGGAGAAAGGGGAAACAATCAAACGATCCAAATTTATATTAACAGTTTCTAATTCACCGTGTGGAGTTGAAAGTACGAATCACACATCTAATCACACATCTGTTTTCACCATGTTTCTAATTCACCGTGTGGAGTTGAAAGTAAACAAATAACTTTACCGTAGTTCCCATACGCACACCTCGTTTCTAATTCACCGTGTGGAGTTGAAAGATTCTTGATAGTTCTTCCTCACTACTAATTATCTTCCCCGTTTCTAATTCACCGTGTGGAGTTGAAAGTTGTTTTTTTTTGTTTTTTTCCCCCCGTCCCCAGCCAACGGTTTCTAATTCACCGTGTGGAGTTGAAAGACCAAGCCATGCTAATATGCTTTTGTCTAAAAAAGTTGTTTCTAATTCACCGTGTGGAGTTGAAAGTTTTGTCTCTGGTGCTTTGTTATTCAAAATCTCAGCGTTTCTAATTCACCGTGTGGAGTTGAAAGTTCTTCACGGTAAAGAGCTGGCGGGAAAAATTATCTATTAGCTGTAAGCCTATTGCAATCGAGAAATCCATGTCTAAACTTTAAGCATGCCTACGGTTTTAATAGCTCTTTTATACATTTTAATAGGCTACTACTTCTGGTGGCTTTTTCTTTTACTGCTTCCTATTGCTTTTGTGGTTTTCATCGTCTGGCTTGCTGGGAGGATTTTTATCCCTCTTATAAGCCTTTATCTTGCCCGTTGGAAGGAAAGGCGAAAGCTCAGAAAACTCCTTGAAGAAAGGCTTAAACATATTCCAAAAGGTTAGCAGTCTCTTCGTAGTAGTGAGAAAGCTTCTTTACTTTTCTAATTCACCGTGTGAACTTGAAAGAAGAATTTATATGACACACTAAATGGCATATCCGCTTTCAACCGAACAATAAGAATTTTAGGTATAT
>Ga0272445_1002685_pt1 | contig 11936 bp, 8 predicted proteins | sample YNPCB0031_FD_194404 | JGI IMG/M metagenome (GOLD analysis project Ga0272445, IMG submission 194404) | Hot spring sediment microbial communities from Yellowstone National Park, WY, United States - YNP-CB-003-1 | ecosystem: Environmental > Aquatic > Thermal springs > Hot (42-90C) > Sediment... | reverse complement strand
CTTATCCAATCCTTCTCCGAAAAATAAATGAGGGGGTCCGTAGCGCAGTTTGGACAACGAATATGGTCCAAAAAGCGCGTCGGCCTTCTAAGCCGAAGGTCCCGGGTTCAAATCCCGGCGGACCCGCTCCTATTTGGGTGCAAATCCTTAAATAGTTCCTTTTTCCTCCATACTTTTGAGAAGCCATGCCCAAAAGGGAAAGCAAGTATAGCTTGTTACTTCAAGATGAAGGAGTTAGCCGTTGGCTTAGAAATGTTGCTAGGGGAAGCCAAGTCTCGGCTGAGGTTGCCTTAAGAAGGCTTGGCAGAGCCTGCGAACTTCTCAAAACTGATCCGAAGGCTATGCTTGAATGGGCTAGAAGGGACATTATGGGCTTTCAGGATTCCCTCGAGGATTTGGTGGCGAAACTTGAAGGTGAAGGCAAGTCGCCCGGATACATTCAAGGCTTCCTAAAGACCGTTAAGTCTTGGTTGAGGTACAACAACATTACGTTAACAAGGAAGATTAAAATCAAAAACTCAACCGCCACGCCAACCATAGAGAATGAGCAGGTTCCAAGCCAAGAGGAGCTTGCAAGGGTTTTGAGGACTTCCCCGCCAAGGGTTAGGGCTGCAGTAGCCCTTATGGCCTTTGCGGGTTTAAGGCCCCAATCCATTGGAAACCATGATGGCAGCGACGGTTTAAGGATTAAAGATTTGCCAGAGCTGAAAATTGAAGGCGGCAGCGTGGTTTTCGAGAAGACTCCCACAATGATTATTGTGAGGCAAACTTTAAGCAAGGCTAGACACAAGTACTTCACGTTCCTGTCAAGCGAGGGCTGCACATACCTTAAAGAGTATTTGGAAGAGAGGATTAGAAGCGGCGAGAGACTTAAGCCTGAAAGCCCCCTCATAGCCCACGAACGGAAAGAAGCAGCCCAAAAACCCTTCGTCATGACGAGGAAGCTGACACATTTCATTAGGCTGTGCATGCGCAAGGCCGGAGTGTACAAGAGACCATACGTTTTAAGGGCCTACTTCGACACAAACATGATAATAGCTGAGTCCAAGGGAAAAATAAGCCACCCGTATTTGCAGTTTTTGATGGGCCATAAAGGTGACATTGAAGCCAGATACTCAACAAACAAGGGAGTATTGCCCCCAGACATGGTTGAGGACATGCGGAAATGCTACAAGCAATGTGAACCATTCCTAAGCACAATAACTCAGCCCTTAGAGCAGTCCAGCATAATAAAGGAGGCCAAAATAGAGGCTTTAAAAAGCATAGCCAAAAGCCTATTGGGGATAGACTTGATCGATGTTAAAGTTGCCAGAGAAAAACAGCTTGGAAGAGAACTAACCAAGGACGAAGAACTGGAGCTTTACGAGAAGGAGCTGAAAAGGCTTAGAGACGGAAAGCACAACCCGCAAAGAATAATACATGAAAACGAGCTTGAAAAATACTTAGCGGAAGGATGGCAGTTTGTAAGCGTGCTACCATCAAGAAAAATACTAATCAAAAAACATTAACGCGACTTAATCGCTTTTCTCTTAGCAATTAATAGAAACTAATCATCTTGATTGAAAGATAGAAAGGGAGACTTGTAGGTGTTATTTTATTTTTCCTGCTTTGTCTATAGGAAGTATTGTTTGTGTGTTTATTTGCGCATAGCATGTGGAGAAATGCCATATAAGTATTAAAATTTTTATAAAATTTCTCTAAATATCTCATGATGGTGAGGAAAAGTGAAAATTCTTTCAGTAAAACGAGGTTTTGTGACAAATTCATCTTCTGATAACTTCTGGTTTATAGTTTTGGAAAAAAAGCGTAATGCGATTGATGATATGGCTGACCAAATATCTGATAAACGAGGAATGTGGGCCGAAACCATTAAAAGCGCCATTAAGATGGCGCTAGATAACGCATTATGCGTTCCAGATTTTTTCTTAGAATTCTATGATTTCTCGTATGCTCCAATGTACGGTCTTGATTTGGAGAAACTAGCCGAGGCAGATGACGAAACAGTTTCTATGTTAATTGAAGATGTAAACAAATTAATGAGGCGGTGCCGTAAGGAGTATGAAAAAGAAGGTCGGCCTATTGAATTTGAATTTGACATCACTAAGTATAAGGGAATAATAACATTACCCAGAGAAGATGAAAGGCCAATCATGGAGTATGTTAAGGAAACATACTTCAATTTGTTAAAGATATCCGAAAAAGTAAATAATGCAGTTCTGGAAAAATTGGTCAGCCGGATCATTGCACTAGCAAAGGTAGGTCTTTTTCGAATCGAGAAAGGCGCATTAACATATGCGCTAATTTGCTTTATCAATAATGTCTTAGGAAAAAACGGAATGAAAATTACAATAACTTACACACAAGTTCCTCAAGGCGAACACCCATGGGAGTCGATTGCATCGCGTATTACCGAAGAAGATGTTGAAAAGTTCACCAAAATAATTGAGAGAATTCAAAAACTTATTGAATCAGCAAATTGTGAACTTACTTTAGGGATAGACGCAGATTATCTTCTTATCTGGGGGCCTGAAGGACCATATTATAAACCGTTGCTTTCAGAGTTAAAAAAGGCAAAAAGCTTTGCAATTGCACATTTTCGTGGCACTTGGTTCCCTCTTAGTGAGTTGATGAATTTTCTTGATGAACACGAATTAAAACAACAAATTCTTAAAGCCATTACAGAAGGGAAGGAAAAAGGAGACGCGCTTGCTCGTGTTGTTGCAAGCATATTGAAGGTCAAAGACTACATCATAGGCGATGAGTGCATTCCCGCATATGAGTATACGGATGATTTTACTTCTGCTCGCGGTTGGTATGCAGAGAAATGATTATCCTCAGAAATGAAGTTTATGGAGGAACCGTTTTTGATGCTTCTAAAGGCACATTAATACGACTGGATCATGAAGGCTTTCTTGCGGTCCTGAAATATTCTTTGGGCCTAAAATTAAATGAGCAAGAAATGCAGATGATAAAGGAAATTAGCAGTAAGACGTCTATTGAAAATTCAGTTAATTTCATACGTCTATCAAAGCTATCTTTAAAGAAGAAGGATATTTTGGTGACAAATGGACCTGAACTTATTGATTTTCAAATAACCTACAAGTGCAATTTAAGCTGTCCACATTGTTATGTTGACGCACGACCAAATGGCATATCTATTAGTCTACGACGCACCATACATGCCTTAAATGAGTTTTATAAATGTCGCGTTCTACAAGTCGCTTTTGGCGGCGGAGAACCTACACTGCATCCGGCTTTACCAATAATACTAAGAGAAACATACGATAGAGGAATAGTTCCAAATCTGACGAGTAATGGAAGAAGCATACCCGATAAAATTATAGATTCAATTACGAAGTATTGCGGAGCCGTGGCCTTTAGCGTCGAAAACATCGATGAAAGCTTTGCTAAAAGCAGAGGCTATGATATAAAGGAACTATTCCGCGTGAGCAGTTCGTTAATAAGTGTAGGCGTCAACGTTGCGTTTCACATTCTCGTATCAAAAGGTAACATTGAAAAATTACCCCAGATAGTCACAAGACTATTAGACCTTAAACCTTATGCGATAGTGCTGTTAACTTATAAGCCGGTGGGTAGAGGAAATCCTAACTATGCATTAACAACAGTTAATCCAAATGTCTTACATAATAAAATCAAGGAAGTTATCGGACTTTTGAGAGGCAAAACAAGTATAGGGTTTGATGATTGCTTTGCTCCAGCTTTATCGAGATTATATATGTCATTAAAAAGCGAAGCTTATGAAGGATGCAGTGCAGCTAGAACAAGTGCAAACGTAAATCCATATTTAGATGTAAGACCATGCAGTTTTGTTAATTACATAGGTGGAAATCTTGGAAAACAAACACTCATGGAAATATGGTACAGCGACGTGTTTGAAACTTTCAGAAATCGTATAGTTGAGCGATATCATTATTGTCTACGCTTTAATTGCATATTAGCGCACCTTTGTTTAGGTGGCTGCCCAATTATGAAGTTAGTGCCATGTACATTAAATTGATATTAAAAGTTGATCATTAATATTGTTGCACGATGTTTCTTTTACTGAAAACTGAAGATTACGCAAATTTTAAGTACGTATTATTAAGTATTAATACGTATGCAGAAAACCAAACTTACTTTGTCTATCGACAAGCACATACTTGAAGTTGCGAAATTGGCAGCGAATCAAAGACACATTCCGCTTTCTCGTTTAGTTGAGAATTTTTTGGGTTTCTTCGCAGAGCCCTATGTGTATTGTTTTGAATGTGGTGAAAAATTTGTCGTAGCTGAGGCTAATGTTTGTGCGAGGTGTGGATGGCTTATTTGCCCTAAATGCAAAGCTTGTGGTTGTGGTTTAGGAGAGGAGACAGCCATAGCTGTTTTTCATATGAGAAAAGTGTATGAAGATTTGTTGGCTGGTCGGGTGAAACCGTCTTGAGAGTTGAAAGTTTGAAGGCAGCTAGAATAGGGGTTTTTGCTGCCTTGTATGCTGCTCTAAGCTTGATTCCCATAAGCGTTTTTATTGGAGCACCAAGTTTTTTGACTTTAAACTTAATTATAACTCCAGTTGTTGCCATTTTACTCAGCCCTCTTGAAGCGTTTTTGTCTTCGCTTTTCGGCGGCATTATAGCCTTTTATGTTGCACCCTTGCAGGCGATGTTTGGACCTTTCACAATATTGTTACCTATTGCTGGCTCTACCTTCGGAAGTTTAGCTCTCCACAAAGGTAGAATAGGAGGATTGGCCACTGCGTGCTTCCTATTAATTGCAACATCCTCTTATCTTGTAAAAAACTTTCCATTTCCATATTTTGTAGCGCCTCATTTGATTGCAGCAGTATTGGCGTTGGCTGCAACGTTCAAAAGAATAACCTCAACAAGTTTAAAGGCTCCTTTATTTGCATATGTATCAACAATGTGTGAACAAGGAACCATGATGATTCTTGCAGTTTATATGTTATGTTTACCATGGCAAGCTTTCATTGGTATTCTACCCTTAATGGTCTATGAGAGAGTTGTAGGAACTGTTGGAGCTACGCTGCTGGCTATTCCTTTAATGTCAATAACCTCGAAAAATATTCACAAAGATAAAATTGAACAATAAATATGAGGTAATACACACTAGCATGTTAGAAAATCTTTTAAACCTTACCGCTATAACCTGAAAATCCCTGTGAGGGAAAGTTTTTGAATTATTGGGGCTCATTTAGTTATGGTTCAATCCTTGAGCCAGGCGCTATAGTTTTGTATGGCGGAGATGAGTTATTTTTCAACAAGCATGTTTTAAGGTTTTATGATTACGTTTTAAATGAATGGAAGCCCTCCGAAAAAAAACCTATCGCCTTGTATTTTGGCTGTTCCTTTCACAAGCCATTTTCACGGTCTTTTATACATATGAAAGCCATAAGAATGTTAAAAAAGTACGGTCTTGAAAATGTTGTTCAGCAATTCATAATTTCAGAACCTTTAACAATATGCCCAAGAGAGCTAGAGACAACGTTTCCTGCTGCGCACTATGATTTTCCGCCAGAGCTTTTAGGAGATAGAGGAAGGGATGAATTTGTGAAGAGATTAAAAAAGTTTCTCAGTAAACGTGCTTTTAAAGTTTATGAGTACCACGTTGTTTTTGCTCCCAATCATCACAAGGAAATTTTCAACAAAGCCGCAGAGGGCTTGTTAAATCCAATATACGTCCCCTATAACTTGTACCAATTACCAAAGCTCTTGTATGTTCTCAAAAAATTGGAAAAAATTTCAAGGAGATAAATTAAATTGTTAGTGGCGCTTGGGACGCCATTAAGAAGGAGACCCAGACCGTGGGAACATTTTAAAGTCCCAGCTTTGATGGTAAATGCTTATGAAATTATCAAAAATGAAAATTTACGTAGAGAGATCTGTGCTAAGGGGCTTCATGATTTTCTAAATTACGACGGAATTATTTTCCTTGACTCTGGCGGATACCAAGCAATGAAAAGAGGTATCAGTATAAAAATTGAAGATCTTGTTGAAATTTATAAAATGGCTGAAGCTAATTTCTATTTCTCACTCGATTATCCTTCATCTAAAGCAAGAAATTGTAGAAAAAAGATAGCAAAAACGCTGGATAATTATAAAAAATTGCGTAGAGTCTTGGATGACGTGATTCCAATAGTTCATCCTAATATAAATCGGGCACTGATAGAGTTTGAAGTATATTGTAAATACTCTCCTGAGTACATAGCGATAGGCGGTTTAGTTCCGTTAATGTTAACTACGAAGGGACTTTTAAATGGGCGGAAAATGGCTATCGATTTAATAGCAACGTTAAGAATTTTGCATAATGGTCGACTTCATGTTATGGGATTGGGGGCCCCGACGGTACTTCCAATAATCAAAACATTAAATTGTGAATCTACAGATTCAGCATCATGGCGTCTTAAAGCTGCACATGGAAAAATTATGTTACCCAATGGTGGGGAAAGGTATATTTCTTGTAAAGGTGCAAAATTCGGAGCCGTTCCTCCAAGTGCTTGTGAGGTAGAATTTATTAAGAGGCTTCGATCGCCAATTCTTAAGGAATACGGATGGGAAAAATTGCAAAAATCTTTTGAAGTGCGCGCTCTTTTCAATGCATGGATAACTTTGCTTGTAGCTGAAAATCCTCAACGGTGGAAGGTGAATGGCGCTTTTGGTAAACTTATTTTTTACGCGAAACAAAAAGCTTCAGCTTTATCTGTTTGAAATTAAGTGAATTCTATTGGGAGCGATATACCTTTCTTTAATAATTTCTTCTCTGTTAATCTATCAATTATTTCCGATGCTTGCTCAGGTTCTATTGAAAGTGCCAGTGCTACATCGTTGATGATTTCGGGCATAGTTAGCCATCGTCTTGTCGTCGACTTATCAATTATTGATAATAAAACCTCAAATTCTTCTTCAGAAAGTATGCGTCTAACTCTATTAAGCAATTGTTTCTTTAGGTCTGACAGATCTTTCTCTATCTCACTCCATTTCACTTTTACACTCATACCTACTAATAAACTGTTTAGATACCCAGTAGCATCTTCTGCTATTTGTTTAAAGGTGTTTTTGAGTACTGTGGCATCTTCACCAGCTTCCTTTAAAACATCCAACATTTTTGTAATATTAGATTCATACGCTTTTATGTGATTAATTCTCTCTTGACAAATACCTTTTAACTCATCATCCAAGCTACTTAATGATAACTTTAGTTCTGAAAGTTTAGCCAAAATATTTTGGGTTACATTATTGAAATCATCTATTGCTTTAACCTTCTCGCTCAGATATTGTCCACTAACACATAGTGATTCATATTCTTTTTCAACATCTGCAAGTTTAGAAAGAACATTTGCTATTTTAATAACTTGTAATTCGCACCCTTCAAAGAATATTTTTAGATTTTCTGCTTTAGCTATTATTTCATTTTTAGCGAAGATTAGACTTTTTTCGTTGTTAATCAAATTGTTGATTATATTTAAGCTGACTTTAACTTTTGAAGAATAATCTTTTAGAGTTCTGTATAAACTCTCAAAGAATGAATTTACGTCTTCCAATGATAGGATTGCAAGTGGTGAAGTCTTCATAGGAATTGATTGGTAATTTTTTAGCGAATTAAAAACTGCTTTAGATAGTTTATAATGATCGGAAATAGCATACTTAGACAGCTCTGCACTTATATCACTGTAGAGTTCAGAACAATCGTTGATACATTCAAAAATTTTATCAGCCTTATCTCTAATTTCCGCACATTTTGACTTTACTCGTTTTAATATATTTTGTTCAATATCGTAAACTTTGTAGTTAAAGTAGCTTGCTTGTTCAGGGGGCTTCTTAAAATAAAAATACTTCGGGTAGCCCTCAAATCTCCCTTTCACTCTATAGATAGTATTTTCTATGTAGTCAACCCCATCCTTGATCTCTTCTCGAGTGTAAATTTTGTTTAATTTCTTTTCAACCTCACTTCTTAGTCCTTGAAGGACGTTATATTCATCAAAATCATCTAATAGGTATTTCTTTTCAGAATATCTGTTGTATTCTTCGAGTATCCTACATAAGATTGATTCAGTATCTTTAAAGGTTTGATTGATTTCTTGAATTATTGCTCTGCCTCTATTAAAAGCCTCTTTTACTGTTGTGTACAAGTTTTCATTAAAATACTTTATCAAAGCGTTAATTAAGCAAAAGAGTCTAGCTTTCAGTTCCTCGCTGTATTTTATATTTACACTTTCACACTGTGACCATAATTGTTTCAAAAAACTATCAAAATCTTCGAGCATTATAATCCTACTTTCTCTCTCCTTGCTTATGCAAATATGTGAGTAATCCCAGCATTGATTCTTTAGTTCTTCTATTTTCCGGTGATATGCTTGTATCTCTTTTACTGTTTTCTGTTCGAATTCTTTAAGATTCACCAGCTCAACGAAGTCCTTTTCGATAGTTATCAACCCTTTACTTTCGAGTACGGGCAAATAAACTTGCTCAATTAATTCTTTGTTTTGCGCGAGGATTATGAAGTTATGTTTGATTTCATTTATCGTTTTCACACCTTGATTAACTAATTCGAGTATTCTTTTTTCTGGAGGGCTTATTAGAATTTCTATACTTCCATCTTCGTTCTCTTTGATAAAACCATTAACCACCAGATCTTTGTGATAAATCGACAAATCTTCTGGCTTCTCTATGTCGATAGGACAGAAAGGTGCTTTAGTTCCGTATAGTGTAAAGCTTCTCAATCGTTCCACATTATCGTATATGCTTTCAAGTGTTAGTTGACTCCCGATTTTTTCGATATAATAGACCATTGCATCGGCTAATGTCTTGTCTTTTTCACCTGATGGCTTTATCAAATCAGTTAATAAAGTTCCTTGATTTTTACAACGTTCCACCCAATTACTAAACGATCTAGGAAAACCTACCTCGTGATATATTGATTCTAGTTTCACTTTCAATTGCTTATCGTTAATTTTGATACCCCGATTACGAGCGAGTGATAAGGCAATTAATTGTTGTGCTCGAATCGTTTTCAGTTGTATAGGAAGTGCTCTCGTTATGTTTGCCAATTCATAACTTGCATCTTCGTCGATGCTTCCTACATATACAACCAGCAATAGATCAACTTTTTCCTTTCGCAAAAGCTCTTTAATATTATTGATATCGTTCATATTAATGCCCATTGTTGATGCGTAAATCGCTAAGCTGATTATAGTTTCAAGTCCCGGCTGCAAGTAGCATTTCAATCTATAATTGTTTGGAACACCAGAGATATTGAATTCTTCAGTGCTGTTCACTACTTCGATAAATCCGTCTCTTAGGTCCTTGCCCATGTCCGCAAAATTTTTGATAGCTTCACGCCACAACACCATACGCTTTTGTCTATCTTCGATAAAGTCTATTTGAGATATGACCGGCGATGGGAACAATTGAAGAGAAAGTTCTTTGGATAACATAAATCTGGTTTCTTTCGCGACAGGCTCTAAATACTTCTCTAGTTTATGTTTTAAAAATTTAACATCCTCTTCATCGATTTTTACATCTTCAAAAACCTCGAACGACTTCAAAATCTCATCGTCTTCTCTCGGGATAACAAATGAAGATTTAAGATTGCCACTTTCATTGATCTCATAGTAAACAAACTCATCCTCGAACTTGTTTAAAGGTAATTTATTGTGTATAAGGAGAATTGATCTTTCGTCGGATTTCAGAGAATCAATAACTTCATCTACCATTTTTCCTTCCTTCAATGGTACAAGTCTTGATACTGCTTTAGAAATTCCTATTTTGCTCAATTCTTGGTTTATAATTTCTACCAAGTTGTGAATTTGACCATAATCCAATCCTAATCTCTTTTCGATTTCTTCCAATGAAAACGGTTTAAGTTCACCTGCCAATAGTTTGAAAAGTTCAAGACATTTAGCTCCATAGCTTCTGTTATTTAATAGCGCCCTCTCGATTTTTGTTAGTAAATCATCATCTATACATGAAGTCGTTTCTCCAAAAACGCTAATCTCGCGTCCTCGCATTGTATTTATAAAGATCTGGTAGTCGATAACTGCTAACTTGTCATCTGTAGAGGCAGCGTTTAGAAGTTCCCCAATAAACTGAATCATAGGTCTTAAATTCCTTTGGGATATTGTTGATACACCATAAAGGACTCCCGTGCTTTTAATTGGCAATGGTTTTGGGAGTTTCCCATCATAGCAGTATTTTAAGATATCGATAAGAAACTGGACAGCTTCTTTTCTGCTTATTTGTGGCAAATCAATAATATTTGTCCCGATTCTTGATGAAATTGATCCAAAAATTTCCTTTAATTCTACATCTTCCTTTAAACGATTATACGCATATGGGGTGCAAGCAATAAAGAAATGAATAGAGCCTTGAAATTCCCCATCTGTGTGAATAATTTTTAATTGTCCATTGATTAACTCCTTTAGACCTGACAAGAACTTCTTTTGAACCTCGGGTGGGTGGATGAGTATCTCTTCGAACTCGTCTATAAATATGTATAACTTTTTCTTGGTTTTCGCTGTTAGGTGATTTCGCAAAGTTTTTTCAATGTAAATGTATGGGTCTTTAAATATTGACTCGTCTGGAAACAGCGAGAAATCTTCGTTTCTGGATTTTAGCTCGTCCTTGATACTGTAAAATATTATCGAAAGGAGCGTTACGCTCTCCGGGGGATTCGTGGGAAGTAATACGTTAGCTTTGGATAGTTTGTTTATGATTGTGGATGTAGAAACTAAATATGCAATATCCCCATTAGATTCAACTTCTGGTTTTATGTATCTCTCATACGCGTCTGTTTTTCCCTCACCCCATTCTGCCTTGATTATTGTAACCGTTAGTGCAGTAGCCTCTCTTGACTTCTTCAAGACCTGCTTAAGCCTAAGCTCCACAGGTTCTCTGCTTAGAATTTTTGCAAACCTAAAACCAGCGAATGGAACCGGATGTGTTGGCGGCGGTCTAACATATTTGGACGTATATTCACTCATTTTGCTAGCCTCCTTAGCGCACTTAAGACGTCTGTCTTCCCGTAGGTGTGAGGAACTTCACGTTCAGGTACATTAATAACAACGGGGAAGGGAACTAAGCTCATTTGCCCTGTAACTATAACTTCTCCGCGCTCGAGTTTAGTGAGTCTTAGCTCAAGATCTTTGGGTAATCCACCACAAACTTTCTTAACGAATGCCACATCTTCAGGAGATATGCGATGAACGAAAAATGTATTACACATAGATAGGACTATGGGATCAATAAATGATGGGCGTTGTGATATCAAACATAAGCTCAAGCCGAATTTTCTACCTTGAGTGGAAATTAATGAAAGTTTTTCTTTAGCAAGACTATACCCAACATTATAGACAGCCAAATTCGGGCAATAGTTTTGTGCCTCTTCTATTATGAAAAGCATATAACGTTCTTCACGTTTGACTTTGTAATCAGTGAACTTTTGAAAAAGTATTGAAGAAATGTAAGCAATTATTAATTGTTTCAAGGATAATGGAACACCTGGAGCCGCATCAGCGGAGAAATCCAATATAGCTATAAAGCGCTTATCGGTAAGGTTATCTATAAAATCACCCTCTATTCTGGGAGTCTCTGACAAAATATTAAAGCGGTTTTCAATTTCACGGAACTTGTTCAACCCTCGATATATGGCTGCAGCCGTTGCAGAATGGATCGCATCTGATTTCCTCAATTCGTCAAGACGTCGTAATGCCGTATGAAATGTATCTTCATCTAAAAAGATTTGCTGATAATTTTCGTGAGTTATATCGCCCCTCGCCTCCATCGTCTGTATTAGTGTTTCGATACCTGCCACTTGAAGCTCGTTCTTTTCTCCACCACTATAGTATTGGACTATTAACTCTGCTAAATCACGTAGCGTGAGATTATTTAGATTGATTGCTATTGGTCGAGTATTTTTTGGATATGTTT
>Ga0272445_1002679_pt1 | contig 11961 bp, 13 predicted proteins | sample YNPCB0031_FD_194404 | JGI IMG/M metagenome (GOLD analysis project Ga0272445, IMG submission 194404) | Hot spring sediment microbial communities from Yellowstone National Park, WY, United States - YNP-CB-003-1 | ecosystem: Environmental > Aquatic > Thermal springs > Hot (42-90C) > Sediment... | reverse complement strand
AATGCGAATAGGAATAGTGCTACTCCAACTATTATCCCAGCCCATACACCGTAGAACTGTGAAAAGCTCCACATGGCCATCTTAGCTCCTTTCAAAGCCTCTCCACCAGTAAGTACACCCTTACGAATTATTTCTTCGTAAGTGTAGCCGGTGGACTCGGTTACTTTAATTAACATTGTAGTGTTTGTTAGGCCTGTCACCATGCAGACTACTATTGTATCCATGAAAACTTCTACTGAGCCATACATAGCTGCTCTACCTGGGTGGTCTAGCTTCATGTATGCATACATGTTTGGTGCGCTACCCATTCCTGCTTCATTGGAGAATAATCCTCTCGCAACACCATACCTAATAGCTGAGAGTAGAGTCCACCCTGCTACTCCTCCAACAACCGCTTCAGGCATGAATGCACCCCTTATTATCTCTACAATGGCCTTCCCGAAGTAAACTGGGTTAGCTATCCAGGTGATTACGCCGAAGAATATGTACCAGGCAGCCATGAATGGAACCATGTATGATGCCACATCCGCAATGCGCTTTAAGCCACCGATTACTACTAGTGCGACGAAGATCATCATTATAATTCCTACTACCAAGTCCACTAATTGCTTACTCGCCTGTGGGTTTATTGTCCAAGCAATATACTCGGCTCCAAGCGCACTATTGTTCGCCTGAGTTGTGTTGCCAATGCCGAATGCCGCTATCCAAGCGAATATTGAGAATAATACTGCGAGAGCGGGCCCTACCACGGGTACGAGTCTAATGTAGTATGGTGTACCACCCTCTATTTCTCCATCAGGCCTTATCCTCCTCGACCAAGCCCCGAGAGTGGCTTCAAACGCCTTTGTGCACATTCCTAGTAATCCCGTAATGAACATCCAGAATAATGCGCCTGGCCCACCAAAGTACATAGCTGTAGACACTCCCGCAATGTTTCCTATACCAATAGTTGCACCCGATATTGCACACCATATCGCGAATGGGCTGATACCCTTCTCACCACCATAACCTCTATACCTTAGGAATGTTCTCCATGCTGTTCCAAACCTTCTTAATTGTACAAACCCTGTGTATATTGATAGTGCTAATCCTGTTCCTAGTAGTAGTATTATCATTGGTGTGCCCCAGACTAGGCCGTCAAGCCACTCTATGAAGTCTACAATTGGGTTTGTCATGGCTTAGAGTCCCCCTTTATATTATAATTGTCGTGTTTATAAATGTTTTCGATTATTAATTACATGGGGGGTAAACATGAGCTTCGAAATAACGCCAGGTGAGAAGGGCAAGTTGTTCGCCATGTGGATCATTGGAGTAATCTTCATCGCTATAGTAGTGTATGGACTAGCACTACGAGAAGTAGCTACAATGCCTGAGAGAGCAGAGATAGCTAAGACTGTTCTCGAGCCTTCAAACATAGCATCCTATCTAGGCCTAGTAGTAATTGTCGTAATCGTAGCCTTAGCGGGATGGGTATACTGGCGTGGGAAAACAGAGAAAGTAGGGGTTTGGTATCAATCCTCCTAGAAGCACTTTTTTAAATCCACTCCTCCTCTATGGATAAAACTTTGATTTACTAGTCCCATTGCTTCACTAATTGCCGGAGTCTACTCGAATAAGTATAGTTCCTCCTCATACCTCCTATCTAGTATCGTCCCCGGTGGCAGTATCTTTATCCTCCTACTTGATAAGTGCTCTACTAGTTTTCTCCGTGCATCGACTAGACTTAACTCACCTGTTAGCCATGTTAGTGGTGTATTTACTCGTAGGGGTCTTGCGGGTATTACGTGTCTAGTTGCTTTGTGTATGAATACTTCCCCACGTAGTGCTACCGCTCTAACTTCATCCTTCTTAATTGTGGGTGGTATTAGGGCTAATCCCTCATTCCTCTCAGCTATGGAGACAGCATCTCTCTCAGTGTGGTATTCTACTGCAAACCCCTTGATTTTAGCCATGTTCTCTACATTCTTAACTCTATCATATATGAGCTTAATGTCTCTCGTAGGTGTTTTTAAGCCTACAACTCTCTTACCGTGTATTATTAAACCGAGGAGCTCCCTCCTGTTGAGCATTTCAAACCCCGCTTCAAGGCTTGGAATATGTACACTCCTATACCCAGCTGTATTCAAGTAGCCTAGTAGTAGATTCAAGTAGTCTACTTCAACACCACTCTCACGCCTCACATGCTTAAAAACCCTACTCCAAGCGTGTAGCTCAATACTTGGATTATCATAGTCTACTAGGCAGACTGGTATGTACTTGAAGCCCAGCTCCTTCGCTGCAGCAACTCTATGCATACCGTCAAGTACAACCATGGTTTTTGCATCGACAATTATTGGATCAGTCCAAACACCATCACTCTTAATCTTCTCAACGAGCTTAGAGAGAATATCGGGGATAATCTCCTCGTGTATGTACAGTCTACTAGTCTCCACCAGGGATATCTCTAGCTCAAGCCTCGGAGTTTTAATTACAAATACTTGACTAGACAATAACAAACCACCAATATACTGCATACACCGAGGTAATAAAAAATGTTTCAATATTAGTATAATGTAGAGATCAACCATCATAGAGAGCTAGTTTTAACCATAGCGTGATGTCTTAATTACCATCAATACGTTATTTTACTACATGTGAAACATATGCGGGACTCAAATCCTTGAATGAAACAAGTACAAGTAGCCGTTATAAACATTTTTGAAGAGATAATACTTGGTGGATTGCATTGCTTAGCTCTAGTGACTCCAAGAACAAGATTGAGGAGTGGCTTGACTACTTTAAGGAGGCTAGGGAGATTAGGAGGAAATACGCAAACTGGGAGTTCATAAAGTCCCAACCTCTAAAGATAAGAGTAGCGCTAGAGTACTAAATTGAAACCGGAGATTTATACAATGCATCTAAGCTAGCTGGTATGAGTATGGAGGAGTTTAATGAGTTGAGAATTAGAGCGGGGATTCCAAGTATTGGCTAATGCTATAGCAGACTCATCATTCATAATAGACTGGGTTAGGTACTCGAAGAGCAAGCTATTATTTAAGCTCTTCAATGTCATCTACATACCTGAGAGCGTCTTAGCGGAGATCAGGAGTGAGCGCTCACTATTATGGATCGCCGAGGGCCTAGAGGAGGGAAGGCTGGCAGTATTCCCCGAGTTGCCGGATCTTTCCAGGGAAGCAATAAACCTCGTTGCTAAAAGTAGGAGGTATCCCGTAAGGCCTGTTGACTACCCAGAGGCTTTCTGCCTCGTAGCCGGCAGGATGCTTGATCTCGTGGTCTTAACGGAGAATGGCGGTGCAGTCGCCTTGAGGGAGTATGACCCTGAATACTCAAATATCGAAGTGTGGAGGGCTATTGACGCGCTCTATAAGTTGTGGAGACTCGGCTATATAAGTAGCTTTAGAGAAGAACTAGAGCTCTACTAGCTTGAGACTAAACATATATATTCCAAGCGAGACTTAGAGAAATATGATGGTACCAATGGTGGTTAATGAAGAGAAGATCGCTGAGTGGATAGAGCGCTTCAAGGAGGCTAGGGAGATTAGGAGAAAGTATGCTAACTGGGAGTTCATAAAGTCGCAGCCACCAAGGTTGAGGGCTGCACTAGAGTACTACATAGAAACAGGCGACTATAGAACAGCGGCGAAAATGGCTGGTATGGCTATAGACGAGTTCGTGGATTTCGCCAAGGACAAGGCAAACATACCCACTGTAGACTAGTTGGAGGAACTGCGGAGTCCTTGATTTCTCCCAGCCTGGTAAATTCGTGTAGGAGAGCTTAGAGGGTTTCTCTTGAAGACCTTCAGGGGCCTCGCTGTATTTTCACAGGGATCCTTATTGTTGATGCATTATTACATATTTTAACTCTCTGTGTATGTATAGAGCAAGGTGTTAATCTATGTCCTCTGTGAAAAAGTGGAGGGAGTTTGTTGATGGTGTTGAGGTTGAGGTATTGGAGTTTGAGGGTACTGTTGAAACAGTTGAGAAGGCTTCAATGCTTAGTGGTTATCCCCCACGGGAAATTGTGAAAACCCTCCTCTTAAGGGTGAATAGCGACTACATAGTCGCTATTGTGAGGGGTGATAGAAGAATTGACTATGGAAAAGCCAGTAAAGCCCTTAGTAGGAGAATTCAATTGGCTAAACCGAGTGAAGTGAAGGCTATTCTAGGTGTTGATGTTGGGGCTGTTACCCCATTCTCTCCGAGGATTAAGCAAATCCAAGTAATCATGGATCCCGCTATAGCTGAACAAGAGTATATTGTCTGTGGTGGGGGAGCAGTAAATAAACTATATAGAGTTAGAGTCAAAGATTTAATAGAGTATCTAAAACCCAGATTCCTCGATGTATTCAAGTAGGAAAACAAGTAATTCTATAAAGACGTGTTTTTAATGACTTAATGCATATAGAGTAGGCAGTTTTAACGAGCCGAGTGTAATGTGTAAACTTAATATCTTAAGTATCCACTATATCAAAACACGTGAGTAATATGTCTCTAGTTGATTTGACTAAAGACACATACTTAATGCGTGGATCCCCTGCAACGCTCATTAGGATTATCGACAATGTAGCGTGCGTGATTGATCCAGGTTCTAGTAGTGAGAGGGGGTTGGAGATTAAGCATTTACTGGATAAGAAGGGGATTAGTAGAGTATTGGTCTTAATTACTCACCACCACACAGACCACATTTATGCATTGGCAACGCTGAAGCCGGGTGAAGTCTACTTACCCAGAGGCGAGGAGTTACTAGTTACTAGTAAGTCGTTTAGAGTATTCCTTGATTATGGTTTAGACTTGACGGCTATTGATAAAACTGCTGGGAGCATTATAGCCCCAGGCATTGAGCTAAATAACTTATTGAGTGTAAAGGATGGGGAGGAAGTCTGTGGATTTAAAGCCATAGACTTGAAGGGGCATAGCCCCGGTCAATTGGGATACTCTCTAAATAATGAGTTATTATACGTAGGCGATGCATTATTCGGCGATAAGGTTCTAAGTAGAGTTAAAATCCCCTACCTCAACGACTACTCGGATTACGTGAATAGCCTCTACAAGTTAATGGAGCTCTATTCTAGAGTCGAATATAAGTACGTTATCATGGGCCACGGCCCCTTAGTCAACAGTAAAAGCGACCTCGCTAAACTCATTGATTTAAATATAAGGTACCTAGAAGATGCGGAAAAACACGTTGTTGCCTCCTTGAAGGAGCCGAGAACTCTCGATCAATTGACATCAATCATTATTCAAAGACTAAGTATCGAAGAGTCTCCAATTTCATACTTGCTAACAAATACGTCTCTAAGAGCCGTGGTCAACCACTTAGCGCAATCAAGGAGAATAAATGTCTATGTTGAAAAAGGACAATTATTCCTTAAGTCAATAGAGTAGTCTTCACATATCTCTACTCCTCAAAGTCTCGAATACGTGGAGGACGTTGTCTTATAGTGAGATGTTCTTAACGGAGTTTACTGGGTGAATTCCCGCGATTACTTGGTTATCATAAGTTTATAAACTCTGTTATAATTGAAGAGCTCTGGGTGTTGATTATGAGTGGGGATAGTGGTATTGAGCCTATTCCAGTTGATAAAAGACCCATTAACTCGCTGGATCTACTCGCAATATGGTTTGGCGCTGGCATTTCTATTGCTGAGTTTTGGGCTGGCTCTCTCCTAGTACCTGGTGTCTCACTATTAACTGCAATAATCGTTATTATTCTAGGACACATTATAGGCAATGCTTTAATGGGTCTTGTAGCTATCGAAGGCTATAATGTTGGAGTTCCAACAATGGTTTTAACGAGGAGGCCACTTGGGGTTAAAGGCTCGTACCTCGCCTCTATACTAAACTACTTACAGTTAATTGGCTGGACTGCGGTTATGAATATTGTTGGTGCAAGAGCAATAGACACAGTCTTCACAATACTCGGCTACCCATCAAACGTAAAGCTGTGGATTGTTGTAATTGGATTACTGAATACCGCGTGGACTCTTGCAGGGCCTAAGAAGTGGAGGTGGCTTGAGAGGGCCTCTGCAGTATTACTATTATTTCTAGTTGCATGGTTGACAATTACAACAATTAATACTTGCGGAGGCTTAGACTTGGGTCGTGGAGCTGGAGAATTACCGCCACTACTAGCACTAGACCTCGTGGTTGCAATGCCTGTTTCATGGCTACCCCTCGTAGCAGACTACTCTAGGCTGTGCAGGAGTAGTGGTTTCTGGAGTACATTCACAGGCTACTTTGTCTCCAGTAGTTTATTCTACTTTATTGGTGGCTATACAAACTCCTATCTTGGATTGAGTGATCCAATATCCATAATCGCAGCCTACGGTCTTGGAGTGCCCGCAATGCTTATAATAATACTGTCAACAACTACAACGACGTTTCTCGACATATACTCAGCCGCTATAACATTTAAGAATATTAAGCCAAGTATGCCCCTCAATAGGCAGATAGTAATTGTTGGGTTAATTGGGACATTAATAGCACTAGTATTCCCAATGGAGGAGTATGAGTGGTTTCTACTACTCATAGGAGGCTCCTTCGTGCCACTAGCAGCTATAATGATCACAGATTACTTCCTAGTGGCTAAAGCAAAGTACAGTATAGAGGAGCTAATGGGGAGTAGAACAGTATCGGTGAGAGCGAGTGGTTTAATAGCATGGGCTTTAGGATTTGCAGTATACATGGCGATCTCGACTTACACGCCATGGCTGGGCTCAACAATACCATCAATAATAGCTACGAGTGCACTGTACTATGTACTAGTTAAAACCATGAAGCAGTAATGAGCACTCCTAACGGTAAAGGATTCACTACGAGTTGATCTAGGCTAAACCATTAGATCGAACACAGTGTAAAGCACGTAGTACTCAGTTTTCTCAATTCCACCGGTTACCGGGTTACCGGGTCCACCTTCAATCCAAGTGTTTCAAGTGTATCCACACCAATAACTGGAATAGCGTCTTTAAATGCCAATATCCTAACAAGACCCCTTCTACCGTTTCTCGGTAGATGGTGGTTCATTGGTATTTATGTTTATTGTTTTCATGGCTCCCCACCATCTGCCTCTCAACGGCTCTATCCCCCCGGCCACTCTACGGGAGTTGTTCAACTCTAGTCGCCTAGGGGTACATCTACTCCCCTCGAGTAATCAGGGTTCATGGATTGTTCATTAGCCTCAAGACCTCATCGGCTTCGGGCTTCCGCGACTACTACAATATCTCGGTGTGGTTTATAAACACACCTCACAGCCCTGAGAGGCCTTCGACATCAATGAATGTGAGTGCCACAAGCGATTATGAAAACAGAAACAGCCTCGATTTCACATTCAGCAATGAAAACCCTTGCTTCAACCAATCTCCCATCACCTAGTTTTAAATTAACTATAACGGTGTCTCAATGAAATACTTCTCTGAAATATCCAATGGCATGACTGTGAATGATGCACTAGTATCAATCAATGCCTCCCGTAGCTCTAATACATCCTTACCCCTAAACCTCGCTTTAACAAATACGTGCCCCATGGGCATCTAGCCTAAATAAGCTTTGTTTACCTTGAGTAAGTTCCAAGTATATAGCCATATGCAACTACGTGTCCTTGAATACCATTTAGTACTTTCTCTGGTGTTAGTCCAATGGGCCAACTACTAGTATCAATATCTAGTGCTATTACTAAGAAGACGTATCTATGCTCTCTATCTCCCTGCGGTGGGCATGGTCCTCCATAACCAATGAATCCATAACTATTCAAACCCTGCAGTAGACTAGTGTTTTTCGATGAACCCTCATATAACTCCAATCTACCACCTCTCAATCCATAGACAACCCAGTGGTAGAACACACCGCTTGGAGCATCTGGATCGTACATTATTAATACCATGCTCCTAGTACCCATTGGAGTGTCTTCAACCACAAGACCTGGTGAAACATTGTCTCCACCACAATAAACGTGCTTAACTGGTATTCTAGAGCCATTTGAAAACGAGCTACTATACACGTGGATTGATGCGGGAGCTCCATTAATAACCCCGGCAATAGGCTCGGGGATTAATGGTGGCATTGTAGTTGGAGTCTTCCGAGTGTATTGTACTATAATGAATACTGTAGTGCAGACTGCAATCGCGAAGATCAAGATTACTAAGTACTTTAATTTCATTTCAATCCCATATACTACTAAAACCATTTGCAGAATTTAAATGATACTTCTTTAAACCACGATGCCGATATATCTAGGAATAGGTGGTTCTTCAATTGGCTTCTTACAAGTGGATTATTCCAGGTGTATTAGCTACATCGCGAATGCCCACTATGAGTGAAATAAGTGAATTAGCGTCTTTATTTAAATCTATTGTTGTATTAGCAGAGGATCACGAGTTGTGGTACAACCCGGATCTACTAAATAGTATGGGTGTTAGGGTTTTCCACAAGCCAATCCCGGATTACACAGCCCCAAACATTATTGACCTACACGAGTTAGTCGAGTACATTGATATGTGTGAGAAGCCTGTACTAGTACACTGTACTGGTGGGAGGGGTAGGAGTGGAACTATTGCTGTAGCATACCTAATGTTCTCGCAGGGTTTAAGTTACAGAGAGGCTTTATATAGGGCTAGGAGTATTGAGCCGAGATTTGTTGAGACGCCACTACAGCATAGAGTTTTAAGACTATATGATAAATTATTAAGGACTACTCCAAGGAAGCTATTGTCTAGAGCAATAGAGATTGGTGGAAATACTCCTCTAGCCCATGGAGGGGTTTTATTTGGACGTGGAGTTGGACACGCTGGGAGAGTCCTTGAGCTATGTATTGAGCTAGTTGAGGGGTTTAGAGAGACTGGTCTACTGGATTTAAGTGTTGAATATGAGAGAGCACTATATACAGCTGCAATACTACACGACATAGGGGTTTCACTACTAAAACCAGGTGAACCCGACGATAAGCATAGAGAGTACTCGTATGAGCTAATAATGAAGCACTCTCGTGAACTAGATGAAGCATGTAGCTGTAGTATAGGTGTCAAGGCCGCGCTCATTGCGAGACTCCATGGGGGAGAAGACCCTATTCCACCAAACCTAGATTATGGAACAATAGCCGCTATAGGTTTCTTGAGGATAGCTGATGGATTAGACTACACACTAAACCAAGTTGTATTAGGACTGGAGGTAGAGAAGTCTAGTGAAGGAGCATGTATAAAAATATACTGCGATGAGAGGAAACCAGGATGCACGTGGAACATTGAGAAAGCCAATGTGAAGAAGCAACTAATGGAGTCTACCTTGAAGAGGAGAATCACTATAGAGATCTCTGCGTAGAAAAACACTACTTCTTCGACTTCTACCTATTTCCATCTTCAGCTAATTTGTCTCACGATCTTGAATCTACTATATTTTTATTTACACGTGTTTTCTAAGTGCTTGGTGTTGGTGGAGGTGGTGGAGGAGCTGGTGGTTGTGGTGGTGTGGGTTGTGGTATGCCTTTTTGCCTCCTCGAGAGGTAGAGTACTACGCCTACTACTGCTCCAATAACTACCACTCCAATAATGATCCACAGGTATAATGATATTGGAAGTGAAGGCTTAAACTCAGCCACGCTTGAATCTGTGAGCTCTACGGTAAACGATATTTTACCCTGCACTCCATAATCATAGTTTACACTCCCGCTTAATAGGACTCCTTTACTATACTTCAATGATAACTCTGCTTTGGCACCAGTGTATGGGTCCTGCGTGGAGTTTCTATACTCTTCACTATACGATGGATCAACGAGAAATGGGAACTCCGCCTCACTTGGCTTCTTATCAATACTAGCACTACTACTATAAGTTTCATTCCCGAACGGCATCCATGGACACGTGCCAGTTGTTTTCACATCTTTAAATGTTTGATTAAAGTATACTATAGTCATTTCAATCTTCGCTATATCTATTCTAAACGTAAAATCTATAGTGCAGGTTTGGTTTTGAATAGTATAGGAGTATTTGACTTTATACGTAAAATAATCACCAGCTTTATACACTGGTTGAGGAACCTCAGCAGTAGAAGTCATAGGCATTATTGAGAGTAGTGAAAATAATAGGAGAAACTGTACTAACACTATTTGTTTAACAAACGTAAAATACCACCTCAATACTAAAGGATGAAAACTAGCTTAAATACTTGCATAGATCACGTGATCAACATTGGTCGCTATGGGGAAGTACTAACGGCTTCACAGCTTGGATTAGAATAATAATTGTGCGTTCCATCCACTAATTCTATTATTACAATTATTCGCACATGGGTCTCAGATATTTTGGAAAATATTTTTCTAGTTCTTCATTCTCAACAATATTCTTGTATTTTCTCCACTAGTTTCTCTATGTTTGGAAGCCTCTTCTCCACGTCTTCCGAGTCGAGTTTGGCTTCGCGATGTCCTAGGGTATATAGAACTAGTGCTCTATCCCACGCTACTGTAAACCAGTCTCCGAGTTTCTCCGAGATTTTTAAGGCAGCTTTTTCGAGCTCGTTTATACCCCACTCACCCCTCTCCCTCACTTTTCTAAGTATTTCCTCGAGGTTGAGGCTTATTGTTAATGCTTTCACAGCTTCCTCGACCGCTCTATATAGTTTTTCAGATGCTTGAACTGGGTTCTCCTTCACTATTCTCCTACCCTCCTCTAGGAAGCTAATGGCTTGCTCTAAGTGGGGTTGTATACCCCTCGCTATTCTCCTAATTTCTCTAAGTGCTTTATCATCGATGTATGTTTGCCCAAGGATAGGCCACTCACTTATAGGCTTCCTACTAGTCGATGTGTAGACTTTTCCGAGTTCCTCCTTACGGACTTTAACGGGGTACTCTACGAACTCGTCGAAGAATAAAACCCAAACCTTCTCGCGTGGTTGTAGTTCCTGGGGTTCAATTATTAACCCCTTCTCCACGAGACTCCTATACTCTCTAGAGGCAACTCGCTTAACTTTCTTAACGGTGAATTCTCCATATACTATGTGGGTTTTCTTGGTTAAAACAATACAGACAGAGCCTGGGGCAAGTGCCTTAATACGCTTCCTCCTACCCTTAAGGAAACTATAAACCTTCGCTTTACCAGCGGCAGCTTGCTTACACCAATCCTCACTAGCCAGTAGAATTGAGTGGTAGACCAAGCATCCCACTCATTTAAATACAATGTTCAAGCCCTTATAAATACTTCACGACCTCGTTAACTACTTTAACAAGGAATATTTCGATCTATAATTAAAACCCAATATACTAAATTGAGACCACAGCGCTGAACAACTTAACGTCTTCTTAGTGATAAATATAGTGCGTAATATATATTTCCCCTGGTGCGGAGTAAATGTCCACTTGGCTATCCAAAAGACTCCTAGACATAGTTGAGCGTGATAAAAGAGTTTTCCCACGCGGTATTTCAATTAAGCACTACCCACTAGTTGTTAAGAGTGCAAGGGGGTGTTTTCTCAGGGATATTGAGGGTAGAGAGTACATTGACTTCGTCTCGGGCGCTGTGGTATACCCCATTGGGCATCTACACGAGGAAGTTGTTGAAGCTATTGAGAACCAGCTTAAGAGGTATTTGGGTTATCCAATAGTATACTACTACGCTGAGGAGCCAGTATTGCTCGCTGAGAAGTTAATTAGTATAACCCCTGGTTCCTTCGAGAAAAAAGTGTTTCTAGGCTTCTCGGGCTCCGACGCAGTTGAAGTTGCATTATTAGTCAGTAGAGCTGCTAGGAGAGCTAAGTATGTAGTTTCTTTCAATGACTCCTTCCATGGCTCACTATACTTAACCTTCTCCGCCTCGGGGATATTCAGCGAGGAGGCTAAAAGATCCGCTCTAGCCTCAAGCGACTTAATCTTTACTCCATACCCAAACCCCTATAGAAACCCCTATGGGATAGATGGGTATGAGAAACCCGTGGAGTTGTCAAACACTATTCTCAGAGAGCTCGAGAGGCTCTTTAGTG
>Ga0272445_1002678_pt1 | contig 11963 bp, 14 predicted proteins | sample YNPCB0031_FD_194404 | JGI IMG/M metagenome (GOLD analysis project Ga0272445, IMG submission 194404) | Hot spring sediment microbial communities from Yellowstone National Park, WY, United States - YNP-CB-003-1 | ecosystem: Environmental > Aquatic > Thermal springs > Hot (42-90C) > Sediment... | reverse complement strand
TTTCTTCAGAAGTTACTTCATTAACTGATTTTTTTAATACTTTTGCTATAAACTCTTTATAGGGGTCACCTGAAAGCAAATGCTGAATTAAAGTTTTGTCTCCTGAAAGCATAGCTGCAACGCGTAATTCAGCTTGTTTATAATCTGCAGAAAGGAATATTCCATCTTCACCAAATCTAGAAGAGAATATTTTTCTGATTTCAGTTCTAGGTAATTGCTGTAATAAACCTTTAGATGAAATTCTCCCAGTTTCTGTGCCTATAACAGAAAATCCTCCGTGAAATAAATTTTGAACATCTTTTTCAGTTTCGAACGTTTTGATATAGGTATTTAACATTTTTTCACAATATTTCCATTTTAATAATTGCTCCCATAGAACAGAATGCTGAGGATATAAATTTTGATATTCTTGAATAGCAGATTCAGAAGTTGATATTAAACCTGTAGTAGTTTGTTTTGCTTTAGGTAAAATAGGTTTTAATACACTTGAAAGTTGATGTTCAGAATTTAAATTAATCTCTGAAATATTTAAATAATTTTTGATAAATCTCTCAGTATCTATTTGTATAAGTTTATATTGTTTTTTTAACTCCGTAATTTGTGCAGAATCTATATACATTCCATTATCTATAATTAAACTCAAATGTTTAGCAACAGTTTTTAAAAAAGAATATAATGACCAATAGTTTGTTTTAACTTCAGAATAGAAATTTTTATACAGTAAAAAAGTATAATATGCATCCAAAGCGTTATAAATATCTACTTGTGTTTGTAAAGATTTTAATTCTGCAAACAAACTATCTAATTTCTCTTTACATCTTAAAGCATTTTTATTTAACACAGCAAGATGAGAATATTTTTCATTCCATTTTTCTTGAACTTTTTCATATTCTTTTAACACTTTTAAATATTGATGAAAGGGATCAGCGTATTCTTTAACACCCAATTCATTCACAGCAATAGATTTTAATGAATGAGAACCAATATTAATTTTAGTCTCTTCATTAAAACAATAATACATAAACATTACATCTTCTATTTTTAAAGACAGTATCCGCTCTACAGGGATTGAAAACGCTCTAAATAAATGCACTAAATCGAATAGAATGTTAAACCCTATAAAAGTTTTTGAGGAATCTAATAAAATCTCTTTAAACGCTTGAATTTCATTCTCAGATTTCAACAATATCACAACTGGAAATAGTTTCTCAGATGTTAAAGCAATGTGTGTAATTTTAAAAGGCAAATACGCATTAACAGTGCCCTCAGTTTCTATGTCAATACAGATTTTTTCAGATTGTTTTAAAAGTTGAAAAGTTTTTTCATTGAAATAACTTACTTTTACTTCAGGCTCAGTTTCTGAAGAAGTTAAATGATGAATAGCTCTGCGCATATTGTTATAAAAATCTTGTAGAAAATATGAAAGTAAAGGCAAAGTAATAAGTTTAGAATTACCGTAAGAATAAGTAGAGAAGTTTATTGTGCTTGGAGGGGCATCAAATAATCTTTTTGTTTGTGCTCCACAGATTAATAGATATTTTTCTTCTTTAAATTTTTCAAAATTTACCTCCTTCTCACAGCAATATGCAATCTCATTAGATTTTTTAACTCGTCCGCCTAATCTGGACGCAACAAAACAGTTAGTTAAATAGAAAATACCAAGATCTTTTATTACAGATTTGAAAGCACGATTCAGAATTTCTTTTTGATAATAAGGTAAAGGAGAATCCAAAATTAAAATCCAACGCTTATCTAATTCCCAGAATGGATATTTATAAAAATACAATTTAACATTTGCAGGAAGAGATTGATAAAATTGACATTTTTTACATTTTTCTAATACTTTCATGCTTCTATTATTATTTTATTACTCTCTGTTAACGGAAGAGGACGAGGAGTTGTTAAAAAAATTTGAATATCTTTACTAAAAGTTTTTATTAAATCCAACATTTTTTCAGTATTATATACATCTAAATTTTCAATAAACTCATCAATAAATAAAACAGAAGGTATAGTATGTTTAGAACGATATAACAAATATAAATTCAAAAACAAAACAACATTAAAAATATGCTCTTCCCCTTTTGATAATACTCTATTTGTAGCAATCTCTCCTGAAGGCAATAAATCTACACGAAAATCTACAAATTGAGAAAGCATATCATTTACCAAAGGATTTATTATGCTTAATACAGAGTCTAATAAATTTTGACGAAAAGTGCTTGAAGTCCAAACAATAAAATAATCTTTAAAAATAGAATAAGTATTTAATTCTTTTTGTAATTTCTCTAAATCTTTAAAGCTGTCTTTTTCAGAAGAGTTTATCAAAGCATTTAAACTTTTTAATTCTTGAGTAATTCTTTCAATTTCTTTTAAAGTATCTATTTGCTTTTTTAATTTCTCATAATGTTTCTCCATTTTTTGAATTTTCTCTATAGATATATTCTCTCCACATACGGGGCAACTTTTTAAAGTTTCAAAATTCTCCAAAAGCCATTTATTCACAGAGGAGAAAAGTGTTAAAGGTTGATTTTGCAAGACAGAACTTCCATTTAATCTCTGTTCTAATGATTTTAATTTTTCCTGATACTCTAAGATTTTGCTCTGAATCTGTTCCTTATGGTATTGAGATTTTTCTAATGCGTTTAATCTCTCTTTCAATTCGCCAATTTTATTTATAATAATGCTATAAATTCTATCAAAGTCTATGTAAAAAAAACAATCTGTAATCATTTTTACACGATAATGAGGAGCAAGTTCTGTAATTTTACGATAATAACAATATCTGTATAACTCTTTAAAGCCATATTTTGTTTCAGCATATTCTAATAAATCTTTAATCTGCCGAATTTCTTTAGATTTATTATATTCATACAGCTCATATACAGGCCCTGCATTGCGACTGCGAATGTTTTTTACTTTTACAGAATTATTAAACTCAATCTCAATCTCTGCTTTTTGAGCATTTATGTTAATCAATGCATTTTTTGCTCCTTCCGGAAAATTATTAGAAATTCCATACACCATTGCACGAATTAAAGTAGTTTTCCCCACACCATTAGATTTATTTTCTGAAGATTCTATACTGTATAATTGCTTTTGTAAATTTTTGAGAGAAAATTCTTTGAATCTTCCTACATTTTTAAGTTCTACTGATGTTATATGCATATTTTTTATTACTATTTATTGTTAACTGTATTTTTTAATGCAGAAACAACAATTTCAGGAGTATATTTAGCATTTTCAAAGTGTGCGTTTAATCTTTGCTGATATTTTTTTACAATTTCAACATACTCTTGCTCAGATAAAGAATACAGTTTCTCCAGTCTCTCTAAAACAGATTCTTTTACAGGATAATACGCAGGGTATAAAGGAAAATTATTATGAAAAGGATGTCTGTAAACTTTTTTAATGTTCTCAACAAAAAAAGGATAATCTTCTCCGTATAATTCAATCCAGGAAGGAAGTTTATTTAAAATGCTTAAAGTTCCGCAAAACAGAGCCTCTAACGGCACTATCCCTAAACCCTCTCCTAAAGACAGAAATACTCCGCCCCAAGATGTTTTAAACATCTCATATTTCTCTGTCTGTGGAATACTTCTTTGAACAAATAATTCAAATCTTTTATCTCCATCAATCGCTTGCAAAGTTTCAGATTCAAACTCCTGATGATATTTTTCAAAAGGAAATAATCCTGACCATATTTTGAATTTAAACTGCTTATCCCATTGTTTTAAAATTTTTACAGTGTCTGGAATGTTTTTACGAAAATGCAATCTGCCAAAAGTGAAATATTGTAGTCTATCTTTTTTAAAGAAATCTATCTCTGTTTTATTTCGCAATTCAGGAAATACTTTAAAGAAATCAAAATAAACTCTAACAATTTTACTTTTAGGAATTCCTGCTTGAAGTAATTGATTTTTACAATACTCATTATAAACTAAAATTTTTATAACTTGTGAAGATAATAAATTAGTAATGTGCATAGGAAGCAAAGTATTAAACTCCCATACCCAATAAAAAATTAGTGGAGGATATTCTTCAGGCCACTGAAAAATAGGTTGCCCGTGAATGATAATGTAATCATATTGAAATATATCTTTTATAGAGCATTGAAAAAAATTGATATTATCTATTAAAGCTCTTGCAACGATATCTAATCCATAATATTCATTACTTGCCAAAACACCAATTTTCATTTTTCTTTTTCTATGCCTATTTCAATCTCTTTTATAATTGGCCAAATATTGTTTTTGATATATAACAAATCTGATTTCTCATAAAATCCCTTTTTTAAAATTTCTTGTAAAAATTTTTTTGCTCGAAGATATTTAGAATATTTGTATTGAGGTAAGATTTTTTTACATTCAGTATTTAAAATGTCAATCCATTCTTTTATTAGCATCAAAATCTGTTTTTCAGTTGTATTTTTAATTAACTCATTAAAATCATTTAAATTTGCAGTAGAGAGTTCATAGAAATACAAATTTTTATTAACATACAATATCAGAGCATGCTTAACAATTACACTAAAGAAACTGAACGCTTTGCCTTTTTCAGGAGTATATTTTTTCAACTCTATAAAACATTTCAGTAAACCTTCTTGAATTAAATCTTGAAGATGCAAAGAAGTATGCTTGTAAAAATATTTTAATCCTGTTCCAAAAATAACTCCTTGAATTAATTTTGTAAACATTTCTACCAGAGCATTTGCAGTTTGAGGATCTTTAGGATTTTTTTGATATTTTTGAATTAACTCTTCAAACTGATTTTCATCAATATATTCCATAATCTTTTAAAATTTTCTCCTGTAAAAAGTTTAAAATTTTATCTTTATGTTCCGCATAAAATTCATTCCAATCTGCACGTTTAAATTTTAATCCTAACTCTTTAAAAGAATAATTGGCTCCTCCAGAATGTTCTATATAATCTTGTTCTATACAATATTGAAAAGTGCTGAGAGAATTATCAAAGCCTTGTGGAGTTAGCACCATAGGAAATTCTAAAGGTGACCAAAATGCATTATTTTTCTTTATCTGACACTGAATTACAATCGCAGAGTGCTTTGTCTCTACAAATTTAAAAAATCCCTGACGCTTTAAATACACATATAAAAATGCAGCATAATACGGAGCTTTTCCTCCAGGCATAATATATGGGTCTTCAAACGGTGTAGCACCGATTTTAAATCGCAATTGATTTGTAGCAATCAACGTCACATTCAATTTTTTGAATATTCCTAAATACTTTCTAAAAATAGCACTGAGTAATCTTGCACGCATAGCCATTTCAGCATCTCCAACTTCTCCTTTCTCCTCAGCTCGAAATGTGGTTTGTGCTATAGAATCCCAGAAAATGTATAATTTTTCAGGATTTTTAGATTTTTCGTTGCCCATAACTGTTTTTTCAATGTGCTCCCATAAATCTTCATAAGTAAAAATTTCATCTATTAATTGAAGTTTTTCAGGATTTTTAATTAGTTGTGTGATTCTGTCTTTTAACAATGTTTTCTCAGTGTTATAGAATATACATTTACCATCTGAAATTGAATTTATAATTTGCAACATAAAAGTAGTTTTTCCAACTCCTTCTAAACCTGTGATAACAGTAAAATTTCCTTCAGGAATGCCTTTTGTATAAAGATTGAAAATATCTATGGGGGTTTTAATAAAATTCATTTTTGCTCCTTTTTATGTGGTGGAATTATAGGCACAGAATTCATTCTACATGTAGAACTATCAAAAACATTTTCACAACATAGCATATCAAGAGAACAATTTCTATACTCATTTTTAACACAACACATTGCATAATAACAACCTCCAGAAGGTAAATTTATTCCGATATCTGTCATTAACACGCTTCCAATCTCAATGCACTGTTTAGTAGCGTAATCTTTAAACTGCACATTTTCTATCACTACTGAGTATTTGTTTTTACCAAAGAGAATCATCACTGAGAATAATATCATCCCAATAATTAAACCACCAACTATGCTGATTAGAATATCTTTTGTTTTGCGACTCATTTTTAATCTCCTCCTTTGCGGAAGCCCGGATTTGAACTTGCACGGGTTTTAAACCCAGGAACTTTTAAGGCTCCTACGTCTACCATTCCGTCACTTCCGCATTTGTATTTAAATAATACAATCATTAGTTAACTGCTTTTCTTTTTTCTGCCTAACTCTTTTTTTAATTTTTTCCATAACTTTCTGCGATATTTCCATTCAATTTGCCATTGTTTGAATCTACGTCTTTCTGAAGGTTTTCTATACGCAACATGACGAATTAAGGCAGGTTTTACATTTTGTTTATAATCTTTTTTTAATAATTGTAGTGCTTTCTCTAACGAGCAATTTTTCCCTAAAATTATCTTCATAGTTGCACCTCTTGAAAAGTAATTTGAGATTTGTCAAATACCTCAGCAGGGTCAGTAATGTAAGGAAATTTATATTTCACAGTAAAAACTTTAGATTGATTTAAAGAATTCATTATTAAAAATTTCCTCAGTTTATTTTTATACTGCTCTATATCTACATCAGCATCATAGCACAGATACACTTCTTTAATTCTTTCGGGGTGTAAAATGTATAAATTTAAATTCGTTCCCACAGTTGCTATTACACGCATAAATGAAAATAATTGTTTCATTCTAATAGCATCAAAAATTCCTTCTGTAATTATAAGTTGATGTGCAAATTGCTCATATTTAGAATTTTTCATAAACTCTAAAGAATCCCAATGAAATTTATCCTCAAATTCTGAAAGATTATAAGTTAAATATTTTGCTCTTTGCGGAGTATCAGGCAGAATACATCTTGCCTGAAGTTTATCATAAAGTTTAAAAACTACATATTCAGGTCTTTCTTTAAATGTGTATAACTCAAAGTTAGTTAACTCTTTTAAAAATTTTAACACTCTGCGTCTTTCTAAATATTCTAAATGAATTTTTTCAGGCGGAACTAAAGTGTATGGAAATTTATTTCTCTTTTTTACGAGTAAATACTGAGTGATTAAAGATTTAGATAATTTTTCAATCACTTCAGGATGTTCGTATAATAATCTGCTTAATCTACCTCCTGTAGAACATCTAAAGCAATAAAATAGCCCTTTATCTAAAGCAATATTTAAATGTGCCTTTTCAGGATGTTTTATAGAATCACCACAATAAGGACAACGAATAAATATCACATTTTCATCTTTATTCTTCATGTTTAAGTTTTACTATAATTTGTTAACAGTTAACAATAATTAAATTAAAAAGTTAAAATGAACTCTCAAACATACATTTCAATAGACTATGCGTATATAATTCAGAAAAATGCTATAGTAATATATCCAGCAAAGAATTTTAATTTTAAAAATTTTATAATTCAAAGAAATTTTAATTATGAACTTTTATCTTCAGAAAATAAAATAATTTTAACTCCCGGAAGAAATTTAATTAAACTTTATAATTCCCATTCTAAACTCTTTGCTTTGATAAAACTCTACGCAGCCATATTTCAATCTTTAAAACTCTCAGAGATAGATAAGATTATTTTAATTTTAGAAAACAGCTATTACAAAAAGTATCTCAGCAGCTATGCTAAACTTTTTACAGTAAAAGAAATAATTCTGGAGTTATTTGATTTGTGCTTGAATAAAAATAAATCTATACAGAGAGAAATTTATTACATCAGTAAAAGAAATCTCCATCCCGATACTCTAACAGTTAAAAAATATAAATCTCCGCATATAACAGACGCCCTAAATTTTTTAGAGTATTATTTAAATAACAAGCTTAAGTTAACTAAAAAATAATCTGTATATTTTAATCTTAAATTTTAATGCAAATACACTATTCTAGATATAGATATTTATTCTATGCAGATAATAATCTTAGACTATTAGAAATATATACAAGATGCTAATTACTTTATCTCTATTTAAGATAATATATTCAAGATAGATAGATATCTAGACGCTCTTTATGTTTTTCTAGATTATATAAGCGTATATAAGTAATAAAACTAAAATATTGCTATAATTCTTGACAGATAAATATCTCTATATTATCTTACAATACTCTATAACTTATCATAGACGTAGTTATTTAATTTTTAATTCATAGATATCTAGACTAATATCTATATATCCCCGCCTGTATATAATACGCTATTATTTTTTTATTAAATTTAAATCTCAGTCTAAAATTTGACAGTTAACAGAGTATAGTATATTGTTGAATATGAAAAAGCAAAAGAAAGGAGGTGAAAAGAGATGAAAAGAAAAACAGCAAAAACAGAAATTAGATTCAAAACGGAGTTGAAACCCGTGACTGAAAAAGTCAGAAGAAAAGCAATGAAAGTGGTGAAAGAATGTGGTGGGTATCTCTCTGCAGAAACTATTACAGGTATTCCTCACTCTACGCTGAACTACATCGTTCAGGGAAGATTTTCCAGATCCCACTGGGTTGATGCTCTTTCTCAGTATTGAGAGAGCATCTGAAAAAAAAAGGGGGGGGGGGCAGGCAGTATGATGGAGCAAAGTTGCTTATCTGGGTGCTGCTTGCTTCCCCACTCTATTATTTAAAAAATAATGCAAAGAATGTATGATTTTGTTTTAATTGACGGATATGGAGTATTTGTTAGATATTTTTATGCATTGAAATTTTCTTTCTTACAAAAATATGTAGAGAATAAACGCCATGCATGTTATTTCTTTTTAAGAAAAATTTTTTCATTAAAAAAACATTACAATCCTAAAAAAATTATAGTTGTTGGGGAGAAGGGTGCTGCGGTGCATAAATCATATGATAAATCTTACAAAGCTGAAAGGGCAAAATTGCATCCGATGTATCAGCAATATGATGAGAAATATGGTTTTACAGACCAATTTAACCGTTTAAAGCAGTATTTACAAATAATTCCATTTACAGGGTTTTTTATTTCTCATGGTGATGAATGTGATTCTGTAATTGGTGGTATGGTGCAGGAAATAATTCAGCAAAGTCCTACTACGTCTTTGTTGATAATGACTTTTGATAATGATTTTTGGCAATTATTGGCGTATCCGCAAGTTAATTTATTAATTAAAAATAAAGTTCTGAATCAAAAAAATTATGAAAGATATATTAAACTTTTCAAATATGTCCCCCCTGTATCATACCCACTATACAAAGCAATCAAAGGAGATGTTGTAGATAATATCAAAGGTGTAAAAGGAATAGGGGATAGAACTCTGGAAAAGATATTTTATACTGCTTGGATAGAGAAAAAAGTATTAATTTCTCCTCAAGACTTAATCAATTTTATTAACTCATCTATGTTTCTTTCTTTAAAAATTAAGCAACTTTTATTACAGAATTTAAACATAATAGAGCATAATCTTCCTCTTGTAAATCTATTAAATCTTTCTTTATTAAGCTTATCTGGGCAAGTTAAAATTAAACAATTTGTAAATACGTTATTTTCAGATGAAGCCTTCAACTCTTCTCAATCATTTGAAAACAAACTCCGCTTGAAAGAAATGTTGCATGAAGATGGTTTTTATTTTAAAAATTTAGAACACCCTGAAGAAATAGTTAACAAAGAATAGTATGTATAAAATATGATTAAGAATTTTTTGTCAGACATGCAATTAGCTCAGATTATTCATTGTATGCTTCAGGATGAAAATTTTAAATTTAAAGTGTCAAAAATTTTACGTGATAAAGATTTTTTACAATATAACAATACACAATTGAAAAAATTATTCTGGGCTATTATCTTTAATCGCCATGAGCAAATTGCAGAGTTAAGATCTATTTTAAATATATCTCAGCAAAATGGTATAGATAAAGTTGGTTTGATGAATTTATTAACTGTAAAATATGCAGCATTTAAATTTAATAAGATTTTACCAGTGTTAACAAAACCCAAAGAATCTAAAGAAGATATTCAGCAGCTTAAAAAATCTTTAGAATATTATTTGCATATTATCTCAATGATAGATATGCCAGATTTTGAAAAAATAATCTCTTATGAAAATCTTTCTACAGTAAACTCTTTAGAGAGTTTGAAAAAATATCCTTCAGGTTTTAAAGATTTAGATGAAATTATAAGCGGGGGATTTTATGCTGGAAGAACTTATTTATTTGCTGGAGGAACAGGACAAGGAAAATCAGCTTGGTTAAGAACTTTAGCAATTCATTCTGCTTTACAAAAATTTAAAACTTTGTTTATTACTTTAGAAATGGCTGCTATAGAAGTTGCGTATTTAATTAAAAAATCAGGAGTTTTTGATGAAATTTTTCAATATTTAACAATTATAGAAGATTCAGATTGCAATTATAATTTAATAAACTCTTTCATTCAGATTTATAAGCCTCAGATTTTATACATAGACTATTTAGATGAATATGCTGCTACAGATTGGGAAAAAATGGGAGAGATTATTAAATTATTAAGATATTACTCTAAACTTTATCAAATTCCCATTATCACAGCATCTCAATTGAACAGAGCAGGATACAATGAATTATTACCTGAAGATTTAAAAATTACAGGTATTGCTGGAAGTTTTGAAAAAGTTAAAAAATCTGAGTTTGTTGGGTTAATTGATTTAGACAATCAAACTTTCAGTATAAAAGTTCTTAAAAATCGTTGGGGAAAATCTAAAATTACATTGAAGTATAAATTTAACGAAGAGAAATTAATTATAGAAGAAGTTAAATAAAATGGCTGAGATAAATATAAAAAAAATTCTAGAAATGCTGGAAAGTTGCTGGTATGAATCACCTCAAGAGCTTGATCCGGAAATGAAGATTATATTTTTGATGTGTGTTTCTTTGTTAAAAATTCCTAAAAATTTATGGAAAAAAAGCATTCCAACTCTTCTTTCTGAATTTGATAGAATTAAGCAAGAATGTAATCTTTCTGAATTTGATACAGAAAAATTGATTGTTGCAGGAATTTGTTTTGCTTGTGCCTTTTATGCTGAGTATTTGAATTTGTTAAAAAATATTGAGTTTTCAAATATTTCGGAGTTAAATAAAGATGAAAAAGATTCACTCCATTAATAACAAAAATATTAAAAAGATTAAAACTTTGCATGACATTTTTGAATGCCAAAAAAAATTTCAAGAGAGATTATATTCAATAAATTTTGATACTCTTCCTCTGTCCTATCGCATAAAAATTTTAAAAGATTATGTTATAGGTTTATTAAGTGAAATTGGGGAAGTATTTCAATTGCTGCCATATAAATTCTGGAGAAAACAAAGAATTATAAAAGTTAACAAAAAGCATTTAAAAGAAGAGTTAATTGATGTATTTATTTATGTTGTAAATTTGTTTGTGCTGTTTGGATTTTCTGAAAAAGATTTATTAACAGAGTATAGTAAAAAATATGATAAAATATTGAAAAGATTTAAACAAAGAAAAAAATGATTCCGCAAAATGAGATTCAATTTAAATTACTTTTACAAAGCATAAAAAATAATAATAAAATTGTAATTACGCGAAATAAATCTGTAAAATATTGTTCTCCATTTATATTTCAAGTGAATATTTCTACGCCTTATCTATTTTCTATGCATCGTCCTCTTGCATACAAGTTTGTCATAGCAGAGTTTTTAACTTTCCTCTGTGATAGATTTATTGTAGATAGAATTGCATTTCTAAAACAATTTTGTAAAGACATAGATAATTTTTCTGAGAATGATGCAAATTATGGTTATAGATGGCGAATTTTTTATAATATAGATCAAATTAAACAAGTTATAGATTTGCTAAAACAAGATTTACATTCTCGTAGAGCAGTTATAACAACTTATTCTCCCATTATGGATTTATCAATGAAGAAAAAAGATGTGCCGTGCAATATTTTTCAGCAATTTTTTATTGATGCTGATAAGAAATTGAATTTATTTAATATAGTTCGCAGTCAAGATGTTATTTTGGGATTGCCTATTGATATATGTCATTTTACTTTGTTATATAA
>Ga0272445_1002677_pt1 | contig 11966 bp, 15 predicted proteins | sample YNPCB0031_FD_194404 | JGI IMG/M metagenome (GOLD analysis project Ga0272445, IMG submission 194404) | Hot spring sediment microbial communities from Yellowstone National Park, WY, United States - YNP-CB-003-1 | ecosystem: Environmental > Aquatic > Thermal springs > Hot (42-90C) > Sediment... | reverse complement strand
CCTCATTCATGGGCTCTAGGAACGGCCTCTTCAGCAATAGCCTGACGCCTCTAATCCTCCTAATAATCGCCATGCACATTTTATCACCTCTCATCGTTAACGATTATGGTGTAGCTTGGCTCAACCCCGCATACAGGCCTACCTTTCTCCCTCACGTAGTATGTTGTATCCCTGTCGGGATCATGGATGGGGTCTTCATTCGAAGCTCTTCCAGCATTCTCCAAAACTCCTTATCCCCAACCTCATAGACCTCGAAGCATGCATCATAGTTACCCCTAAACCAGCCTACCGTAACCCTCATGCTCACACAGCCGAACATGATTGAGAGCCCGCCATTATTTCTTGGGGCCTCCCCGAAAGTGGGGAATGAAAGGAGAGGGTTATTCAAATGCATGCGGCTGAACTCTCAGAAAGAGAGAATGTAGCCCAAACCTCCCCCACCTTAAGTAGGGAGGTCATGGCAGACTTATCCCAAGTTTTTCTTCATTTGCTTGGTCCTCATCGCAGCATTGATGTCTACGGATTTTCCGGTTTAGGGCCTCGGTTATGAATGATTGAAGCCTCAGCCTGCATTCCCTTAGTTTACTTTCGACCCTCTTCCTAGCTCTAGTATTCCAGTAGTCCTTCGCCTTAATTTCCTCAAACCATTTCTCAAGTGATTCCAGAGCGTTTTCAAGCTCCTCCGCCTCCTCTTCCGAGACATTCCCCTTCTCGATATTCTCCCTTATTTCGCGCAAAAACTCCTCGCATTCCTCCAATAGTTCTAGGTACTCTCTATTCCTGCTCTCCCTGAATATCTCAAACAGCTCTTTAGCATACTTTCTTTTCAATGGTTTCGAAATCATGATTATCGCCTTATTGATCTCCGAGTCAAGTAGTATCTCCTCGACATCTCTCTCAACTTCCTTCCTGTATGGGATTAGGCAGAGTGAGAGGTTCGGGTAGATTCCTCCCAAGTTCCTCAATTTTCTCCAAAGCTTAACCCTGATCCTAGATGGAGAGTTTGAGGAATCATAGAGGACTATCAAGAATTTCTCAGGCATGATGTCACTAATCAGCCTGATGCTAATAAGCGTATGCCCCGCGGCAGAATACTTAAATGTAACAATTGTTACATCGAGACGCAAGGCGAGAAGAAAGAATGATGTCGGCGATAAGCTTCCAGAAAACCGCCAGCTATATCCTGAGTAGGAGGGGGAAGGATGGGGGCTATCTCTACTATCAGTATCAGGGCATCTTCGACTCCAGCGCCGAGGACACGTATTATGCCGTGAAATCGCTCAAGCTTCTAGGAATCGAGCCGCCTAAACCCGAGGAGACGGTTGATTTTCTTAAAAGCCTTCAGAGAGAAGATGGCAGCTATTCAAGCCTCCAAACAGCTTATTTTGCTATAAAAGCCCTGAAGGAGCTCGGCAGCAAGCCGAGAAAACTGGAAGGGGCAATTGATTATCTGAAATCCCAGCTTGAGAAGAATCTGAACATGATCTCGTGTGCAGAGGATTACGCGAGCTCTCTCAGAAGCATGGAGCCTCTTATCGAGAACGGTGTTCTCAGGTCTTGGGATTTAACTGATAGGCTCTATATTATTGAGGTCTCCTCGAGCTTGTCCAACATATCCATGATTGTCGAGGCGTTAAACATCTTGGGGTGCAATATCGGTAATGGGAGGCGACAGAAGGCAATTGACGCTATTCTCGCGTACATGCAGGATGATGGCGGGTTCGGTGCATCATATTCCCTAATTGATGAGACTTTCCGCGCGTTAAATGCCCTACATAATTTGGGGCATGATGTGGTGAATCTGAAGAAGACCGTTGAATGGCTTAGAAGATGTGAGGATGAGTATGGGGGCTTTAAGCCCAATCCAGCCGTCAAGCATTCCTATCTAATCTCCGATCTGTATTACGGCCTTGAGGCCATGAACCTCTTGGGATTATCCCCCAGATTTAGGAGAGCTCACGTCGAGTTCATCCTAAAGTGTTATAATGATAATGGGGGCTTTCGGGAGTCAATACATATAGGCTTATCCACGCTTGAGGCAACATTTTATGCGCTCTCATCGCTTGCTATGCTCGGGGAGTTAAGGGTGTAGAGCATGAAGGGGGATAGGGAGAAGGATGTTGTTTACGTCTCCCTGAAAAGCGCGTTGATGGAGGAAGGATGCCCTATATGCCTACTCGTGTCCAAGAGGAGGGATCAGTGGATTGAAACTCTGTTTTACGAGCTTATTACTAGCAGCGAGACTAGGAAGAAGCTAAGGGAGAGGGGCTTCTGCACGCATCATCTCTGGTATATCTTAGAATATCTCGAGGAGAACTTGGGGATAGATGGGTTAGGCATATCCATAATCCTGCATGACCTATTGTCAACAAGCATCGAGCTGCTTGAGGGTATGAGTGTTCCCGAGAAACGATCTGAGTGCCTATTATGCTCAATCATCGAGGAGTATGAGAGAGATTATCTGAATTCTTTGGCCGAGTGGATTACGACTCAGGAGTTCATGAAGCTCTTTAGCGAGGGGGATTCTGTATTCTGTTTACCTCACTTAGCAGCACTCTTAAGGGAGATTGACGGCAAGCATAAGCTAGCCATACTGAAGATCCAATTGGAGAAGATGAAGGGTATACTTGAAAGGCTGGAACTTTTCATCAACAAGTCAGATTACAGGTATCTAGGTAATCTGAAAGGGGAGGAGGCTAAGGCGCGGTATCTCGCTTCACAGGTGCTCGGGGGAATGGATCTATGATGCTGTTCAACATTTTTGCGACTCTTTCTCGAATTATGAGACGACACTAATGATTTATACAACCCCTCTTGTCTGGGTATCTCGTGAAGGAGATTTTAGAGCATGTTAGGATGATTTCTTGGGAGCTTCTGGACGATGTTGTTGAGGCGCTTATCGAGATCCTGAGAATCCCGGCCATAAGTCCCTCGGCTGGCGGCCGTGGCGAGCTTAAGAGAGCTGAGAGGCTCCAATCCATTTTATCAGGATTTGGGATCGAGCGGGTGAGGAGGGTAGATGTTCCCGATGAGAGGGCTGAGGGCGGCATTAGGCCAAATATTATCGCGATCTTAGAGGGCGAGGACCCCAGTAAGACCCTCTGGCTGGTAGCTCACATGGATACCGTGCCGGAAGGAGATATGAGGCTTTGGGAAACGGATCCATTTGAGCCCGTGATCAGGGATGGAAGGATATATGCGCGAGGCGCGGAGGATAATGGCCAAGCGATTGCCTCGATGCTCCTGGTCGCAAGAATACTCATGGAGTTGGGCTTAAGGCCGAGGGTTAATCTGGGGCTGGTCTTTGTCTCCGACGAGGAGGCTGGCAACAAGTACGGCTTAGAACAGCTTGTCAGGATGGAGATATTCAGGAAGGGCGATGAGGCGGTTGTTCTAGATTATGGCTCCCCAGATGGCTCGGAGATGGAGATCGCGGAGAAGCATATGCTCTGGCTCAAGTTCACGGTGCGCGGCGTCCAAGCCCATGCGGCATTCCCACATCACGGGATAAATGCTCATAGGATTGGGGCGCGGCTCCTCCTAACCCTTGATGAAGTATTGCATGAAAGGTTCCACGAGCATGATGAGCTATATATTCCGCCCACCTCCACCTTCGAGCCGACCAAAAAGGAGCAAAACGTGGAGAACGTGAATACTATCCCCGGCATTGACGTCTTCTACTTTGACTGCAGGATTCTACCAAAATACTCCCTAGATGATGTTTTATCTACCATCAGGGAGGTTTGCGGGAGATTCGAGTCCATTTATGGTGTGAGAATCGAAGTTAAGGAGGTCTTTAGGTGGGATTCTCCTCCGCCCACGCCGCCGAGCGCGAACATTGTCAAAAAGCTCTTGGAGGCCCTTAAGATCTCTCGGGGTGTGGATGCCAAGCTCATCGGCATCGGGGGCGGGACATGCGCGGCCCTCCTAAGGGCTCAAGGCATCTCAGCCGTTGTCTGGTCCACTCTAGATGGTATGGCCCATAAGCCAAACGAGTACTGCAGGATAGAGAATATTCGAAAGGATGCTGAAACACTCGCGATCCTCTCGCTCATCATCTAGCTTGACTTCCTGCCGCCCTTCCAGATCGGCGGATATGTTCCCCTCTCCATTATCACGCGCTCCGTGTCCACGGCTATACCATGGTCTCTCTCGAGCATCTCCTCAGCATCCATTAGGCTTCTCCCGATGGCGACGAGCTCGCCTTTAAGCGTCAAGATTGCAACCGGCGCATTCCTCCTAACGGTATTCTCGACCTTGGCAACGCCAACAACCGCGAGATTCGCTCCATGGCATATCGCGTCAACAGCGGTATCAAGTATGAAGACTTTGGGCATATACTCCACGGCCTCCTCGACAGGCCTCAGGATCGTCCTTAAGCGTGCCTCGTCCCCGCTTTCCCTATAATCCATCAGCGCCGCGTAGAGATCAAGTAGCGTGTAGGCCTTCTCCTCGATGAATGGGCCGGCCCTAGTCCTCCGAAGCTCCTGCATATGGGCGCCGCATCTCAGGTATAAGCCAATATCCCTGCATAGTCTCCGGATATATGTCCCGCCCGAACAGGCGACCTTCATTAACACGTTTCTTCCAATCCTCTCGATGAGCTCTATCCTATAGATTGTCCTAGTCCTAATCCTCCGCGCGACACTCGACCTCACAGGCGGGACCTGATATATCTCGCCTGTGAAGAATCTTAGCGCTTTCTTGAGATCATCATCCGAAACATCGCCATGGAGCCTCATGAGGCAAACATACTCCTTCCCACCGCCCATAACCGCCCCAGCGCATTTAGTCGCTTCATCAACCAATATCGGGAGAACGCCAGAGACCGCCGGGTCAAGTGTTCCACCATGGCCAGCCTGCCTAGCACTGAGAAGCTCCTTCACAGTAAATGCTACCTCATGACTCGTCGGTCCACGAGGCTTATCCACGTTAACTATACAGGCCCTAAGAAGTTTCTCAAGAGGCCTCTTATATGGCGGGCACCCATAGCTTGGATCACTCTCAGCATCAACCCTAACCAGTATTTCACGTTCAATCTCCCAAGGAGGTTTGGCGGCCTCAAAGATCATCTATTAAGAGCTATCACCTTGGCTCAAAAAGGCTTCGCCTAGGCCAATGCCTCCAGCTCCACCTTGACCTTAGACTTCATGTACTCTGTTAGGCCGGCCGCCTCCAAAGCCTTCATCACCTCCTCGTCACTGGCGCCCTTCTTGATATCTATCTTATGGGGCGTGAATGCTAAATGCTTCACGTTAGCTCTCCTCCGCCGGACGCCCGTCAACTCCTTCGGCCCGGTCACAAGCACGAAATTCTTATCGATCACGTCGACTATCACGCACCTCTTCCCCGCCTCCCTGCCCGAGACCTTCACAGCTATCCGGCCTATCTCCTCGATCATACTCGCTCTAAACCAGGCTAAAAATCACTATTTATGAATTGCCAAAAAGCCCTAGAAAGAAGACTATAAAGGCATTTTCCCAGCCCTCTTCCGATAACCTCTATCTAATTACTATGTGGATAGCATGTATATTGCCGCTATTGCAAGCACGATCCCCACGATCCTCTTAAGTGTGACCGCATCGCCCAAGAAAGCTATGCTGAGGAAAACTGTTAATGCTAGGCTTAACCTAGCTATCGGCACAACTGTTGTCGCCTCACCGGTTCTTAATCCGTAAAGCATCGCTACCATGGCGACGCATATCAGGATGCCTGAGAGAGATGCGTAGATGACCGTATCTTGATTCAAGGATATTTTCCATCCCTCCAGAAAATATCCTAGAAGGATTATTGTTGCAAATGTTGCCAAGACCTCTACGGTGTAATAGCTGACTGGCGATGGGCTTAAAGAGACGCCCTTTTTCCTAAAGAAGTCACAAAGACCTATGCAGATAAAGGCAGCCAAGGCAAATAATATCTCCGTCTTAGGGATTTGAGACATGTTCATCGCTTTGGAGCCTCGTGGTTTATAAATTTGCCCACCAGCGGTTCACAGTTCATAATGCTCAGCGATACCACTACTTCCTAAGCTTTGCTAGGCTGAGTATCTGCTCGGGCTTCAGCGCCGAGACGCCAGTATATGCTCCGACAACCTCTATCAGGACTATCCAATCAGGGTTCTTCAAATCAACACGCCTATCGACATTCTTCGCGGCCGCCTCGATTATCTCGGAGCTCGAGAGCGATGTATGCCTCTTCTCAATGGTTATCCTGAAACTCTGACCTTCAGGGATCTTTGATGCAACCCTCTTAACAGCCTCGGCTATCATCTCGAGACTCGACTCAACCACTTCTTCTATCGGTATCATCCTCATCAAACTTCCAACTCTCCAAGGCTCCTCCTCCGCGATTACTCTAACCCTCTCGATAACCTCGAATGGATCGAGGCTTGTCCTCGCCGTCAATAAGCCTGAGATGCTAGTCATCGAGACTTGGGGCTCACTATCGCCGAGAAATCTTAGCAGATCCTCGAGCTCTATCGCCGCGAGATTTTCCATGCCCCTAGCGGTCGTAACTATGAGATTAAACCTCCTTACCACGATAAGGAAAGGCCCATCTCAACATATAAAGATGCGATTAAGGTTTGTCCTCGCCGTCAATAAGCCTAACCCTCCTTCTCCTCTTCTTCCCCTCAGCCCCACGATCATCAGCCCCCGTTATCCTCGCGATAACATCCTCCACGCTCCCCGCCTTGGCCTTCCCGAGCTCGACACCCTCGAACTAGAACCTCCTCCCATCATTCATTATTTGGAAGACTCATTTGACGCTGGCGACGTATATGTTCGCCTGCTCATCCGTGAGGCAGTATCCCTTGATCCTCTCATGATAATCGCCCCGTCCCCCCTCCGCAAGGCCCCTCTCCACCTCCCAGCCCTCCCTAACGGCCAGCCTCGAAAATGGAGGAAAAAGGGAAGAAGGAATGGGTTATTTCAAGATATACGGGGATGGAAGAGGTTACTCAACGCTGAGACCTCATTACAGCACGCAACATTTTAATGACACCAAAATAATACCTCAAATGACGTCGATAACCCCAAGCCCCGGGAGGGGTAGGGGGTAATGGCCGGAGACCCGGCCAAGGGCTAAACCCTCAAAAAGAGGGGATGTAGCCCAAACCTCCCCACCCAAGTAGGGGAGGGGGTCATAAAGATGCAAGAAGGATGACTCCCTCCACATCTTTCTCTGCCCATTAGCTAGCTCAGCAATAACTTCCTCTAACCTCCTTTGACCCTCAGTTAATCTCATTATGGCATCTCTGACCTCAGCCTGTCCGCGCCTAAGATCCTCCAAGCTTATGAGGCTGGCGACCGCATACCTGAACTCCTTATCCTCTTTTAAGGGTCTTAGAATCCTCGAATTTTTAGGTTAAGTCTAGAACTTGTTCCTATTTTGAAAAGTACATCCAGCTTATAAAGAATCTCCACCATTGCTTCGAGGATGCTTGACGTGTTAAGCCATTTAAAGATAATGATCTTGTGATGTGTTTAGATTTCCGGGACTATGCCGGGTATTCTGGGGAATGGTTGAACTTCTGCGACGTGCCGTGCTCCGACAATGTATGCTATGAAACGCTCTATCCCTAAGCCAGCTCCAGCTGATGGTTTTAGGAGGCCCTCCTTGGCAAGGTCTAGCAGGATCTTGTAGTTCGACTTGTCTAGGCCATCTCGTTCAAGCTTCTTTGCGAGCTTCTCGTACTCGTATTCCCGCTCGGCTCCTGAGATCACTTCACCATATCCCTCGGGGAGTATTAGGTCGTAGTTCCTCCACTCGCCGGTCTCCGGGTCCTCATAGTCATAGAATTCCCTTGGGATTCCTGTTACCCAGATCGGGTCTTCGAATATTCTTGAGACTTCATCCTGCCATGATGCGCCATATTTCTCCTCAAGCTCGCTCCTCTTATAGACCTTGAATGGCGTTTGTGGGATCTTCAGCTCCCTCCCCAAAACCTCAAGCTCGCGGGAAAGATGTTTTCTCACATACTTTATCGACTCTGTTATGAGCTCCTCATATATCCCGAAGATGTCCTGCATCTTCGCGTATGCCACCTCGACCTCGAATTGCGTGAACTCATAGAGGTGTCTTCCAGTCGCTGCCCTATCCCTCCTCTCTATTCTAATGTTTGGTGAGAGGATGAATATCTTCTCCGGGCCGAGGGAGACAAGGACCCGCTTATGGACTATCATGCTCTGCATCGCTGAGACTTTCTCACCATATATTTCGACTTCAACCTTTTTTTCTATACTGAATTCCGGATCGGGCCAGAGCGGGTCCGTGGACTTGGAGAGGATGACTGGAAGTATCCAGTAGAAGCCCTTCTCAAGAAGGCGCTCTACCATGACCCTGAGTACCTCCGTCTGGATCCTAAGAATTGCTATCTTCCGGCCGCTCATCGGTTTCCTCAAGTCAAGTCCCTCGAGCATTAGTCCCCTCATCCAACGCCTCGTGATCGAGTTTAGAGTATTATATTTGTCTTTTTAACGGGCATATCCGTCAATTGGATGAAGAACGCGGGCTTATTTATCATTTTTCCCGACAAACTGCCGGCATGACAAATGATGCGAGAGCGTTATAAGTTCAAGAATCATGATTATACTTGCTGATGAGGGAACGGTTGAAGGGGTTCTCAAAACTGACGAGCATTGAAGATGCTCAGGAGACGCTGAGAAACAAAGTTACGTATAGGATAATAGATGTTGAGGAGGTTGAGCTAGGCGCGGCCACTGGCAGGATTTGTGGAGAGGATATCAGGGCGCCTATGGACTCTCCAGCATATGATAGGAGCGCTGTTGACGGCTATGCTGTTGTGGCCGAGGATACTTTCGGCGCCTCTCCCACGAACCCCGTGGAGCTTAAACTTGTCTGCAGGATTGAACTAGGCGCGGCCCCATCATGTCTTCCGGAGATTAGGAGAGGTGAGGCTGCCGAAGTACCGACCGGCGGCCCGATACCAAGGGGCGCGAACGCCGTCGTCCCCTTTGAGCATGCCAAGAGGATTAATGGCCGCTTAGAGGTATATGAACAGGTACGACCTCTTCAAAACATCTCTAGAAAGGGTGAGGATTATCGAAGTGGCGAAATCGTATTGAGGAGGGGCTGGCTTATCAAGCCTTGGCATGTCGCAGCCCTAGCATCACTCGGCTTCAGGAGCTTGAGGGTTATTAGAAGGCCGCGCGTCGCCATCCTCTCATCTGGCGGGGAGCTTGTCGAGCCGGGTGAGAGGCTAGCTCCGGGCAGGGTGTATAACTGCACTAAGCCCATGATATGGGCCATGCTCACATTCTATGGCGCCGAGCCAATAGACCTGGGCACGGTCCCAGACGATGTTGACCTCATCTACGAGAGAATTTCTGAGGGGCTGAAGGTCTCTGATGCCGTGATAGTTACTGGCGGCACAAGTGTTGGGGAGCGTGATCTGGTCCCGGAAGCAATCTCGAGGATCGGCGAGATCGCGGTTCATGGGCTCGCGATAAGGCCTGGCAAGCCTATGGGATTCGCGACGGCCTCCGGTAAGCCGGTATTCATGCTCTCAGGATTTCCCGTAGCGGCGCTAATAGGTTTCCAGGAGCTGGTCATCCCGGCCTTGGAGCACATGCTCGGGTGCAAGTTTGATCCACCTCCAAGAGTAAGTGGAAGGCTTACTAGGAAGGTGGCATCACCGCCAGGGATCAGAACATATGTCAGGGTTAGAGTTTTCAGGAGCGCTGATGGGGAAGTCTTGATTGAGCCACTGAGGGTCACAGGCTCCGGCATACTCTCAACCCTCACTCGTGGGAATGGCCTACTAATCATTCCGGAGGAACTTGAAGGCCTTGATGAGGGCTCCAAGGTCGAGGTCATCCTCCTCTCACCAATCTTCGAGGGTGATGAGGCTTGAGAAAGATATTCCACGAGCTCCCAACACTCCGCGAGGCTCTCGAACGCGTTCTTGAGAAGGTCTCTCCTCCCGGAGTTGAGGAGGTGGCACTAGATGATGCTCTCGGCAGGGTATTGGCATCCGATGTGTATGCGATGGTTGATTCCCCGCCATTCGATAGATCGCTTGTGGATGGTTATGCTGTTAGGGCCGAGGACACTTATCAAGCGGATGAGGAGAACCCCGTTGAGCTTAAGCTCGTCGGCAAGATCGATGTGGGCGAGAGACCGCGTGTGATAATACATGAGGGCGAGTGTGCCGAGATCTCAACAGGTGCTCCGATACCGCGAGGTGCAAACGCCATTGTTATGGTCGAGTATACGAGCCAGTCGGGGGATAAGGTAAAGGTCCTCAGGGCTGTTAGGCCCGGCGAGAATATAGCGCAGGTGGGCTCGGACATCTCCGCGGGAGATCTCGTGCTGAGGAGGGGAAGAATGCTGACGGCTAGGGAGATCGCGGTGCTCGCCGCTCTCGGATACTCCAAGGTCATGGTGTATAAAAGACCTAGGATTGCGGTTTTTTCGATCGGGAGGGAGCTCGTTAAGCCGGGGCAGCCGCTGGAGCTCGGGAAGATATATGACGTCAACGGCTATTCGATTTTCAGCCTCCTAGCAGAGCTCGGCCTCGCCGCAGCATTCAAAGGGATACTGCCCGATGATGAGGAGGTGATTCTCAGGAGCCTCAGGGAGGCGTTAGAGGAGAATGACATAGTGATAACATCGGGCGGTACATCAGCCGGCCTCGGAGACTTAACCTATAGGGCTTTTGAGAAGCTCGGAAGAGTAATTGTTCACGGGGTTAGGGTTAGACCTGGGAAGCCAACAATAATCGCGATCACGCCTGGTGGCAGGCTCTTAATCGGGCTACCCGGCTTCCCGCTCTCCGCCATGATGATCTTCATTTCCCTAGTTAAGCCGATACTATTGAGGCTCATGGGCGTTGACATGGAGGAGCCTGATACCATTCGAGCTGAGGCGGCATTCAGGCTGAACCTCGGCGGGAGAACCCACCTAATACCCGTGCATCTCGTCGAGACCTCTAAGGGGCTTAGGGCTTACCCGATGCTGGGGGACTCTGGCTCAACCTCAGCGCTACTTGACGCTGATGGATTCATAGAGGTGCCCGGCGAGAAGCAGTATCTCGATGAGGGCGAGGTCGTGGAGGTTAAGCTCTTCAGGAGATATAGGCCTCCGAGTACCGTGATTATAGGAAGCCATTGCCCCGCCCTCGACCTGCTGATAGATGTGGCCGGCTTGAGGAATATCAAGATGATAAGTGTTGGCTCCCTTGGAGGATGGTATGCGCTGAAGAGGGGCGAGGCCGATATCGCTGGAACACACCTCCTCGATGAAGAGACCATGAACTACAACATCCATATGCCTAGAAGGCTTGGGCTCGAGGACGAGGTCGAGATCTACGGTGGCTATATTAGGGAGATAGGGTTCATAACTGCCCCAGGCAACCCGAAGAATATCAGGGGCTTCGAGGACCTGCTAAGACCCGATGTCGTCTTCGTCAACAGGGTTCCTGGATCCGGGATAAGGACCTTCACAGATCTCCAGCTCAGGAGGCTTGGAGTAATGGATCCGGAGAGAAGGATAAGGGGTTACACGTACCAAGTGAAAACACATACGGCGGTCGCAGCCGCCGTCGCCCAGGGAAGAGCTGATGTAGGGATCGCGGTTGGATATGTAGCCAAGATCTATGGCCTCGAATTCATACACCTTATGGATGAGAGATTTGACCTCGCCGTTCGCAAGGATAGGATATACAAGAGATCCGTTGAAGTGATTCTCGAGACATTGGGGAGCAGAAGCTTCGCCGAGAGACTGAGCAAGCTACCACATTACAGGATTACGGATGAAATTGGACGTAGGATCTACCCATGAGAAAGAAGGGAAGGAGGAAGAAGGGCCTTGTGAAGGGCGAGACCTTCTCCCTGCTTAGTGTGGGGAGGTTTGGGCTACATTCTCTCTTTCTGAGAGTTCAGCCACATGCATTTGAATAACCCTCTCCTTTCATTCCCCACTTTCGGGGAGGCCCCAAGAAATAA
>Ga0272445_1002676_pt1 | contig 11967 bp, 9 predicted proteins | sample YNPCB0031_FD_194404 | JGI IMG/M metagenome (GOLD analysis project Ga0272445, IMG submission 194404) | Hot spring sediment microbial communities from Yellowstone National Park, WY, United States - YNP-CB-003-1 | ecosystem: Environmental > Aquatic > Thermal springs > Hot (42-90C) > Sediment... | reverse complement strand
TTGGAAATGTAAATCCAATAGGTCCTCGTAGCGTTTACGATGAGGCAAAAAGGTTTGCAGAAGCACTTTGCATGGCTTATTTTAGAGAGCACAAAGTTGATGTCAGAATAGCAAGAATTTTTAACACATACGGAGAGAGAATGAGAGCAGATGATGGTAGAGTTATTCCATCCTTCATTACTGCTGCTCTTTTGGGGAAGCCATTAGAAATAAATGGAGACGGAACGCAGACGAGGAGCTATTGCTATGTCAAAGACCTTGTTGAAGGAATTTTCAAAATAGCAACAGCAGACGGAATATCAGGTGAAGTTTTCAATGTTGGAAATCCAGAAGAATATTCTATTATTGAAACTGCGATGATAATAAAGGAGATGACCGGGGCAAAATCTGAAATTGTTTTCAGACCCGCTCTTGAAGACGACCCAAAAAAAAGGCGACCAGATATATCTAAAATAAAGAGAATTTTAGGATGGGAACCAAAAACACCTTTTCGTGAAGGTCTGAAAAGAACGATAGAATGGTTCAAACAGAAACTCGGGGTTAAATAAATCACTTATGTTTTCTGAACACTTTGATAAAATCGTCCCAGGTTTTTGCTTTTATTATTTCTCTCTTTATTTTTTTTAGGTGAGTTAAATCATCTACTTTTTCCAAAAGAGTTTTTACCTCTTTTACCTTTGATTTACCAAACTTGATTTGAACATCTAATAAAATCGCTTCCTTCAAGCCTTCCTTCTCGCCCTCTTCTTTTCCCCACTTATAGAGGAAAGTTTTTCTTATGTCTACCTCAATTGGCATAGGCTTTACTTCTATTTTAACATTAAATAAACCAGCTAAATTTTGTTTTTTGAATTTGAGTTTTTGATAGATATGACAAAATCTTCCCAGGTTTTTGCTTTTATTGCTTCTGTTTCTATTTTTTTCAGGTATTTTATATCATCTATTTTTTCTAAAAGTTTTTTGATTTGCTTTGCTTTTGAACTACTAAATCTTACTCTGACAATCCTCAAAATTGATTCTTTTAACCCCTCTTCTTTTCCCCATTTGTAAAGGAAAGTTTTTCTTATGTCAACTTGTATCGGCATAGGCTTTACCTCTATTTTAACATCAAATAAACCTGCCAAAAAGCTAATGCTATCTATATATTTAGCAATTTCTTTCTCATCTTTCACAATTTCTACAATTCTTTCTTTGACTTTTTTTATTATTTCAGGTTTGTCTTTGAATTTTCCGGCTAAAACTCCAACGATAACCTCCTCTGGTTTATCGCTTCTTAAAAACACATCAGGGTCAATTTTTTTCATATCAAGCACTATGAAATTGAAGAATAAGTTTTGTGTTCCAAATTCATCTTTTAGTTCAAATTTGGTTGGTGGAGGATTTCCTTTTCCTACGAATAGAACAATTTGTGTAGGATTTTTCCCATATTTTTTTCTTATAGCGTAGAAATAGTCAAGCATTCTTTCGGGTAAGTTCTTATCTTGCTGAGCTTGAATTTCTATGTGTATTATTTTCCCGGCGATTTCAAGCAGGATATCAGGGTAAAAAGATTTAACAAATCTTATTTCAGTTGAAAAGACTTTTGCTTTTCCCTCTATTTTTTGCCCAGTTGCTAACCAAAAAATTATACCAACTGCTTTTGAGAAAATTTCTTTCAGTATCAGGTCAAACCTTTTGAGTTCTCTTTTGTATTTATATTCTCTTTTTTCTCCTTGATGTTCTCTTTTTATCTTCATTGCAAAATTTTGTATTGTATTTTGCTTATTCAGTACAAAATAAAGTTGTCATTTATTAGTTATTTTACCTTTCTTGATAAATTTGTTCCATTTGAATTTTATCTGGAAAGCTACGATTATTCAGGTATTTTCAATCTTGAATTTTTGTTTTTGAATTTGAGTTTTTGATAGATCTGACAAAATTTTCCCAAGTTTCTGCTCTTATTACTTCTTTTTTTATTTTTCCCAAGTGGTTTATGTCGTTTATTTTATCTAAAAGGTTTTTAATTTGTTTTGCTTTCTGACTACCAAACTTCAACTGAATATCTAGCAGAACTGCTTTTTTTAGACCTTTTATAAGTCCTTCTTTAAGACCTTCCTTTTTTCCCTTTTCAAGTCCTCTTTTTTCGCCTTCTTTAAGACCTTTTACAAGACCCCTCTGTTCTCCCTCTTTTAACCCCTCTTCTTTTCCCCATTTGTAAAGGAAAGTTTTTCTTATGTCTACCTCAATCGGCATAGGTTTAAAATTTACTTCATTTATGATTTCTGAATACTTTGATAAAATCGTCCCAGGTTTTTGCTTTTATTATTTCTCTCTTTATTTTTTTGAGATGATTTAAATCATCAACTTTTTCCAGAAGAGTTTTTATCTCTTTCACCTTTGATTTACCAAACTTGATTTGAACTCCCAATAAAATTGCTTCTTTCAAACCTTCTTCTCTACCCCATTTATAAAGAAAGGTTTTTCTAATATCAACTTGTATTGGCATAGGTTTAACCTCTATTTTAACATCAAATAGCCCAGCTAAATTTTGTTTTTTGAATTTGAGTTTTTGATAGATCTGACAAAATTTTCCCAAGTTTCTGCTCTTATTATTTCTCTTTTTATTTTTTCCAATCTATTTATATCATTTATCTTATTCAAAAGTTTTTTGATTTTCCTTGCCTTTGAGAGACCAAACTTTGCCTCTGCATCTAACAAGATTGCTTTCTTTAATCCTTCTTTTAATCCTTCTTGTTTTCCTTCTTTTAATCCCTCCTGTTTTCCCTTCTCAAAGCCTCTTTTTTCTCCCTCTTCCTCTCCCCATTTATAAAGGAAAGTTTTCCTTATATCAACTTGTATCGGCATAGGCTTTACCTCTATTTTAATATCAAATAACCCAGCTAAAAAGCTTATACTATCTATATATTTAGCAATTTCTTTCTCATCTTTCACAATTTCTACAATTCTTTTTCTGACTTTTTCTATTGTTTGAGGTTTATCTTTGAATTTGCCAGCTAAAATCCCGACGATGACCTCTTCTGGTTTATCACTCTTTATAAACACATCAGGGTCTATTTTTTTCATATCTAAAACAATGAATTTATGAATTGTGAATTCGTCCTTGAAAAAGGGAGGCGGAGGGTTTCCTTTTCCCACAAACAAGATAATCTGCACAGGTTTCTGTCCAAATTTTTCCTTAATTGCAAGGAATATATGAGCATCCTTTCGGGTAAATCTTTATCTTGTTGAGCTTGAATTTCAATATGGAAAATTTTATCTCCTGCTCTGAAAAGCATATCAGGGCGAAGTGATTTAACAAATTCTATTTCAGCTGTTATGTCTTCAAGTTTTTGATTGATTTTCTCACCGGTTGCTATGGATATAAGTTTTCCAGCAGCTTTTGAGAAGATCTCTTTCAAAATAGGGTCAAACCTTTTCAGCTCTTTTCTGTATTCTCGACTTTTCTGTTTTTGTTTTTCCATTTTTTCTATTCTATTTCATAGTTGCATTTTCTTTTGATGCTCAAAATAATGATTTTACTTTTTATTTTAGGTATATGAGAAAATTTTTTAAGTCCATTTTTCCTTTTTACCCTTTCAAAGAAGTCCTGTTGGAAAAGCAAGATATAAAGTGTTAATTTATACTTAAAACTTGATTTTTTTTAACACTTTTCCCTCAAAAATTACTAATATATCTTTGTAGCAAAACAAAAAGTAAAAAAGGGAGGTGAAAAAGATGAAAGATGGGGTTAAATTAAGATGTGGGCTTTTACACCTTTTTGAGTCGGCAAGAGGAAAAACAGAAAAACAATTCTATGAGGAAAACATAGAGCTTGTGAAATATGCAGATGAGATAGGTCTTGACACCGTCTGGATTGCAGAACATCATTTCTCTGACTATGGTGTTATGCCGTCTACCCAAGTTTTTGGCTCACACATAGCCGGAATAACCAAAAGAATAAGAATAGGAACAGGAGTGGTTGTGCTCCCGTTTCATCATCCAATAAGGGTTGCAGAAGAGTTCGCATTTTTGGATGTTCTATCAGATGGGCGACTTGATTTCGGCGTCGGCAGAGGATATCAACCTCACGAATTTGAAGGTTATGGAGTACCAATATCAGAAAGCAGAACAAGGTTTGAGGAGGCTCTTCAAATAATAAAAATGTCCTGGACACAAGATGAAGTGAATTTTGAGGGAAAACATTTTGTGATAAAAGGAGCAAGACCAAGACCAAAACCTTTGCAGAAACCCCATCCGCCGCTATTTGGAGCATCTTTTAATCAAGATACAATAAAGTTCCAGGCGAAAAAGAAAATGAACCTGATTTTCTCTCCTCTTCTTGCGGGACCAGATAAGATAGATGAGTATATAAAGACATTAGATGAAGAAGGAGAAGACCCGAGAAAATATAGAATTGGAGGGCTTGCTTTTGTTTATGTCAGCGAAGATATGGGAAAAGCTCTTGCTGAATTTGAGGAACCTTGTATGTGGTATTTCAGAACTTTTACAAAGCTCATCCCAGCTCAAAAATATCCGGAGGGAGAAGATTTCTATAAGAACTTACATTTCATTATGACCCAGATGATAAACGATTATGACAGAGGGAAACTTAAATTTGAATTTGTCGTAACACAAAGTCTTTTCCAACACGGATTTTTGGTCGGCACACCAGATTATGTCTCCCAGAAGTTAAAAAAACTTATAAGTGATTACAAGCTGACAGATTTGCTATGCTGGACAAGGCTCGGCGGACTTGAACACGAAAAGGTTATGAAATCTATGAAACTATTCGTTGAAAAAGTTTTGCCAGATGTAGTTTAGATTTGTTGAAAGAGGGTTATTTAATTTTTAATAATCACACTTTTACTTTCTTATACTAACCTTTTATTTTATGTAAATAATATAAATCCATAGGAACATCTTGTTTCCTTAATCTTCTGTAGAATATTCCATTTAAGGAGTATGGTAGATGGTAGAATCTTCCAACTTTTAATTTTAGTATCACTTTGCTATTATCTATAAAGTTTTCTTCTATTTCAACTAATGGAGGTGGTGAGATTGAATTTTTTATAGCGTTTAGGAGTTTATTTTTAATCTTTACCACCTCTTTGATGTCTCTAATAGTTATCGGGTCTAATATTCCATTATCTTTTATACCTATGAAGATTACTCCTCCGTTTGTATTGGCTATTGAAACTATTGATTTTAATAGGCTTTCTGGAAGTTTTATACAATCTTTCGGCTTAAATGCTATAAATTCGTTTTCTCCTATTTTCAAAGCTTCCTGAAGTGATATATCATATGTGGTTTCAAGAATAATCTTTTTTATAAGCGTATCTTTAAAGAATACATTTAAAATTATACTTGTGATTGTAAAAAGGATAATTATTGCCAGTAAATCATAAACACTACCGAGCTTTTCTCCAGAGATTAAATAGATAGAATTCGTTTCATCAATTCTGAACAGTACTGAACTTAAGTTTCTCGTATCAAAGTATATACGCAATTTTTTGAAGAACAACAGTTTATAATCTTTAATCTTTTCTAAATAATCTTTCGGAAAAAATGCTGGAATGCCCCAGCCCCAATTCATTACTTTACCATCTTTTCTAACTATTTGAAATGCATCTGCTCTTATTTGCCCTTTTAAAAAATCTATCTTCTTTTCTGTTTGAAAAGAATTTTTTAATTCTTTCTTAATTTTTCCCATTTCCATTTTCAGCAATTCTCTCAGGTCCTCTTTGATTTCAAATAATCTCCACGGAACTCTTTTTGCTATCCCAAGCATAATATAGTAATATTCTCCGTCAAGATATATTGTATCTGTATACAACAACCATTCTTCTTGGGTTATAGATTTGTAGATTTTTGGTTCATTGAATTGTTCCAGAAAAGTTGTATCAGAGCGAGCAAAAAAGCTATCAAGATATTCATCTGATATTTCTATGAAGAAACCACTTTTGTGGATTATAAAATCTGGCGAAAAATCTGACCTGTTTATATCATTAACCCATTTCTCAATATTACAACTGGAATTATTGCATTCTATCAATTTTGCCGTATATGAGTTTATGTTTTTAGCTTTTCTGTTGATCTTATGTATTCTAAATGATATAGTAACTGCTGCCAATAGAAAGGAAATAGTGAAGCTCAGCAAAATTATATTCCCTATAAATTTTTTTTCTATGGATTTCCTATAAATTTTTTTATTCATCCGCCTTCTCCTCATTCTCGTCTTGCGGATTAAATCCATATTTTATAGCGGTTTTAAGAATATTTATAGCCCAATTTTTCTGATTTTCCGATAAGTGTTTTCCTCTACGGATTAAGTCACCTATACTATATACGAAACTTCTTGCCCTTGGGGGAAGCCTTTTATTTTCTCTTGCCCAATGGGAAAGTCTTTTCCACATCCTCCAATTTTTTTCGTCAAAAAGTTCTAAGGTAGATATGAAATAAAGTTCATCCATCTCTTTTAGCTCGCTTGGTTCAGGGAGTCTAAAATCTGATACATTTCTTGCTGGTATATAAATTGTTGATCTGCTATCTTTATTAAAAAATTCTACTATTAAGAACTCTTCTCCATTTATAATAGTTTTTCCTCTAAAAATTCCCGGACCATGAATTTTGTGAATGATATATTGACCATCTTTGATATCTTCAATGGATATTTGTTTTATTTCTACTCCTGCTTGTATTTGTGTTTTTTGACTTTCCTCTATTATTGTTTTTTCCTCTGTCCTTTCTTCTTCTCCTATAATTTGTTCTGGAAATTTTACTCTCAGGTCTGATTCCTCATCTCTTTCTTCTTCTGCGAGGGAAGATTTCTTCTTCTCTTCTTCTAATCTTTTCTTTTCTTCTTCCAATCTTCTCTTGTGCTCATCTACTATTTGATTTATCTTCTCTATTAGGTTATCAATATATTTTTCTGGATCTTTCCAGTATTTTGTGGAAGGAATTCTCAAGATTTTCCATCCTGCTCTCTCTAATGTCTCTTGCCTTTCAATATCTTCAATTTTTAGTTCTCCAAATCTATCGTAATGTTGCCAGCCATCACATTCTATTCCTATCCTCAAATTATCAATAAATAAAGCTAAATCTATCCTATAACCACACGCGGGATATTGAGGATATAAATCATATCCTCTTGCTTTTATCCTTTCATAGACATCTCGTTCAAAATCGCTATCAAATTCTTCTATTATGATTTCGCTTTCTGTATATCCCTTTGCATATATGAGGAAATCCTTCAATAAGTTATTTGGGAAATTAGATATATCTGAAGACATGAAAAATATCATTTTCTTTCTCGCTCTCGTTAGTGCTACATTTAACCTATTTTGACCGAAATTACCTTCGGATAAAATAGGCTGATATATTTGTGGGCTTGAATTGGGTGCATATCTTAATGAATACAGGATTATATCTCTTTCTTCACCTTGAAATCCATCTACTGTTGAGATAATAACTGGTTCATTTTGTTCTTCTTTTTCCTTAACTATTCTATAAAGTTCTGGATCTCTACTTTTTTCTTCCACAAATTTATCTCTCAGATATTCTGCTTGGTCTCTAAAAAAGCTAAGGACTCCAGATGTATATTTTCTGTATTCCGGTTTCTTCAAAAGTTCTATCAAATACTTGATTAGCTCATCGGCTTCTTTTTTATTTATATAGCCATCATCTTGGGCACCTTCCACTAGACGAAATTCAAAAGCAGATCCTATCCTTTCCAGTCCATCGGTCATTATTTTTAGATATCCGTTGTAGAATTTTTCGTTGCTGAATTTTATAATTTCGGGTAGGCATCTGAAGTGTTCTTTTAACATTATGAATTTACTTTCTGGTAAAAGTTTATCCGGAAGAAGCTTAGAAAGTTGCATACATGACGATTCCCTTGTTATTCTGAAAACGCTTCCTAAATTATCTTTATCTAATTCGTTTTCTCTAAAAGCTTGCTCTGGTATAGATTCTTTATAAAATATTAGCTCTGGGCTTTTAAGCTGTTTATCGTCTCCTACTACTATTATCCTTTTGGTAAGGAAAAATAATGGTAGAAGATAGACAGGGAGAACTTGTGAGGCTTCATCTATAATTATATAATCAAATATAGCAGGTTTAAAGGGAAATATTCTAAAAACATCTTCTATTTTTACTATCCATAGCCTAAATATATCTAAAATTTTTATGTAGTCTTCCTTATTTTTAATTTCTTCTATCCTTTTTACTTTTTTAGATTTTAGTATATCTTTGAGTGAGTGAATTAATCTCCTATATTTACTACTTATATTAGTAATGCTTTCTGTAATATAATTTGAAAGTTCTTTTTTAGATAAATCTTCTATTTTCTTTTTTATATCTTTAATTTCTTCTTGTATTTGATCAATATTCTCCTTTACCTCTAAACTTTCCAGCAGGTCGCTAACGATTAAACTGATGAAAAATTTTTCTACTTTATCTTCATCAATATTATATTCTATCAGCGATGTTGCTAAATCGTAAAAAACTTTGTACTTACCCTCATTTATATTTACGAACAAGTGAGATTTTTCTTGAAATTTATCAAAAACTTCGGAAACGCTTTTTATTTTGTTGAAAATATTAATGATAGAAAAAACGTGTTTTAGATCATCTAAAAGAGTTTTTTTCCCATATGTTTTTAACAATATTTTTATGATTGAGTTTTCTTCTTTGTTTAATAGAAGATATATTGTTGTTGTCAATATATTGATGATTTTATATATATTTTCAAGTCTATCAATGGATAATTCTGACAATCCTTTAATTACTTCATTTCTTAGAGTTGATAAACATTCATCGTATTCTGATGATAATTCTTGTTCGTATATTAGGTTTTCATATTTTTCTAATATGGAATCAATTTCATAATTTATGTCAAATATTGACAATTTATCAAGACGGTTAAATTTTTGTAAATAATCATTGATTTTCAAAATTACTTTTCGCTTGCATTCCTTATCATTTATAAGTTTTTTGGTGCTCTCAATTTTCAGAACTTCAAATAAATATGGCCTATTATTTAAAAATTCTATTATTTTCTCCTCTAATGGATCTTTCCCTTTGTGAAAAATTTTGTAAAATAATCTAACTAAACTATAGAAAAATTTTTTTATTCCACTTGGTGGTGTGAGTAATTTCTTTAGATCTTCAAGTTGATTTTTAAGTTCGCTAAACTTTTCTTGAATTTGTTTTTTATCTTCTGTATAAGACTCGCTTATATTTAAGATTTTCAGTATTTGTTTTAGAAAGGCATTGGTTTGTTCCAATTCTTTGATATCTAATTCTCTAAGATTTGAGGATAATTTATCAATTGGAATTTTGATTTCTTCAAGCAAGTCAGCTAGTATTTCAAGTTCGTTGTTATTCAAATATGCAATAACATCAAAAAATTCTTTTATTATTGATATTTCGTTTAAAGAATAAAGCCACTCCTTTATTTCTTTCAATTTTGATAAGAGATATTCAAAATTTTCTTTTATATCTACATTTTTCTCTTTGTATGTATTTCTAAACAGATGAAAGGTTTCTTTCAGAAATTCAAAATCACTTCTCAAATGTTCTTCTGTAAAAAAGCCTTTGAATTTAAGTTGCCTAAGAAGGTTAATAAAATCAATAAAACTTTCGAAATCAATGTTATCATCAAATCTTATTTTTAGCTTCAAATTATTTATTGTACACTCTATTTGTTGTTCAATATTTTCGTTTAATTTTAGATTCTGTATGTTTTGTATGAAATATTTTGCAATATCATCTTTTTTGCTTAATGAAAATTCTAATTTAAATTTCTTTACGATTTCATCATCATTGCCGTTTAAAAGATTTATGTTTCTAAATACAAAATTATATAGATAACCAAATCTTCTCTGATCTTCAAGATATTCATTGATCTTATTTTCTAATTTTTCCTTTCTTTTTATCAAAGACTCTAAATCTTCATTTTTTCTTATCTTATTTTGTGGGCGTACATACTGAATATTCTCCAATTTTTTTAATATTGTTTCTCTCGATTTCTTATCTCCCTTGAGCCATGAAATGTAAAGATAATCATGAATTTTTAGTTTTTCAAAGAAATTTATTAGGACCTCAAGAGCTTTTTCCTTATAACTTGTAATAAGAACTTTATTCCCTCTTTTAATAAGATAGAGAGCCAAGTTTGTAATGGTATGAGATTTGCCTGTGCCTGGTGGACCCTCAACAGGTATAACTTTCTTTGTTAAAGCTTGTTTTATTACCTCTATTTGTTCCTTGTTTGCAGGCAAAATTAGATCATGTATTTTTGGTTCCGATAATCCATCATTTCCGTCAGAATTGTAAGCTTCTTTATTATCTTCTTCTGATCCGAAAATATTGTAGAGAACGCTTTCATAAAGTGAATAATCATATTTATTTAAGGATATTTCCTTTAGTTCTTTTAATGCTTTCTCTAAGTGGTAATCGGGTTTGCTTAGTAGACATATGACTAAATTGTTAGCTAAGTATAAAGTATTATCTTTCAAACTTCTGATATTTTCTTCTACTATTATTTCCTCCAGCTTGTTTAGATCTTTATTTTGAATATCTTCTTTCTGTATGAATGGATCCGCGTTGAAAATTAGTTGAATAACTTCTTTGATCTCATTTTCTTCTATTTCAGAAATGTCAATTCCTCTACACCTTGAAATTATATCTTCCTTATCTTCCAACCCTTTTATAAATCTGCTTAACGAGAAAAGGTTAAATTCGGTTTCTCCTACTATTTCAATTTGAACGCAGTTCTCTTCCGGTTTGTGGTAAGCTTTAATCTCTGCAAGCCAGATTGGAGTATAGTAGTAATTTTTTCCTTCTTTTTCTTTGTAAATTATAAATGGATAGCAAAGATATAACTGTTTCTTTCCTTCCTCCTCTATTTGCTTACTTTTTTCAACCAATTTAAGGAGATTCTTCTCATACTCTCTCCTCAATTCTAAATCCTTCTGCTCACTCGTTGGAACTTCATTATTATTTGAAATGTTGCTTAATAGTATGTTTGATAAAGGTATTTTTATTTTGGATCTATTTCCCGTTGAAGTCAATGGATTAAAATCCGGAAAAAATATATTCAAATCTAAAAATTTCTTTCTATTCTCTTTTATAAGTTTGTTCCTTTCTGATAGTTTTCTTGATGATAGATTTTTGAAAACCTCAAAGTAGTAAGAACTAAATCCTTTTATTCTTTTCTCTAATATCCTTTCCGTTTCTATCATGTTGCATTAGGTAAATATGATGGTCTATTGTTAAAAAAATTTAATAATGACACGATTAATTTGTCTATTTTTTAATTTCAAGAATGTATAAATTAAAGGTATCAATTTTCAATTATCTCTCAAAGTTTATACCAGGGGGATACTCGTAATTCATACACATTTTGGGTAAGATGGGATAAATTTTTTCAAAGCAATATTGTTCAATAAGAAGGTATTAGGAGAAGTCAAATACAATATTAAATGAAGGAGTATGGAATGATAAACTATATGGAATCAGAGAAAGGAGTAGTCAGGAGAGAGATATTGAAGTTAGATGGTAAAAAGAAGATTAGTGGAATGATAAACTTCATTTTTTGTTTGTTTGTAAATTTGGAGTTCAAGTTTCGTTCCCATCAAATTATTTTATTTGTGGGGAGTAGTTTGCAAAGATATTTTTCTGCATTAGAGAGAATTTCAAAGATACTTTCGTCTTATGGAATTTTTGACAGTATTTTGAAACAGGTCTTTCATGTTATAGAAAGCGAACTCGGAATAATAAATCCATCTATATCTATTCTGAATTTTTCAAGCTCCCTCAGACCAAAGGAAGATGAGAGAGAAGAAAAAGAGAAAAAAATTGCGAGAGCTCCAAGAAAAGATATTATAGATTTTCACGAGCTCAAAATCCTTGTCTCTCCAATAAGAGTTGAGGGAAGAGATTTGGGGTTCATAAGCGGACTCTCTGACGACAAAGATGTTGACATAAAAT
>Ga0272445_1002674_pt1 | contig 11971 bp, 12 predicted proteins | sample YNPCB0031_FD_194404 | JGI IMG/M metagenome (GOLD analysis project Ga0272445, IMG submission 194404) | Hot spring sediment microbial communities from Yellowstone National Park, WY, United States - YNP-CB-003-1 | ecosystem: Environmental > Aquatic > Thermal springs > Hot (42-90C) > Sediment... | reverse complement strand
GATAAACAACGTGTCCAAGGTATACGACAGATGGCAAAAAGAAAAAGAATGGACCATGCGCGACGCCGCAATAGCCACCGCACTAGAAAGAATATACAAAGCCATGAAACTCAGAGGATGGATCTAGCTTAATTTGTGGCGGCTTAGGCTCTAGCAAAGCTCATAGCGCTTTTGCGTGTGAGAGATGTGCTGTGGCTGACATAGGATAACGAGGGGCCTTACAATTCCATAAATGTTTTTGTAGATATCTAGGCTTGGATATTGCAAGTCATTCTCATATCAACTTTATCTAGATATGCTCTTTGTTTTATAAATAGGGGCTGTCCTGCGTGCGGATGTGTTTTCAAATTGCCCGCATGATGTTTGAGAAAAATTCCGAAAAATATGGGGGGATTCAACGGGACTTGTCGTGTTTCAATCCTGGAGTTCAGGTAAGAGATATTTGCAATACAGTTTTTCACCCCATGCAGGTGGACCAAGCCTCAACCCTATGGACTGCCGTAGGCGGTGTCTTGGTGTTCCTAATGGTACCTGCCATAGGATTCCTCGAGGCAGGTCTCGTAAGGCGTCGCAATGTAATAAACGGCTTAATGAAGGGGTTGCTCGCAGTCGCCGTGTTTCTGCCCATATGGTTCGCCGTATTTCCCATATACTTCGGTAGCGTTATAAAAGACGGGTTCTACCCCACGGGCGACGGCGTGGGTATACCGATGTATATCTACGCGTTTTTCCTCGGCGTCTTCGGGGCTGTCACGCTAGCCCTCATATTTGCCGGGGCTCCTGAAAGGCTTAAATTCAGCGGCTGGCTGTTGTTCGCAGTGTTTTTCTCCGCGGTGCAGTGGCCGCTGGTCGCTTCGTGGGTGTGGGGCGGCGGATGGCTTGCGTCGCTTGGCGACATAACGGGCCTGGCGCCGGGCCTAGGGGTTAGAGACTTCGCGGGCGGGACCGTGGTCCACGCCTATGCTGGATTAGCTGGCCTCATAATAACCATGTTGCTGGGGCCCAGCCTGAGGAGGTATCAGCTAAACGGCGGCGTCAGAGTAAGGGCTGAGTTTGTGTATAAGGAGGCGGTGGAGGCTAAGAGGCCAGAGCTCTCGTTGGCCATAATAGGGACCAGCCTCCTCTTCTTTGGATGGTTCGGATTCAACGGAGGCTCCACGCTTGTCGTGTCGGAACAGACGGGATACGCCATTGCGAACACCGCCGTGGCGGGGAGCCTGGGCGGCTTCGTTGCCTTGTTGCTGTCCAAGGCCGCGGAGAGGGCGTGGAGCCCCATCATGGCCATATCGGGCGTACTAGGCGGACTAGTTATGATAACCCCTCTGGCCGGCTTTATAGAGCCGGCTCTTGCCTTTGTTGCCGGCATTGTTGCAAGCGTCATAACTTACTACGGCATTAAAATTGTGGAAAGGTTCTACGTGATAGATGATCCGGTGGGGAGCCTGCCTGTACATGGATTCAACGGAATAGTGGGTAGCATGCTGGTGCCTGTGCTGGCGCATCCGGAAATCAGCGGCATGCGCGGCTTAATTTATGGCGGCGGCTTCGGGTTCGTGGCAGTGCAGTGGCTCGGCATGGTGTTGGCGCTGGGGTTCGTAGCGGCTACGACGTATGTATTTGTGAGATTGTTGTTGATTAAGTACAGGACTACGCATGAGGAGGAAATAGTGGGGCTAGATGCCATTGACCACAAGGTGGGCTATGTCTAGGTGTCTTCTTATAAGGGCGATAATAAGGAGGGAGAAGTTGCCTGAGGTCCTGAAGGCGCTGGTGGACTCGGGGTTACAGGGCGCCACTGTGTATAGAGAGGTTGAGGGCATGGGAGGCGAAGGCGGCGTCGTCGTGATAGGCGGCGAAGTATACGACGCCTTGACCCCCCGCGTCGCTGTGGATATTGTTGTAGACGAGAAGGAGGTGGAGAAGGTGGTAAACACCATATTAAAGACGGCGAAGACAGGTTCCGTGGGGGACGGCAGGATATTCGTGCTGTCAGTGGAGCAGGCATATAGAATAAGAACCGGCGAGAAACTTTGTTGATGATCACAATAAGCGACGTGATAAATTCAATCAACTACGAGACGGCGGTAGAGGAAATTAAGGACTTCATCCTTGCTTATGTAGAGAAGGCTAAAGCTCGAGGCGTCGTGGTGGGGCTCAGCGGCGGCGTTGACTCTAGCCTCACTGCTAGACTAGCCGTAGAGGCTCTGGGTAGGGGGAAGGTGACGGCCTTTATACTCCCTACGAAAGCCACGCCGAGAGAGGACGTAGAAGACGCGGTGGAGCTGGCGCGTATGCTAGGCATTAAGTACTACATGGTCGAGATAGACCCCATCTTGAAGGCCTTTGAAAACATACCAGAATACGACGTAAACGACAGAGTGGCCCGCGGCAACTTGACGGCTCGGGTGAGGATGTCCATTCTGTATTACTACGCCAATAGACACAACTTCTTGGTGATGGGGACAGGTGACAAAAGCGAATTGATGCTGGGCTACTTCACGAAATACGGCGATGGCGGCGTCGACCTTCTGCCTATAGGAGACCTCTACAAAACGCAGGTAAGAGAAATGGCAAGGAGACTAAACCTACCCACCCGGGTAGTTACAAAGCCTTCAAGTCCGCGGCTGTGGGTGGGCCAAACCGCAGAGGGCGAGCTGGGGGTAAGCTACGCGGAAGCCGACGTGGTCCTCTATGCGCTGGAAATAGGCACGCCGCAACGCAGAATAGCAGAAGTCACAGGCGTAGAGCCTCAAAAAATAAGAGCGATACTAAGACGCGTAAGAGAGAACGCGCATAAACGACAACCCCCACCAACGGCGCAACTTACTAAATCTCGGCTTTATACAAAAAGAGCAATAAAGGGAGGTCAACTAAAAACATAGAGAACAAAAAGGCGACCCACTTGAACTACGTCAAATAACCAACTCCTTTTTCCGTCTCTCCCTTACAACGGCGTCTCTGGTCCGCGCCCTCATGCACCTGACTTCATATTCGCCCTCTACGGCGCCTAACATCTTAACCAGACGGCTTAGCGCAGTCTCATAGGCGCAGAGCTTTGCGGAAACAGATTATGCAATGGGCCGCATTCAGGTCTTGAAGCTGGCTAATGCATATGTGTGCTTACGGAATTATTTTCAGCTAATGGCCGGTGGCCGTTGTACTTAAGCTAAGGGAAATTGAAATAATTGTGGATGACGGACGGGCTGTGTGCCGTCTTCTTATCTCATGGGGTAAGCCGAGCCGGAGCCACATGTTGTCGTTTGTGGAGATCTCTCGACGTGACAGGACCAAGGGCTGGTCGCACGGCTCTGGATGGGGCGTTTTGTATGCCAGAAAAGGCAGTTATGGGGTCTATAAGTCCACGAGCCCCATATGGGAGAGCTTTGTCGAGCCGCCAGACGGCTACCTGCTTTATCTCTTCCATTCACGTCTGGCGTCTGTCGGCGCTGTCTCTCTTGCAAATACGCACCCGATCATCTACGGCAGATACGCAATTGCGCATAACGGTACCATAGACAAGGAGGCGTTCGGCAGGGAGCTGAAGCAACTCGGCGTAGACACACGCACCGGAGGCTCCACAGACACCGAGCTCTTCCTCAAGGCCTTCGTGGATTTAGGGGGCGAGGTGAAACACCTCCGCCTGCTTGCGCGCCTGGCGGCTAAGCACCTAGACCCGGAGGAGCCTCTGCTGAACATGGCGATTGTGAACCTAGAGACTGCCTCAGCCTACTTCATAACCCACCGCGCCTCTGAGGACCCCCACTTCATCCCGGTGAAGAGGCAAGGCGACATGCTCATAGCGTCGGAACCTCTCGACGAAGGCCCGTGGAGCCCCATCCCCAACGGTTCTCTTGTGATTTTAGACGAGGGCGGCGTGAAGATAGAACGTCTATGGTAGTTCCGCTCGCTAGGTTGGCGGTTCTCATAAAGGGGCTTTCCCTTACCCTGCGGGGTTACCGCGATTTCTTAGAGAACTACCCAGTTGACGTGATCGTGTTTAGGGCGCTGAAGGGCAAAGACGCTGTGTACCCATTTGGCCTCCTGGCGTCTTACGGCGCCGCAGTCCTAGGCGCTGGGATCTACGAAAGGGGGTGTCCCCGGCTTAAGACGCTAGACGCCGTCGTCTTGGTGTCTCCTGCTTTTACGCCCGGGCGGCTCAAAAAAGCCGCGGAGTTGCTTAGGGAGCCCAGCTTCATGGACGTCAAATCTGACGTCGAGGTCGGCGGCTTTCCCTCATCGTTGCCCGTGGTGGTGGGCTCCATGGGTTCGACACATATAGCCAGCAAGACCGCGCTGGCGGTAGCGCGGGGCGTCGCCCGCGCGGGTTTGGTCTACGGTATTGGAGAAAACGTGTCGACGGTGAGGGGGTACTCGGAAAGACTTACAAGGGGACACCCGACGTTTAAGGAGAGACTGTTGACGTATTTAACAAACATAGATAAAAAGGGAGGAGTGTTGATACAACAAAGCGTGGAGGACGCCTACGACGAGCTGTGGAATAGGGTTTACAGCGACAGAGACGTGGAGCCGTATCTTGAGGAGGGCAGAATCGGCTTCGAGATAAAGATAGGCCAAGGCGCGAAGCCGGGTCTAGGCGGCGTGGTGAAGATACCTAAAAAACAGGTGGAGAGACTTAGAGCTAAGTATAAGTTCGACGAGGGGGAGCTCGGGAAGAAGTACGTAACGAGATACTCGGTGCCGGGCACTTTTACGGCTGAGATACTGAGGGGCGCCATTAGGTTCATGAAGACGGCTTATCCAAGGGCGAAGATATGGATTAAGCTCGGCCCGTTTAGAGATGCCCTTGACGTGATTAGAATCGCCGCCGAGGAGGGCGCCGACGCCGTTGTGATAGACGGCAAGGAAGGGGGGACCGGCATGGCTCCGACAGCCGCCATGAAGGACCTCGGCTACCCCACGTTGGCCACGCTTAAGTTCATAAGACGCGCCCGCGCAGAGGGATACAAGATATCCTTGCTAATAGGCGGCAGGCTTTACGACGGGGGACATGTGGTAAAGAGCTTGGCGCTAGGCGCCTCGTCGACCTACATGGCACGGCCTTTTCTCATAGCGGCCCTAGCCAGGGGCGAGAAGGGCGTAGAAAACTACATAGAGTCGCTGAAGGTAGAAATACAGATGCTAACGTCGGCCCTCGGCAAATACGACGTGGGAGAAATCAGCTCGGAAGACGTCGCATCCCTAGACAAAGACGTTGCGGGAATGCTTGGCATACCCTACGTCTACAGCTAGCATCAGTCTGCCGCGGGTTCAGACCCAGTGGTCGACGGGCTGATATAGCTCCGGCTGTTGCAAGTACCCAGTGAGTTGTGTGTGTTCCTCATGCATTTATCGGGAAATAAGCTGTATAGCACCTCAACATATAGGAAAAATATTCTAGGATAGCCGCGGCTTTGCTGTATTTTGTATTGTTGATTTTTTAGTGGAGTGGCTACTGGCCGTTTATGCCAAGTCCCCACCCGGCTGTGGTCGAGTTCGAAAAGATGGTGGCAGACAGGGAGAAGTATAAAAAAGAGCTTGAGGAGTGGCTAAAGTTTTCTTGGCGATGGGCCGCTAGCGATAAGTACAGATTCATCTTCAGAGTCCAGGCCTCGGCGTTGAGGGGAATAAGGGAGTTCCTCGACTCGCACGGCTTCGTCGAGGTGCTCTCGCCGGTGATCGGGCCCGTGACGGACCCCGGCATAAGAGGGGCTAAACAAGCCACTATAAACTTCTACGGCGCCGAGTACAAGGTCATGTCGTCGGCGATACTCTACAAGCAGTACATGGCCGTCTCTCTCGGCAAGATATACTTCGTAAGTCCCAACGTGCGGCTGGAGCCTCTTGACAGCATATACACCGGGAGACACCTCGTGGAGTTCTACCAAGTCGACATAGAGATGTACAAGGCGTCGTATATAGACGCCATGGACTTGGCGGAGGACTTGGTAAGCTATGTGGTGAGGTACATAAGGGACGTCCACGGCAAGGAGCTTGAGGAGAAGCTAGGGAGGACGTTGCCCGAGTTCAAGAGACCGTTTAAACGATACACGCACCGCGAAGCCATCGAGTTTGTGAACAAGCTTGGCTGCAGAAACCCGCCCAAGGAGGAGCTCCTGTGGGAATGCGAAAAACTGATGTCGGCCCACCACGACACGCCGTTCTTCGTATATGACTACCCGCGCGGCTCAAGAGGCTTCTACGACCGGGAGGACCCCGAAAGGCCTGGGATCCTCCGCGACTTCGACATGCTCTACCCCGAGGGCTTTGGGGAGGCCATAAGCGGCGCGGAGAGAGAGTACGAGCCCGAAAGGCTCGTGGCCCGCATTAGAGAAGGCGGCGAAGACCCCGCTAAATATGCCTGGTTCCTCCAGATGGCCAAAGAGCTCTACCCGCTACAGACAGCCGGCTTCGGCATAGGCGTTGAGAGACTCACGAGGTATCTGTGCGGCCTAAGAGCCCTCTGGGAGGCACGCCCCTACCCAAAAGTCGCCGGTATCGTCGGCGGACCCTGAATTCTATTTTTAGTAGTTTTAACATCTGTAAGCCGAGTGTATGCTGTAGGCAAACCACGGGATCCTTAACTCCTCCAGCGATGGCTGGCCTTTAGGCTATTGTACACTTGTATTGGCTCCTCGTTTACTTTCGGTATGGTTGTTATACGTGATGGTTATGTTGAGGCTGGGGAGATGGGCACAGTACTCTATGTATGTTTGATAAATTTTTGGTTATGTATTAAGTAATGTAAGATTTACAATGGTGTAGCTTATGTAGAACTTGGCCGTGGCCCCTCCTGTATTTTTTATTGATAATCTCGGTATTTTCTGTATTTTTTACATCACTCTCTGGATTCCTATGTACATATTACCTATATAGCTTGCGGCTTCTGCTAAATATTTAGATGGGTAAAGTTTATATAGCGGGGGATTTCTGTGTTTATGCCGGTGGAAGGAATAGACGTGTGGAGGGTGTTGAAAGGCGCGGGTGTAAAATACGTGAATTTTGTAATAGTGGACATATTCGGGAGGCCGAGAGTTGACGTGATGTCGATAGACGCGGCCAAGGACGCGTTTATAGACGGCATACCATACGACGGGTCGTCGATCCCAGCCTACACAACTGTAAACAGAAGCGATTTAGTGGCCGAGGTTGACCCCTCTTCGGTGTATGTGGAGACGTGGAACGGCGGAAAGACAGCCTTTGTCTTCACTAACACCCTTGAGGGAGGCGGCTACTCGATGCTAGACCCGAGAAACGTGTTGAGGAAGACCTTGGAGGACCTCCGCGCGAGGGGATACGACGTTAAGACAGGCGTCGAGGTGGAGTACTTCATCGTGAGGGGTAACCCGCCTGAGCTTATAGACACGGTTGGGTACTTCGACGTGCCGCCGCAGTCTACGAGAAAGGTGGTGGAGGAGATAATGGACAACTTCGTGGCGTCTGGAATAGGGGAGACCAAGGCCCACCACGAGGTGGCGCCTTCGCAGTTTGAGGTCAACATCCCGTACGGCGACCCCGTGAAGGTGGCGGATTCGATATTGGTCTTTAAGATGATGGCCCGCTCCATCGCGGCGAAGCACGGATATGGGGCCACCTTCATGCCAAAGCCGTTTTGGGGCATAAACGGGAGCGGGGCCCACACCCACATATCCGTGTGGAAAGACGGGCGGAACCTCTTCGCCTCGTATAAGGAGCCTACCGAGGAGCTGAAATACGCGGTGGCCGGCCTTCTAGAGAACGCGATCTCCATCTCCGCGGTTGTGGCGCCCACGGTGAACTCGTACAAGCGTCTCGTGCCGCACCACGAAGCGCCGACGCGCGTCGTGTGGGGCCTGGGAAACCGCTCGGCAATGGTCCGCGTGCCGTATTACGGCGGTAAGATAAACAGGATTGAATATAGGCATCCAGACCCGTCCATGAACCCGTACCTGGCGTTTGCCGTAATCGCCATGTCGGTGGTTGACGGCATATCGGCGAGAAAAGCGCCGCCCCAGCCCGTGGCCGACGTGGCATATGAGCTGGAGGGCGTGAAAGAAACGCCTAAGCACCTAGGCGAAGCCCTGAAATACTTCACAGAAAGCAACATTGCCGGTAGGCTCCCCTCTCAGCTGGTGAAGGCCTACGTGAAGGTTAAGGAGGCGGAATGGGAGAGCTACAGCGCTAAATACAGCTGGGAGAAGACCTGGAACACAATAACCGACTGGGAATATCAGCAGTATCTCTATACAGTCTGAAAGCTTAGTTCTTTTTTGGCTCGAATTCGGTTTTTAAAGGAGTAAAAGCTCGTGAAGTGTGTCGATGAGGCGTTCGGCGCATGCGACGCATTTTTCTCCGTCTTCTCCGGAGAAATACTGCGAGTCTAGGAACTCTCCGCACGTGGCCACGTCGGCGGGGGGATGGTCCACGGCTGTTTTCAACATTGCGGAGAGGGTTTTGACGTAGGCTCCGGGGGCGTAGGGGTCTAGGCCGATTATCCCGCTGAGCAGTGCAGAGACGGCGTGGTAGGCGTGGTAGCACGCGGCGCCGTGGTCGCCCTCCTCCAGCGCCTCCATCGCATAGGCGAGATGCGCGATGTGGCGTCTATACCACTCGGCGTGTACCCCGCCGATTCTCTCCATCATCTAAAGGCCTCCACCACGGCGTCTACCGCCTTCTCCACGTCGGCGTCTATGCCGACGTCTCTAAGTCCGGCGCCTAACGCCGCCACTGCAGTTGATAGATGATCAAGCGATGCCTGCACGCCCATGTGGCCTATCCGCATCACCTCGCCCTCCAAAGGCCCCCAGCTGCCGGCCAGCAACACTCCGTACTTCTCCCAGATATGTCTCCTAAGCTGGGCAGCCGGTATGGGGGTTTTGAAGGCGGTGACTGTGGGGCAGGTGCACTCGAGGGTCTGCGGATAGGGCTTGAGCCCAAGAGCCTCCACAGCCCTCCGCGCGGCCAGCCTAGCCGCCTTATGTCTTTGAAAGACTGAGGAGAGCCCCTCCTCCAAAATTTTGTCTAGGCCCTCCTTGAGGGCGTATATCAACACGTCGGGCATGGTGTAGGGAAAGCCGCCTTTCTCCAGCCACTCCTCCCAGAGGAAGTAGTTCATGTAGAAGGTCTCTCTGCCTACCTCCCTGGCTCTATCCAGCGCGGCTTTGCTCACGGCCAGTATGGTTAAGCCAGGCGGCGCGTTAAGCGCCTTCTGCGGCCCTCCTATCAACACGCCGACGCGCCACTGGTCGAACAATATCTCGTCGGCGCCGATGGAGGAGACCGCGTCTACTATCAACAAGACGCCGTGGTCAGCCGCCACTTTGGCCAACTCCCTCAGCGGGTTGTAAAGCGCAGACGGCGTGTCGCAGTGCACGAGGGTGACCACCTCCACGTCTCTCTCCTTCTCGAGCCACCTATCCACAGCCGCCGGATCCGCCGGCAGCCTCCAGTCCAGGCCCATAACGACGGGCCTCCCGCCGTACATCTTCACGAGGTCGGCGAAGCCGGAGCCGTAGACTCCGTTGTCCACCACCAACACCTTAGTGCCCGGCTTCACGGAATTAGCCACAGCCGCCTCGAGGCCCAGCATCGCCTCGCCGGCCCATATATACACCCGCCCCTGCTCTGCCCCGATCAGCCGCCTCGCCATATCTACGGTTTCTCGGTATTCTTCGAAAAACCGGGGGTCTAGATCTGGGTTTGTGGTCTCGCGGACAAGGGCCGCCTTGACTCTCTGCGGCAGAGCCGTGGGGCCCGGCGTCAGTATCCTCCTCTCGCCGTACCTCCTATACACGTCTCCTTTTTTCGCCCATTATAAAAATTATCAAAGAGACCCCGAGCATTGCCACTCCTAGAAAAGCCAAGACGACGCTTCTGAAGTCTACCTCTCTAACCACCTCTACGCCCGTGACGGTGTAGGTGACTGTGGCTGTATGCTCCTCGGCCCTAGTCTCGGTTATGGTGACTGTCGTGGTCTTCTCCACAGTCGCCGTCGTGGTCTTCTCTACTGTGACTGTTGAGGTGACCACCTTAGTGGCCGTGGCGGTTGTGGTCACGGTCTCTGTTGTGGTCAACACGGTGGCCAAGTCGCCGTATATAGCTATTCTCCAGGGAGATGGAGAGGGGAGGTAGTAGAAAAGCTTAATGACGTAGTCGTTGCATGGGTTAAGCCCTCGTATAGATATCGACCTAGACGCCGTGTAGCCGCCGGCTTGGAAATACGCCGTTAAGTTCAGCACCATAGTGCTCTTGACGGCGACTACGGCGAGAGGCGGCTCGTACCGCGTGGTTTTGTTCAAGACGCGGAGCTCCGGCACGGCGACACAGCTGGCGTTGGCCGGCCTCAGGCCCCAGATCTCGACGCGGTCGACCTCCCGGCCGTTTTGATAAAGCGCCAGCGCCACAGCCGAGGAGGAGCGGGGCACTGAACATATGTTGTAGACGTCGGGCCCCGGGCCTAGGAGACACGCGCCGCCCCAGCCCCCGTCGAACCACTGTAGCGTCAAGTTGAGGGGCGAGTCGCCGGTCGACGAGATGTGGGCTTTTACCTCGAGATAAAGCCATCGAGGCTCTAGACAGAGACACTGCCGTAGAGAGATGTAGATCTTGTCCACGTTGGCGGCGGATAGAGAGAAAAGGAGGAGGGGCAGGAGGACGAGAAATAGACGCATCAAGACGGCGGGGGCCCTAGTTTTTAAAGATTTGGAGCGTCTGCTCTATCTGGTCCTCAAGAAACCACTCCAAGACGTAGTCCAGTCTGTTGGCGAGGTACAGGGCCTTTCTATACGCCTTGTCCCAGGTGGCGTGTTTCGTGACCAACACCCAGCCCTCGCCTGCCACCTTGGTCCTAGTTACGAGGACCCTTTCCTCCTTGGGGTTTAGGTAGACCCGGTACATGTACGTATACGTACACGGGTTTAAAACCCCCAGGTAATACGGCTTACAACTATCTTCTGAGTACGTTGACACTTTTGGCTTACCCTTGCCGCGCCTTCTCTATGTCAACTGCCTCATATATGACCTCGGCAAGAGCCCTGAAGCTAGGCGTCCCGAGATCCTTGGCGACGTGCGCAGCCATGGAGAGGAGGCCAACCTCCACGTAGCGTAGAAACTCCGTCCGCAACGCCTCTACGTCGCCAAGCGTCAGCCACCTGGCCAAGGGCGGCTCCCCCCACCGTAGGAGGTAGTCGTCGAGGAACACCTTGTGTTTAAAGGCCGGCGCGGCGCCGGCCAAGTCCTGCGCCTTGTTTACGTTCAGAAGCCACGTGGGATCAGCCCCATGTTTCTCAACGGCCAGAAACTCAGTAGGCACCAGCCTAAACAAGTCATCAAGCCTGCTCCGCCTGTGTTGCGCCAACAGCCTCAACGCCCCCCTAGCGGCGGCGGGCTCCGCCTTAAATATGGTGGACTCCACCCTACCGTTGGGGAAGACCCACACCGAAAGAGGAGCCTCGGCGCGTAGCAGCTCCCTAAACACGGCGGGCCGTAGATAGGGGGCGTCGCAAGGCGCGAACATAAGCGTCTCGTCAAACAGCTGGACGGCGCTGTCCACCGCGGCGAGGGGACCTGAGAAGCGGGGGCTGTCCGCAACAACTTCCTTGCCAGGGTACAGATGCGCGTTTTGTCCCGCGGCTATGACGACTTTATCGACGACCTCCCTACCGGCCTCGATTACGTAGTCGATAAGCCGTCTCCCCCCGTGGACGTAGGTGCACTTGTCCCGGCCGAATCTACTGGACCTGCCACCTGCAAACACCACCAACACAGCCACGCACGCCAGCAGGCCCATTTTTAAAAACCTGTGGTTGCGAGGTTCTATGAGGTGGGTTTTTGTGCTGGTGCTTGCGGCCTTTCTGCTGGCCCAGCCCATAAACGTCGTCTTTATCCTGCACAACCACCAGCCCTGGTACATCGACTTAGACAGAGGCGAGCTCGTGCTCCCCTGGGTGCGGATGCACGCGGTGGGCAACTACCTCAAGGTGCCTCTCCTCATAAA
>Ga0272445_1002669_pt1 | contig 11993 bp, 11 predicted proteins | sample YNPCB0031_FD_194404 | JGI IMG/M metagenome (GOLD analysis project Ga0272445, IMG submission 194404) | Hot spring sediment microbial communities from Yellowstone National Park, WY, United States - YNP-CB-003-1 | ecosystem: Environmental > Aquatic > Thermal springs > Hot (42-90C) > Sediment... | reverse complement strand
ATGCGGAAACTCCCAGAACATACTTATCTTCGATGCAAAAACTTACAAGCTCCTAAAGACTATAGGTAATCTTGGTAAACCGTGGGGTGCAGTAGCCTTTCCAAGAGCCTTAGGAAGCATAGATAGTCCTTGACATGGAGCTTTTATGACATATAATATACTATTACTATGCGAAACAAAAAGATTTTGTTGTGGCGAGTGCTTAGTTTGTTAGTTGCTATTCTATTTTTTCCTCTTATTTCCCTATCCGTTCCGAAGGAGCTTACTGCATGTAGCGATCCAGGACTTCTCCCTTTGTTTGATATGCAGGGTGGTGGTATATACAATAAGATAGAGGAACTCATAGCAGATTATCACGGACAAAAAATAAAAAGATATTATTTTCCTATGCAGATGGGCTTTATAAGGCATACACTTGTAGAAAAGGCATGTCACTTTGTGGTAGGTGTGCCTGCAAGCTACGAACTGACGATGAATACAAAGCCCCTATTCAGGTCAACTTATGTGCTCGTTTACCGAACAGACAGCGGTTTTGAGATAAAAGGTATAGACGATCCTGTACTGAGCAAGCTGAGAATAGGAGGTATTGTAAACAACCCTGCTTTCTTTTACCTTAAGGAAAAGGGTGTAACCAACTATATAGACTACAACAGTTTTTATGACTCTTTTAACAGACCGGATGACAATCCTAATCTCCTGATTATAAAGGATCTTCTCAACAAAAATATAGATGTTGCGGTACTGTGGGGTCCAATAGCCGGTTATTTTGTGAAAGAGTATAATGGAAAGCTTAAGATGGTTCTTCCGAATCCTAAAGAACAGAGCGTTATAAAACTCGATTATAAAGTGGCTATAGGGGTGAGAAAAGGTGACACTAAAATGAAAGAGTATGTAGAAGAGGCTATTGTAGGTAATAAAGATACTATAAAAAGCCTACTTGTAAACAGTGGTGTACCTTTACTACCATGTGATGATTGTGTAATAAATCCTTAAGGTGTATGAACATGAAGAAGATATGAACATGAAGAAGAAAGGTGTCGCGAAAGTAACGCCTTTCTTTGCCATGCTTTTTCTGATAGTGTTTTATGGATTTTCCATTGCTCAGGATATGGAAGCACCACCCGTAATCATAACAGCCACAAGAAACCAAAAGCCTCTTTTTGAGCTTTCTACTTCAGTTAGTAATTTAGAGAAAGAAAATATTCAAACAGCCCTTCCCAACTTTCAACCTGCAGATGTTTTATCCCGAATTCCTGGTGTTTACGCTAAGGACAGAGGTAGGAACTTTGCTCAAGATGCAAAAATAATCATCAGAGGTTTTGGAGCAAGGACACAGTTTGGAGTTAGAGAAATAAAGCTTTTCTGGGATGGTGTACCACTTACTATGGCAGATGGTCAAGGAGATATAGATAAGCTGGACATGAGTTTTATAAAGCATATAGAGGTCCTTAAAGGTCCTCTTGCCGTTCTTTACGGAAACTCGGCAGGCAGTGTAGTTTACTTTGAAAGTGAAGACGGTGGACTAAAGCCTCTTTCTACACAGATCAAGATATCTGGAGGAAGTTATGGCTTTCATAAGGAGAACCTAAAGTTAGGTGGGCAGATAGGTATAGTTAACTACATGCTTGGGGTGACATCTCTTTACAGTGCCGGCTTTCGCGATCACAGCTCTGCAAGAAGAAACTATGCGAATATAAAAACTACAGTAGGGATCGCCGATAGGTCATCTTTCACTCTATTCCTTCATCTCTTTGATGAGCCCTTTGCCAAAGACCCCGGTGCTCTCACTAAGGAAGAGTTTAATAAGGACCCAAAACAGGCATCGCCTATATACAAATCGCAGGATGCTAGAGAAAATATACAGAACAAGGAAGTAGGGTTTCTATACCAGCATGAGCTTTCACAAGATCAATCTTTTAAGATCACCGGATACTTTGGACATAGGGATTTTACGGGATATACCCCGGTTATAGTAAACGACTTTGGCAGGGATTATTACGGTTTAGGTTTAAACTGGTTAAAAAGAATTAAGGTCGGAGAGAGAAAAATAGAAACTACTTTAGGTATTGACACAGATTTTATGAAGGAAGATAGGAGTAACTTCAGAAATGCCAGTGGTAACAAAGGAAACCTTCAGTACACCCAGAATAGCGATGTAAAAAACTTTGGACTTTACACGCTGGTAAACCTTGATATTACAAAAAGCTTACAGCTTAGTGGGGGTGCAAGATATTCAAGAGTAAGTTTCAGCGCAGATTATAACAGATTTTCCCCATCTGTGCTCTTTTTATCCAGTGATAAGAGCTTCCAGTCCACCACCTATGCAGCAACGCTGGGCTATAAACCTATTGAGAGGATAAACATCTATGCAGGTGTAGGGAGAGGTTTTATAACGCCGACCCTTATAGAACTTATAAATTCGCCATCAGGTCCCGGGGGCCTTAATAAAGATCTAAAAGCCTCCAAGTTTTACAACTACGAAGCTGGTATTAGGGCACTTCTTGATAGTAAAACTTATCTTGATACTACACTTTTTTTGATACGCACATCCGATGAGCTTGTTTCTAAACAGCTTTTTCCTGGTACAAACTATTATGTAAACGCGGGAAAAACCAAAAGGAGTGGTCTTGAGTTGTATCTTGTACGCGAGCTGCCCTTTAACCTACACACTACTCTATCCTACACTTATATGGAAGCTATTTTTAAGGACTTTACGGACACGGATGGTACCGATAGATCCGGTAAAAGAATACCAGGTATTCCCAGACACACCTTTTTTTACGAACTATCTTGGAAGCCTACAAAGAATCTGTCTGCTTCCGTTGATGTAATGTATGCAGACAAAGTATGGGCTGATAATAGCAATACAGCCAGTGCTGACAGTTACACAGTGGTAAGCTTAAAAAGTTCTTACAGATTTAATATTCTTGGTTATGATATGAATGCCTTCTTAAGGATTGAAAACCTTTTTGATAAAAAATATGTGGCTTCCATCGTACCTAATGCAACCAATGGTAGGTACTATGAACCAGGTCCCGGAAGAAATTACTATATGGGAATGGTTTTGGATTTTTAAACTCTTTATTGTACCTTCTTTCTTCGAGCCTACCTTGTACTGTAAATTTCATTATTCCTCATAACCTCTTGAAAATTAAAGAATGGCATGTTTCCTTATTGGATAGCTAATCTTCCTATATCGTTATAAACCACAAACCGTTTTTTACTTAAAAATCCTATAAGGGTCATACCAAATTCTTTAGCAAGTTCTACAGCTAAGGAAGAAGGTGCGCCTATAGAGGCAAATACAGGAACACCCGCGGTAAGAGCTTTATATACCAACTCATAACTTGCTCTTCCACTTACAAGTAAGCAGGTTCTTTTAAGAGGAATTCTATTACTACGTAACATGTAACCTATAAGCTTATCCATGGCATTATGCCTGCCAACATCTTCTTTTACACCCAATAGATTTCCTTTTTCATCAAAAACTGCACAGGCATGTGTTCCACCAGTAAGTGAGAATTTCCCTTGATGTTCCTTGAGGACCTCAGGAAGATAGTAAAAGTATTCATCGTTGAGTATAAAAAAATCTTCCCTTACATCATTGACTAATATCCTTTTGAGATACTCTATTGCTAGCTTACCACATAAACCACATGCGGAGTTAATATAAGAAACTCTTAATAAAGAGGAAAGATCTCTAATACTTACCTCTCGCTTGAGAAATACATTAACTACATTTCCCATTCTATCCTCCTCAACATTTTCGCAATAAGATATGTGTTCTACATCCTGTGAGCTTTTTATTACACCTTCGCTGAATAAAAGACCTATTATCAATTCTTCATCGTCTCCAGGTGTTCTCATAGTTGTATACAGGGGAATACTTTCATAAACGTCATTATCTTTAGAGCATATCATTCTTATTTCTAAAGGTTCTTCTACTATGACAGTATCTTCACTATGCAAGGGTACAGCTGGTTTATAAACTACCAATGTAGAAAACTTTCGGTAATAGTTTCTTTCAATGAACTTAGAACTTCTCCTCATAACATTCCAATTTCAAACGCTCTACGGCTGCACGCACAATAGGAATAAGTTCCTGGTCACCGTGTTCTTCACAGTATTTGATAAGTTCTTTCCTCATATAAGGATGCCAAAACTTTCTTATGTGGTTAATAACCCCCTCCACGCCCTCGTCCCAGGGATAATGTTCAAAAAACCTACCTACCTGATTAGCCATGAATATAAGGTCACTTACTCCCATACTTATACCTCTGCGCTTGCTAACTCTTTCTCCTTTTCCACATACTTACCTATGGATTCGGGTTTTTGATAGATACGTGTTACCTGAACTGCAGTAACCTTATATTCAGGACAGTTGGTTGCCCAATCCGAATATTCAGTAGTAACCACATTTGTTCTTATCTCAGGGAAGTGAAAAGTTGTGTAAACAACCCCTGGTGCTACTTTATCTGAGATCTTTGCTTTCAATATTATCCAGCCTTTCCTGCTTTCTAACTTTACGTAATCTCCATCCTTTATACCCCTCTCTTCAGCATCATGGGGATGTATTTCAAGCACATCTTCCTCATACCAAATGATATTCGGTGTCCTTCTTGTTTGCGTACCTACGTTGTACTGGAAAAGCCGTCTTCCCGTAGTTAAAAGGAGCGGATACCTTTGGCTCGTTCTTTCAGGAGATGGGACATAGGCAGTTATGTGAAACATACCTTTACCCCTTACAAATTTATCCTTATGCATTATAGGAGTTCCCTCGGGTGCCTCCTCATTACATGGCCACTGTATGCTTCCGAGTTTTTCCAATTTTTCATAATTAACCCCCGAGAAAGTAGGTGTTAATTTTGCGATCTCGTCCATTATTTCGGAAGCATGCCTGTAATACATTGGATAACCCATAGCTTTTGCTATCTCCATAATAACTTCCCACTCCTGTTTACCACAGATGGGGGGTATAACCTGCTTAACGAGTTGTATTCTTCTCTCTGCATTGGTAAAAGTCCCATCCTTTTCAAGGAAAGAGCATCCTGGCAGAAAAACATGAGCATATTTAGCAGTTTCGTTCATAAACAGATCATGTACTACTACACATTCCATAGACTTAAGAGCCTGTATGACGCGATTTACATCCGGGTCCGACTGAACAACATCTTCACCTTGTATGTATATACCCTTAAACTTGCCTTCCAAAGCCAACATCCACATATTGGGTATTCTAAGACCTGGCTCTGGGTTTATGCTAACACCCCACGCTTCTTCAAACAATTTTCTTACCTGCGGATCTGACACATGTCTGTATCCACTAAGCTCGTGAGGAAATGATCCCATGTCACAAGAACCTTGCACATTGTTCTGTCCCCTCAAAGGATTCACTCCTGTTCCCTCCTTACCTACATTACCAGTAAGCATAGCAAGGTTTGCAAGAGCAAGAACAGCAGTTGTTCCTTGTGTGTGTTCAGTAACACCAAGCCCATAGTATATAGCAGACCTACCACCAGTTGCATAAAGTCTTGCTGCACCTCTTATAAGCTCTGCCGGGACACCTGTGATTTCTTCAACTATTTCTGGAGAATTCTCTGGACGCAATATAAACTCTCTCCACTTTTTGTAAACTTCCAGATCGCATCTTTGTTCTATAAATTCAATATTTTCAAGTCCTTCAGAAACTATAGTGTATGCCATAGCATTTAGTAGCGCTACATTAGTACCAGGTTTTAACTGAAGATGATAATCAGCCTTTATATGCGGTATCTTTACAAGTTCTATCTTCCTAGGATCTATAACTATAAGCTTAGCACCTTCACGAAGCCTCTTTTTGAGAAGTGAACCGAATACAGGATGGCCTTCTGTAGGGTTTGCACCAACTACCATTATGACATCAGCCTTTAGTACAGAATCAAAGTTGTTTGTACCTGCAGATGTGCCAAAGGCTGCTTTCAAGCCATAACCCGTTGGTGAATGGCAAACCCGCGCACAAGTATCTACATTATTGTTTTTAAAAACAGCTCTCACGAGTTTCTGTAATATATAAACTTCTTCATTAGTACATCTTGAAGATGTAATAGCCCCTATAGCATACTTTCCGTACTTCTCCTGTATTCTTCTGAATTCACTTGCAACATAGTTTATAGCTTCTTCCCAAGACACCTCTTTCCATGAGTCATTTATACTCTTTCGTATCATAGGTTTTGTAACTCTATCTTTAGAATACACATAAACCCATGCGAACCTACCCTTAACACAAGAATGCCCATGATTTGCAGCACCCTCCTTGTTAGGTATCATTCTGACCACCTTTTCACCCTTTATTTCCGCATTGAATGAACAGCCAACACCACAAAAGGCGCATGTTGTCCTAACGCTTCTGTCGGGCATACCTTGTTCAATAACACTTTTTTCCATCAATGCAGATGTAGGACACGCCACTACACATGCACCACAAGATACACATTCAGAAGTTATGAATTTTCCGCTTGGTCCAGGTTTCACAAGAGAATTAAAACCTCTTCCTTCCACAGTGAGAGCTATGGTATTCTGAATTTCATCACAAGCCCTTACGCACCTATAGCACACTATACACTTTGACGTATCAAAAGTAAAATATGGATTACTATCGTCCTTAGGTAAATTAAGATGGTTCTTGCCTTCAAAGCCATACCTTACCTCTCTTAACCCTACAAAACCAGCCATATCTTGGAGTTCACAGTTACCGTTTGCTGGACATGTAAGACAGTCAAGCGGATGGTCCGATATATACAATTCCATTATACCCCTTCTTAGCTTCTCCAACCTTTCTGAATGTGTTCTCACCTTCATCCCTTCTTCTACAAAAGTAGTACAGGAGGCAGGATAACCCTTTTTACCTTCAATCTCCACAATACACAGCCTACAAGAACCAAAAGGCTTGAGTGTATCAGTTGCGCACAGCTTAGGTATCCTTATACCAGCTATAGAAGCAGCCCTTAAAACGGATGTTCCTTCCGGCACACTAACTTTTATTCCATCTATCTCAAGAGTAACCATTTTAGAGGAAGATGAGGGAGGGGTTCCAAGATCTCTAAGTTTAACATTAACGAACGCCATGGCAACACCTCCTAAAAATAATTAATTTCTTTTTTAAGTCCAAGTTCATCCGAAAAGTGTCTTAGTATGCTAAGTACAGGGTAAGGAGCCATCCCACCTAATCCACAAAGTGATGTATTCATCATTACATCCATAAGATCCTCAAGTAGAACTAACAGCTTTTCGTCCCCACGGTTGTTTTTAAGTTTGTCTATAACTTCTACACCTCTCTGTGAACCTATACGGCACGGTGTACACTTGCCACAAGATTCCCGAGCACAAAACTCCATGGCAAATCTCATCATATACCAAAGGTCAACAGTATCATCAAAAACCACAATTCCTCCATGTCCTACGATACCACCTACCCTTTGAAGAGCTTCATAGTCTAAAGGAATATCCAACATGTCTTCCGGAAGGTACGCCCCTAAAGGACCACCAATCTGCACTGCTTTAATAGGTCTTCCACTGTAAGTACCTCCTCCAAACTCGTATATAAGCTCCCTTAGAGTAATACCAAATGGTACTTCCACAAGCCCACCCCTTTTTATATTTCCTGAAAGCTGTACAGGAAGCGTACCTCTTGATTTGTCCGTTCCATAATTCGCATATTTTTCGCCACCTTCTCTAATTATCCACGGGACCGTAGCTAAGGTAACCACATTATTCACTACAGTAGGTCTACCCCACAATCCACTAACTGCAGGAACAGGAGGACGTGGCCTAACAATACCTCTTTTACCTTCTAAGCTTTCAAGAAGCGCTGTTTCTTCCCCACACACATAAGCCCCAGCACCAACATAAAACTCAAGATCAAATCGTTTCCCACTTCCCATTATATCCTTTCCGAGATACCCCCTCTCATAAGCTATGTTTATAGCTTTCTGTAGAACTTCCTTTGCAAGAGAATACTCAGAGCGAAGATATATGTATCCTTCTTGTGCACCCACTGCAAGACCTGCAATTATCATACCCTCTATAAGTAGGTATGGATCACATTCCATTATCATCCTGTCGGAAAAAGTACCAGAATCACCTTCATCTGCGTTGCATACCACATACTTTACTTCTGAAGGTGTCTTAAAGACCGTTTCCCATTTTATGCCCGTCGGAAAACCAGCACCTCCTCTTCCTCGAAGCCCAGAAATTTTAATCTCATTAATTATATCTTCAGGTCTCATCTCAAGTGCTTTTTTAAGCGCCAAGAATCCATTATGTTTTATGTAATCATCTATAGATACAGGATCAATTATTCCAACCCTTTCAAAAGTAAGTCGTGTTTGTCTTTTTATATAATCAACTTCCTCTACAAAACCTACATAAAGACTATGATTTCCATTTCCTTTGAAAAACTCAGCGTTATAAAGAGAAGATACATCTTTTGTAGATACATTTCTATATCCTACTCTTCCTTGCTGAGTCTCTACTTCTACTAAAGGTTCAAGCCAGTACATTCCCCTTGAGCCGTTTCTAACTAGCTCTATATTGATACCTCTTTTTCTTGCCTCTTTTTCTATAGCAACGGATACCTCATCAGCTCCTAATGATGATGAGGAAAAGTCTCTTGGTATAAATATCCTATACTTGCCTTTCATCTTTTTTTAACTCTCCGCTAAGTATCTCTTCTATTAGGGTATCTATCTTCTCAGGAAAAACTCTGCCGTAAAGTTTACCATCTACCATAACAGAAGGTGCGCACGCACAATTACCAAAACAATACAGATCTTCAAGGGTAAATAATCCATCAAGAGTAGTTTGACCAAAATCTATTTTAAGTCGCTGCCTTATGTATTCCTGCACTGCCTTTCCGCCCATAGCTAAGCATGCTTCTGACCTGCATACCTTAATTATATGTTTGCCTGGTGGCTTAAGTTTAAAATCAGAGTAAAAAGTGAGCACTCCCCACACTTCAGCTTTTGAAAGATTCAGTTCGTCGGACAGAAGGTCAATAGTGTGTGGAGGTATGTATCCGTACCTTTCCTGAATAACATGTAGTAGAGGAATCAGAGCATTTTTTTTATCTTTCAATCTGTTTATCACTTTACATAACTCTCTTTCAACCATAGCTCTTCTCGTCACCTTAGTTTATTTGCTCTAAATTATAATACTTTAAAGCTAATAGTGTATGATTAGAATCATGTTTTAAAGGTTTGCTAGCCTTTCAGGCATGATATATATTTTTTTTATTATGGAAAGGGAAACCATAAAGAATGTGAATTTCCCTAGTTTTCTGTTTGCAAGTTTGATAGCAGGTTATGCTATGCTTCTTGTTGACTATGTGTTCAGTGGATGGTTCGGTTTCTTTGGACTTTACCACTATCCAAACTCCAGTATAGGGCTGTCCAACCCTTTTTGGACTATTAGGCACGAGGTACAGTCTATAATATTTTCTATACCTTATGCTACTCACTTTGTTCGTTTAGGCTTTCTGAAAAATCGCATTATGAAAGGTATACTTTATGGTATAATTTTCTATCTATTCACACGCTTAGTGGGGTTTGTAGGAATGCTAGGTAATGCACCATGGCTGTTAAACTTTATGATAAAACCCTGGGAAGCTCATATATCCTCGTTAGTGCTTCATGCCGTTTGGGGCTTTTTCTTAGGTTACCTGTACAATCCACCTAAGGAAATAAAGATCTGATTATGGATATACTGAGACTACTTGTAGATTATGGTGTAATAGGTTTGCTTTTCTTCTTGAGTTTTATATCTGTGGGCACAACAATAGAGAGGTACTTCTTTATAAGACATGTGAATATAGAAAAGTATACAAATAGGCAGGATCTAGAGATAGAGTTGACGAAAAATATGTATTGGATAGCCACCATAGCCTCAAATGCACCATACATAGGGCTTTTAGGTACTGTTTTAGGTATAATGCTTACCTTCTACACCATAGGTCAGGAAGGTTTTGTGGACACCAAAAAAGTAATGGTTGGACTTGCACTTGCACTTAAAGCCACAGCAGTAGGGTTACTGGTAGCTATCCCTTCTACAGCTTTATACAACCTACTTATTAGAAAGGTAAGAGAAAAGTTAGCTATGTGGGAAAAGCTATATGGAAGATAGAGAGTTTAAAGACATAAATGTTATACCTTTAGTAGATATAATGCTTGTACTTCTTACTATAGTTCTGATAACCGCAACCTTTGTAGTCCAAGGTTCCATACCCGTGAATCTCCCTACCGCTAAATCTCATGATGCAATACAATCAAAGAGTATTGAGATTATTATCGAAAAAAATGGGGAAGTAAGGTTTGAAGGAAGAAAAGTTAGTCTTGATGAACTTGAAAAAATACTTTCCAGTGTGAGTAAAGATGCGAGTGTAAAAGTTTTAGCAGATAAAGAAGCAAGTGTACAATCTTTGGTAAGTGTATTGGATGCACTCAAAAAACTTCATTTTGTTAATGTGTATTTAAGAACAGAAATAAGGTAATGTATATTAGACTGAAGGCTTACTTTATTTCCTTTGTTATTCACACACTTTTTATCATAGCATTTTTCATAATAAGATTTCCTACACATAAAATTGTAGAGGTGGACATTTCTAGTCTTTATATACAGACACAGAAAAAAGAATTAATAGAGGATAAAACACTAAAAAAGACGCAAGGGAAAGTAAACGAACAGCAAAAAGTCACAAGACTTAAGGGTGAGGTAAAAAAACACATAGAAAAAAACGCAGTGGAGCCTTCTTTAGAAAAAACAGTTACAAAAGCAAAGGAAGGAACGCTAAAAGTACAAGACAGAGAAACTAACAGTGAGAATATAAGGGAGGCTTCGCCAACTACGCCCATGGAAAAAGAAGGTCAAGCTAAAGAGCCTGTTCTCAAAGCTATTCCGGAAGGACAGAAGGAAGCTAACAGTGAGAATATAAGGGAGGCTTCGCCAACTACGCCCATGGAAAAAGAAGGTCAAGCTAAAGAGCCTGTTCTCAAAGCTATTCCGGAAGGACAGAAGAAACTTGAAGAGGAATTCCTAAGAAGTAATCTGGAAGTTATATCGGGCATAATAAAACAAAACATGAATTATCCTATGCTTGCGAGAAGGCTAGGTATGGAAGGAAAAGTGGTTATCTCTTTTCTTCTTACAAAAGATGGATACATAAGATATATAAAGGTTGAAGAAAGCTCAGGTTACAAAATTCTTGATGATAATGCTATAAATACAGTTAAAAAGATTGAAAAACTTATACCTAAACCTCCAGTAGATGTAAAAATAAGACTTCCGATCATTTATAAGCTTGAGTAATGTAGTTTCCCGACCCTGGTGTTACGAAGATGTCAACTATTTAGAGGAGTTATTCCATAAAATCCTTGCCCGAGCTTGAAGATGTCAACTATCTAGGCATACTGTCCAATAGACTTGTGGAATAATAACCCAAGTTGCTACCCAGAAAAAATCATAAATTAAAAAACACAGGAAGCTTTACACTATCCTAAGCGAATTGCTAACCATTGCCTACATAGCCCATGAATGCTTCTCTGGGAATTACCAAAAGACCCTCCAATTTCTCAAGGAAAGTCAGCAAACGCTCTTCAAATACATACCATCTAAATCAAGGTTTTGCAGAAGACTACAAAGATGGTTTTCTATGCTCCCTTCTACAAAACCTTGGGGAGCGTTCTGAAAAGCGTTTATCTTGGTGGGAAGTTGAAGGCTGTAAGTTTTAAAGGTTTTATCTTAAAAATCCTAATGGCTATCTTCTCTTATAACCTTTCAAGGCTGGTTAAGGTGGCAACTTGAGTTATAATATACCTTATCTTTCCGTATCTCTCTCAATTCTCCTTAGACAGCTTTCTCAAAGGATGTTTTATACTCATCCTCATAGTCTCCTTAATCCTTATGGCTGGTTCAAATCCACTATCTAAAAGGGTTTTTATAATATCTACCGCATCGTAGCCTTT
>Ga0272445_1002668_pt1 | contig 11996 bp, 11 predicted proteins | sample YNPCB0031_FD_194404 | JGI IMG/M metagenome (GOLD analysis project Ga0272445, IMG submission 194404) | Hot spring sediment microbial communities from Yellowstone National Park, WY, United States - YNP-CB-003-1 | ecosystem: Environmental > Aquatic > Thermal springs > Hot (42-90C) > Sediment... | reverse complement strand
TTAAGCGATATGATGGAAAAACCTTCAATTTTAATATATATTTTAATTCCACAATCTCATGCATTAGACATCTATCGGACTGCCGTTACTATTAACCAGAATATTATATCTCCGAAAAAGAAGGATGTCAGGAAGCCCAGCGTTATAAATGCTAGGAAGGGCAAACCCATTGTCACCCAAACTTTCCCGCTAAATTCTTCCGGAATTAATTTTTCCTCCCGCTTTTCATCGTTTAGGCTCCTTAATATTTTTAGACTCCTAATCAATCTGCCGTCTTCTCCCCTACTGAACTCTTCAAGCAATATGTAATAATGTTTTTCATAAAGTATTTTCGCCGCGTCAACCCTGAAGCCAGTAATAAAAGCGGCGATCTTCTTTAACAGCCTATCATCCTCCAATCCCTCAAATATTCTTCCTTTATACTTAATTAAATCAATCAAATTTCTGAACGAGTTTGCGATCGTTAGGAGCGATGCAATCAAAACGGCATTATTGAAAGTTGATATTGGCGGCATAGGCAGAAGGATCTTGGTGACTAACTCAAATTTCTCTGGATAGATCGGCATGGCCGCCGCCAGACACATTAGGGCTTTTGCATCAGCCCCGCCGAACATGCCTATGTAGAAGAGCGCCAGCGAAAGGCATATTGTTAAAAATGCGGATATAACTAGCATAGTTATGCGCTGATGGCTCCATCCGTCAACCGCTAATGATGTAAAGGTTAAGGCTAGACCTATGGGTGCGAAAAAAGCCCACACCCAATTTGGAACCTCCCTAGTTCTAACGTCATATATTGAGGCTATAAGGAGAAAAATTAGGCATAACAGAAATCTCAGCGGGTCAATCCACTCATACATGTCCATTCGAATCCACATATTATACTTGTTGGGAATTATATATTTATTCCAAATATGCGCCCATCTAATGTCTGGTTCTGAACGAATTTTTGAGAATTTCTCTCACATGCATGTCAGCGGCGAAGAGAATAAATATTGATGGGATGGACACGTAACTCTGTTTCTACTGTAAATATTTTAATTATGTAGCTTTAAAAAGTATCTGTATTTCCTAATCGTTTTTATCAGCCTTGTATTTAATTATAGGTAAAAATGAGAGTGTACTTGATGATTCAGTTATCAGCCTTCTCGCTAGATATGGCAGTTACCAGCATGTTGAAAGGTGAATTTATTGAAACTTCCACTTTATGTTCTCTCGAACAGCTTCATCTCTTTACAGATGGCGGTACATATTCTCAGAGTTTTCCACATGATGCTCGTTTACAAAAATTTTCGCAAAATTGCTTCTCACAGAATTGCGCAAGGATTTTTGCAGATAATCGTTTAAATTTTGGGCTTATTTGTGTTAAAATTATCAATAATAATAAATATTGGAATTTAATTAAATATAGATAATTTGAGTGAGGGGAAATGCAGCAAGATCAGCATGTAAACGAATCCAATGCGGCGGATTCAAGCGCAACACGTAAGCGGGGAGGCTTTGCAGGCTTATTTAAGCGTTCAGGTAAAGAAGAGAAACGTAAGGGTTCCTCTAATCAGGCTTATGTTGCTGTTCAAGAGTTTAAGCCCACATATACCGTTATAGATGAGTATTGGGTTAAGGCTCCCTTCGCAAAGGTTTACATTGTTATGTCGCCTGAGCTGGGCGTTGGCTACCACTACTTCGTTGATGAGGTTAAACTGGATGACCGTGAGAGAGATGCCTACGAAAAGCTTGTCGCCATAATAAGCCGTGAGCTTCAGGCGCCGGAGACCCTTGATGTTGATGCATCCTCATATGTTTTAAGCGAGGCTAAGAGGTTATCTGAAAAGTATAAGCGTTCAATAACGAAAAATCTCGACGAAAACTCGCTGGAAAAGATTTATTATTACGTTGTTCGCGATTTAGCCGGCTACGGTGAACTGAACGCTCTAATGCTTGATCCGAACATTGAAGACATCTCATGTAACGGTGTGAATAAGCCTGTCTACGTATGGCATAGAAAATATGAGAGCATACCGACGAACATACGTTTCATTGATGAGTTCTACTATGATAATTTCATCATTAAACTTGCGCATATATCCGGTAAGCATATTTCAAGCGCCCATCCAATATTGGACGCAGCCCTGCCGGAAAAACATAGGCTAGCATGCACATTTATGCGCGAAGTCTCAATGCATGGGAGCACATTCTGCATAAGGAAATTCAGGCCTGACCCATTCTCAGTAATAGACTTAATTAAGCTTGGCACATTAAACGCCAAGTTAGCGGCTTACCTTTGGCTGCTTCTAGAGAACAAGATGAACCTGATGATTATTGGGGGAACAGGCGCTGGTAAGACAAGCACACTGAACGCCTTAACCAGCCTCATCTCGCCGAACGATAAGATCATAACTGTTGAGGAGGTTGCGGAGCTTAATCCGCCTCATGAGAACTGGGTTCAGCTTGTGAGTAGAAGGGGCTTCGCTTTCGGAGTTTCAGATTCAACCTCAATATCGCTCTTCGATCTTGTGAAGCTCAGTTTAAGATATAGGCCAGATTACATAGTGGTCGGCGAGATAAGAGGTGAGGAAGCGTACGTTCTATTCCAGGCTGTTGCCACTGGACACGGCGGAATATGCACGATGCATGCTGATAGCTTAGACCACGCCGTTAAGAGGCTTACCTCGCCGCCGATGAACGTCGCTGAGGTTTACATACCCCTTATGAACGTCTGCCTCTATGTTTCAAGGGTTGATCTTCCAAATTCGATTGGTGGGCCAAAGTTTGGCAGAAGAATAAGGGATGCTTGGGAAATAATTGACTTTGACAAGTATAATCATTTTGCAGCATGGCTGCCTACAAAGGATGTAATAGAGGTGGATCTGAACCGAAGCGTTCTCCTAGATAGGATAGCTGAAAAACGCGGTGTAACCAAGGCGGATCTGCTTAAGGAGATAGCCCGGAGGGAGCGTTTGCTAAGCATTATGGCTGAGAGAAACATTCGGGATCAGAGAGAAGTAGCCCAGATAATAATGAGATATTACTATTATAGCAGAGGGCTAAGTGTACCCGTCGATCTTGAAGCTGCATCGCAAGTTCAAGGCGGGCTTGAAGACACATTCAGGGAGATAATGCTTTCTGTGGATCAGATAGCTCCAGCTGAAGTTGGGGTGATCCCGCAGGAGGTAAGGGAGGCTCGTAAAGCTAAGGATAGACTGGTCTTGTTATCTTGGGCGGCTCCGCAGATAGGGAAGACAAACAATCCCTCTGAAGATTTTTCTGAAGAATCTGAGGGGAATAGCGGGGATAAGGGTGGATGAAAAATGAGCCTTGAGGATTTCTGCTACGCATACTTCGGCTCTATTGGGAGAGCATTGCATAAGGTTTTTCCTAAAATAGACGAGGATATGGAAGCCACGAATATGAAAATGCATCCGGAAGTTTACTTGTCGATTGTGGCTTTTGGAGTAATATTGTCAGCGGCGGCTTCATGCGCAGCCATGGTGATAATGCTACTTTTACCTGGCGGATCATGGAGACAGATGATGTTTAACCCAATATTCTATGTTATTTTCAGTTTACCGCCGCTGGTAGTGCTATTTGCAGGTTTACTCTTGCCGAGTTTCTCTATTTCGAACAGAATATCCGGGCTTAAGGTTGAGATACCGTACGCATCAATGTACATAAGTGTGATGGCTCGGGGAGGGCTGTCGCCATATTCCAGCCTCTTAAGGCTTAGGAAAACCGATCTTTTACCTAAGCTTCGCGATGAGATTGAACGGATCCAACGCATAGTTTTAGCAACGGGCACCGATCCGATCTCAGCTATGGAGAGGGCTGCAAAGGTTATAAATATAAAAGATTATAAGGATCTGCTTCTGGGATATGCTTCGACGCTTAGAACCGGCGGGGATGTTCTACATTACCTTTACAGCCAGACAGATATGATGTTTAGGAAGATGGCGGCTAACATAAGAGCCATGGGTGAACACTTGGGCACATTGCTTGAAGCATACATAATTGTTGGGATTCTAGGCGCTTTAGGCTTGTACATGATGTTTGTTATATCGCTTAGTTTACCTCAGGCTGCTGGAGGATTATCTCAGGAATCGTTCTTCCTATTCTCATTTATACTCTTACCGCTTGCATCATTAGCCTTTATGTATCTGGGCGATGCCCTTCAAATAAATTATCCAACATCAAATTGGAAGCCATATATGGTGCTACTTGCTTCAGCACCCTTAGGCTTCTTCCTAGCGAACCAGATGGCGATACCCTTCTTTGCGGATACACCGCTGTTTATACTGCCTTCCCTGAAGGATTTTGTGATTTATATCCGGCAGATTCTAGGATTTAATGAGGGAAGCGAGCCGGCCATAGGTTTGGCTTTATCTCTTATAGTTGTCGCCCTCCCAGTTGCCATCATAGACCATTATTACGCCAGCGAAGAGAAGGGTGTGCTGCAGGGCATAACCAGTTTCCTAAGGGATCTTGTGGAGAACCGGAAGACAGGTTTAAGCCCTGAGAAATGCATAATAATTCTTTCACGTAAGGATTATGGCAAGTTTTCAAAGCGCCTAAAATTGATAAGTTCGGAGATAAGCTGGGGGCTGCCCCTACAGAAGGTTTTCGATGACTTTAAGAGGAGCGTTAAGAATTGGCTTGCTTTAATAAATATTTACTTGCTTGTTGATACGCTTTCCGTTGGTGGCGGAACCGAGGAAAGTCTGGAAACTTTAGCCGAGTTCTCGGAGTCAATAATGCTGATTGAGCAGGAGAGGAGATCTGTGCTGGCGCCGCTGGCAATGATACCTTACATAGGAGCTCTCCTACTGACGGCGACAACATCAATGTTCATCCTATTCTTTAGGGATGTCACATCGACGGTTGGGGCAACAGTTCCATTCATATATTTAAATAAAACCCTGCTTCCACCCCTAATATTTCACTCATTCATGTTCGGTTTGACATCTGGGAAGCTTGTATCTGGAAGGGTCTCATCAGGTTTCAAAGTAGGTTTATATCTAGTGATAGCGTCTCTGGCCGGCATATGGCTGACAGTGAGCTTCCAACTATTTAAGTTCTGGTGAAATATGTATGCGTAGCAATTTAAGGCGTAATAAATTCAATGCTATTCTGAAGAGAAGATGTTCGGCTATTTCACCCGTAATATCAGCAGTTATACTCACAAGCATCCTCCTAGTGATCCTTATAATAGCAGCGTTTGTTTCAGGGAACATTCTGGAAATGAGGGTTCAAAACACTGAGTTTGAGCAGGCGAAAACAAACATGATGCTCCTCGACGAAATCATAGAGGAGGCTGGAATGAAGCAGGGCGCAGGAAGCTACGTTCAATTCAACCTGAACAGTGGAGCACTGAGCATAATCAAGGGTGATAATATGACTATTAACATAACTAATATTCCTAGTTTTGAGCCAATAACGTTTACAACGTTAACGTTCGTTTATAGGTCCGGGGGCTTCGTATCTTCCTCCAACTCTCCATTAAGAGGGGAGGATTCCCCTATTGTTAATGGTACTGGCGTGCCCCTAGGCTATTTGAGAATAGAAAACAAGGATGGGGTTGCGCAAATAAAGCTTGATTATAATAGAGTTAAGGTAATTAACTTCACAGATGAAACTGATGGATATAATGTTCTGCAAATAATCTTCTTTAAAGTGGTTAAGGCTGAAAGTAGAAGCATGGGCGGCTCCGGGCTACTAAGAATAAGCGCCCAAAATAAGGGTGTACAAATCAACTCACATGAGTGCGATGGGGCAACGGAGGTCTCAGTTAAAGTAGGTTCTGTGGAGACAACCAAAACTTTTTCTTTTAACAATAATTACCCTGTGGCTGTTATTGTTGTAGAATCGGTTGTGGAGGTTTCATTATCATGATTTTGGGGGTTGCTGCGGGTTGGATGTTCCAATAAGCCATGTGATAGGTAGCATAGCCCTAGTTCTACTAACAATTTCGGTCGCATCCTACTTTATAATAACGTATTCGCATGTGCAGTCCGACATCTTAAAACAGCAGCTGAGGGAGGTAGGCGAATATGTTCAAGCAAATCTTATGGAAATAATTGCCTTAGTGGACTTTAAAAACTTCCTGGAGCAAAATGCTACATTTAAGATTCTCGATCTTCCGCCCGATTTAAGCGGCTACGCATATGCGGTGGAGCTAACAAAGGATTCTGAGAATAGCCCCATCATAAGCCTATATCTAGTCAGCAGGCGTGACGTATCGGTATCCCTTAAAATACCGTTAAATGCCACCGGGTCAAACCTAATAATTCACACAGTGAATGACCCTTGGGAGCTCCTATCCTCTAAGGGCGGCGTAATAAAGTCCTCTGGGAGAATTTACAGCGGCGTGCGCAGTAACAAAGAAAAAGTTGTTGTTTGGGGCTGGGTATATGAGAAGTTAGAGTCCGGGGTTAACGTGATATGGGCTGGAATTGGGGTTTGGGAGGCTGAATAATGCACATACATGAGTATATATTCGCGGCGCTGGTTGTAATCGCTATACTCTTAGCCTCAAATCTCATGCTTACAATGACCACTGAGCCTCTTAAAGTAGCATCTGAAAGAGAGGGCTTAAAGAGAATTGCGCAGTCAATAATGACGCAGATTATCCTAAATCCGGGAGATCCAGTATATTGGGGAAGCAATACTACTATTGACGAGAACAGCCTTAGATCATTCGGCCTAGCCTACCAAAGTAGAACCGTTAGGGAAGCCTATGTGCTTGATGCAGATAAAATCTTACGTCTACTGAATAATGAAAATCCATTCTATATCTCGCCGCAGAAAGTAAGTGAACTTCTAGGGCTGAATACGCGTGAATACGGCTTCACAATAGAGATTCTGCCGCAATTCAATGTTGACGTTGAGGAAAATTCAGGGATATACAAGGTCAGCGTGCGATCAATTGACGGCATAAATCCAATTAAAAATGCGAATGTGACAGCTAAAATTTACTATTTGCAAGACAATCAAGTTTCTGATAGCTCTCTAATTAGTAGCGTAACTGGACCCGACGGCGCATGCACCATAAACTTTGATGGGGCGTCCAGCGCCCCAGCGGTGGTGATATTTGTTGTTGATTATCGCGGCATGCGTGTGCCGAAAGTTTTTGTGCCTTCTGAAAGTTCCATTCAACGGGCCTGTTTAGTTGGGCAAAAACTGTCGCTGAGAGTCTCTAGCGAAATGATTGATGAGGTGATAGCTCCAATTAAGGATGGAGAATGTGAGATTTGCAAAGTATCTTTTGGGTGGGGGATTGGTGGAGATGGCTTTACGGATGTTGATTATGTTGAGCCTGGAACGATAGTTGCTTTAGCTGCTGCTGGCGGTAAACTACTTGTAGCCCAGAGATTTATGGATCGTATTGAGTATGGAACCGTATCGTTAAGTTCCTCCTCCTTACCTTTGGGTTTCATGCTTGAGAAAATTGTTTCGGTTGAGGGTTTCTCCTATATTGTTAGGTTTTACGTTTGGAGGTTGGTATGGTAATATGTGCGTGAAAAGAATATTGGGTGCGGATAAAGGGCAGGTGAGAATGTTCGAGGCAGTTATAGCGGCTATAATAATTTTTTCCGTCTTCTCAGCTTCGATCTTTTTAATGTATCCGTCGCGCACATGGGTTTTACATGAGAAGGAGGACTTAGATAGGCTTGGCTATAATATTCTGCACAGCCTTATTGAGACTGATGCGATCGAATATGTCCTGACTGAAAGTGGTGGAAATGCAGCCTATAAACTTAAAATGCTTATCGAAGAGATAATCTCACCATCAATATATTATAATCTCACAATCTTTAAATGTGAGGATAACGGGGGCGTTGTTACGTTGCGCTCAAATTTTAATGTTAGCAATATATCCCCCGATGAATTCGGCAGGTTGCCGGAGAAATCATCCACAATGGCGATTTACACTTCACGTAGCGGTGAGAATGGTGGTGAAACTTACTATATTATTTTAGTGCTAGCGAAAGGGAGGTGAAAATGGGTATGAGAAGAATCCTTAGGAATAATGGCGGGCAAATCATACTGGCACTAGCAATAGTAATGTCCATAGTGATCCTTTCAGTAGCATTCTCCATATACCAAATGAATGCAGGTAGGCAGCTGCTAAAATATGAACCAGTTAAGGAGATAGTTTTAGCGGCTACAAGCGATTTCGATAGGACTTTAACAGTTGCATTAAGGGATGCCAGCCTAGAGTTTGATGAAACCTATGATGAGAATAATGCAAGCATTAAAGGGGAAAGCGTTCTGCAGAAGTGGATGCGCTCCGCAGTGATGGCGTTCTCCCATTTAGGTGCGAAAATGGAAATAATGGAAAGGGAATTTAAATTTAATTGGAATACGCCTATAGGATTTAGCCTTACATATGCATACTTTAGTATGGATTTGGAAACCTACGGCTTTAGAGGTTGGATCGGCCGTTCAGATAAGGTTGTTGTACTTAGAATATTCAATGGCACAGTAAGAAAAACAGGTGATAATTCAGTCACCTTAGTATTCAACATAGTAGATAATGGAAAACCAGTACCAAATTTAATACCTGGACTACTAAATGTTTATGTATGGAATAGAAATCAATCAAAATGGGATTCTGCGGAAATCGTTAACATGAAATATTTGGGCGGAGGAAACTATAGTCTTACATTTTCATCAATAGTTAATGAATATGAATTAGGACTAAAATTAAGGGCTGTTACGCCTAAAGACGGAATAATTGTTTCCGCATGCTACTTTAGAGGAATCAACTTGAATGAGGTGGATTGGGGCACCCTTTACTTAAGTGTGGGTGAGGAGGATCCAAATCAGGAATATCTTTTGCCATACTCTCTTGTATCTTTTAAAACTCGTCAAGCTACTTGGGTAATTAGTAAACAAAAACATACCTATAGAGAAATAGCTTCTCCACCTATACCTGAATATATATATATAGACATGAGAGAAACAGAATCTGTTAATATTAGCATATATGTTCAGCCATCGCCAGTACCTAAGCCCGGGAAACCTGCAATATTTAACGTCACATTATTCTTTTATAACCCTTCATCGGGAGGAAATGAGAGCATCATTTTTGAACCTGTGCAATTTAAAATTACGGGACAAGGCACTTATACGGAAAGGGTTTCTGATCATTATCGCGGCATTATTCCCAATGGAAGCATAGTATATATGAGGGTGACTGTGATATCTGACCACACATTACACATTATTCTTAACGATAACGAAAGACTATATAGCTGGGTAGAATTAGGAAAAGCGTATTACAGCCAATAAAGCCTTTTATTGGCAAAAACAGATTTATTAATTCGGTCCGGATTTCAGTGTGGAAAGCGCGTTGCTGGAGAAGACGCAATGAAAGTAAGGATTAAAGATCTGCTGAGCCTTCTTGGGGTTGCGGCTGCTGTGTTTCTGTCAGCGCTAATGCTTCTCGGAACGTTATCGTCGAACGCCCTGCTTGGAGATTATGGGCTCATAGGCATATTTGTTATGGCGCTGCTAAGCCATTTAACCATCATTGCGAGAGGGCTATTTCTGCCAGCCTTCCTATCATTAACCCAGCTTCATAATCCGCTAACGCTAGGCTTAGCAGCCGGATTAGGAGGCGGAATCGGCGAAATGATAACCTACTACTGGGGTTTAGGCATAAAGAAAACCCTAACATCAATAAATGAGCATGATGATTCCCTGCCGAAATGGGCTGAGCGATACGGGCTTATAGTAGCCCTTCTCTTCGCTTCATCACCTCTGCCCGACACGCCAATAATGCTTCTGGCTGGAGCGCTCCGCTTCCCACCGCATAAAATACTCATGATACAATTAGCCGGAAAAACAATCCTCTACTCTATAGGGGCATCCATAGGAGGCTTCATCTTCATGGAGCTGAAATCAGCCACGGAGGAGATTACTGCATCAATAATCGTCTTAGTAGCGTCCATAACCCTAACCATAATTATATCCTGGAGCAAAAGCAGAGAAAAAATAATACAAATAATACGGAAAGCAAGATTGCACCACATCAAATATATTCCAGATTAGCCTTAAATTTCTCTAAGGATTAGCGCGCCTTAAAAATAGGGATTTCACCATGGTGCTGAAAATCTTCAACACAATGGGCATGCGGAAGGAGGAGTTTAAACCGCTACGTGAAGGTGAGGTTCGAATATATGCCTGCGGACCAACAGTATACGACTTCATCCACATTGGGAACGCCAGAGCATTCGTTGTGGCAGACGTCATACGCCGCTACCTGGAATACAGGGGCTTCAAAGTTTTCTTCATTAGCAACATAACGGATATAGACGATAAAATGATTAAAAGGTCGCGGGAAACAGGCTTAAGCATACAGCGGCTAGGCGAAATATTCAGCGACGCATACTTCGAGGATATCTCCGCGCTGAACATAAGGAAGCCTGATGTCAGTCCGAGAGCAACGCAGCATATACCTGAAATGATAGAGGTAATACAGGAGCTCATAGAGAAGGGGTACGCCTACCAAGTAGATGGAGACGTATACTTCGACGTGTCAAAATTTGGAGATTATGGAAAGCTCTCAGGAAATAAAACAGAAGCCCTAGAGATGGGCGCTAGAATAGAGGTGAACCCGAAAAAGAGGAACCCAGCTGACTTCGCACTTTGGAAAGCGCAGAAGGAGGGCGAACCCGGATGGCACAGCCCCTGGGGTAAAGGCAGGCCGGGATGGCACATTGAATGCTCAACAATGGCCATGAAATATCTGGGCGAAACACTCGACATCCACATGGGAGGGAAAGACCTAATATTCCCACATCATGAGAATGAAATAGCTCAGGCTGAGGCTCTAACGGGCAAAACATTCGCAAGATACTGGATTCACAACGAGTGGCTCACTGTTGAAGGCAAGAAGATGTCAAAGTCCCTGGGGAACTTCATTACGGTTAAAGAAGCATTGAAAATTTGCAGCCCTCAGGTGCTCAGATTCTTCCTAATATCAGCCCACTACAGAAGCCCAATAGACTTCAACAGAGAAAACCTAAAATTGGCAGAAGCAAACCTGGAAAGAATAAGCGGCGCCATAGAAAGACTTCAAAATCTCAGGGAGAAGGCGAACCGCACCCCGGACGAAGAAAAACTGCTACTAGAGGTTAGAAAAGCCAGAGAAAGATTTGAGGAAGCCATGGACGACGACTTCAACACGCCGCTGGCTATAGCAGCAATATTCGACGCTGTAAAGGCAATAAACAGCTACGCGGACAAAAACGCAGAGATAGAAGCATCAGCGAAAAAGGAAGTTTACGAAACCATAAAGGATCTGATGGGCATTCTGGGAATAAACGTTGAAATCAAAAAAGAAAACTATGCGGATGAAAAAGCAGCCATCATAAATGAGCTCATAAACCTAATAATCGATGTTAGACAAGAAATGAGAAAAAGAAAAGAGTGGCAGATATCCGACGAAATAAGAGAACGCCTTCAGAAAATAGGCATAGCCGTAGAAGATTCGCCTGAAGGAACAACATGGAGGCTTAAGAAAACCCCGGAGCACACATGAAACCACCGGAACATCCTTTAGAATTTGGATCGTGCAGAACATGCTTGACAAGCAGGCTGAAAGAGTCAAAAAATTCTACGACAGATTCGCTGAGAAATACGATGAAATGTCATCATCAATCTACAAGAAGGTTTATGATGAAATCACATGGAGATTTATCGAACCATTCCTTCCAAGAAGCGGCCTAGTTTTAGATGCAGGTGGAGGAACAGGAAGATGGGCGATTCCAATAGCGAAAAAAGGTCTGAAAGTGATAGTGTACGATTTATCGAAAGAGATGCTTCGGGTCGCCGCTAAAAAGCGGAAAAAGAAGGCTTAAGCCGCCTAATATCCACAGTTGAAGGGGACATTCATGATTAGCGCATTAATATATCTCCTTATGACGCTGGCTTCTCTAAGGAGGGGTTCAATAGCTGATCTGGCGGTTCAATTGGGCATAAGGAGCTTTAAAAGAAGACCT